>JAESGL010000191.1_pt1 | contig 63789 bp, 65 predicted proteins | sample 9269711 | NCBI WGS metagenome assembly JAESGL01 (sample SAMN14515918, study PRJNA621676) | algae metagenome | isolation source: Kastovskya adunca ATA6-11-RM4 and co-occurring heterotrophs from soil and... | place: Chile: Atacama Desert | collected 2011-06-27 | reverse complement strand
GGACTGGAGCTATGAGCATGACCACATCACCACCGACCTGGGACCAGGTGATCGCCACCAAGCACTGGCACGCCTGCGACCTCGACACTCATACGCTCACGCAATGCAGCCAGCTCGCGCGGCGCGACGATGCGCTCGACTGGGGCGGCGAAACGCTTGCGATGGCCGCGATTTTCGGCCTGACCTACGTCTTACTCCTGCCGCTCACCCGCGCGCTGCGTGCCCTCCGGGTCCGGTCCGAGCCAGCACGATGAGCCTCGCCGACCGCGACTATATGCACGGGCCTCCCCGCATCGGTCGGACCTCGCGGCTCGACACGCCGCCCTGCGACGCGATCGAGGGAACGGCCGAGTATGGCCATCAGGCCCGCAGGAAGCCCGTGGAGCCACGGTCAACCGCACCACGCATGATCGTCCCGCTGACGCGCCGGTTGCGTCAGGCGGGACTCCTGGCGGCCGCGGTGGCGGCTTTCACCTTCGCCTGGGCGGTCGGATGCGGAATCGTCAGCGCGTCGCTTCACACCGATGGTGGAATTTTCGTTCCGCCCGCAACCCAAGGTACGCCCGGTGGACGGTAGTTTCCCTTTTCGCTTCCGGCGCCAACCCGAGCCGACGCACGCGACCCTCACGATCGCCGAAACCGCGGATCTGACGGAAGCGGCGCTTGAAGCGGTCCGCGCCGGTGACGGGGGCCGGCTCGCGGTATTCGGCGATGGCGACGCGATCGCCGAACTCGCCGACCAGGTCCGCGACCAGCTGATCGACCCCGCGCGCGGCAACTGGGACTTCTTCGCAGACCATCCGAGCGACTATGCACGCTCGTCCGCGATCGAAGCGTTCCTTCCCGACGATCCTGACGTTTGCTCGGGCTACACCTGCGCTTCGCGCTATGTGCTGCTCCGCGCGATCCAGCATGCCGGCGATGAACCTGGTGCGACCCTTTCGGCCGTCCGCGATCTGATACGGGATCTCCCGCCGGAAGCCGTCGCAGAGGCGGCGGGACACGATTCTGGAAACGGTCACGCCCTGCGTTGGGGAATGACCGTGCTGGCCGGCGTGCGACGAGCGACCCACGCTTTCGCCGACCACGACCGGCTGATGCCCAGGATCTCCATCGCGCGCTGGCTGGCAGGATCGGCGTCGACCATCCTGTTCGTACGACGCGAACCTGGACTGACTTCGAGCGAGGTTGTCGCCGTCGAGGCCTCGCTGCGCGATCACGCGATGCTGTCCAGAATGGACGTGTTTCCCCTGGCTCTCCCCTCGCAGTCGATGGAGGTGGTCGATGGGCATCGATGATCGCGACTATATGCGCGATCGCTACCGCAAGCGGCAGGGGCTCGATCCCGGTGCGACGCAATGGAACGATCGCAAGGCACGGGTCGAGCTGAACCGCTTCGGGTTCAGGAAATCGGTGCCGCTGGGGAGCGCGAGCTGGATATCTGGCGGATCGAAAGGGTCGTGGTTCGAAGCCAGGAACAGGGGCCACGATTATCAGCGCGGTCGATGGCGGCCCCGCCCGCGCTTCACGCCGGCCCCTTACTGGCAGGCGCTGGGCGTCGGTGTTGCCATCGCACTGGTCCTTGCGGCCTGGGCCGGGCAGGGCCAGATCAAGCGCGCAACCTCCAGCCTGTTCGCGTCAATCGTGGGGACGAACACCGGTTTTCCGGAATCGGGAACGGTCGCCGTCTCCTCCAGCGTCGACCTGCGAACCGTCAGAAGCCACCTGACCATTCAGGGTGCGGCAGACAATAGCATCGTCCAGCTGCTCGATCCGGCGACGGCGAAGAACCGGCTGTCGGTCTATGTCCGCGCCTTCGAGCGTGTCACCGTGCCAGCCCCGCTCGGCCAATATCGCGTCCGCTTCATCCACGGCCGCGAATGGGCAGATTCTCGGACCTTCTTCGGCAAGGGCACGCTGCACGACGAGGTTGCCGGCGTGATGCTGTTCACGCGACGGGTCGGGCACACGCTCGATCTTCGTCTGGGGGCCGACAGCAATCTCGTGGTCCGGCGCATCGCCGCCAAACCGGCCTCGATCCAGTGACACTGTCCTTCATCCACGCGCGGGGATTTCGCATCGCACCGCCAGGACCGGCCCCCGCGCGCCGGCACGGCGATCAACCGGGACAGGAGACATGAGCAACTGGGATTTCGAGGAAATGGGCGAGTTCGGCTCGGATGCCGACGCAGACCGCTGGGCGAAGCGCAACAACATCGCCCCGCAGGATGTCCGCATTCGCCGCAAGGGGGACGGGGTTGAGCTGGAGGTCCGGCGCTCGGCGCTGGGCGACAGCAGCGCCCGCCACGATGACCGTCGCGACGGCCGACGCAACGGTTTCTTCTGAAAACGGCCAGGGAAGGAGTACACACGATGAAACTGAAGATGATCGCCGCGCTGGGGCTTGCCGCCCTCTCCGTGGCCTTGCCGTCGGCCGCCAGCGCGCAGTCGTCGGCGCCGGTCCTGCTCGCGATGGCGAGCTTCGCCGGAAGTCATGCCGGCACCGATGCCGCGCGCGAGGTCGAGGCGAAGAAGGCGCGCTATCGCGCGCACGCGCTTCACAACGGCAAATGCAAGGACTGCGCGGACTGTCCCGACTGCAAGGACTGTGACGAAGCCGCGAAGAAAGTTGCGGCGGACGAGGAGCGTGCCGGGATCTGCGATCCCGCAGCGCATGCGAAGAAGGCGGGCGCCGGTGCTTGATCGCACCCGCATGCTCGTCGTGACGGCCGCGCTCGCGGCCGTCACACCTTCAATGGCCCACGCCCAGAAGCTGGGGCAGGGCGGCACCGGCGTCGACGAGACGACCGCCGTGCCGCAATGCCAGGTGCCGCTCGGCGTTGCCGCGCTGGTTGAGGAGAAGGCCGCCAACCCGGCCGATGGCCTGTCGCCGCAACTGCAGGCGCTCATGCGCATGGCGGAGATGCAGAACGGCGGTTCGACCGCGCGCGTCGACGCGCTGCCACTGGTCAAGCTGATGATCGCGCGATCCAATTGCTTCCGCGTCGCCGATCGCGGCGAGGCGTTCAGCGCGCTCGAACGCGAACGCGCGATCAATGGCGGGACTGCCACAACCCGGCCTGTCACCAAGGCGGATTATCTGATCGAGGTGAAGGTGGTCTATTCCGACGCCAAGTCGCGTGAGAGCGGGGGCGGGGTCGGCGGTGTGTTCGGCGGGGCGGTCGGGCTCAAGTCGAAGACACTCGAAAGCCAGGTGCTGATGACGCTGGTCGACGTGAACACCGGCATCCAGGAAGCGGTCGCCAGCGGGTCGGCGCGCAAGAAGGATATCGGCGTCGTGGGCGGTGGGCTGTTGCTCGGCCTTGGCGTGGGTGCGCTCGGTGGAAGCTACGCCTCGACCGACATCGGCAAGATCACCACGCTGGCGACGCTCGATGCGTTCCGCAAGCTGATCGAGGATGCACGGCCACGGCTCGAGGCGAGGCTGGTGCCGGCCAAGCCGCCCGCAATGGTGCCTCCCGCCTCCGCGCCGCTACCGGCGCAGGCGGTTCAACCGCTGCCGCAGCCAAATCCGGGAACGCCGAAACGATGATCCGCAAGAAATCGACCCGCGCGGCCGAGATCGCATTTGCCGACGAAGTGATGGCGTCCGACGAGTTCGCGGCTCTCCCCGAGCGCGTGCGATCGACGGTGCGGAACCATCGCCAGGGGATGCGGGGCGAGCGCGAGACCGCCTATATGCTCGATCACCAATTCGGGCCTGACAACGACCGCAACCTGCTTATCCACGATCTGCGCCTGCCGGACGGGCAGGGCGGGTTCGCGCAGTTCGATCATATCCTGCTGTCGCGGGCGTCGCGCACCGCCTCGATCTTCGAATCCAAGAACTACTCTGGCCGGATCTCGAAGAACGAGCATGGCGAATGGATGGTCTGGTATCGCTCGCAACGTCAGCCGCAGAACATCCCCAATCCGGTCGAACAGGCCAAACGACAACGCAAGGTGCTGCAGGCGTGGCTGAAGCGAAAAGGGCATGACAGGGCGTTCGCGGAGGTCGGCGTATTCGTGTCCGTTCCGCCCACCGCGATGATCGACCGTTCCAAAATCGGCAGCGACGAGCCGATCTACAAATGCGACAACCTTTACAAAGCCTGGGTGCCGTTCGGCGGGTCATCGCCCCTGGGACGAATGTTTTCGACCGGCGTCACCGCCGCGCAGATGGTCGAGATCGCCGACCAGCTCATCGCCGACCATGTCCAGGAGGGCGATATCTATACCCGCCTCGGCATCGTTCCTGACAGCACGGACGCCGCCGATACGTCTCATACCGGCGACCCGTCTGGGCCGATCAACATGCCCATCGTCCAGGCCGCGTCTGTGCCGGAATTGCCGCCGTACGTCGAGGCAGAGCCTGTCACTGTTCATCCGGCGCAAAGTCCCTCCACATCGGTAGCGGTTGAATGCACCGTTTTGGAGGTATCGCCCCCTGCCAAGGCGGTTCCCGTCAAGGCGGGCGCACCTATCGAGGTATGCGCCGGGATCGTCGAGCGGACACTGCCAGATGGCCGCATCGCATTCAGGGCCGCGCGCGACGATGGGATCGGCAGGGAGGTTCTTTCCGCGTTGTGCAAGGGCAAGGCGATCTGGAACCCGAGATTCTCCAACTGGATCTGCGTGCCCGACGTCGCCGACGTGATCCGGGCTGCACTTCCCGATGCGATCAGGGTCGGCCACGTCGCATGAATATGATCAGCCTGCCCCGGCCCGAATGCCCGTATTGCCATGAGGCGATGCGCCGCTGGCCGCTGGGGCAGCACATGCTGGTCTGCGACACCTGCCGCCGTCCGATCGTGCGCTACCTCGCTGCGCCCTCGCGTCGGATCTTTCGGCTGCGCCCGCTCTACAGCGTCATCAACGCCATCGCGCTGTTCATTCTGGTCGCGACCTTTCTCGCCATCGTGATCGCCCGCGCCGACATCCGGCATATCATGCTGGCCGTCGCGATCCCCATCGCGATGTTCGGCGCGAGCGATATCGGCGATGGCTGGCTGTCCTGGCGTACCTCGCTCGATCGAGGGTGGAACCACCTTCGCAAGGGTCGCAAGGCGCGGCTGATCGGGCTGGCACGCGCAGCGTTCGGCATCGCCGGCTGTGCTGTCGCCATCTTCGGGCTACTTGCCTACGGCGACATGACCACTCCACGAAAACCGCTTGCCCATCAGGCTGGTCGGCCATGATTCCCTTCTGCCTGATCCTGGGCGACAGCACCGCGGTCGGCACGGCGCAGGCATTGGCAGCACAGGGCATACGCTGCGAGGTTCATGCGCGCGTGGGTGCCGGTTCGGCCGAGATCGAGCGGCGGGTGAGGGGCGCTTCGGCCGCCACCGTCGCCCTCATCGCACTCGGGTCGAACGATGCCGCCAGTCCGGCGCTCCCAACCAACCTTCTTGCGCTCAGGCGGCGAACCACCGCCGTCAAGGTGGCCTGGCTTGCCCCCTACGACCTGCGCGCGTCATCCATTGTCACGTCGATCGCGGCACGTTTCGGCGACACCGTCATCCCGCTGCGGGCGCAACCGAGCCGGGATGGCATCCATCCGGTCAGCTATCGCCCCGTCGCCAAGTCGCTGCGGTGGGGGGCGGTCGCCCCCTTCAGAGCCGGCGTAGCGCCGGCGCCGATCGCGCGCGCGACCGTGCTGGTGATGAGCAGCCCACTCGGGTCGTGATCGCCATCTTCATGCCGCGAGCATCGGTCGCCGGAACCGAACGGCTCGACTCAATCCCGCTGGAACAAATCCGGCCCATATGACAGGCTGAACGTCATGGACCATCGCATCACCCACACCTGCGGCCATGAGCAAACCCATTTCATTGCCGGGTTCGCGTCGCAGCAGGAGCGCAAGGCCACCTGGCTGCGCACGACGGTCTGCGGCGCGTGCTACCGCAAGCAGCGCCAGGAAGAGAACGAGCGCGACGCCGCGGCCTCGCAACAAGCCGTTGCCCATCTGTCGCTGGCGCCGCTCAACGGCTCGGAACGACAGGTCAGCTGGGCAACGACCATTCGCGCGAAACGGATCGCCTTGCTGCGCAAGGATCAACCTCTCGATAGCGTCGAAACCGGCGCGGCGCTGCTCGGCATCGCGGACGCCAAATGGTGGATCGACAACCGCGACGCGACCGACGCGCAGTTGCTCGCCTCGGCAGGGGTGGCTCAGGCTCCCGGCTGAACCGGCGTCGTCACCGCATTCTTCAGCGGCGCGGGCTTCTTGCCGTCAGGCAGCGTCCTGCGGAGGTGCTCGTGGACGATCGCAGCCGAGAAGGGCTTCGGGATGAACGTCGCCTTCTCGGGCATGTCACCCGGATTGGGACGGATATTGCCGCTGGCGATCACGATCTCGATCCAGGGCCAGTGCTGTGCGACATGACGCGCCAGCGCAAAGCCGTTGATCGATCCCGGCATCTCGACATCGGAGAACAGCAGGATGGTGTTGTCGGCCTGCTCCTCCAGCAGCACGATCGCGGTATCGCCGTCCATCGCCTCATGACAGCGAAAGCCGGCGTCCTCCAGGATCAGCGTCATGTCCATCAGGATGATCGGGACGTCATCGACCGCGAGCGCGAAAGGTACGGTCGAAGTGTTCATCACCTCTACAACCGCCTGTATCTGTAGGCGCTTGCAATCGTAACTGGCGCAGTAGATGTCGATCATCGCGGACATCATCCTGGCCAACTCGCGTGTGGTCGGCGCATTTTCCCACCGGCTCATCGTTGGTTGGCTGGCCAGCCCCGCGCCCGATCCCGGCAGCTTGCCCAGCGCCAGGCGGAAGCCCGGATCGTCACGCAGAGCGTCGAGATCATCGGCGTCCTCGTAGCCGCACGCGATCGCGAACACGCGGGCACGCAGTATGTCATCAAGGCGATGGATCACCCGCGCAGGATCGCGCGGATCGGCAATGCAAGCCGCAAGCCGCCGGCAAAGCCCCATCGCGCGCTCGGCCTGTGCCAGCAGCAGAACACCGCCATCCGAGGTGAGCCGACCTCCGTCGAACGCGGCTGTGATCTTCTTGCGCCCGATCGCTGGAAACGAAAATCCCGGCGCGCTATCATCGCTCCCGGCGGGTGTGGTCCGTGGCATAAATTGCCTCGCTGCAGGAATGGCCTAGACACCCATTTTCCTACATCAAAGCAATCGCTTAAACCACTCCCGCCAACCCTTCTGACCGAACCCGATGAATAAGCCGGGCTAGAGGCGGCCGAGTGATGAAACGGCATCGCTCCACCTTTCGCCGTCAATGGTCGTGGCCGATCGCCCTCGCGGCGCTGACCCTGTTCGGCTTGCTCTCGGCGCTGTTCGGCGAAGGCGGCATCTGGTGGTGCCTGTCGTGGGCGGCGCTGGCGATCCCGCTGCTGGTGATCGCGCGCCACGTCCTGCGACCGACAGGGAGGCCGCAACATGCTCGCCACCATGCGCCCTGACGGCGACGACGCGCGCCAGGCGCGCGACGATGCCGAAACGCTGCCGATCGTGCTGCCGCTCCCGGTCGAGCGGCATCCCTATGCCCCGCCGCCCGAACACAAGATATTCGGCTTTCTCGGCACATGCCTGGTCTTTGCCGTGGCCTTCGCCGGCCTGCTCCTGACGTTCGAGCATCATTTCAACCCGCCGCCGCCCTCGGCGCCGCTGGTGGTGAGCCTGCTTCCGCTCGCCTCGCCGCCCGAGACGCCGCCCAAACCGAAAGAGGCGCCCAAGCCGGTCGAGAAGCACCAGCGCCAGCCCACGCCGCAAAAGGTCGTGCCGGTCGAGCGTCCGATCATCCCGGTCCCGACGATCGCGCCGCCCCCACCCGCGCCAGCGGTGAAGCCCGTCGATCCGACGCCCCCGCAACCGGAAACCGCCGCGCCCAAGACGGCGCCGGCGCCCCCCGCGCCGCAGGTATCGAGCAACGCGCCCGATACGTGGGAGGGCCGCGTTCTCGCCCGCTTGCAGAAATACCAGCGCTATCCCGGCGCGGCGAAGAGCGCCCGCCAGCAAGGCGTCGCCTATATCCGGTTCCGGATGAACCGCGACGGCCATGTGCTATCCTCGTCGCTGGTGCGGAGTTCCGGCTTCCCGGCGCTCGATCAGGCCGCGCTCGACACGCTGCGCCGCGCTGATCCGCTCCCCAAGATTCCGCCCGAACGGCCCGACGAAATCGAGCTGGTAGTGCCTGTGGAGTTCCTATTACGTTGAGCGCGCCCTTCTCCCCGATCGCGCTGCGTCGCCGCCCCGCGCTCGAACGCCGCGCCCTCGCCATGCTGCGCGGCGACGAACAGCATTTCCATGCCGATGAAGATGCCCGCGCCTCGGAGCCGTCGCGCCAGGCCGCGAAGTCGCAAGCGCTGTTCTTCGCCGAGCTGCGCCGCGTGGCGGCCCGCCACGGCATCACCGTGCTGCCGCCCGGTTCCCGCCTCGTCGGCGAGGGCGAAATGCTGCTGCTGACGTGGCTCGCGCAGGAACAGCGTATCACCAGCCACGGCCGCGCCATCCCGGCCGATCCGCTGCTGATCGCGGCCGTCGCCCGCTGCGCAGGCCTGCTCGATGCGCTCGGCATCCATCTCGGCCCGAATACCCTCTATGGGGCGCGGCTGCGCGGAAATCACGCGAGCGGGGCCGGGTCCGCCCTATAGCGGCCGATAGGCGACGCCGATCCGGTTCTCGGCCGAGTTGCGCCGGCGCAAGGTCGCGGCGATATGGCGCTCGGCCGCCTCGCGATCGGCGAAGGCGTGGGAACGGGCCTGACCGCGCGCGCCGATCCGGCCCCAGCGGGTTTCCACCAAGATCATGCCGAACAGGTCGAGGCTCGCGGTGATGCTGTAGCCGCGCCGGACGTTGCGGGCCGGGTCAAGCGCCACCAGCTCGATCGGATCACAAAGCGGGAGAGCTGCGCCATTCATGGCGCAAAGCCTACAAAATCAGGCCCGCGAAGTCCGGCGACATTCCTGAATCAGTGCGGGGGCGGTGATTCACAAAAGCGATCAGCGCGCCCGTGGTGCAGATTTCGATACACCGTGTTCAGCCGTTGAACACCGCCCGATCGGCTTGCCCATGACCGAGATGGCGAAGCCTGCTAGAAGATCGATGAAGCTGCGCGAACGGAGGGCGGCACATGGTTCAGGGCATCGTCATCGTCGCCATCCTGGCCGGCGCCGTTTGGTTCCTGATCCGGCATTTCAAGCGCGGCTGCTGCGACTGAGGTTCGGCCTCGCTATTGGGCGGCCTTCAGCTCCGTCGTACAATACACCGGATTCTTGGCCTTGGCCGCCCTCCATTCGTCATCAGCGCAACTGGCTGTCCTTGCTGCCCCGGCGATTGATGCCGGTGAAGGTGGGGCGCTTATCGCGTTCGCTTTGACAGGCGACACAGGTTCTTACGCCGGGTATGGCCGTGCGGCGTTTCGCGGGGATTTCGTCGCCGCACACCTCGCAGTCGGTGCTACCCTCGCCGGAAGGCAGACGCGATCGGGCGGCGAAAACCGCGTCCATGATCGTTGCATCAATCTGGTCCTGCACCGCACTATCGGGTGCCCATCCATTTGCCATCGCCGCAAGCTCCTCGATTTTGACCTTGGGGGTCAGATAGTCGGGGGCGCATGGGCCAAGCACGCGACTATCCAGCACAGCACCCGAATATAGGGTACTCCCTGCCAGTATCAAGGAGTGCGCAAATTTAGCTCAGGACGGATTTATGGGGTTCCAGTGGAGCGGGTAGATCTTCTTCGCCAAGCAGCGACAACATATCCCGCTCGATTGTCCGCTTCATCGCATAAAGCGGCAGACAGTTGGGCTCGACGCCGAACGGGTCTTCCAGCTCGTGTCCCAGCGCGTCGAGGCCGAAAAAGGTATAGGCGGTAAGGAGCACCGGCAGGAGCGTCCACCAGTCGAGTGATCCTGCGAGCGCGAAGGGAAGCATCACGCAAAAGATAATTGCGGTGCGATGAAGCAGCAGAGAATATGCGAACGGCACGGGCGTCGTGGATATCCGCTCGCAAGCGCCCTGAACCTTGCCGAAGGATCGCATGTCTTCTGCCACGACGGCATAGTGAATCGGCGTAATGACGCCAGTCTGCTTCAGGTGGAGCAGCCTACGCCCCATACGATCGAGCACGAGGTTGGTGACGTTCGGGCTCTTTGTCGCCGGGCCGATTTCGACCCACGGCGCAATAGCGGCGATTTCGTCCTCGCCGCGAAGGCGTGCGGTGAGGCCGCAGGCAAAGCCACATATGCTGTGGAGCAACGCTCGCCGATCCTCGTCAGGGAGAAGCGATGTCTCGCGCGCGAACGAACGGGCCGAGATAATCAGCTCGCCCCATAGCTGCCGCCCCTCCCACCATCGCGCATAGCAGGCATTGTTGCGAAAGCTCATGAAGATCGAGAGCGCGATGCCGATCAGGGTGAAAGGGATCGTCGAGATACGCGCGAAAATGCCGGGATGGGCTTGGGCGGCCAGGATGGCGATCACACTGACGATCGCTATCGCCGCCAGCCTCCGCGCGATGCGCGGCAAGATCGAGCCATGCACGGTGAAAATGATATCTTGGAAGCTCGGTTGCGATCGAACGATCATGGTCCGTGGAATGTCCTTCGCCTGTTTGCCGGCATTTCCCTCGGCAGCTCGTCGAAACGAGCTGCCGTCAGGGTTTGAGGATGAGGCGAATGACCTGCGCGACAGCCCCCAGCGCCAAAACGCTGGCCGCCCAGATTAAGACCATCCAGGCGAGCCGTCGACCGAGCGGTTTTTGCTCATCCATCAGTGATAGCCGTGGGCGCCGACCTTACCGCGGAACACCCAATAGGCCCACGCGGTATAGCCGAGAATGATCGGAATGATGATGGCCGCACCCGCCAGCATGAAGAGCTGGCTTTGCGGGGGAGCGGCTGCATCCCAGATCGTGACGGCGCGGGGAACGACATAGGGATAGATGCTGATCCCCAGCCCAACGAAACCGAGAAAGAACAGGCCAAGCGCCATAATGAAGGGCAGACGCTCCGCGCCGCGCTTCAGACTCCAGAAGAAGGTTGCAGCGCAGATTGCCACCAGCAGAGGAACCTGCGCGGTGAGAAGCACGCCGGGCATCGCAAACCAGCGTCGCCAATAGTCATAGGTCAGGAACGGCGTCGCCGCACTGACGGCGAAAAGCGCGAGTAGCGTCGCACCGCCGAGCCAAAATGCCAGTCGACGGGCGCGTTCCTGGCCCGGCCCTTCGGTTTTCCAGACCAGCCAGGCCGCGCCGAGAAGCGCATATCCGATTACGACTGCCGCGCCGGTCAAGAGGCTGAACGCGCTCAGCCAATCCAGCCATCCCCCGGCATAGGCATCGGCCTCGACCCGCACGCCTTGCAGGATCGCGCCCAGCGTGATCCCCTGCGAGAACGCCGCGAGAACGGACCCAAAGCTGAAGGCGACATCCCAGAAGGGACGATGGCGTGGATCTCGCCAACGAAACTCGAATGCCACCCCGCGGAACACGAGACCGAGCAACATCGCGATGATGAGCGGGTAGGTCGCGGGAAGGATGATGGCGTAGGCAAGGGGAAAGGCCGCGAAGAGACCGCCTCCGCCCAGCACCAGCCATGTTTCGTTGCCATCCCAGACCGGCGCGATCGAGTTCATCGCCTGATCGCGCTCCCCTCCGACCGAAAGGCTCGGGAAGAGGATGCCGATCCCCAGATCGAACCCGTCCATCACGACATAGGCGAAGACAGCAAAACCGATGATACCGGCCCAGATTATGGTGAGATCGAGGTGCTCCATGTTCATGCCTCCCGTCCGGTCGATGCCACGACGCCGCTCGCCGGCGTAATGCCCGCCGCGCGTTGCGGCACCTTGGACGGTTCCGGCTCACCGGCTGCGGGCGGCTTTGCCATCATCCGGAGCAGATAATAGGTGCCGGCCCCGAAGGCGCCGAAATAGACGAGGATGAAAGCGACGAGGGACGCCGCGACGGCGGGTGCGGCCAAGGGGGAATGGGACTCTGCGGTTCGCAGCAGGCCGTAAACGGTGAAGGGCTGTCGCCCAACCTCCGTCGTGACCCATCCTGCTATGACCGCGACGAAACCTGACGGACCAAGCGCGACAGCGGCGCGGTGAAGCCAGTGCCAGTCATAGAGCTTGCCGCGCCAGCGGGCGAGCAGGCTCCAAAGTCCCAGCCCCAGCATGGCGAGGCCCATCGCCACCATGATCCGAAACGACCAGAAGACGATCGGCGTGGGCGGCCAGCGATCGCGCGGGAAGTCGTTGAGGCCGGGGAGGGGCGCTTTGGGATCGTGCTTGAGGATAAGCGATCCCAGATAGGGGATTTCGACCTTGCCGTGGACCACCGCATCCTTGTTGCTCGGGAGGCCGAAAAGGATGAGCGAAGCGCCGTCGGGGCTGGCCTCATAATGACCTTCCATCGCGAGAACCTTCGCCGGCTGATGCTCCAGCGTGTTGAGGCCGTGCTAATCGCCCGCGAGAATCTGGATCGGAGCGACGAGCGCCGCCATCCACATCGCCATCGAGAACATCTTGCGCGCGCCGGGATTCGCGCGGTCGCGCAGAAGGTGCCATCCCCCGACCGCACCGACGACCATCGCCGTCGTCAGATAGGCCCCGATGACCGTGTGAACGAGGCGGTATGGAAAGCTCGCGTTGAAGATGATCGGAAGCCACGAACCTGCGGGCACGAACTGGCCCTTGGCATTGATCGCATAGCCTGCCGGCGTCTGCATCCAGCTATTCACGGAAATGATCCAGGTCGCCGAGATGAGCGTCCCGACGGCGACCATGCAGGTCGCGAAAAAGTGCGGCCCTTTGCCCACCTTGTTGATTCCGAACAGCATGACACCGAGGAAGCCCGCCTCAAGGAAGAACGCGGTGAGAACCTCATAGGCCATCAACGGGCCGATGACGGGGCCGGCTTTGGCCGAGAAGACCGACCAGTTCGTCCCAAACTGATAGGACATGACCACGCCCGAGACCACGCCCATGCCGAAGGCTACGGCGAAGATCTTGAGCCAATAGCGGTAGAGGTTGGCGTAAACGCCGCTCCCCGTTTTCAGCCACAACCCTTCAAGCACCATCAGGTAGCTTGCCGTGCCGATGGAGAAGGCCGGAAAAATGAAGTGGAAGGAGACCGTGAACGCGAATTGCGCGCGCGCCAGGATTACCGGATCGAGATTCGCAAGCACCAGATTTTCTCCCTGACTTTCGGCCTCCTCAACTGCGACCAGCGTTGTGGTGCTGCGGCGCGTGCTCGGCGAAAGGTGGAACAGCCTTGCGCACTTTAATACCATACTCCCCACCAGTATCAAGGGGGCAGGGAACCATAGATCAGCTCCTGATGTTTGGAGGGGGAAAGCGGGCCGTTGCAGCTATGAATCGGCAGAGGCCGTCGACGAGCCGCGACCCTTAATTCACAAGCGGCTTGAAACTCCCCCCCTGTATAGTATGTAGTGGTGATCTTTCAGGAAAGCGCGATGCCACATTCACCAGAGGACAAGAAGCGGGCCATCACACGCCTTCGCCGTATCAAAGGGCAGGCGGAAGCGCTGGAAAGGGCGATCGAGGCAGGTACGGACTGCGCACCCCTGCTCCAACAGATCGTGGCAATGCGGGGAGCGACCAACGGATTGATGGCGGAGGTGATGGAGAGCCATCTTAAAGAGACGTTCGGACCCTCAAGCAAGGCGATTGGGGGGCAGGACGGTGACTCTTACGATAATGACATGGAGGGGGTCATGAAGATATTGAGAACATATCTCAAATGAGCGCGGCCAAGATCATCCCGTATAGGTAATTATCTGGATATCTGATGCGTATGTATCGGTAATGTGGTGGTAATAATGAAGATACGACCAATCTTCGCTTGGTACGATTTGTGGGTTGGCGTTTTCATAGATCGTCCGAAGAGGCGGATATATATTTTTCCGGTTCCGTGTCTTGGATTGATGATTCAGCTTCAACACGCCGCCGCATCCTGACCGATCTATCTTCCAAGGGTCTCAGTGCAGGATTGCCGCCGCCATGCCCGAGCGAGTCGAGCGCAATTGCGAATTGTCGCTGCGCCGGATGCCGCAGGCAGATGGGATAGCATATGATCGTCAAGAATTTCGAATATCTCATAGCGCTCGATCGCGAGGGTCACTTCGGGCGGGCCGCCAAGAGCTGCAACGTGTCGCAGCCGACGCTTTCGGCGGGGATCAAGCAGCTAGAGGAAGATCTGGGCGTCGAGATCGTGCGGCATGGCCGGCGATATGACGGTCTCACATTGGAAGGCGGGACAGTGCTCGCCTGGGCCAAGAAGATCGAACGGGACTGTGACGGGCTGGAGAGTGACCTGTCGGCCCTCAAGCGAGGGCTGGAGGGCCTGTTCCGCTTGGGCATGGTATCAGGCACTTCGGCTGTCGGCGCGATCGTCAGCGCCGCTCTTGCGGATCAAATCCCCTTGCTGGGGCAAACCGTGACGGCGAGTGGCACTGCTTCGCTGTTGAGATCCTTGCTGGATCACGAAATGGACATGGCGCTGACCTATCTCGGCGAGGTTCCGAAGGACGAGTTCGAGACCCATCATCTCTACCGGGAACATACGACCCTGTTCCAGATGAGCAAAGAGCCGCAGCCCAAGCGAGTCGCGTGGGATCATGTCGTGAGCCTGCCGCTTTGCATTCTGGCAGGCGCGCTCCCCAGCGAGGCACAGTTGCAGCTCGCGCACTGCTCGGCCGCGACGATCAACACGGACACGATCGACATTCTGGCGGCGCATCTGGCCACAGGGCGTTACGCGGCAGTCTTGCCCCAATCGCTTGCGACCCGCCTCGCCCACATTCCAAACCTTCAGGCTTCAGCACTGACGGGTGCGGGCGCGCACGCAGATGTTGGATTCGTCAGCGTCAAGGGGGAGGCAAAGTCGCCGCCCTCGGCAGCCCTTCTTGAGCTGGTCCACACTCCCAAAGTCGTGTCTCCTTTGCAGGAAATCCTTGCATTGCATCGCCAATTTCAGCCTCGAAAGGGCTGAACCGGCAATGTTGCGGTGCGAAAAACGCTCATAGGAATTTCCTATCTCAAGATAGAAACTTCGAGTTTGCTGTCACATGCAGCCAAAGCCATTCTGCATGGACGATAATGAAGAGGTCTGGATCGCCAAAGGCGTATTGTGTTGATTTAATTCAGCGCAGCTCCTTTGGCGCGTCCGGTAGAAACTTCAACATTATTGAGGGGTGGCGGACGAGAGCTAGGAGATAATTCGATGGCTACCGGAAACAGGATCGTCACATTCGAGAAGCCGATGGAGATGAAGGTCAACACCTTCAAATTCCCGGAGCTGATTACGCCGCAGGGCAAGAAAGCCCCCCACGGCGCCATTCTCAAGATCGTCACCACCAACATCTGCGGCAGCGACCTTCACATCTACCGCGGTTCGTTCGAAGTCCCCAAGGGGATGACGATGGGCCACGAGATGACCGGCGAGGTGATCGAGGTCGGCTCCGACGTCGAATATATCAAGGTCGGCGATATCGTGTCCGTTCCCTTCAACGTCGGCTGCGGACGCTGCTACAACTGCAAGCACATGCGCTCGGACGTGTGCGAGCACACCAACCCCGAAGTCGATTGCGGCGCCTACGGCTTCAACCTGGGCGGATGGACCGGCGGTCAGGGGGATTACCTGTTCGTGCCCTATGCAGACTTCAATCTGCTGGCCTTCCCCGACAAGGACGCGGCCATGGCGAAGATCCGTGATCTGACGCTGCTTTCGGACGTGCTGCCGACCGCGTTCCACGGGTTCGCCGCGCCCGACTGGCCGGCGCAGCCTGCGTATATCGTCGGCGAGAACGTGCTGATCTTCGGCGCGGGGCCTGTCGGTCGCGCGGGCGCAGCCTGCGCGAAGCTCCTCGGTGCCGGCGCCATCATCGTCGCCGACTTCATTCAGGAGCGGCTCGATCTGCTCAAGCCGCACGGCGTCGAGACCATCAACCTGTCGGACGGCATTCCGATCGAGGATCATCTGGAACGGATCACCGGCAAGCGCGAGGCCGATCGCGTCATCGACTATGTGGGCCTCGACTGTCGCGGGTTCGGGGCGGAGTCCGACCAGATCGTCGAGAACGCCGTCACCAACGCGCTGCTGAAATATGTCCGCTTCGGTGGGATGACCAGCACGGTCGGCGTTTACTGCCCCAATCCGATCTCCAAGAATAGGGACAACAAGAAGGGCAGCATGGAAGTCGATTGGGCCAGTGGCTGGATCAAGTCGCCGCGGATGTCGGCAGGCCAGTCGCCGACGGCGAATTACAACCACGCCCTCATGCGGGCGATCCTGAACGATCGGATGCCCTATCTGACCCCGATGATGAACACGAAGATCATCAAGCTGGAGGATGCGCCGGCGGCCTACAAGGAGTTCGATGACGGATCGGCGTTCAAGTACGTCATCGATCCGCACGGCTCCGTAGCGGCCTGATCTTCTTCTAACCCGGAATATCCCCCGGTCATGACCGGGGGATATTCTGAGTCGTAGGGGGCGGACTGCTTTCCGCACGAACACCCCCTTCCGGCTTGTCGATCTAACTCCCCCCCGGATCGGCAAGCCGCCCCTTTCCGGAAACGCAGCATCAACGATCGCGCTGCGCTTTCCCAAGCCATGACGTCCTGTCAGGCGCCTCCATCCCTCAGTCGATATCCCTCTTGCATACTGGCTAGGAGTATATTAGACATACTCCCGCCAGTATGTGTTTGTCCGAGAGTCGCGCTTCGCCGGGCTTCACAACCGGCGGTCCGATTCAACCAACGAGGGAAATCAAAATGAAATCTCGCGCCGCCGTAGCCTTCGAGGCAGGCAAGCCGCTCGAAATCGTCGAGATCGATGTCGCACCGCCCCAGAAAGGCGAAGTGCTCATCAAGGTCACGCATACCGGGGTATGCCACACCGACGCTTTCACGCTGTCCGGCAACGATCCGGAGGGCATTTTCCCGGTCGTTCTCGGTCACGAGGGCGCGGGCATCGTCGTCGAGGTCGGCGAGGGCGTCACCAGCGTCAAGCCGGGCGATCACGTCATTCCGCTCTACACCGCCGAGTGCGGCAAGTGCGAGTTCTGTCTGTCCGGCAAGACCAACCTGTGCGTCGCGGTCCGCGAAACGCAGGGCAAGGGCCTGATGCCTGATGGCACCACGCGCTTCTCCTACAACGGCCAGCCCCTCTATCACTACATGGGCTGCTCGACGTTCAGCGAATACACCGTCGTCGCCGAAGTCTCGCTCGCCAAGATCAACCCGGAAGCGAACCCCGAGCATGTCTGCCTTCTGGGCTGCGGCGTCACCACCGGCATCGGCGCGGTCCACAACACCGCCAAGGTGCAGCCGGGTGACTCGGTTGCCGTGTTCGGTCTGGGCGGCATCGGTCTCGCCGCGATCCAGGGCGCGCGTCAGGCCAAGGCAGGCCGCATCATCGCGATCGACACCAACCCGACGAAGTTCGAGCTGGCACGTCAGTTCGGCGCGACCGACTGCATCAACCCCAAGGACTATGACAAGCCGATCCAGCAAGTGCTGATCGAGATGACCGGATGGGGCATCGACCACACGTTCGAGTGCATCGGCAACGTCCATGTCATGCGGGCCGCGCTGGAATCCGCGCATCGTGGCTGGGGCCAGTCGATCGTCATCGGCGTTGCCGGCGCGGGCCAGGAAATCTCCACCCGTCCGTTCCAGCTCGTCACGGGCCGCGTCTGGAAGGGGTCGGCCTTTGGCGGCGTCAAGGGGCGCACCCAGCTTCCCGGCATGGTCGAGGACGCCATGAAGGGCGAGATCGATCTGGCGCCCTTCGTCACCCACACCATGGGTCTCGATGAGATCAACGAGGCGTTCGACCTGATGCACGAAGGCAAGTCGATCCGCACCGTGATCCACTACTGATCCGACAGATTACGCCGTTTAGTTTCAAACACTAACCTCAAGGAAGAATATCATGGCTGACCCCGTTATCTCCGGCAACGGCGTGTTCTCGCACGTCTTCATCGGCGCTGCCGACGTCGAGCAGTCGTCGGCGTTCTATGACGCCGCTCTGGGCGCCCTGGGCGTCAAGAACCTCGGCCCCTTCGGCAATGGCTGGGTGCTGTACGGTCGCGACAAGCCCGCCTTCATCATTGCCCGTCCCGGCAATGGCGAAGCGCCCTCCAGCAACGGCGTGACGGTTGGCTTTGCCGCCGCGACGCCCGCCGAAGTGGACGCTTTCCACGCGGCCGGCCTCGCGGCCGGTGGCGCCGACGAGGGCCAGCCCGGCCCGCGTGGCCATCTGCCGGGTGCCTATGCGGCCTATCTGCGTGATCCGGCGGGCAACAAGGTCTGCTCGTACACCTTCATCTGAAGCCGGAAGGTGAGGGCGATACCCGCAACCCTATGACTGGCTGTCGCCGGCGCTGAAACAGGCGCCGGCGCTTCCCCCCGCACAACAGCCAGCAAAAGGGCTCCTATCGCCACACCGTCCACCAACCGTCGAAGCAAGGAAACAAAAATGGAACGTGTCGAACATCACGCCAGCTTCGGCGGTTGGCAGGACGTCTATCAGCATGACTCGATCAGCCTCGGTTGTCCGATGAAGGTCGGCGTCTATCTGCCTCCCCAGGTGAAGGACGGTCGCGTGCCGGTGCTGTATTGGCTGTCCGGCCTGACCTGCACCGAGCAGAATTTCATCACCAAGGCTGTCGCGCAGCGTTTCGCGGCCGAGCACGGGATCATCCTCGTCGTGCCGGACACCAGCCCGCGAGGCGAAGGCGTGGCCGACGATCCCGGCTATGATCTGGGGCAGGGCGCCGGCTTCTACGTCAACGCGACGCAGGAACCTTGGGCCGCACACTACCGCATGTACGATTATGTCGTCGAGGAATTGCCGGCGCTGATCGAAGCCACATTCCCGGCCGATGATCGCCGGGCTATCGCGGGCCATTCCATGGGCGGGCATGGCGCCCTTGTTGCCGCCCTGCGCAACCCCGGACGCTATCGCAGCGTATCGGCCTTCTCGCCGATCGTAGCGCCGAGCCAGGTGCCTTGGGGCGAGCGTGCCTTCACGGCCTATCTGGGTGACGATCGCGAGGCGTGGAAGCAATATGACGCCATCGAACTTATCAAGGCCGCCCGCGAGCGTCTGCCGTTGCTCGTCCATCAGGGTCTGGATGACGAGTTTGTCGAGCGCGAGCTGCGCCCCGACTTGCTGGAGGCGGCGTGCAAGGCTGCCGAGCACCCGCTGACGCTCCATCGGCTGCCTGGATACGACCACAGCTATTATTTCATCGCGAGTTTCATCGGCGAACATATCGCCCACCATGCCGCGGCGTTGTCCCAATGACCGGGCCGTCACCTTCAACCATGCGCGAAATCGCGCCCAGCCATGAGCCGGCTCACGGCCGCCATCGCGTGGTGGTCGTGGGGGCGGGCTTCGGCGGCCTTGAAACCGTGCAGCGGCTCGCCGGGAGCGGCGTGGACATCACGCTCGTCGATCGCCGCAACCACCATCTCTTTCAGCCGCTGCTCTATCAGGTGGCGGGCGCCTCGCTGTCGCCATCGGAGATCGCATGGCCGATCCGTTCGCTCTTCGCCAAGCGGAAGGACGTGCGGACCCTGCTCGGCGAGGTTGAAGGTGTCGATACAGGCGGTCGGCGCGTCATTCTGGAGGACGGCTCGACGGTTGCCTATGACACGCTCGTCATCGCGACGGGCGCGCGGCACTCCTATTTCGGCCACGATCAATGGGAACCGTTTGCTCCCGGCCTGAAATCGCTGGAGGATGCAACCACCATTCGCCGGCGCCTTCTGGTCGCCTTCGAGGAAGCCGAGCGTGAGACGGACCCCGCGCGCCGTGCCGCTTTGCAGACCTTCGTCATCATCGGTGGTGGCCCGACCGGCGTGGAGCTGGCCGGCACGATCGCGGAGCTTGCCCGCCTGACGCTGGTGCGGGATTTCCGGTCGATCGACCCGCGTGCGACCCGCGTCGTGCTGATCGAAGCCGGGCAACGGCTCTTGCAGGCTTTCCCGGAAGACCTCTCCGCCTATACCCGGCAGGCGCTCGAAAAGCTCGGCGTCGAAATCAAGCTCGGCACGCCGGTCACGGAATGCTCCGCCGATGGCGTCGTCGTGGATGGGAAGCAGATTCCCGCCGAAACGATCCTGTGGGCAGCAGGCGTCCAGGCATCGCCCGCCGCGCATTGGCTGAACGCTGAAGCCGATCGCGCTGGCCGCGTGATTGTCGGACCGGACCTGACGGTGCCGGGTCATCGCGACATTTTCGTGATCGGCGACACCGCGGCCTCGAACGGGTTCGATGGCAAGCCTGTCCCCGGTCTTGCGCCGGCTGCGAAGCAGGCGGGTCAATATGTCGCCCGGCTTATCCGCCAGCGCCTGAAGGGGCAGAACGAGGTCGCGCCCTTCCATTACCGGCATCAGGGCAATTTGGCGACTATAGGCCGCAGCCTTGCCGTCGTCGACATGGGTCGGTTTAAGTTGCGCGGGGCCCTGGCGTGGTGGATGTGGAAGCTCATCCACATTTATTTCCTGATCGGGGCGCAGAACCGGCTTAGTGTGGCACTAAGCTGGCTGTGGACCCATGGCATAGGATATCGTGGCTCTCGGCTGATTACTTATGGCGATCTAGATCATCGCGACGTGGGGGAGAAGGATGACAAGGGGGGAAAGCCGATTGAGTGAAGCGGGCAGCGCTCCGAATGGCGGTTCGACTGTCTATGGTATGCCGACCTATGAAAATAGGCGGGTTGCCATCGACGAGGTACATGCGCGCCCATATCTCCTGATCGAGTCACCGCGCGCCCTGGTGCAGCTCGCCTTCATGAATGAAGGCAATCTGGCCAAGGATAAGGCGACGCTCGCGGAAATATCGAGCCGAATGGGCGCGTCGCTGCCCGATCAGAACTCCCCCCTTCATGGCCTGACCTGGGATCAGGGCAAATTGCATTGTGAGAAGCATACGGAGTTTTCGACCTACCTGTGGAGCGCGCCTGTTGATCCCGACACCGGGGATCTGGCGGGCGAAGACCCGTTCAAGCACGGCTTCACCCCGCCTGGGCCGGTCATTTGCGGCATCCGGTTGGACGTGGTGGCGTGGACGGAAGAGACCGCGACCTACATTGACCGCTTCGATCCGATCAGCCGCTGCCATTCGCTCGTCGAGGACGGCATGGCGGATATCGTTACCGATTTCCGTCAGGATGCAGATGGGCTGACCCGCATCCTCATCCTCGATCGCGGCCTGACGCCGATCCGGCTTGGCGCGCTGGCGCAGCGGCTCCTTGAAATCGAGACCTATCGGACGTTGGCCCTGCTCGGTATTCCCCTGACCCAATCGCTGGGTCCGCATCTACGCAATATAGAAAAGCGCCTCGCCGCGATCACGGATGAGATGCGCAAGTCGGCTCGGCGCAACAGCGAGGCGCTGCTTTCCAGATTGACGGATCTCTCGGCCGAGCTGGAGGCGGACACGGCGTCCAGCCTCTACCGCTTCGGCGCGAGCCGCGCTTATTACGAGATCGTCGAGGAACGGCTTGCCGCACTCGGCGAAACCTTCGTCCCCGGCTGCTATCGCTGGCGCAGCTTCCTGCATCGCAGGATCGCCCCCGCCATGCGGACCTGTCGCGTGATCGAGGAGCGGCAGGCCAATCTCTCGGACAAGCTGGCGCGCGCGACCACCTTGCTGCGATCCTGGATCGATGTGCAGCTCGAACGCCAGAATAGCGACCTGCTCGCCTCGATGAACAACCGGGCGAAGCTGCAATTGCAGCTTCAGCAGACGGTGGAGGGCCTGTCTGTCGCCGCAATCTCCTATTATGTGATCGGCCTGCTCTCCTATTTCATCAAGGGCATACCGGGCATTCACGACGCAGTGGCGCCTGAGCTGGTGATCGCAGCTTTGGTTCCCCTTGTCCTCCTTGGTGTCTGGTGGACCGTTCGGCGGATCAGGCACGCACACAAGGACCATGGACAGCCGCCCGCGAAGGGGCAGATGTGACCCGACAATCGTTTTTGGGCACGCTTGAGGCGTTCATGGCCTGGCCCTGGCAGGAGGATATCTGATGTCGACTGGCATATTCATTTTGCACTCCGACTATACCCCGGCGGGCGATCAGCCCGAAGCGATCGCGCGGCTCATATCCGGCATCGAGGAGGGGGCGCACCATCAGACCCTCAAGGGCATCACGGGGTCGGGCAAGACGTTCACGATGGCCAACGTGATCCATCGCCTGAAGCGTCCCACGCTGATCCTGGCCCCCAACAAGACGCTAACGTCGCAGCTCTATGACGAAATGCGGCGATTTTTCCCTGAAAACGCCGTGGAGTATTTCGTCTCCTACTACGACTATTTCCAGCCAGAGGTGTATTTGCCGGGCCGCGATGAGTTCATTCCGAAAGATTCCTCGATCAACGAGCATCTGGAACGGTTGCGCCTTTCGACGACAAAATCCCTGATTGAGCGCCGCGATACGATCGTCGTTGCCTCGGTATCGTCGATCTATGGCATGGGCGATCCCGACAATTATCGCGCGCTCCAGGTTCCGCTGACCGAGGGCGCGCGGTTGGGACAGGAAGAGCTTCTTCGCGGCCTGGCGCGTCTGCAATATGATCGGGCCGAGCACAAGCTGAAGCGCGGCACCTATCGCGCTGATGGCGACGCTGTTGAGGTTTACCCGGCGGATTCGGAATATAAGGCCCTGCGGGTCGGATTGGCGAACGGCCTGATCGCGTCCCTCCAGTGGTTCGATGCGGCGACCGGAAGGCAGCTAGAGAGCACCGATCACTATCTCGTATCGCCCAAGACCGTTCTGGCGGCGACCGCCGATCAGGCCCGCAAGGCCGCAACGGCGATCCTCGCAGAGATGGAGACGCAGGTCGAGCGGCTGACCAGCGAAAATCGCCTGACGGAAGCGGCGCGCCTCTATGATCGCATCACCAACGATGCCGAGATGTTGCGCGAGGTCGGATATTGCTCGGGCATGGAAAATTACGCCTGCTATCTGAGCGGCCGTGACCCAGCGCTCCCGCCCATAACCCTGCTCGACTATCTGCCCAAGGATGGGCTGCTGTTCGTCGACGAATCGCATGTGATGATCCCGCAGATCTCGGCGATGTTCCGGGGCGACCAGGCCCGCAAGGATACGCTGATCGATTATGGCTTCCGCCTGCCATCCTCGAAGGACAGCCACCCCTTGAGCTTCCACGAGTTCGAACAGGTCAAGCCGCAGACGATCTTCGTGTCCGCCACCCCCGGCGCCTATGAGGTAAGGGCCTCGCAAGGCAGGGTGGTCGAACAGATCGTTCGGCCGACCGGCCTGCTCGATCCGAAAGTGGAAATCCGCCCGTCCCAAGGCGCGCGGGATGATTTGCTACGCGAGATCGCGCAGCGCACGAAGCGCGATGAGCGCGTGCTGGTCACGACGCTGACCAAGGTCGCGACCGAGGAGCTGCACGCATTCCTCGAAAGCCAGGGCGTGCGCGCGCGCTACATGCACTCTGACGTCAAGGTCGAGGATCGGGTCGCGATCATCGAGGGCCTGCGCGCGGGCGAGTTCGACGTGCTGATCGGTATCAGCCTGCTACGCGAAGGGCTCGATATCCCCGAAGCGTCGCTGATCGCGATCTTCGATGCGGACCGCGCGGGCTTCCTGCGCTCGGCCCAGGCGCTGATCCAGATGATCGGCCGCGTCGCGCGCAACGTGAACGGCACCGCAGTTCTCTACGCCGATACCGTGACGCCGGCGATGAGGGCCGCGATCGACGAGACCGAGAGTCGGCGACAGCGCCAGATCGCCTTCAACGAAGAGAACGATGTCACCCCGCTCTCGTCGGTTCGCGGCCTGGCGTCGGCGCAGCCCGACCGGGAAGAGCCGTCGGTCCATTCGGAGGCTTTCTGCGAAAATCTGTACGAGCTGTGCGACCGGATCACCGCGAAGGAACAGGCGCTGCTGACGGCAGTAGATAACGATGACGAGGATCGGGCGGAGACGATCCGGGGCGAGTTGGACGGCCTGTACCGTCAGTTCATCTATCTGTGATGCGCCGAGTGAAAGTGACCGTATGAGCAAGGATCAGGAGCCTCAAACCACCCCCGGCAAGGAACGCGCGCCGCGCTCCGGCTTCGTTCAGGTACGCGGCGCGCGGCAGAACAATCTCAAGAATGTCGACGTGGACGTGCCGCGCGACGCCTTCGTGGTGTTCACCGGCATATCCGGATCGGGCAAATCGAGCCTCGCTTTCGGCACCCTCTATGCCGAGGCACAGCGCCGCTATCTGGAATCGGTCGCGCCCTACGCCCGCCGCCTGATCGATCAGGCCGGTGTGCCGGAGGTTGACGCTATCGACGGGTTGCCTCCCGCAGTCGCGTTGCAGCAGCAGCGCGGCTCGGCCAATGCGCGGTCCTCGGTTGGGAGCGTGACGACGCTCTCCAGCCTGGTACGGATGCTCTACTCGCGCGTCGGCGAATATCCGCGCAATCAGCCCATGCTCTATGCGGAGGACTTCTCGCCAAACACAGTCGCGGGCGCCTGCCCGACCTGCCACGGCATCGGGCGCGTCTATGACGCGACCGAAGAGACGATGGTGCCCGACGACACGCTGACGATCCGGGAACGCGCCATCGCCGCATGGCCGCCCGCGTGGCACGGCCAGAACCTGCGCGATATCCTCGTCTCGCTCGGCTATGATGTCGACACCCCATGGCGGGATCTTCCGAAGAAGGATCGCGACTGGATACTCTTCACCGACGAGACGCCGACGGTGCCGGTCTATGCGGGTCTGACGCCCGAGCAGACGCGCGTCGCCCTCAAGCGCCGCATGGAGCCGAGCTATCAGGGCACCTTCACCGGCGCCCGTCGCTATGTGCTGGAGACGTTCGCCAACACCAAAAGCGCGCTGATGAAGAAGCGCGTCTCGCAATATATCATAGGCCGCGATTGCCCGACCTGCGACGGCAAGCGGCTGAAGCGCGAGGCTCTGTCGGTGAAGTTCGCGGGCCTCGACATCGCCGAGTTTGGCGACCTGACGGTGCTGAAGCTCCGGGACTTGCTCACGCCTGTCGCGCATGGCGAGTATGGGGGCGCCGCGGCGGCCCCGAAGGGCCATGTTCTTGGCAAGGCGGCCCGCGATGCGGCAGTTGAACGCAGGGTCGCGGCGGGAGGCTCGGCGCACAAGGCAGCGCCCGACGTGCGCCGCACGCCCAACCTCTCCGATGAGAAGCGGGTCGCCGCGCAGCGTCTCGCATCCGAGCTGCTCGAACGGCTCGGCCCGCTGATCGATCTTGGCCTTGGCTACATCTCGCTCGACCGAAGCACGCCGACGCTTTCCTCCGGCGAGCTGCAACGCCTGCGCCTTGCCACTCAATTGTCCTCGCAGCTTTTCGGCGTGGTCTATGTGCTGGACGAGCCCTCGGCGGGGCTGCACCCGGCAGACGGCGAAGCTTTGCTCACCATCCTTGAGCGGCTGAAAGCGGCGGGCAACTCGCTGTTCGTCGTCGAGCATGATCTTGACGTGATCCGCCATGCCGAATGGCTGGTCGATGTAGGGCCAGGAGCAGGCGAAAAGGGCGGTGAAGTGCTCTACAGCGGGCCGATCGCGGGACTGGCCGACGTCGAGGCGTCGATCACGCGCCGCTATCTGTTCGCAGAGCCCGTCGCCCATGACCGGACCCCGCGCGAAGCAAAGGCTTGGCTCCGTCTAGAGGGGGTGACGCGCAACAACCTGCGCGGCCTCGACGTCGAGCTTCCGATCGGTTGCTTCACCGCTGTCACCGGGGTTTCGGGATCGGGCAAGTCCAGTCTGGTCAGCCAGGCGCTGCCGGAGCTTGTCGCGGAACAGCTCGGCGGCTCGCCGGCTGCCGAGGAAGAGGATGCCGATCCGCTGCTTGATGTTGCGCAGGAAGAGACCGAAGGCCGCATCGTTGCGGGCATGGAGCATGTGCGCAGACTGGTGCGGGTCGATCAGAAGCCGATCGGCCGCACCCCACGCTCGAACCTCTCCACCTACAGCGGCCTGTTCGATCATGTGCGCAAGATCTTTGCCGGCACTCCGTTGGCCAAGAAGCGCCGTTACAGCCCCGGCCGCTTCTCGTTCAACGTCGCCGAAGGCCGCTGCCCGGTATGTGAGGGCGAGGGGTTCGTGATGGTGGAGCTGCTGTTCCTGCCAAGCGTCTATGCGCCGTGCTCGACCTGCCACGGCAGCCGCTACAACCCGCAAACGCTCGAAGTCGAATGGAACGGCCGCAACATCGCCCAGGTGCTGGAGCTGACGGTGGACGAGGCGTGCGACTTCTTCGCGGGTGAGGCGTCCGTCATGCGCTCGCTGGATGTGCTGCGGGAGATCGGCCTTGGATATCTGAGGCTCGGGCAGCCGGCGACGGAACTGTCGGGCGGCGAGGCGCAGCGCATCAAGCTTGCGACCGAGCTGCAACGCGCCCAGCGCGGCAACACCATCTACATCCTCGACGAGCCTACTTCGGGGCTTCACCCGTCCGACGCGGACCGGCTGATGCGGCACCTGCAGGGCCTTGTCGACGTGGGCAATACGGTTGTTGTCGTCGAGCATGACATGCGCGCCATCGCACAGGTGGATTGGGTCATCGATCTCGGACCGGGAGCCGGGGAGGAAGGTGGCCTAATCATCGCCAGCGGCGTCCCTAGCGACGTTGCAGAGGCGGAAGGCAGTCTGACCGCGCCCTATCTCAAGGCGGCGCTTTAGCCGCCTCTTGGGTGTGTGCCATAACGATGGGCCGGGTCCGGCCATAGGAGACGAGCTTGCCTTCCACTGTCGCTCAGGATGTTACCGCACGTTCCCAGGCCGTCGATGCCCGGCTCACTCGTGCAGCCATCTTCCTCGTGGTGTCGATGGGCGCGGGTGCAAAGCCCGAGATGGCGGTGCGAAATCTCTGCGCAATCCTTTCCTCGCTGGTGCGTGGCGTCGGCTTTAGGGCAGCGGATGGAGGGCTTTCCTGCATCATGGGGATCGGCTCCGATGCCTGGGACCGACTGTTCGGGGCACCGCGGCCGAAGGAGCTGCATCCGTTCCGGGAAATTCATGGCGTCCATCATGCGCCTTCGACACCCGGCGACCTGCTGTTCCACATTCGCGCCGCACGGCAGGACCTGTGCTTCGAGATGGCCGCGCAGATCGTGAAGCGCCTCGCCGGCGTCGCCTCGGTCACGGACGAGGTGCATGGCTTCCGCTACTTCGATGATCGCGACTTACTGGGCTTCGTCGATGGGACGGAAAACCCCGTCGAGCAGGGGGCGAGAGATGCCACGGTGATCGGGGCGGCGGACGATCCGGTCTTCGCTGGCGGCAGCTATGTGATCGTCCAGAAATACCTCCATGACCTCGACAAGTGGAACGCGATTCCCGTCGAGCAACAGGAGAAGATCGTCGGGCGCGAGAAACTGTCGGACATCGAGCTGGACGAGGCAGCGAAGCCGAGCTTCGCGCACAACGTCCTCACCAACATCGAGGAGGACGGCGAGCAACTCCAGATCCTGCGCGACAACATGCCGTTCGGCGATGTCGGCAAGGGGGAGTTCGGCACCTATTTCATCGGTTACGCCCGCTCACCCACGCGGATCGAGCGGATGCTCGACAATATGTTCATCGGCCTGCCGCCCGGCAACTACGATCGCCTGCTCGATGTCAGCCGGGCCGTGACCGGCTCGCTCTATTTCGTGCCGTCGGCCGACTTTCTGGACGCCGTGACGCCGGGGCCGCCTGCGGCCGATGGCGACGATAGCAATGGCGATGAAGCGGTGGCTGCGCCGGCACCCACGGCTCCGACCCCGGAGGCTCCAACGGCATTGGACGGATCGCTCCGCATTGGATCACTCAAAGACGAGGCCGGACATGAATAACCTCCATCGCGAACTCGCCCCGATCTCAGACGCCGCCTGGGCACAGATCGAACAAGAGGCGACCCGAACCCTCAAGCGCTATCTGGCCGCGCGCCGCGTCGTGGACGTGCCGGACCCGAAGGGGGCTACGCTCGCGGCCGTGGGCACGGGCCACACCAAGCCGATCGATGCGCCGAGCGATGGCGTCCAGGCCGTGCGGCGTGCGGCGTGCGGCCAATGCCGTAGTCGAACTGCGCGTGCCCTTCACGCTGACCCGCGCTGCGATCGACGATGTGGAGCGTGGCTCCGAAGATTCCGACTGGCAGCCGCTCAAGGAAGCTGCCCGCACGATCGCCTTTGCCGAAAATCGTGCGATCTTTGATGGCTATGCCGCTGCCGATATCGGCGGCATCCGTCCCGGCGCGAGCAACGAGCCGGTGCCGCTGCCCACGGCCGTCGCCGGATATCCCGCCATCGTCGCCCAAGCCGTCGACCGGTTGCGCCTTGCCGGGGTCGAGGGGCCTTATCGACTGGTGCTGGGCGATGATCCGTTCACCGCGATCAGCGGCGGCAGCGAGGAGGGCTATCCGGTGCTCCAGCACATCAATCGTCTGGTGGATGGCGATATCATCTGGGCGCCGGGCATCACGGGCGGCGTCGTCCTGACAACACGGGGCGGCGATTTCGAACTCGATCTCGGACAGGACTTGTCGATTGGCTATCTCAGCCACACCGCCGAGGTGGTTGAGCTGTACCTGCAAGAGAGCTTCACCTTCCGGCTGCTGACGAGCGAGGCGGCTGTTTCGCTCCCGACAGCGGAAGCGTCGGCGCAGCCGGCGTGAAGGCGTTGCCGGTTGCGCCGCCCCCACGCGGGCCGCAGCGAGGGGTGGGACGATGATAAGTCTCGTCGGTTGGCTCGCCACGATCGCGACGATGATCGCGGCGATGATGACGGCTTCCAACCTGGGCGCGCGCGTGACGGGCTGGGGCTTCGTGGTGTTCAGCATCAGCTCGGTTTGCTGGACCACATTGGGCTACGCCACAGGACAGACAGCCTTGGTTGCCACCAATGGATTCCTGATGCTGACGAACCTCGTCGGTATCTGGCGATGGTTGGGGCAGCAGACCAAATATGAGGATGGCGGCCGATCGGCCGAAACAGCCAGCCAAAGATCCGATACGCCGAACCTGTTCACCGCGACCGGCCTGATCGGCATGGCGGTTGATGACAAGAGCGGGATGAATCTGGGCCGGGTTGTCGAGGCCCTGATCGAATGTTCGACCGGCAGGATAAACTATGTGGTGATCTCGGACGAGCGATATGCCGGTCTTGAAGAGACATTGCGAGCGGTGCCGCTCGAATCCCTCAGGATCGGCTACACGCGCATGACGCTGTTGCTGGACGGCCCGAGCTTCCTGTCACAGCCCGGCCTCAAAAGTCGTGACTGGCCCGCCTTCGCTCCGATCAATCCCTAGCAAGCGATCGCTCAAACCAATTGGAGCGCGCGATCATGATCTTGACCGGGGCCAAGAAAGCGCAGGATCAGGATACGGTGGGCTTCTGGCCGGTAGAGGATGCCATAGCGGCGATAGGAACGGCGACGGATACCGTAGCGCTCATAGCGAGGCACCAGAGGATAGCCCTGGGGCAGATCGGCAAGGCGACGGGCCGCCTCACGCAATTCCTCGACAAAGCTGATGGCTCTCGCGGGATTGTCCTTTTCGATATGTTCGGCGATGTGATCGAGGTCGGCCAGCGCATCCGGCGTCAGGATGACTTTCATTGCGGCTGAGCGCTTGCCCGTGTCCGAATCCTGTCGATGATAGCATCGCAGGCGTCGTCGAGGTCGTGGGTGCGCCCCGCCTCCGCATCGGCAAGGCCGCGTTCGATCGAGGCGTCAAGATCATGCAGCCACCGTTCGACATCCTGCGTCTCACCCTGATCGCGCCGAATGAGATCGCGAACATAATCACTCACGCTGGCATAATGCCCGCTGTCGATGCGGCGCTGGACGTAATCCCGCATGGGGTCTGGAAGGGAGACGTTCATCGAAGCCATAAATCACCTCACTACCATTATGGCAAAAACTGCCATTGGTTTCAAGGCGCCTGCCTCTCTTGTGCAGCCGTTCCCCCTTCGGGTCATCCCACCGGCGAGGGCAAGATCACATAACGCTAAGCGACCTTTGCCTCGCCCACCATAACAATATGTTGGAAAAGCTTGCTGGTGCGTTCCCCGGCAGGGGCGGCCATGGCGGCGGCGATCGCGGCTTGGTTCAAGCGGTGGTGGGTCGGGGCCGTGCCGCCGCCTCCGGATTGCGGCCCAGGACCATGAGCAGGCGGGGCCGAGCCAGGGGCGCCATTATCATCCGCCTCGGCCGCGGCGATCACCCGCAGGCTGTTTATCGGTGCGGTGGGGTCGGGTCGAATGTTCGGCATTTGCGGTGCGGGGATCTTGGTCAGTGCGACCATGGCCTTCTCCGTATAATAGCGGATTTTCTTGCCATAGACGGGCGGGATGCCGAGGCGCAGGACGATCATGTCCTTGAGCTGCCCCCTTCTGAGTGGTCCATCGACTATGACAGTCTGGACCAAGGAAGGGACGACGAATGCCTGCGAAGAAGCACAAGCCCGAAGAGATCATCGGGAAGCTGCGTGAGGTTGAGATCATGCTGGGTCAGGGCGGCACGACCGCTGAGGCTTGCCGGCGGATCGCAGTCAGCGAGCAGACCTACTATCGCTGGCGCAAGGAATATGGGGGCCTGAAGACGGATCAGGCTCGGCGAATGAAGGATCTTGAGAAGGAGAATGCCCGGTTGCGGCGCGCGATCTCGGACCTGACGCTGGACAAGCTCATCTTGCAGGAGGCGGCAAAGGGAAACTTCTGAGCCCCGCACGGCGCCGACGCTGCGTCGATCAGGTGCGGGCTGTGCTGGATGTGTCCGAGCGGCGTGTGTGCCGCGTGCTCGGCCAGCACCGGTCTACGCAGCGCAAGGAACCGTGCGGGGCAGATGACGAGCAATTGCTGACCGAGGATATCATTGCCTTGGCCAGACAGTACGGGCGCTACGGCTATCGGCGGGTGACCGCGCTGCTGCATGCGGCGGGTTGGTCAGTGAACCACAAGCGGGTGGAACGTATCTGGCGACGCGAAGGGCTGAAAGTCCCGCAGAAACAACCCAAGCGCGGGCGGCTGTGGCTGAACGACGGTTCGTGCATCCGGCTGCGACCACAATATCCAGGGCATGTCTGGGCCTATGATTTCGTCGAAGGGCGCACCCATGATGGGCGCAAGTTCCGCATTCTGACCATCATCGACGAGGCCAGCAGGGAATGTCTGGCGCTGGTGGTCGCGCGTCGGCTCAACCATGAGGATGTGCTGGCGGCACTCGCCGAGCTGTTCATCGAGCGCGGTCCACCAGCCCATATCAGGTCCGATAACGGCAGCGAGTTCATCGCGACTGCGGTCCAGAAATGGCTCGGGAAGATCGGCGTGACGACGCTCTACATCGCACCGGGTTCGCCTTGGGAGAACGGCTATAACGAGAGCTTCAACGGCTCGCTGCGCGACGAACTGCTCAATGGCGAAATCTTCTACAGCCTTGCCGAGGCCAAGGTGCTGATCGAGGCATGGCGGCGCCACTACAACACCGTCCGGCCACACAGCAGCCTGGGCTACCGCCCGCCAGCCCCGGAAGCGGCCGCACCGCCATTGCCGATCTCCGGTTCCGCTTCGCTCCACCTCCGACCGGCAATGGCGGTAGAGACGACGATGCACTAACTATCAACCCGGACCACCCGGTGGGGGCTGCTCAGCAGCAGGTCTGGGTAAGCTGGGAGAGATTGGCGGCAAGGTTGCGCCAGCGCCGTCGCCTATCGCTCGACCGGCCGAGGCGGTCGAGGCGGGGGAGGGGGACGGGCCTGTTCGGGCGGCGCCGGGCCCTCGCCGGAACGGCAAGGTGAACATTGCCGGTTACTTCGATCCCGCGGTTCGTAAGCAGCTTGCGATGCTGGCTGTCGAGCACGACACCGACCAAGTCAAACTCATGGCGGAAGCCCTGAACCTGCTGTTCGAAAAGTATGGGCGCTCGCCTATCGCCTCCGCTTGAGACAACCCCGCCGTCAGTCGCGGCGACGGTAAAGGCTCAGCGTCGCGCGCTGCATAGCTCGGAGTTGCGCAGCAAGCGCGCTCCGAGCACGCGAGTTTCGCGTTCCATTTGCTCCTCCATCATTGACCAGATGGTACGAGCGGCCGCGCAGTAGCCAGGTACGTCGGCTGCGATCTTGTCGTCGGTCCACCTTTCGATGTGTTTGTCTGAGATGAGCCTCTTAGAGGTGAAGGCGACAAGGAAATCCGACAGCGCAGCACGATCGTCGCTGTCTGCCGTTTCCAGTAAACGCGGAATAATGCAGTCGCTAACAAACGCCGACCTTTCGCGGCTTGCGCGGGTTAGATCTAAGCGAGCCTTTTCCAGACCGGCAATGTTCGCGCAGTCGGTTGCGCAGTGACTCTGAATTAACGTGAGGCCAACCCGGATGACTCGGTGATGCTCCTCAAGACCGCGAAGCAGTTCCTTGTCCATCATGGTTAACCGACGCCTCCCAAATACTGCCAAAAGGCAGCATCTGCTGCGCCGTCTACCGTATCTGGGAAATCAGCTCAGCGATATTGATAACGCCCGTAACGACTGTTGGATCGTTAGCCAGAAGGAATTTTGTTAAAGCCTTGGGAAAACGCGCCTGACGACGGCGTCGACGCTACGGCACAGCGGCTTGGCGAGTTGGAAGGGCAGGGGAAGCCCGAATTGCTGGCGCTCAGGCGATGTCCTCGACAGCGCACGGATCAGTGCCGCTGGCGTCGCCCGACCGTTCGTTCTTCAGGCGGCGAGCAATCTTAGCGAGCAACGTCCGACTGCAGCCCGTGCCGATCATGATCTCGCGCCAGCTCTGCCCATCCTTCAGTGACCGGGCGATCGCGGCGTTGCGGGCAGTGTTCTCAACGCGGCCTTTGTAGAGGCCTGCGGTTCGAGCTCGGCTGACGCCTTCGGCTTGCCGGCGCCGACGATCATCATAATCCTTGCGAGCGACCGCGGCGAGGACGTCGAGCATCATTGCATTTACCGCGGCGAACATCCGAGCTGTGAAGTCGTCGGGGGTAGCGATCAGGTTCCAGGAGGTTGGCAGATCGAGAGACACGATCCGAACCTGGCGTGCCTCGATCTCCGATCGCAACTTGCTCCAATCGGCCGAGCTGAGGCGCGATAGACGGTCGACCTGCTCGACCAGCAACACGTCACCGGGGCCGCAATCGTCCAGTAGTCGAAAAAGCTCCGGCCGGGCGAGGCGAGTGCCGCTCTCGTGTTCAACATAGCGCGATGCGATACGGAATCCATGTGAGGCGGCGAACGCATCCAGCGCTGCGCGAGCGCGGGTCGCATCCTGTTCAGCGGTCGATGCGCGGAGATAAGCCCGGACGAACATGCTTCAGTCCTTTATGAACGGTCTTGTTATGTCCAGTCTTTTTTGAGAGCGCGTTTGACGGAAAAAAGACCGGGCGCGCTCCGGTCTTTCAGGGGTATACCCAAACCGTACCTCCTAAAATGCGTATTTGGCAGAATCGTGGCGGCGTGGCACAACGTACCAGCTGTGACATTAGTATAAGGGACAGACGCAATATCGACATTGTTGTCGTCGGCGGGGGCGTCAGCTATGTTGCGTCAACGTGGTACATCAGGGCTGGCGTGCAAACATGACCTTGCAAATCAACATTACGCCTAACGGGCGCATGAGCCTGCCGGCAGACGTGAGGAAGCGCCTTGGCCTGAGTGGCGGTGGTGCGGTCTACCTTGATGAGACGGAGGACGGCGTGGTGTTGCGGACGGCAAGTCAGGCTGTGGCACGTGCCCAGGCTCTGGCCAAGCAGTACACTGGCGGTAATCCCGACGCATCCGTCGACGCATTCCTTGCCCGACGTCGGGAAGAGAGCGGCGAATGAGCGTGGTGCTGGACGCGTCTGCGATCATCGCGATGCTCAAGGGCGAACGCGGCGCGACAAAGGTCGCGGCTGAGATCGGTGGGGCGCGGGTGAGCAGCGTTAACTATGCCGAGGTAGTCAGTCACTTCGTCCATGCCGGCATGCCCGAGCGCGAAGTCGATGCGATGCTCGATCCATTGCCGCTGACGGTCGTGCCGGCCGACAAGGCACTCGCGCAGATTGCCGGGCGGTTGCGGGCGGCAACAGCGGAGGCGGGACTCAGCCTTGGTGACCGTTTCTGTCTGGCTCTTGCCCGACGGGACGGTCTGCCCGCATGGACCAGCGACCAGAACTGGAAGAAGATCGCCGATGCCGTCGAGGTCAAGGTTGTCGCGATCCGCTGACTTTACATGGTGGCGGGGTAGGGAAGGGGGCAGGACGTCCGGCTCGACAGCCATAACCCACACCGCCAGAAGGTTTCCATGCTACGCCTGATCCACACTGCCGACTGGCAACTCGGCAAGCCGTATGGCCGCTTCGACAGCGACGTGCGCGCTGCGCTTAGCGAGGCGCGGTTCGATGCGATTGACGCGATCGGCAAAGCAGCTGCGGAGCATGATGTCGCGCATGTGCTGGTCGCTGGCGATGTGTTCGATACTGAGGGACCGGAAGACCGCGTGATCGTGCAGGCGGTGTCACGGATGCAGCGCTATGCCTGTACCTGGTGGCTGCTGCCCGGCAACCATGACTTCGCCCGCAACAGCGGCTTGTGGGATCGTGTCCGCGCCAAAGGCGCCGCCAATGTCCGTATCCTCGCCGAGCCGGTGCCATGCGAGCTGGAGCCCGGGCAGTGGCTGCTACCGGCACCACTGACCCACCGGCATAATCTCGACGATCCGACCGCGCTGTTCGACACGATGGAGACGCCAGGCGCGAGCTTGCGCATCGGTCTGGCACACGGCTCGATCCGCGACTTCTCGTCGCGCGGCGAGGCGCAGAACCAGATTGCGCCTGATCGCGCGCAGCGCTCCAACCTCGACTATCTTGCGCTTGGCGACTGGCACGGGAGCCTCCGGGTCGATGCGCGCACCTGGTACTCAGGCACGCCCGAAACCGATCGCTTCCAGCGGGATGAGCCGGGCTACGCTCTGCTCGTGACGCTTGAGGCTGGGGCGGAGCCGTCGGTATCGCCAATCCGTACTGGCAGGTTCCAGTGGCTGATGCGTTCGTGGACGGTTGCCGACGCGGAGGGCTTTGCCGCCGAGTGCGACCGGCTGCTTGCGCAGGTCGAACCATCGGCAACCCTCCTGCAGCTCTCGCTCTCGGGTATCGTCAGTTTATCCGATCGTATCGCGATCCTTGCGCGCCTCGACAATGACCTGCGCCATCGCCTCCGCCATCTGACGGTCACCGCCGACGATCTCGTCGGTCGGCCGAGCGAACAGGATCTGGCAGACCTGCGGGTCGAGGGTATGATCGGCACGGCCGCGGCCAAGCTGATGAGCATGATAGAGGCCGGTGGCAGCGACGGCGCCATTGCCAGGCGGGCGCTCGAGCGCCTGTTCGTGGAACATCAGCGTGGGCAGGACGCGGCATGAGCCTTCGGATCCGGCGCATCGCGCTCTCAAACTTCCGCAAATACCGCGACCCCTTCGTGCTCGACGGGCTGACGGATGGGCTCAACGTCATCATAGAGCCCAACGAGACCGGCAAGTCGACGCTGCTGGAAGCGATGCGCGCCGCTTTCTTCATCCGGCACAACACCGCCAACCGGCTTGCGCGCAGCTATGCGCCTTACGGCGAGGCCGTCGCCCCGCAGATCGAGATCGGCTTCGAGGCGAAAGGCGAGGCGTGGGAAGTCAGCAAGCGCTTCCTGAAGAGTGCTTCGGTCGAGGTTCGGGGACCGAACGGGCGTGCGCAGGGCGAGGATGCCGAGGCGCAGCTGCAAGCACTGCTCGGCGCGCGTCGCGACACCAGCCAGGGCGGCGACGCGGCCGCCCACGGCGCACTCGGTCTGTTGTGGGTCGGGCAGGCGCAGGCGCTTGAAGTGACTGCGCCAGGCGAGATCGTGCGCGACAGCGTTCGCGCTACCCTGGAAGCTGAGGTCGGCACGATCATGGGCGGTGTTGCCTACCAGCGTGTTCGCCCCCGCATCGACAGTCAGTACGCGGAATACTGGACCAACAGCGGTCGGCTGACTGGTCGCCAGACTGCGGCCCGCGACGAGCATGACGCCGCGCAGCGCGCCGCGAGCGAGGCGGCCACTCGGCTTGCCGCCCTAGAGCAGGGCTTTTCCGACCTCGAGGCCGCACGGGCGCGGCTGAAGCTGCTCGACCGCGATCTTGCCGATACAACCGATGCTGAGCAGCGTCGGGCGCTGGTAGGCCAGCTTGACGTGGCGCGCTCTGCCGCTCAGCTGCTCGACACACGCCGCGCTGAGCAGGGCCGCCTTGTCGACCGTGTCAGGGCACTTGAGGATCTCGCATCGCGCCTCGCAATCGCCCGCAAAGCTGTCAGCGACACGGCTACAGCGCTCAGCAAGGCACGGGATAGTCGATCCAGCCTGATCGGGGAGTTGGCGGCCGCGCAGGAACGAGCGACGACAGCCCGTGAGCTGCTAACCCGTGCTCGTGACACTGGGCGGACCGCCCACGCGGCACTTGACGCTGCTCGGATACGGGCTGCCGAGCGCGAGCGCCGGGTAGCAGTCGGCGAGGCACGACGGCGATATGCCGAGCTGGTTGCGCTGGAGGCCGAATACGAAGTGACGCGACAGCTCGCGACTGCGGTGATCCCCACCACCGTCATCAAGGCCCTCGAAGAACGTGAACGTGCCGTGGACAAGGCGCGGGCGGCCGTGGATGCCGGTGCGACGCGGATCGAGTTCGCCGGTGATGTCAGCGGCCTGACGATCGACGGATCTGCGGCGGAGCGTGGAGACCGGATGTTGTCTCGCGAGACGCGCATCCAACTGGGCGATGCCGAACTGATCATCCGTCCGCCGGTCGGGCTGCAAGGCGCCGAGACGGCGCTCGCCAATGCGACCGATGATCTGAACGCGGCCTTGGCCGAGCACGGGGTGGAGAGCGTCACTGCGGCTCGCGCTCGCAACGAGGCCGCGCGAGACGCGGTCGCCAACCTTCGCACGCTCGAGGCGCGGATCATCGGGATCACGCCTGCCGTGACGCTGCTCGGAATCGAGGTGGGCGCGTCGGCCCTGAAGCTTTTCATCGTCGAATTGCAGGAAGGCGCGGAAGGGGAGGGGAGTGGCGAGGAACCAGACGTCGAGGCGCTGACCATCGCGTTAGGTGAGGCGGATACGGCGCTCGCAAGGGCGGAAGGTGTCGATGCAGTGGCATCCGAGCAGTTGCGCGAGGTGGAGGCGCGCAATACTCCATTGATGGTGCAGGAAGCTGGCGCCGAGCGGGATGCGCTGAACGCCGCGGCACAGCTTGCCACCTTGGAAGCCAGGCCCGAGGTGGCCTCGCTTGACGACGCTTTGCGCGATGCGCGCCAGCAGGAGGCGGCAGCGCTCGTCAACCTGCAGGATGCCGAACGCGCAGCGACTGCGCATGACGTTGCTACCATCGAACGGCAGATCGGCCTGCTGGACAAGCGGGTCGAGGTGGCCCGGGCCCAGCGTACCGACCTGGAAAAGGTGATTGCCGGGCTCGAGGCGCGGATCGAGGCGGAAGGCGGCAAGGGGCTGGCCGACCGCGCCGCAGTCGCGCGCGAGGAGGCTGATGCCGCAGCTACCAACCTGGCACGTGTGACGCAGGAAGCCGAAACGCTGAAGTTGCTTCGCGACATGTTGGAGAGTGCGCGCGCCGAGACGTCACGGACATTCGTCGGGCCGGTGGCGCGGCGTGCGCGCCGGCACATCGAACGGCTGCTGCCGGGTGCGAATCCCGGCTTTGGCGACGACCTTGGCTTGGCGTCGATTGCGCGGGGCGGTTTGGGCGAGAGTTGCGGCGATCTCTCCAGGGGCACCCAGGAGCAGCTGGCAGTCCTTACGCGGCTCGCCTTTGCCGACATGCTCCTCGAGCAGGGAATGCCAGTATCGCTGATCCTGGACGACCCGCTGGTCTATTCGGACGATACCCGCCTCGATCTCATGACTGAAATCCTGACGGAGGCGGCAACGCGGATGCAGATCATCCTTCTCACCTGTCGTGATCGCGCCTTCCGCCATCTTGGCAATCGGATTAGCCTGACGGGAGATCGGTAGCGAAACTTACACGTTCTGGTAGGATTACGGCCCGACCGAGTTCGGATGGCAATCGGCGTAAGCGGACGTTCGTTCAGCTACGGCTCGCCGATTACCACCCCGGCTCGCTGCGGTGGTGCCCTTGCCGATCAACACGTCGCCGATCGCCGAAATGGTCCACGGCGCTCCCAACCGCGTCTTTGCCTGCAAAATCCGGGCGGGTTGGTGTGTCGGATGAACGCCGGTGCCGTCAAGCGGGCGAAGGTGGCGCGCGGGGTCTAAGCCTCCGCGAGTGCCTTCAGGCCGCCGTAGTGGAGTGGTGCGACCGCCTCGATCATCTCGAGCAGGTAGATCGTGTTCTTCTGGGTTTCCGCCACGAGGGCTGGGTCGAACGACTTGCCGGTGTGGTGCGAGAGGTCATTGGCGAACTTGTAGATCGCCGTCTTCTTGTGCGGGTCGAAGTCGGTCTCCTCGAGCTTCCGGTGCAGGCTCCGGTTGGAGGGCACGTGGAAGTCGAGGAACGTCTCAAGCACCTTACGGGCTATGTTCGGGACGTGGTAGCAGCCGAGGATCGTCCCGTCCGACTTGAAGGTGTGCAGCACCTTGAACAGGTAGTGGTATTCGGTCGCGTGATCGATGAGTAACCGGTCGAGCGGCGCGAGGCGTGCGGAACGGCCTTCCTCCGTTTCGGAGCAGAGGACCATCGTGAAGGTCTTCTCCGCTCTGGGTCCTGGAATGTTCTGAAGCCAGTTGATGACTAGTCTGAGAAACTCGAAGTTATGGGTGAGGATGAAGAGTTGCTTGGCACCCTGCGTCCTGTTCTTCAGGAACGAGAAGGCTTGGTAGATCGCCGAGGCGTCGAGGCTTGAGATCGGGTCGTCGATGACCACCACTCCCTCCGACATGTCGAAGTCGCGGTCCGTCAGCTGCACTAGGAAGTATAGGAACGCGATCGCGGTCTTCTCACCCTCGCTGAGGCGCCTCGCCGGCCTGCCTCGTCGCATGACATGGTAGCCGTCCACGCCTGAGTCGAACCGTAGATCGGTCCTGCCCAGGAATTGACAAAGATCCCTCGTCAGGTTCTCTCCGCCCTTGTGCTCGTTCGAGACCTGAGCCTGCTTCGCCGCGATGGAGGCGTTCAGCGCCGCGATGCCGCGCACGTCCGGCAGGCCCTCGCCACCGTTCCGCAGCAGGGCGATCTCGACCGTGGCGGCGACTATCCGCTCGGCCAGCTCATCAGCCTGCCCCTTGATTGAACGCAGGTAATGTGCCTCGATCGCGTCACGCGACGTACTGCGTGCGCTGTCGAAGCCGGCGGTTTTCTCATTATGGCGCTCGATGATCGCGTTTAGGTTCGTGAAGGACTGCGCCAGCCTGGCCGTATCACTGGACGCCGTGGCCTCGTATGATCGGGTGCGGTTGGCCAACTTGCTCGTGAGCGTGGCGTCAACCTCGCCCAGCCGGGCCTTGAGCTCTATGAGCGCGGCGTCGAGTTCTTTGGTTGCTGCGTCGTAGCTGTCACGGAGTTCGGAATAAAGGGCGAGGCGGTCCGGCGCGATGATCCGGTTCAGGCCCTCGATTGCCGCTGACAACCGGTCGCGCTCGCGCTCGATGCGCGCCTTCAGTCGTTGGTCCTCCGCGCTGAAGTGGTCCGCCAAAGCTGCGAGCCGTTCAGCAGGCATCGGTCGCGCGCAGAATTCGCAGGTCTCCGAGGAATGCCGGCCGTGCAGGGATATGCCTTGCTCGACCCAGCTTGCGATGTCGGGCTTCCCCAACAGGCGTTCCAGGACATTCGACTGCGCGGACTCGGCCGCCAGGTCGCACGCGCGCAGCGCAGTGCCTCGCGCTACGGCGATGGCGCTCTCTGGTTCGTCAACGCCGATCCGGACGCTCGGCTCTTGGATTTGGACGATCGACGGCATCATGTCCTGGTGGACGGTGGTGTGGTGGAGGGCGAGTTCTTCGTCGGACAGCTGCTCGCCCCCGGTAAGATTCCGGAACGCGCCCTCCGCGTCAGGCTTGCGGTAGCTGCGCAGGGTCGCCCCGCTCGTCGCCTCGCCGATCGTCTTCGCGATGCCCGAGAACAAGCGCCCACGCTCCGTCTCCAGCTTGGCGACCGATGCGTCCAACTCCGCGATGCGCCGGAGGCGGGCGTCTCGTGTGTCGATCTCTGACTTGATCTCCGCCGCGACCAGCTTGTTCTCCTCACCCAAAATGAGGATGTGACGCAGCGGCCCGTCCAAACCGCCGATGTTCGCCTCGATGAAGTCGCTGTTGAACGCCCGCACCTTGCGCCCATACCGGGTTCCGCGCGCCAACGCGCCCGACTGGGTCTCGATTGTGAACTCTAGGTCAGGGTGATCCGCGTGCTCGCCCTCCTCGAGGCAGGCGAGCAGACGCGAGAGCGTCGTCTTGCCCGAGCCGTTCTCGCCATAGATCAGGTTGTATCGGTTCAGGTCGGGGACCTCAGGGCTGCGCGAATAGTCACCGAAGACCCCGAGGTTCTTGATCCTTCGTATCTGTGTGAGCACCGGCCCGCCTCCCCGAGCTTTGATTAGCATGGCGGATGTCAGACAAACAGAGCGCGATGTCCGATCGTCGACGCGCTTCCACCGACAGCCCGCCTCGCAGCTGGCGCCATGCAGGTTGCGGGGCTCGCGGCTCCTGCTGATCGGTTCCGACAAGAAGTAGGAGAGCAACTTTCAGCTGACCGCAGGCATCGACCTAGACTTGGGCGAGGCCATCGCGCAGGGAAGGTTTCGCGATGGCCCCTAAGCTTACTTAAAAAGAGGGCGTCGATGCTGCTAGTTTAGTTATACCGTGATCAACAGCGCTTCGGGCACAGGATATTTCCAGTCGTTGTACTTGCGCGCGATGATACGCATGAAAGCAGAGATTTCTGGTGAAAAATCGCCGACACGGTGGCTCATAATGATAGGTGAATGGGCGGGTTCTAGTAGCTCTAGGTAACGAACGTCGTCCGGGCGTGCTCGCTTTACGGATTCTGGAATGATGGCGACTCCCTCCTCCGCCGCCACTAAGCCAATCGCAATCTGCAATTCTCTAGCTTCGTGGATGACGCTGGGCGTGAGACCATTGTCATGAAACAGCGACAGAACTTGATCGGCGTAGCTCGGCCGCGGAGCGCTCGGGTAAAGGATTACTTTTTCGCGAGCGAGTGCCGCCAATGAAATGGGACCGCCGTCTATGCCCAGTGTGCTGGCAAGCGGTACCGCTGCGATTAGGGGTTCTCGTCGCAGGACGGTGCGTCGCACGGCAGGATCCTCAAATCGGATGCGCCCAAAGCCAATATCAATACGGCCTTCCTTTAGAGCAGCGATTTGATCAAGGGTCGTACTCTCCACCAGCGTCAACTCTACATCGGGTAGCTCGGAGCGAAACTCACGTATTAGTGCCGGCAGCCGGGCGTAGATCGTGGATGACACGAACCCAATCGTAAAGCGCCGCTTATCGGTCGCGATCGCGGCCTCCATCATCGCACGCATGTCTTCGACACGCCGCAGAATTTGCACGGCCTGATCGTGGAAGAAGTGCCCCATGGGCGTCAGGGAAAGCGGCCTGCTCGTACGATCGATCAATTCTGCACCGATCTCGGCTTCCAATTGCTGGATTGACCGGCTGAGGGGCGGCTGCGCCATGTGCAGCCGCTCTGCCGCCTTATTGAAATTCCGTTCGGCCGCGACGGTCACAAAATAGCGAAACTGACGAAGATCCATCGCTTGAATACCCTGTGAGTATCGTGAGCAAACCACATTGATCTTTGCGCGTCCAGCCCCTCCGACGTACCTATGCTGGGATAACGTAGAGCTGAGGATGTGGAGAGGTCATGGTCACGATCGCAGAGATCGATACCTTCATCGTCGATATTCCGACGATACGTCCGCATGTCCTAGCGATGGCGACGATGCATCACCAGTCGATCGTACTGGTGCGAATGCGCGACTCCGACGGTTTAGAAGGTATCGGTGAAGGCACGACGATCGGCGGCCTCAGCTACGGTGAGGAGAGCCCTGAAGGTATAAAACTCGCCATCGACAGCTACATCGCTCCTGTGCTCAGGACCTGCGACCCGACTAGAGTCGGCGCCGCCATGGCCAAGGTGACGCAAAGCGTTTTCGGCAACCATATCGCTAAGTGTGCGGTGGAGACGGCGCTTTTAGATTTGGCAGGCAAGCGCCTGGGAGTACCGGTGTCCGAGCTGATCGGTGGGGGACGCGTCCGCGACAGTCTTCCGGTTGCGTGGACGCTGGCGAGCGGTGACACCGCGCGCGACATCGAGGAAGCGGAGCGCGTTCTCGATCTTCGCCGGCATAACATCTTCAAGCTCAAGATCGGCAAGCGATCGGTCCGCGACGACGTCTCGCATGTCGCTGCCATCAAAAAGGCGGTTGGTGACCGCGGCAGCGTCCGTGTCGACGTCAACCAGAACTGGGATGAAGCACAGGCCGATCTCGGTATGCGTCTATTGCAAGATGCCGGTGTCGACCTCGTCGAGCAACCAGTCGCAAGGCATGCGCACGCATCGATGGCGCGGCTGTCGGCTAAGCACATCGTGCCGCTGATGGCGGACGAGGCGCTACATGGTCCCTGTGACGCCTTCGCTATTGCCGCCTGCTCGGGCGCCCGCATCTTCGCGGTGAAGATCGCGCAATCGGGTGGTCTGCTACCCGCACATGCTGTCGCGACGATTGCCCATGCCGGCGGTGTTGGCCTCTACGGCGGGACGATGCTTGAAGGCGGTGTCGGGACAGCGGCGTCGGCCCATCTGTGTGCAACCCTTCCGACGCTCGCATGGGGCACAGAGCTGTTCGGTCCGTTGCTGCTTACCCAGGACATACTGGCAGAACCGCTTCGCTACGCCGACTTCGAGCTCGCGGTCCCGACCGGTCCCGGCCTCGGTGTGGCGCTCGATGAGGACCGCGTGGCTTTCCATCGTCGAGACCGCACCGCACCCACACTCCACGTCGTTGCAGAGAGGGCCTGACGACCATGTTGTTCCAGGTAGAGATGGACGTGAACATACCGATCGGCTTCGACGCCGAAGAAGGCGCCCGCCTCAAAGCTGCCGAAAAGGCGCGGTTCCAGGATCTCCAGCGTGCGGGCACATGGCGGCACATCTGGCGGGTCGTAGGCCAATACGCGAATGTCAGCATCTTCGATGTCGCTTCGAATGCCGAACTGCATGACATTCTAATGAGCCTGCCGCTCTACCCTTTCATGACGATGCGGGTCACTGCCCTGTGCCGCCACCCGTCATCGCTCCACGACGACGACCGCTGAAGCAGCCGCAACTGATAGACCGCCCAAGGCGGCGACCAGATAGAATTCCAGGAGAGACCCCCATGGACGTTTCCTTCGTACAGACCCCCGCAATCCAGGACCTGCTCGACCGCGTTGCCGGTACAGCGTCAACCGACGGCAATCCTCGGGTGAAGGCCATCATGCGCGATCTCGTCGAAGCAACCATGACGATCATCGTCCGTCACGATATCAGTGAGAACGAGGTCTGGAGTGCGGTCAACTATCTGCAATCGGCTGCCGGAGAATTTGGCCTCCTCATGCCCGGTACGGGCATCGAGCATTTCCTCGACCTGTACATGGACGCCAAGGATGCGGAGGCGGGCAAGACCGGCGGCACACCGCGTACGATCGAAGGCCCCCTTTACGTCGAAGGCGCTCCGCTAGTCGAGAACGACGCCAATCTGACGGATGACCCGGATGAGACGACCACCCTCTACATGACAGGTCAGATCACGGGACCTGACGGGGAGGCGGTGAAGAATGCCATACTTCACGTCTGGCACGCGGACTCGCGTGGGTTCTACTCGCACTTCGATCCGACCCACGAACAGACGCCCTTCAATAACCGCCGGCGGATCAAGCTCGGCGACGATGGGCGCTACTCGTTCCATTCCAAGATGCCGAACGGCTATAGCGTCCCGCCGGGTGGTGCGTCAGATCAGCTGATGAAGGTCTTGGGTCGACACGGCAATCGCCCTGCCCACGTTCACTTCTTCATCGAGGCTCCCGGCTACAGGCAGCTGACGACACAAATCAACTTCGGTGACGATCCTTTCGCCGCGGACGACTTCGCCTTCGGCACCCGCGAAGGCCTGCTGCCCGTGCCGAACCGGCAGGGCGACAGCGCTCACATCGCTTTCGATTTCCAGCTGCAGCGCGCTGAGGTGGCAGACGACGAGGCCTTCTCAAACCGCGCCCGGCTCGCCGTCGCCTGACATTCGTCGCAAAGGAGAAGCACCATGACCGACCTTCGCGCAAATATCCGCGAACGCCTCGAAACCGCGGTCGTTGACGATCCCGCCACGGGCGCATTCCGCTGCCGACGCGACGTATTCACCGATCCGGCCCTGTTCGACCTCGAGATGAAGCACATCTTCGAGGGGAACTGGGTCTATCTCGCCCACGAGAGCCAGATACCGGAGAACAACGACTATTTCACGACCTTCATCGGCCGTCAGCCGATCATCATCACGCGCGACAAAACTGGCCAGCTCAACGCGGTCATCAATGCCTGCGCGCACCGGGGCGCGATGCTCTGCCGCAAGAAGCATGGCAACAAGGGCAGCTTCACCTGCCAGTTCCATGGTTGGACGTTCAGCAACGCGGGCAAGCTTCTCAAGGTTAAGGACGGCAAGACGGGAGACTACCCCGAGGCGTTCAACACTGAGGGTTCGCACGATCTGACCAAGGTAGCGCGTTTCGAGAACTACCGCGGTTTCCTGTTTGGCAGCATCAACCCCGACGTGCAGTCGTTGGAGGATTGGCTTGGCTCGACCCGCGTGATCATCGACCAGATGGTCGACCAGGCGCCAGAAGGGCTGGAGGTGCTTCGCGGGAACTCATCCTACGTCTACGACGGCAACTGGAAGCTTCAGATGGAGAATGGCGCGGACGGCTATCACGTCAGCGCAGTCCACTGGAATTACTCGGCAACGACCGGCCGGCGCAAGGAGGAGGCCACCAAGGCAGTCGACCCCGATGGTTGGTCGAAGAGCGTTGGCGGCGTCTACGGCTTCGACAACGGCCACATTCTGTTGTGGACACGGCTCCTCAACCCTGAGGTTCGCCCCGTATACGCACACCGCGAGGAGCTGGCGGAGCGACTGGGCGAGGAGCGTGCCAAGCCGATCGTCGATCAGACGCGCAACCTGTGCCTCTACCCCAATGTGTATCTGATGGACCAGTTCTCGACGCAGATCCGGGTCATCCGTCCGGTGAGCGTGGATAAGACCGAGGTCACGATCTACTGCTTCGCGCCGAAAGGCGAGGCGGACGCCGAAAGGGCGCTTCGCATCCGTCAGTACGAGGACTTCTTCAACGTCAGTGGGATGGGCACGCCTGACGATCTGGAGGAGTTCCGCTCCTGCCAGACCGCCTACGAAGGCGCAGGCGATTTGTGGAATGATCTGAGCCGCGGCGCTACGCACTGGATCGCGGGTCCTGATGAGAACGCCACGGCGATGGGTCTAGAGCCTACGCTCAGCGGCAATCGCAGCGAGGATGAGGGTCTGTTCGTGCGGCAGCACGAATATTGGGCGCAGACGTTGATCGCGGCCCTCGACAAGGACGATGGTGGCGACGGCGGCAGCACTGTCCGGCAGGTCGACCGTTTGCGGGTGGCAGCATGACACTCGCTTATGACCGGGTTGCCGCGTTCCTCTTTCGGGAGGCGCGGCTGCTCGACGATCGGCAGTGGGATGAATGGCTGACCTGCTACGCGCCCAACGCAGTGTTCTGGATGCCGGCTTGGGACGACGACGACAAACTGGTCGAAGACCCTCAGCGTGAGATTTCGCTGATCTACTATCCCAATCGGGATGGGCTGGAAGATCGCGTCTTCCGCATCAAGACCGAGCGATCGGGAGCAAGTATGCCCGAGCCACGTACGAACCATGCCGTCACAAACATTGAGGTGACGAGCGAGACAGACGGTGTGCTTGAGGTACGGTTCAACTGGCATACGCTCAGTCACCGCTACAAGGAGACGCTGAGCTTCTTCGGGACATCCTATTACACCATCGACGCGACTGGTGATCAGCCGGTCATTACCAACAAGAAGGTCGTGCTCAAGAACGACTACATCCGCCAGGTGATCGACATTTATCACATCTGACGCCGGGCTCGAGAGGATCACATGGGCTACCGTATCGCACTCAACTTCGAGGACGGCGCTACGCGCTTCATCGACTGCAACGCAGGCGAGAAGGTGCTCGACGCCGCGTTCCGCCAGAAGATCAACCTGCCGATGGACTGTTCGGACGGCGTATGCGGCACATGCAAGTGCCGCTGCGAGCAGGGCAGCTACGAGCTTGGCGACGAGTACATCGAAGAAGCGCTGACCGAGGACGAGGCGGAAGAAGGCATGGTCCTGACCTGCCAGATGCAGGTCTCGTCCGATTGCGTGATCGCAGTGCCGGTGCCGTCGTCGGCGTGCAAGGTGAAGCCCGCCATACATGGCGGCGAAGTTGCCAGCGTGGAGATGGTCTCCGACAGCACGATCATCCTCACGCTGCGGGTGGACGATCCCGCCGCTCTAGGCTTCCTCCCGGGCCAGTACGTGAACCTGATGGTTCCGGACACTGGGCAACACCGCTCCTATTCGTTCAGCTCCAAACCTGGCGCGGCGGAAGCCAGCTTCCTTATCCGCAACATTCCGGGCGGCCTGATGAGCAGCTGGCTTAGCGAGAAGGCGCAGCCCGGCGCTCGGATGAGCTTTGTCGGACCGCAGGGCAGCTTCTTTCTGCGAAACGTCGATCGCCCGACAATACTCCTCGCCGGTGGCACCGGCCTAGCGCCGATCCTGTCGATGTTGGAGGTCCTTGCTGATCAGGGCACCGAGCAGCCGCTTCACCTGATCTATGGCGTGACCAAAGATGGCGACATGGTCGAGATGGAGCGCATCGACGCTTTGGCCGCCCGCCTGCCGACGCTGACCTCTGCGGTATGCGTCGCCGATCCGGAGAGCGGACATCCCCTCAAGGGTTATGTCACCGAGCATCTTTCGGACGACCACCTCAACGCCGGTGACTGTGACATCTACCTGTGTGGACCGCCGCCCATGGTCGAGGCTGTACGCACCTTTCTGCGGGACAAGGGCGTTGAGCCAAAGCACTTCCACTACGAAAAATTCGCGCCCAGCGAGAGTTCGGTAAAGGCTGCGGCATGATCTTTGCCGACCGGTTCCGTGGCAAGACGATGGTCGTGACGGGCGCGGCGCAGGGCATCGGCCGCGGCGTTGCGCTACGTGCGGCCGCTGAAGGTGCGGCCGTCATGCTTGTCGATCGCGCCGACTTTGTCGCCGATGTCGCACATGAAGCAGGCAGGGCCGCGCGCGCCTTTGTTTGCGATCTCGAGACGAGCGAGGGTGCCGTATCGGCGATGCGCGCGGCCGAAACCGAGTTCGGCCGCGTCGACATCCTCGTCAACAATGTAGGCGGCGCGATCCGTATGCGACCGTTCGCCGAGTTTGAGCCGCAGCAGATAGAGGCCGAAATCCGGCGATCGCTCATGCCAACGCTCTGGAGCTGCCACGCCGTCCTGCCAATCATGCTCCACCAGGGAGTGGGTACGATCGTCAACGTCTCGTCCAACGCGACGCGTGGCATCCGACGGGTACCCTATTCGGCGGCCAAGGGCGGCATCAACGCAATGACCCAAAGCTTGGCGATGGAATACGGTGACCGCGGCATCCGGGTCGTTGCTACGGCGCCGGGCGGAACGCAGGCCCCGCCCCGCATGGTGCCGCGCAATCCCGACGGGGACGACGCACGTGAGCAGGCCTGGATGGCTGAGGCGGTCGAGCAGGTCACGACGTCCACGTTCCTCGGACGGTACGCGACGCTCGATGAGCAGATCGCGCCGATCCTCTTCCTCGCCTCGGACGAGGCATCGTACATCACCGGCTCCATCCTGCCCGTCGCGGGCGGTGACCTGGGCTGATCGGAGCGACATGAAGAACAAGGTCTACGACAATCCGGCGGCGGCCCTCGACGGGCTGCTTTTCGACGGCATGACGATCATGTCGGGCGGCTTCGGCCTGTCCGGCAATCCCGAAAGCCTGATCCCGGAAATTCGCGCAAGCGGGGTGAAGGGGCTGACCGTCATCTCCAACAACGCCGGCGCCGACGGCTTCGGCCTCTGGATGCTGCTGGAGACCCGACAGATCGCGAAGATGATCTCGTCGTACGTGGGCGAAAACAAGCTTTTCGAGCAGCAGTACCTCTCGGGCGAGCTTGACCTTGAACTTACGCCGCAAGGAACCTTGGCTGAGCGCATTCGTGCGGGCGGTGCGGGCATCCCGGCATTCTACACCAAAACGGGCGTCGGCACCGTCGTGGCGGAGGGCAAGCCCGTCGAGAACTTCGACGGAGAGGAGTACGTCCGCGAGACCTGGCTGCGATCCGACCTGTCGATCGTAAAGGCCTGGCGGGCGGACCCGGCGGGCAACCTCATGTTCCGCAAGACCGCGCGCAACTTCAACCCGAACATGGCGACAGCGGGTCGGGTCACTGTGGCGGAGGTCGAGGAGATCGTGGAAGCGGGCAGCTTCGACCCCGATTGCATCCACACGCCCGGCATCTTTGTCGACCGGGTCGTCCTGTCGACCATCAACGAGAAGCGGATCGAGAAGCTGACGGTTCGCGAGAAGGAGGACGCGTGATGGCCGGCGATACGAAGGGCTGGACCCGCGAACAGATGGCGGCGAGGGCCGCTCGCGAGCTGCAAGACGGGTTCTATGTCAATCTCGGCATCGGCATACCGACGCTGGTAGCCAACTACGTTCCTGAAGGTCTTGACGTGACGCTTCAGTCAGAAAACGGAATGCTCGGAATTGGCCCATTTCCTACGCGTGATGCGGTCGATCCTGATCTCATCAACGCCGGCAAGCAGACGATTACAGCGCTGCCCACGTCCAGCTTCTTCTCGTCGGCGGACAGCTTTGCGATGATCCGCGGCGGGCACATCGACATGGCCGTTCTCGGCGCGATGGAGGTCAGCGAGACTGGTGACATCGCGAACTGGACCATCCCGGGCAAGATGGTGAAAGGCATGGGCGGCGCGATGGATCTCGTCGCCGGCGTCAAGCGTGTTGTGGTCGTCATGGATCACGCCAACAAGGCAGGCGTATCTAAGATACTGCCGGCCTGCACCTTGCCGCTCACCGGCAAGGCGTGCGTTGATCTGATCATCACGGACCTGGCCGTTCTCGCATGCGACAAGCCTGGATTACGCCTGATCGAGCTGGCCCCAGGCATCACCGTGGACGAGGTGCGGGCGAAGACTGATGCATCATTCACAGACGAAACCGCGTTAGAGCGCGCTGCCTGATGCCTTTCATCCGATCGCAAGGCGCTGACATCTACTGGAAGGTCGAAGGCGACACCGCTGCTCCGTCGCTGGTGCTGCTGAATTCCATTGGGACCGACATGGACCTGTGGGACGCGGCAATTCCCGCGCTTAGGCATCGGTTCTCGCTTTTGCGCATCGACACCCGTGGTCACGGCGCATCCGATGCCCCGGCAGGAGACTATGAGCTGTCGATGCTCGCAGGCGACGTGGCAGCGGCTATGGATGCAGCTGACGTTGAAGCCGCATTGGTGGCGGGCGTGTCCCTGGGCGGCATGATCGCCATGCAGCTTGCAATGGACGCGCCGGAAAGAGTTACCGGCTTGGCGCTCATATGCACCTCGGCAACGATGGATCGATCCGCCTGGACGGCTCGGGTCGAGAAGGTGCGGGAGGAAGGCGTAGCTGGGATCGCTGACCTTGCCATGTCGCGGTTTCTATCGCCAAGCTTTGTGCAAGCCAGGCCCGAGATCGCCGCCAGCGTACGACGTGGCCTGCTCTGTATGGAGCCGGCAGGCTATGCCGGGTGCGCGGCTGCTATCCGTGACATGGACATCGCTGATCGCTTGCAAACAATCTCCGTTCCAACGCTCGTCGTCTCGGGGGACCGCGATACCTCGACACCGTTCGTCGGTCATGGCGAGCACCTGATCGAACGCATCTCGGGTGCTCAACATGTCATGCTCGATGCTGCTCACCTTGCTCCGCTTGACGCACCAAACGCCCTTGCCGACGCCATTATCGACGCCTTCGTCTGAGGTCCCATGCCTGACGCCTTCATCTGCGACGCCATCCGTACCCCCATCGGCAAGCTCAATGGCGGCCTGTCATCGATCCGCGCCGACGACCTCGCGGCCATCCCCATCCGCGAGCTCGCCGCACGCAACGCAGGCGTAGACTGGGAAACCGTTGACGACACGATCCTTGGTTGTGCCAACCAAGCGGGAGAGGACAATCGCAACGTCGCGCGCATGGCCGTGCTTTTGGCCGGGTTGCCTGAAGCCGTGCCAGGTACAACCGTCAATCGCCTCTGCGGCTCAGGCCTAAACGCTGTCGGCATCGCGGCGCAGGCGATACGCTGCGGGGATGCACAGTTCATAATCGCCGGCGGTGTCGAGAGCATGAGCAGGGCACCGTACGTGCTCGGCAAGGCTAATTCAGCCTTTGACCGCTCTCAGAAGATTGAGGACACGACGCTGGGATGGCGCTTCGTCAATCCCGCGATGCGTCACGCCTATGGCGTCGACTCCATGCCCGAAACCGGCGAGAACGTCGCTGACGTGTGGCGCGTATCACGCGAAGATCAGGACCGCTTCGCCCTCGCCAGCCAGGAGAAGGCCGCAGCAGCTATCGCTAGTGGTCGTGTGGCGGCTGAAATCGTGTCGGTCAGCGTTCCTCAGCGAAAGGGCGATCCGATCGATTTCTCACAGGATGAGCATCCGCGCGCGTCAAGCCTGGGCGCTCTTGCCAAGCTGAAGCCGGTGGTACGCCACGACGGTACGGTGACGGCGGGGAACGCCTCCGGGCTAAATGACGGCGCAGCAGCTATGCTCGTCGCCTCCGAAGACGCCGCATCACGTAACGGGCTTCGTCCTCGCGCACGTGTGCTTGGCATGGCAGCAGCTGGCATCGCGCCAAGGATCATGGGCGTCGGTCCGATCGAGGCGGCGCGCAAGCTGAGCAGGAATACCGGGATTAGCCTTGATCGGCTCGACGTGATCGAGCTGAATGAGGCATTCGCCAGTCAGGCCATCGCTACGTTGCGTGATCTTGGCATCGCGCAGGATGATCCGCGCGTAAATCGGAACGGAGGGGCTATTGCGTACGGCCATCCGCTCGGCATGTCGGGTGCGCGGATTACGATGACGGCCGTTGAGGAGCTGCATCGCACCGGTGGTCGCTACGCCATGGCATTCATGTGCATCGGCGTCGGCCAGGGGATCGCGCTCATGCTGGAGCGTGTCTGAGACGTCACCGATTTTGCAGGGGAGTAGGTCTATGGCAGGCACCGTGGTCAACGACATTGTCGACGAGGCCACGTTCGGCCGCTTCCACTGGACAATCGTCGTCCTCTGCGGCCTGCTCCTCATCGTCGATGGCTACGACGTCTTCATCTATGGCGCGATCCTGCCCCAGCTGATGGAACAGTGGGACCTCACCCCACCCCAGGCGGGCTCGCTCGCAAGCTGGGCGCTGTTCGGCATGATGATCGGCGCGCTAACCTTCGGATCGCTGGGCGACCGGATCGGGCGCAAGCGCTGCATCGCCATCTGCTTCTCCATCTTCAGCGTGTCGACGATCGTCAACGGCTTCGTCGGGAACACAACGGAGTTCGGGGTCATGCGCTTCCTGGCGGGACTAGGATGCGGTGGGCTCATGCCCAACGCCGTGGCGCTGACGAATGAATATGCACCGAAACGCCTGCGAACGACGCTCGTGGCGCTGATGTTCAGTGGCTACGCAGTCGGCGGCATGGTAGCCGCCGGGCTCGGCATCTGGCTGCTGCCGACGTTTGGTTGGCGTGCCATGTTCTTCGCTGCCGCGGTGCCTCTTTGTCTGCTCCCGATCGTGCTCTGGAAGCTACCTGAGTCGCTCGCCGTTCTGATACGTCGGGGGGACGAGGGACGTGCGAGTGCCATTCTGACGAAGATCGCACCCGGCCGCACGGTCCCGGGCGGCCAACTGGTCCTGCGGGACGCTAAAGCGGGCTCATCCTCCATCGCCGCGCTGTTTCACGATGGCCGGGCGGGTGGAACGCTGGCGCTGTGGACATGCTTCTTCTGCTGCCTGCTGATGGTGTACGCGCTCGGCTCCTGGCTGCCGCAGCTGATGCGCACCGCCGGCTACGGGCTCGGCTCGAGCCTGTCGTTTCTTCTTGCCCTCAACTTCGGCGGTATGTTCGGCGCCATCGGCGGCGGGCGGCTTGCCGACCGTTACGGACTGGTGCGCGTTGTGGTCAGTTCCTTCGCGATCGGCGCGACGTGTATCGCGCTGCTCGGCGCGAAGAGCCCGACGGCCGTCCTCTACCTGCTGATATTCGTCGCGGGAGCAGGCACGACGGGCACGCAGATCCTCCTCTACGCGACCGTGGCGGACTTCTACGGCGCTTCTATCAAGACGACGGGGCTCGGCTGGGCCTCGGGAGTCGGTCGGGTCGGAGCGATCGTCGGGCCGCTGCTGGGCGGACTGCTGCTCGCTGCCAAGCTGCCGATGGCGTTGAACTTCGTCGCTTTCGCGGTGCCGGGGCTGATCTCGGTCGCGGCGATGATGCTCTTCGCTCGGCGGTACAGGTCGCACGTTCCGGACGAGCTGCCGGGGGCCGCGCTACCCGCCTGAGGCCGTCAGCCGTCGGTGCCCGCATCAAGGACGTAGGCTCAGCAGAATCGGTCAGGGTAGGCAAGCCCATCGCCTGCCCGTGCGATCAGCGCATACTTCCCGGCTGTCTCACTGCAGGCTCCCTGTTACGAAGAACCGGCGGGCGCTCAAAGGCGGTACTCGATCGATAAATGGCTGGCAGCCTTCGGGACCGTACGGAGCAGGCTCAATGGCAGAATGTGGGAGTACGGACCCCTCATCAGAACATGCCGTTCGGGTTTTCAAAGTGGTCGGGGATAATTTGAAGCACATCCCAATGCTCGACGATACGACCCTCATCATCTAATCGGAAGATGTCGATGCCAGCGTAGTCGTGGTCTCCGGGCCAGTGCTGATGGCAGTGCAGGACCACGGTATTTCCTTCTGCAATAGTCCGCTTGAATTCGACTCTCTTGCCAGGCCACTCTCGTGCCATCCGCTCAAAATAGTCGATAAATGCCTGCTTTCCGGTAGCGACTTGAGGGTTGTGCTGGATATATTCTCCGCCGACATATTGCTTGATTGCCTCAGCAGGTCGGCAGTCGTTGAACATCATCTCGTAAAAGGCGATCACGTTCGCCTTATTTAGCTCCAATGACATCTAACAGCATCCTTCCCTGAGAAAACGATCCTCTTTTGAAATGGTGTCGCGAACGGCCGGTCCGGGATCGGGCGCTAATCCCAAGCCAGCGGACCTCCCGCTAGCATTCCCCTTTCACCATCCCGATCGGAGCAGTCGCCGGGCTTAGCGTACGACTTGAACCATCCTCTCACCGGCGCCCTTCCTAGACCATCAACATACGTCAGCTTCTGTCCCGTGTCGTGATCGCGACCCCCGCGGAGGCGACGATCAGGCCGGCGATCTGCACCGCGCCGAGCGCCTCCCCAAAGAGCATGAACGCCAGCACCGCCACGACGGGCGGCACAAGGTAGAACAGCGAGGCGACGACCGAGACCGCGCTGCGCCCGATCATCATCAGGAGCAAGGTCATCCCGCCGACCGACAGGCCGATTACCGACCAGGTTAGCGCGCTCCACGCCTCCCAGCTGCCATCGAAGCGCATATCCTCGGTCAGGAGCGCGACGGGCGCGATGACGAGGCCCGAGGCGGCGAATTGGATCGCCGCGCCGACGCGTAGGTCAACGCCACCGCCGCTGCGCTTCTGCCAGATGGTGCCGAGCGTGATGGCGACGGTCGCCAGCGCCGCGACCGCGACGGTGACGGGAGCCGCCGCGTGGACGGACGAGGTCACCTGCGGGGCGAGCACCATTGTCGCGCCGATCAAGCCGACCAGGATTCCCATCCACTGCCGACGGGTGACGCGGTCGCCAAGCATCGGCCCGGCCAGCGCTGCGGTCAGGAGCGGCTGCAGGCCTGTGATGAGGGCGCAGACCGCTGCCGGCAGGCCATGGCTGACTGACCAGAACACGCCCGCCAGATAAATTCCCTGGAGCAGGAGGCCAGCGACGACCGCGTTCGCCCACAACCGCGGTTCGCGGGGCCTGGACGCACCGGCGAGCGCAGCTAAGCCGGTGAATATGGCCGTACCGCACGCGAAGCGGATGGTCAGGAAAGTGAGCGGGTCCGCGTGGCCCGCGACGAGGCGTGCGACCAAAAAGCCAGTCGCCCAGATGCTGACGAACAGCATCGGGGCGACCGTAACGAGGTCGGGAAGCGACCGGGACCTACCGGACACTTGCCCGTGGAGAGAGGGTTCAGAAATTGATCGTGCCTTCGACCGTGAACATGCGCGGCGGGCCGTACGTCACCTCGGCATAGCCGGATGCTGCGGTGAGGGACGAATTGCCGCTGCCAATATAGGCCTTGTTGGTCAGATTGGTGACGCCCGCAGCGATGCTGTAGCGGTCGGCCCGGTCGGCGTAACGCAAGGTCGCGTTGACCAGCGCATACTTGTTCTGGGCGATCTGCTCGGTGTTCGGCGCGTCGAAGTAGGTCTTGCTGCGGTACGCGACGTCGACGCGCGGAGTGAGCGAACCCGAGCTCAACGGGATGCGGTAGGCGAACCCGCCGTTGAGGCTCCACTTCGGCGTATAGGCCTGCATGTCGTCGAGGTCGACGCGACCTAGCGCGCCAGGCGCAAGGTTCGCCTGCCCGGCATTGAGCGCGTTCGTGAAGCTGTCGTAGCCAAAATCCGTGTATCCGACGCCGAAATTGATCAGCAGCGGACCGATCGGGCTGACGGTTCCTTCGACCTCGAAGCCATTGATCGTCGCCTCGCCGGCGTTGCGCACGACCGGGGCGACGCCCTCGCGCACAACGATCTGGATGTCCTTGTATTTCGACTTGAAGGCTGCGGCGGAAAGCCGGAGCGTGCGGCCGATGAGCAGCTTGCCGCCGATCTCGTACGACGTCACCTGCTCGGGGTCGAATTCGGGCAGAAATTCCCGACCCGTCGGCGCGTTGGGCGAGATGACGGGCTGCACGATGCGGGTGTTGAAGCCGCCGCTCTTGAAGCCCTGCGAGTAGCTCGCATAGGTCATGAGCTCCGGTGTCCACTGATATTGCAGCGTCGCCGCGGGCGTGAACTTGCTGTTGGTCTTCGAGTTGAGGACCGGGTTGAAGAGGAAGGTCCGGGAGCCGGTGCAGGTCGCGGCCACCGCGCCCGTGCGCTGCGGCCCGAGGCAGACGTTCTGGGCGTTCAGCGGCGCGGGATAGGCCACGTTGTAGCCGACGTTCGTGTAGCCGTAGCCGCTGACGGCGGCGGTCTCGAACGGCGTGGCCTCCTTCTTGTCGCGGGTGTAGCGGAGGCCGACCGTCAGGTTCAGCTTGTCCGTGATCGCGAAGGACTCCTGCGTAAAGATCGCCAGCGATTCATTCTTGATGTCGGCGTTGTTGTTGAGGCCGCCGACGCGCAGTTCCTCGCCGGTGGTGGCGCTGATCTGCGACGGGAGGAAGACCGGGTAGAACTGGTAGTCGGTCTCGCGAAAATAGTAGGCGCCGAATTGGTACTTGAGGCGGCCGTTGGGGGTCTCGCCAAGGAACTGCAGCTCCTGGGTGAACTGCTTTATGTTGTCCTGGTTGACGGTCTCGAGGATGCGCAGCGGCGTGTTGTCGGCGTCGCGGATCGAGAAAGGGTTGGTCTCGCGATAGGCAGTGATCGACTTGACGGTCAGCCAGTCGGCGACGTCGTACTGGAGTGTCAGGCCGATGCCGTACATCTCCAGCTCGGACCGGCTGGGCGCGTTGGAGGCGACCTTGAAGGGGCCGAGGGCCGAGTACTGGTTGTTGGCGCAGCGGCGATCGTTGTTCTCCGGCACCGGCGTGACGGGGTTCGTCAGCGCGAAGCCGGGACAACCCGCGATTACCGAGGCGAAGCGGACGAACGCGGCGCTGGTGTTGATCCCGCCGAAGACGGTCGGCGACCCGTTCACGTCGTCCTTGGTGTAGTCGCCGATCAGCAGCGCCTCGAACTTGTCACTCGGCTTCCACAGCAGGCTTGCACGGGCCGCAAATGTGTTGACGTCACCGAAGTCGCGTCCGTCGAGGATGTTGGTGACGTAGCCGTCGCGGATGCGCTTGGTGGCCGCGAACCGTACCGCCAGCGTCTCGCTCACCGGGAGGTTGAGGACGCCGCGCAGATCCGCGCGCTTATAGTCACCGAGCGTCCAGCCAACGTTGCCGGACACGCCGGAGAAGTTTGGGCGCGCGGAGAAGACCTGGATGGCACCGCCGACGGTGTTGCGACCGAACAGCGTCCCCTGCGGGCCGCGGAGCACCTCGACGCGCTCAACATCAAGTAGCGATATGGCGGTTCCACTGGCGCGTGCGAAGTAGACGCCGTCGACGTAGAAGCCAACGCCGGGATCGGTCGAGGCCAGGAAGTCGGTCTGACCGACGCCGCGGATGAAAATCGCGGAGGACGAGCTGTTGCCGGATGCGGGCGCAACCGCGCTGAATTGGACATTGGGAGCGAGCTGGGTGAGCTTGTCGGAGGAGTCGATCTGACGCTCGGCGAGCGCGCTGCCCCCGAACGCCGCGACGGAAATAGGGACGTTCTGGATGCTCTCCTCGCGACGGCGCGCCGTCACGACGATGTCGCCAATGCCTCCAGGTTCCTCGGCGATGGGGTCGGACTGCTGTACGGGTGGGGCGGAGGCCGCCGGGGCCGGCGCGGCCTGTGCTGCCGAGGTGCCCGCCTCAACGACGGGCTGTTCCGGTGGCGTTTGGGCGGGAATGGTGGTCTGTGCCAAGGCAGGGGCGGGAACCACGCCAAGACCGATCGCGAGTGCCGTGCTGGACACAGTTCGGCGGATGGTCGCCGTGTAGCTTCGATGAGCCTTCATGTATTTCCTCCCCGTTCGCTCGACTGCCGGGGCTCCGCCCGGTCAGAACGCGTTCGTTGACGAAAGTTAGGAAGAAGTCTTTCCGAACGTCCAATACAGATGACGTATGCGATCGATACCTAGGAGGTCGGTGACACCAACAAGGCAAATCAGTCTTTCGGGAATATCAAGTATGCCCCCCCCACGCTTGCGAGTTCGCGCACGGGGCGGGGCGCCTGCAAAGCCGGAAGTGCGAATGCGGCAGCAGCGCGGAGTCGCAACCGAGGTGGTCGCTGGCGCCCTCCAATAGCTCAGGGGTGTTCACGCGTTGAGGCAACCACCGAGGCTTCAGCGGCGCGAAGTTGGCAGATTGACGCTGGGGGAACATAAGGAAGGTGGGTCGATCGCCGCAGCGACCGGCCCACCTCGGCTTCGAGCTTGGTTCCGCAGGGTCGGTCAGAGGATTTTTAGGACCCGCACCTGAATTCGGGCAGCTTCGTTGAAGCCCTCTCGTGATTGTACGTCACGTCCGCCGATCAGCTCGAGCTGCCACTTCGGCGCGACGAATTTTTGGATCGCCAGTCTAATCTGCTGACGCTCAGAGCGCTGACCGGTATAGACGCCGTCGAGGTGCTCCTTGCCTCCCCACATACTCGCGGTGCCGATGGCGATCGTCGTCTTCTTGTCGGGCAAGGCGTACCGAAGCCAGCTCTGGACATGGTAGACGGGCTTCTTCGTCAACCGCTGGCTGAGCGCGCCGACGTCATTGTTGACCGTGAAGAAGTTCACGTCGCCGTAGAGATCGAGGGTGACGTTCTTGCCTAGCCCCTGGATGAAGCCAATCTGCGGATCGAACGACCACCGATTATTGCCGAAGTTGACGGCCTTGTTGCGGTCGTACGTCCCGGTAGGGATACCCACGATCGGCGAGAAGCCGAGATACGTCGAATAGTTATCGCTCGGCTTGTTAACAAACCAGATCGTCGCAAAGACGAGAACGTCTCCGATACCGGTGGATGATCCCAGATTCTGCCCACCAACCCGAGCATCATGGACCGACCCCACCGGTACGATGATTTGCGGATCGACGACGAACGGCCCGAGTTTCGTGAAGTGGACGTAGCGCAGCAGCGCGACCGATGTGTTGAGATTGGTGTCGTCCTTCAGCTCCCCGCCGCCTGGAAGCTTGAGCTTGTCGCGGTTGATGAACTGGCCGTAGACCAGCGCGAGGTCGGTGCCGGGGGGTAGCGCCGTGTAGTCACCGGGGTCGACCGCTGTCTGAGCTTGAACGGGTATGGCGGCAGCAAAGCCCAGCAGGGCGGCGGACGTCGCCAGGACGCCACGGATCGTTGCCGAAATCGGCATGGTGCATTCCCCTCTTTTTTGATCGTGTTCGTTTAGGCGGTGATGGCGCTGGCAGCCTGCTCCCCGATGATGACGCAGCCTGCCATGGTATTGCCGGTCGTTACGCGAGGCATGATCGAGGCGTCCGCGATGCGGAGGCCCTGGATGCCGTGAACGCGCAACTGCCCGTCCACGACGGACATGTTATCCCGACCCATCTTGGCGGTGCAGCTCTGGTGCCAGTAGGTCACCGCCGCGTTGCGGGCGAAGTCCTGGAGGTCGGCGCCAGTGATCTTCCCCGGCATAACCTCCCGCTTGTTGAAAGCCGCGAGTGGACCGGTATTGCCGATCTCGCGGCAAAGCTCGATGCAACGGAGCATTGCCGTCATGTCATCGGGCTCAGCGAAGGTATTTGCCGCAATGTTGACCGGGGAACTGGGGTCCGCACCGGTGATGGTGATCTCACCGCGGCTCTTCGGACGCACCACGGCAGGTGATAGCGACCAGCTTCCAGCAGGCGGGTTGTACTGCTTGCCCGTGACTTCACTCACGTAGGGAATCTCGATCTGGAACGGCTGCAAATCCGGCGTGTCGAGCTTGGAGTCACTCTTCCAAAAGAAAGTTGCCTCGGCGGCATTGTTGCGCGGCGTGATCGGCTCTTTGTACTCCCAGACGCAACCCGCGATCATCACGTGATCCTGGAAGTTCTTGCCGACACCCGGGAGGTCCGCGACGACAGGAATGCCGAATTTGCGAAGCTGCGCCGCCTCGCCGATGCCCGACTGCATCAGGATCTTGGGCGTGTTGATCGCGCCGGTCGAAAGAATTACCTCGCGCGTCGCACCGATGGTCATCAGCTTTCCGCCATGGGTGAACTCGACCCCAGTGACGCGCGTGCCCTTGGTGGTGAGCTTGCGGATCGTCGCCTGCGTGAGGACCGTGATGTTCGGCCGATCCAGAATCGGCCGGACATAGGTGCTGAACACGTTGAGGCGCTCGCCGGGCTTGTAGCGAACGTTGGGGATCGCAGCCCCGCCGACGCCCTCCATCAGGATGGCGTTCTGATCAGGGAAAGTCGGGATCCCAACGCCTTTGCACGATGCGAGCATCGCGGGCGCAATGGGCGAAGGATTTGGTGTTTCGCCGACATATACAAGACCACCCTTGCCTCGTCGGTGCGCATCGGCAGGACCTTGGTAATCCTCAATGCGGCGGTAAATTCCGAGCACGTTCTCGTAGCTCCAGCGCGGATCACCGGACTCACTCGCGAAATAGTCCCAGTCGTTCTTGTGACCACGCGACCAGATCATAACGTTGATCGACGATCCGCCGCCCAGGACCTTGCCCATCGATAATGGGATTTCGCGATTGTTGATCTTGGGATTTGGCGCGCCCTTGAAGCCCCAGTCCCGCTCGCTACCGAGGTTTGTGAACCAAACGCCAGGATTGGTAACGCTCGGCACCTGATCGCTGCCGCCTGCCTCAAGAAGCAGCACTTTGACCGCCGGGTTTTCAGCGAGACGGCGCGCGACAACCGACCCGGACGAACCGGCGCCACAAACGATATAATCGTACTGCTTTTGGAGTGCCGCGCCAAGCTGAAGCTGATTTTCGCGGGCGGCCTGCGCGAATGCGGCCCGGCTCACAGCAGTTGTGGAAGCGATTCCCGCCATTGCGGCAACTCGCAAGAAGTCACGCCGCTCGAGCCGCCCCTGCATCAAGCCATCCTCAGCGGCGAGGACTGCGTTGAGCGCCCGAATGCTCGCGTCGTCGTTCATCAATCCTCTCCTTGCGGCAATGGCGCCGCATCGTGTCGCTTCGGCTCCAGCCGAACGCATCGCCGCTTTTCGTGCGTGTCGATTTCAGGAGCGTAATGACGAGAGTCGACTGCCGTCCAATACAGATCTTGTATCTATCCAATACCCTGACGGTAGCTCGCCACGGTCGCCTGCGTACCACCAATTGGCTTGTAGACCGAAAACAACGCCTAAATTAGGGTCATCATATCCACTGGGTATCGGTGAGCGACCTCAACGGTCTTTGCGGCCCGATGTTGATCGAAGGTACGCTATGCCAAACGAAAAGCTAGGAGAGCGGAAGTGACGGACAGCACAAAACTGATCGGAGACGAGCAGCTTAGCGGCGGGGCGTTCACCGGGAGCTGGACAACGCTGTCGACAACGACAGACGTTCAAGAACCTGCAACGGGAGCGACGTTAGGCAAGATCGGCATCGCCAGCCCCGACGACATCGCGGCGGCTGCCGCGAGTGCGCGCGCCGCTCAGAAGGCATGGGCCTCCGATACTCCGGATAATCGGGCAGCCGTTTTTCCAAAGGTTGTGCAGGTTGCAACCGAGCGGTGGGACGAGATCGTCGAGTGGATCATGCGCGAGAGTGGATCGGTCAGAGCGAAGGCCGAATTCGAACTGTCTATAACCATCAAGTCGATCTCGCTTGCGGGTGCCATGCCACAGCAAGCGCAGGGGCTTGTGCTGCCGAGCGAGCGTGGGCGCATCAGCCTCGCCCGTCGCCGACCGTTAGGCGTCGTAGGCATCATCGCCCCGTTCAACTTTCCGCTCTATCTGGCGATGCGCGCAGTCGCACCAGCGATCGCGGTCGGCAATGCAGTTGTGCTAAAACCCGATCCGCGCACGTCCATTTGTGGCGGCTTCGTGATCGCCCGGTTGTTCGAGCTTGCGGGTCTACCAAATGGCGTCCTCCAGGTACTGCCGGGACGCGGCGACGCGGGCGAGGCGCTGTGCCGTGATCCGAACGTCGCCATGATTCAATTTACTGGATCTACCGCCGCTGGTCGGATGGTAGGCAAGACGGCCAGCGAAAACCTGAAAAAGGTCTCGCTGGAACTTGGCGGTAAAAATTCTTTGATCGTCCTCGAAGACGCGGATCTCGAACTGGCAGCCAAGAATGCCTCATGGGCGAGCTATCTTCATCAGGGACAGATTTGCATGTCTGCAGGGCGGGTGCTGGTGCATGCGACCATCGTCGAGGAGTTCACCAAGCGCCTCGTAGCTCACGCGGAAGCGCTGCCGGTGGGCGATCCAATGTCCGGGCAGGTCGCGGTTGGACCGCTCATCAACCAGACGCAAGCCGACCACGCCCGCAAGGTCCTAGATGGAAGCGTTGCCCAAGGTGCGAAGGTAGCTGCGGGTGGCACGTCCGATGGTTTGTTTTTCAAGCCGACCGTGCTGACAGGGGTAAGCAAGGACATGCCTGCGTTCAGCGACGAAATCTTCGGGCCTGTGGCGGTTGTCGTACCGTTCGAGAGTGATGAACAGGCGATCGCGCTCGCCAACGACACTGAATACGGCCTGTCCGCGGCGATCATCACCCGCGACGTTGGACGCGGTATGGCCATTGGTGACCGCCTTCAGGCGGGTCTGGTCCACATCAACGACCAAACCGTGAACGACGACGTCGTTAACCCTTTCGGTGGTGTCGGAGCATCTGGTAACGGAACATCGATCGGCGGCCCGGCGAACTGGGAAGAGTTTACGCATTGGCAGTGGACGACCATCAAGGGAACAGCACCCGCTTACCCTTTCTAGAATGCCTTCGAAAATTATAGTTCGATTGAAATGTGAGGTGTGCCACGAGGACTGTGGCATACCCGTCAATGAACACACGCAAACTGAGCTGCCCCCTTCTGAGTGGTCCATCGACTATGACAGTCTGGACCAAGGAAGGGACGACGAATGCCTGCGAAGAAGCACAAGCCCGAAGAGATCATCGGGAAGCTGCGTGAGGTTGAGATCATGCTGGGTCAGGGCGGCACGACCGCTGAGGCTTGCCGGCGGATCGCAGTCAGCGAGCAGACCTACTATCGCTGGCGCAAGGAATATGGGGGCCTGAAGACGGATCAGGCTCGGCGAATGAAGGATCTTGAGAAGGAGAATGCCCGGTTGCGGCGCGCGATCTCGGACCTGACGCTGGACAAGCTCATCTTGCAGGAGGCGGCAAAGGGAAACTTCTGAGCCCCGCACGGCGCCGACGCTGCGTCGATCAGGTGCGGGCTGTGCTGGATGTGTCCGAGCGGCGTGTGTGCCGCGTGCTCGGCCAGCACCGGTCTACGCAGCGCAAGGAACCGTGCGGGGCAGATGACGAGCAATTGCTGACCGAGGATATCATTGCCTTGGCCAGACAGTACGGGCGCTACGGCTATCGGCGGGTGACCGCGCTGCTGCATGCGGCGGGTTGGTCAGTGAACCACAAGCGGGTGGAACGTATCTGGCGACGCGAAGGGCTGAAAGTCCCGCAGAAACAACCCAAGCGCGGGCGGCTGTGGCTGAACGACGGTTCGTGCATCCGGCTGCGACCACAATATCCAGGGCATGTCTGGGCCTATGATTTCGTCGAAGGGCGCACCCATGATGGGCGCAAGTTCCGCATTCTGACCATCATCGACGAGGCCAGCAGGGAATGTCTGGCGCTGGTGGTCGCGCGTCGGCTCAACCATGAGGATGTGCTGGCGGCACTCGCCGAGCTGTTCATCGAGCGCGGTCCACCAGCCCATATCAGGTCCGATAACGGCAGCGAGTTCATCGCGACTGCGGTCCAGAAATGGCTCGGGAAGATCGGCGTGACGACGCTCTACATCGCACCGGGTTCGCCTTGGGAGAACGGCTATAACGAGAGCTTCAACGGCTCGCTGCGCGACGAACTGCTCAATGGCGAAATCTTCTACAGCCTTGCCGAGGCCAAGGTGCTGATCGAGGCATGGCGGCGCCACTACAACACCGTCCGGCCACACAGCAGCCTGGGCTACCGCCCGCCAGCCCCGGAAGCGGCCGCACCGCCATTGCCGATCTCCGGTTCCGCTTCGCTCCACCTCCGACCGGCAATGGCGGTAGAGACGACGATGCACTAACTATCAACCCGGACCACCCGGTGGGGGCTGCTCAGAGCACCGCCCGTTCGGCTGCCCATGCCTGGGCGACCGTCAGTTCCTTCCGCTCGGGATGCCGGTGCATGTCGGCCCAGCGCCGACACTCGGCCTCCAGCCAACCGTTCAGCTCCTCGAGGCTGGTAAATCGCAGGCGTGGCTGGAAGAAGCGGCCGCGCGCGGTCTGCACCTGGTTCTCGACCTGACCCTTCTCCCAGCCCGACGCCGGTGAGCAGGCGGTCGGCTCGACCATGTAATGGTTGGCCATGACCAGGAAGCGCCGGTTGAAGACCCGCTCCTTGCCCGTGAACACGCTCGTCACCGCCGTCTTCATGTTGTCGTAGATGCCGCGCGTCGGCACGCCTCCGAAGAAGGCGGCGTGAACACGCTCTACATCACGCCAGGCTCGCCATGGGAGAACGGCTACAACGAGAGCTTCAATGGCTCGCTGCGTGACGAGCTGCTTAACGGAGAGATCTTCTACAGCCTCGCCGAGGCCAGA
>JAESGL010000190.1_pt1 | contig 63935 bp, 56 predicted proteins | sample 9269711 | NCBI WGS metagenome assembly JAESGL01 (sample SAMN14515918, study PRJNA621676) | algae metagenome | isolation source: Kastovskya adunca ATA6-11-RM4 and co-occurring heterotrophs from soil and... | place: Chile: Atacama Desert | collected 2011-06-27 | reverse complement strand
ACTCTCAAGGTCGGGCAATTGGCACCTGGGCGGATGTGTTGAACCGCGCCAACTTGGGTATGGAAGTGATGCACGAGCGTAATGCTCACAACTTCCCTCTAGACTTGGCTAGTGGTGAGGCGACTCCCGTGGCTTTAACAGCTCCCGCTATCCAGGGTTAAGATTTAGCTCTTAGCTCTCAAATAAAGAAGCGCTCTCCTTTGGGGGGCGCTTTTTTGTGGGGTTATTAAAGCAGAGGATTTTATTCTGTAATCTGCGGGTGGATAAACTTATAGCCTGCTGCTTTTATCTTTTGCGGAGATACACGGGCGTTGTAGGGGCGGAGTTGTTGTTCCGCAGGATTCCAGGAGACTTGGGGGAGATTGTGGCGATCGCACACCTGATCCAATAACTCTCGGCGCGTCAGCGACACCTCGTTCACCAGGTTGTAGATTCCCTGCAACTGCTGAGTGCGAGCAAAGTCTATTGCTGAGACAATATCGTCCAAGTGAATCCAGTTTGTCGCATCAGAACCATCTCCTGCTATCGTTGTCCCCGCAACGCGACTAAAAATCTTGGCTAGCTCCCTCCTAGGACCATAAATTCCTCCAAGACGGAGAATACAAACCTTGAGCCTGTCACTTGCACACCCTAACAACACCTGCTCAGTTTGCGCCAAAATCTCACCAGTAGGGCTTGCAGGTGCTATAGGTGAGTCTTCATCTACAGTTTCGCCGCCGCGATCGCCATAAACCCCATAGCTTCCTGTATAAATGAGTTGTCGCACAGTAGGAGCCTGCTGCAATACCTCCGCTAAGGTCTTTGCGGTGTCTAGGTAGGTTTCTTTATAGACATTGGTATTAGCCGCTCCTACGCTGAGCAGGATAACCTCCTGATTCTCAACAACAGACGGCAATTTTTCAGCATCGTTGCCTTTTATAACAATGACGCGTTGAGCGATCGCCTCCAACTCCGATACCCGTTCAGGAGTCGTTGTTGTTGCGGTAACAAATAAACCTTGCTCTTGATGCCAGTAACGGGCGATCGCTGTCCCTACATAGCCACAACCGATAATCGCCACATTCATTTGTTCTTCTTGGTCGTCCAAAAGGTTGTGAACATCATTAGCAAGCCACCAATAAAGATACCTATTGCCAACACTCCGGCAATTACATTCAGTAACTCGGTATTTTCCACAACTGCACCATTAACACTGCTACTAGCCTACCAACTTTAGGAGGAGCGGAAGGAAGTCTGAAGGATGAAGGATGAAGTATGAAAGGGATTGGGAAGATCTTTTGGTCTGCGTAAGTCCTGAACTACTAATTAGGTGCTGAATTACTTGCTTCGCCCGGTACAACGGGTACGGCATCCCAGACAATCGGTGCGGTTGTTTGCTGCCGTTCCAGATATTTGCTCAAAGCGTAAGCCATGTCCCCGCGAGTCATTGGCTCTAAGGGGTTAATTTGATTGGTTGCTGGATCGATATTGACAAAATCCTCATACAGTGCAGTGACGATAGATTTTCTTGCCCAGGCGGGAATTTGGTCGGCATCGGGATAACGCGATAGCAGTTCAGTGACGCTATCTTCAGGGAACTGAAACACACCGTAAGCTTGAGCAAAGATGGAGAAGGCTTCTGCCCGTGACACCCTTTGGTTGGGAAAAAAGCGCCCTTCGCGATAACCAGTCATGATGTTATTTTTGAGAGCCAACTGGATATCCTTATAAGCCCAGTGAGAGGGAGGGACATCTTGAAGTGCGATCGCTGTTTGTTGTGTTGGCGTGCGCTGTTCTAAATTAAACGCTTTGACTAAAATCGTAGCCAGCTCTGCCCGACTGAGAATTTGTTCGGGGCGAAAATTCCCGTCTGGGTAAGGACTCATCAATTTAGCCGCCACAACCTCCTCAATTGGAGTAGACGGTGCTTCAGACTGACTGGCGTCAACTACCAGCTTTGTTGGCTCAGATGAGGCTTGAGGCTGAGCAAAAACAGGCAGACTGGGTAGCAGTAACAACAACGGCATCAGGCTGATATATTGGCGCATAAATTGTCTACACTCCTGGTTACATCGGTGAAGTTAGTTTATATAGATAGCGATCGCCTCCACGAGTTCCCTAAGTGAGCCTTACGCATTTCTGGATAAACAGCGATCCTAATACAGTTGTCGCTTTTGTCTCCCAGAAGTGGCTTCGCCCATCTGGAGGAATATCTAGAGCAGCAGGGCAAAACCATCGCTAGATTTTAGTGCCAAAAACTAACGGTTTGCCAGACAACCGACTTCAAACTCAATCACCCTAAAAGTTACGCTGTTGATGAGCGATCGCTTTGGTTTTCCGTAGGGGTTTGGCATACCCAACCCCTGCACAGCCCATTTACCGCGTCAGTCTGACAACCGTTACTGCTGAAAAATTTCATTAAAAAACCGATTCATCGCCGCCCAAGAGCGTCGATCAGCATCGGCATCATAAGCCACTCCCTGAGATGGATCATTCCCCGCATCAGGGTTAGTAAAGCCGTGTACCGCACCGCCATACATCACTAACTGCCAGTCCACATCAGCCAACCGCATTTCCTGCTGGAAGTTATGCAGTTGTTCTTCTGGCACTAAGGGGTCATCGGCACCGTGCAAAACTAGTACCTGACCTTTGATATTTTCTGCATCTGCGAGGTTAGGAGTATCGAGGTTGCCGTGGAAGCTGACTACACCATCTACAGGGGCACCACTCCGCGCTAGCTCGAGTACCACACCACCGCCAAAACAGTAACCAATGGCAGCCAGACGTTGAGAGTCTGTCAGTTGGTGTTGTTGGAGGACATTTAATCCAGCCAGAGCGCGATCGCGCATCAACTCCCGATCTGAGCGGTAAATACTCGCTTGTTTCGCCGCTTCTTCCTGGTTCTGCGGTCGAACACCTTTACCATAAATATCGGCAGCAAAAGCGACATAGCCAAGTTCTGCCAATTGTTTGGCTCGTTCTTTCACATAAGAACCTAGCCCTGTCCATTCATGAACCACCAGAACGCCAGGACGCTTTCCCTCAAAGTCATCATCGTAGGCAAGAAAGCCTTCGAGCACCGTATTTCCGTCTTTGTATTCAATGACTTTAGTTCGTACCTCAGCCAACGCAGCCACTGACCAACTCAAGGCAAGAAGGGGCGCTAGCAGAATGGAAAATGGGTGTTTCATAGGAAGCATTAAGAGTTTTTAATAGTTTGTCACAATCCTTCAAAGAACACTACTACGCTCCAGGTGTCTTATAGCGTTGACGAGATCTCCAAGCCCGCCACAATAAGGCGATCGCCAAAATCACCGTTGGCAGCAACACCCAGACTAAAGGATTCACCGTTGTAGACAAAAATGCTAATCTGGGCCCCCCGTATTTAATCAGCAGCGACACAGCCACTGAAATAAGTAAGACCTTAAAAATAAAGCCTGCCTGACTGTCCATAGCAATTAACAAAAAATTCCCCAGTAGACCCCCAAACAACTGAAGTGATGTTTCACACAATCAGAGTCATGAAGTAGCAAAGCTTACTCGACTTGAGTTTAACTATTATTGGTGCTGAGTCTTAAATAAAAATACATTAGCATTAGCCTAATGAGGTCGCTCTTCCTCACCTGCCATTAAACCTTTGGCAACTTTGCACCCACCCAAAAATCCTTAGTTCAATACCTATACCCTGGCAATTATCATCATCAACATTGCCGCCGTCGATAATTGTTCAACTTTTTCTAATTGACAATTCCTAATTAATCACCTATGAAAGATCTGGACTCGCTAGAAAACGAAGACCTTAATCGCTTACAGCAAATTTTGTATCTTGTTCCCATTGTCGGTTTTTTTCCCGCACTCTGGACACTATATCGTCGTCAAGGGACACGGCAGCAACAAAGCGTCAGCCGCTTGTCAGTGACACTAGCTCTCAGTTGGCTACTAGGGTACCTCCTCTTATCGGGGGCAGCCCATCAGACTTCAGAGTTTTTGATGCTGCGCTTATTGTTTATCAATAGTCTGCTAACATCTGGTTATTTTTTAGTCTGTATTGGATTAATGCTGCGCCTATGGCAACGCCAGCCACCCCGTCTTCCCTGGTTCAGTCGTATTGCCGAGAATGTCGTACGTAAACACCTATCTTGACTAAGGACTGGCAAATTGCGATTGGCAGGGGATGATGTTTATAGTTCGTAGATTCAAGAGCTACGAACTATAAACTAATAACTAATTTGCCTGATTTCATAACAAACGGTCTGAAAAACTGCTATGAGTGTTCTTGTCAAACACTAAGTGCGCTACCTCAGAAGCAAGCCATGAGAGCGCAGGCACAGTTTTTCAGAAGAAATTTCAACTTTTTGCATGTGTGTGAGGAAGTTCAGTGCCAGCTCGAAAAACTTATGCAAGACCCCAGCCGGGGCAAAGAAATGCTTACCCCGTGGGGAAAAAGCCAGAAAGAAATGCTTCCCCGGTGGGGAAAAAGCCAGTTCGCAAAGCTCATAAGGGGCGTTGGCTTTGGCTATGGTTAGGTTTTACCGGAGTGTCGATGCTTTCAGCAACAGCAGGTGCCCTCTTAGCGGTATCGCTATCTAGTACGCCTTTGCTGCAAAGCTCACTAAGCCCCGATGAAGAAGCCGTATTTGGGGGCAACGAAAAGATTTCCCGGAGCAGCTTGCGGCTACCGGAACTAACTCGACCCGTCAATATCTTATTTTTGGGCGTTAAAGTTTTAACCTCTGACCTGAATACTTCCCCAGAGGAGAACTTGGGCTATCACGCCTTGGTCAACTCCTTTGAAGGTCTTTCCGATACCATGCTCTTGCTACGGTTTGACCCAGAAGCCAAGAAATTAAACCTTCTCTCCATTCCTCGCGATACTCGTACCTATGTAGAAGGCTACGGCGTGACAAAAATCAATGCCGCCAATGCCAATGGAGGGCCAGCATTAACCGCAAAAGCCACAAGCGAACTGCTAGAAGGCGTTGGCATTGACCGCTACATCCGCGTGAATGTTCAAGGGGTTGAAAAGTTGATTGATGCCTTGGGAGGCGTTACCGTTTATGTTCCCAAGGACATGAAATATCGCGACGAATCCCAGCACTTGTACATCAATTTAAAAGAAGGCAAACAACACCTCAATGGCGAGCAAGCCATGCAATTTTTGCGCTTCCGCTACGACAAGTTTGGTGACGTTGGTCGGGTGCAGAGGCAGCAAACATTGATGCGGGCACTGATGGAGCAGGCACTCAATCCCACAACTCTGGCACGAATGCCAAAAATCCTCTCAGTGATTCAATCCCACATTGATACCAACTTAAGCGTTGAGGAGCTAGTTGCCCTAGTTGGTTTTGCCGTTCAGACAGAACGCTCGAATGCTCAAATGTTAATGGTACCCGGTCGCTTTAGTGATTCTGGGCCAAAGGAGATCAGTTACTGGCTACCCAATCGCCGTCGGATTCGAGAAATGATGGCAACTCACTTCGACCAGGGTTATGGTGACGCCTTGGAGGCTGACCCTGCTTATCTCAATGTGGCAATTCAAGATAGCACCGGAGAGCCAGAAGCTGTTGAAGCTTTAATTACCTCCCTAAGAGAAGCTGGCTATCGCAATGTCTATATGTATGAGTCATGGAGAGAACCGTTACGGGTTACTCGTATTGTTGCCCAACAAGGAGATGACGGTAGCGCTGCTGCTCTACGGGCGACGATGGGATTTGGAGAGGTGCGAGTCGAGAGTACTGGTAATCTAAATTCAGATATTACAATTCAGTTGGGACGGGACTGGCTACAAAAGAGCCGCTCTGCAAGAGGGCTTGTTAATTTTTAGCTTCCCTTAAAAAGCGAGGCTGGAACACGTCCAGCTTACTCCGATTTAGGAGCATCAAGAAGGGGGAAACCGGATCACACGTCTCCCTCAAAAAAGGAATCTCTCGGCTGCGAGTCTGCTTGCAAAATCCAGTCTCGCAAGATCGGATTAACGATTTCTGGTGCTTCATCTTGAGGGCAATGACCTAAGCCTTCTAAGGGGATAAACTTCTCTACTGTGGGGAAGTTTGCCAATTCTCTCCCCAGTTCTACGGGTTCCCAGGGGTCTTCAGTTCCCCAGAGCAGGATCGCAGGGCAGGGTAAAATCGGCAGGAGGTCTTCGGGTAGTGGCCCTTGGGAATAGCGAGTAAAGGCGATGAAGACATCGACGGCACCGATATCAGCGGCGGGTGCCATGAGTAAATCAACGAGTTCATCGTTGACCGCTTCTGGATTTTTGTACGCTTGCAGCAGGATTTTACGGACTACCTTTGGCTTGGCAAGCTGACTAAAAAATAGTTGCCCAACCCATTTGATGCTGAGCAGTTTTTGCACAAGTGGGGCACCGACGCGACGATGCCAGGGGAGTCCAGCGCGTTTGCGGTCATGCAGCAGCCGCAAGGAACAGTTGAGGAGAGCGACCTCTAAGGCAATGTCTGGATAATCTACAGCGGCTTGCATGGCAACAATACAGCCAATGGAGTTGCCGATGAGGAAGGCAGGAGTACCGATAACTTCGTGGCAAAAGTCAGCAAGCTGTTGTCCCCAGGTTTCAAAGGTATAGTTGATTTCTTTGCCAGGAGATGGCTTGGCGCTTTTGCCGAATCCAATCAAGTCGATGGTATAGCAGCGACAGATTTCTCCGAGTACAGGTAAGTTTTTGCGCCAATGTCCTAAAGAGGCTCCAAAACCATGCACCATCACTACTGCTGGCCCTTCCTTTCCAACAGTTTGATAGGTGATGGGGAAGCCTTTCCAAGTCCAGGTTTTTGTTTCGATGTTGGTGCTGGTCAACGGAGTGGAGGTCATGGATTCAGGTACACGCGTGTGAAGCTAAAGTTCTGCGATCGCCTTTGCGGAGTATGGTGCGACAGCAGCACGTCTCTAAAGGAAAAGCAATCGGTTAATATTATCTTTACATTATGTAATAAAGACCGGGAGAAGAACATCTCTCCCACAGAGCCTTTATGTTCTTTTGGCAAAGTTACTTGCAGTTTTCGTAAAATATATAAAAGGAAGCGATCGCCTGGAATCACAAAACTGCTCATTTAGGGCATTATGCAAGTGCAAGCCCAATTTTAGGGGCTATGTAATGAATACCTAGAGAAAAATTCGCTTTAGGGGCTAACCACTCTTGACGCTGTTAGGCAAAAGGGCGTCAAGTTTCAAGCGATCGCTTAGTCTTGATGGCTGACAGCAAGAAAACTTGCTTGTCATGACGATTGAGAGATGTGACAATGTTTGGCAATTTCTTTGAGAGTTTCTGCTGTGGTGCAAACACTGATTAACACGACTGACTTGCCCTTTCATGGGTCGGCAACTCAGGTGCCCTACGAGGCATCACGGGCGGTTATCTTGCCAATTCCTTACGAGGCAACAACAACATACCGTAAAGGCTGTGAGAATGGCCCTGCCGCTCTTTTGGAAGCATCGGAGCAGCTAGAGTACTACGACGATGAATTAGACCAGGAAATTTGCTGGGGCGCACAGATTTATACCCATCCAGCGATCGCTGATACCCGCGCTCAATCCGTCTCTTCTGAAGAGATGCTGCAAGTCACCAGCGACACGGTATCCAAGCTGATCCAAGATGGCAAATTTGTGATCGCGTTGGGTGGCGAACACAGCATCACTTCAGGAATCGTCCAAGCCTATCAGCAAGCCTCCTCAGAACCGTTTACCGTCATTCAAATTGACGCTCACGGGGATTTGCGCCACGAGTACGAAGGCTCAATCCACAATCACGCCTGTGTGATGCGCCGCCTTGTCAGTATGGGAGTGCCAACACTACAAATTGGCATCCGTAGTGTCTGTAAAGAAGAGGCTGACTTAATCAAAGAAAAGCAATTATCGGTAATTTGGGCGCGGGAAATTGCCGTTGAACCAAACTGGATCGAAAGAGCGATCGCGGCGATTTCCACAAAGCGTGTTTTTATTACCATTGACTTAGATGGCATTGACCCTAGCTTGATTCCAGGCGTCGGTACACCAGAACCCGGCGGTTTAAATTGGTACGCCCTCACCGCTTTCTTGGGGCGAGTCTTTGAAAACCATCAAGTTATTGGCTGTGATGTTATGGAACTCGCCCCCTTGGTTGACTCAGTAGTTTCTCAGTTCACAGCAGCAAAACTGGTGTATAAGTTGATGGGGTATCAAGGATTGGCTCAAGGCTGGTAATGTCAACAGTAAAACTACGGGTTTTGCCAAACCCAGAGACGACATTTAGTAATTTGCCTTTGTAGAAAAGTACAGTTGTAAGTAATAAGGTCAGCCAATGAGCCTCATGGAAAAGACTGGTACCCCGGTTGGCAATTATGCACCAGATTTTGAACTGCCGGGAATTGATAAGCAAGTACACCACCTTTCCCGTTACTTAGAAACCTTTCGTGCTGTCGGCGTCATTTTTATCTGCAATCACTGCTCTTACGTACGCTCCTACATTCAGCGATTGAGAGAATTGCAATCGGAGTTTCGCTTCCAGGACTGTACATTGATTGGTATTAATGCCAACGATGCTCAGCAAGAGCCAGAAGAAGGCTTTGAGGAAATGAAACTATTTGCTCAGCAAGTGTCGCTAAATTTTCCCTATCTCTGGGACCCGACTCAGGATGTTGCTCGCAGCTTCGGGGCGGGAAAAACGCCAGAAGCCTTCCTCATCGACCAGGCGGGAACGCTGCGCTACAGCGGTCAGATTGACGACAATCCGATGCATCCTGAGGCGGTAGAGGTGCCATATTTCCGAAATGCGATCGCGGCGTTGCTCAACAACCAAGAAGTTAAACCCACCTCTACTGAAGCAATCGGTAGCCCGATTCAGTGGCGAAGGTAGATATGAAGTATGAAGTATGAAGGATAAAAGTAGTAATTGGGAGGGTGATTCGCTGTGAACCAGGAACGATGAACAACTGACAAATCCTGGCTTCGGACTGCGGAGTTGCTTAATCCCTTTTTAAGTAGAGACAGAAAAGCCGTCTCCTGCTATGTTATGGGGGAGATAATCTGAGCAAAAAAAGAGTCGTGGCATGGGGATTACATACCGACGGGTTTTACTAAAGTTGAGCGGTGAAGCCTTAATGGGCGACCTGGGCTACGGCATTGATCCAGCCATCGTTCAAGAAATCGCGGCGGAAGTAGCAGACGTGGTGAGCACTGGCGTGCAACTGGCAATTGTTGTCGGAGGCGGCAATATCTTTCGAGGACTCAAAGCATCAGCGGCGGGGATGGATCGAGCAACAGCAGACTATGTCGGCATGATTGCTACGGTGATGAACGCGATGACTTTGCAAGACGCTCTTGAGCAAATCAACATTCCGACGCGTGTGCAAACAGCGATCGCAATGCAGGAAATAGCAGAACCCTACATTCGCCGACGAGCCATTCGTCATCTGGAAAAGGGACGAGTGGTTATTTTTGGAGCGGGTTCGGGCAATCCCTTCTTCACTACGGATACAACCGCTGCCTTACGCGCGGCAGAAATCGACGCCAATGTGATTTTCAAGGCGACGAAAGTTGATGGTATTTATGATAGCGATCCTCATCAGAATCCTAATGCTCATCGCTATCAGAGCCTGACCTATGGGCATGTTCTCACCCACGATCTCCGCGTGATGGACAGCACCGCGATCGCACTTTGTAAAGAGAACAACATTCCAATTATGGTCTTTGACCTAGCGGTTCGCGGTAATATTCACAAAGCCGTTATGGGAGAATCTGTCGGCACAGTAGTGGGAGGTTTTTGTGAAGTTATCTGAAGTAGAAAGCACGATGCAAAAAGCGATTGAGGCAACTCAGCGCGCTTTTAATACTATTCGTACCGGACGGGCCAATACTAGCCTGCTCGACCGGGTGATGGTGGAATACTACGGCACGCCAACGGGCTTGAAATCCTTAGCAACCATTAATACACCGGATGCTAGTACGATTACGATTCAACCCTTTGACAAGGGTAGTCTCAATCTGATTGAAAAAGCGATTTCCCTGTCAGATATTGGTTTGACCCCAAACAATGACGGTCAAATGATTCGGTTAAATGTGCCGCCACTGACAAGCGATCGCCGTAAAGAATTTGTGAAGATGGCAGGCAAACTAGCGGAAGAAGGGCGGATCTCAATTCGCAACATCCGTAGAGACGCTGTTGACTCAATTCGCAAAGACGAAAAAAATAGCGAAATCTCTCAGGATGAATCGCGAGATTTGCAAGATGAAGTCCAAAAGTTGACCGACAAGTACACGTCTAGAGTTGACGAACTCTTAGCTGAAAAGGAAAAGGATATTACGACGGTTTAGAGTTTTCGGCATTAGCTGACTTACCTTGAAAACGAGTTGCCTTACTCGTTTTAGAGTCAATCATTGATACTTAACAGTAAGTCAGTGCTGAGGACTCAGAGGAGCGATCGCTGTTTATCCTTCAGCGGAATAAGCCTCAAATTACACAGTAAATTAATTAAGATTAACTCCCAGACTGGAAGCGATTAGTTCGTAATTCCAGTCTATTTTTAAGCAAGCTGAAACGCTGGTTGTTCAGGAACAGGGCAAACAACATAAGCTAGGTGCATTGGGTAACCGTGGGAGTACATGGCATCCACATACCGCAAAGCCGTTTCTCGATTTTTACAGGCTCGTAAAATGCGTTCTTTGCCATTGGCGTATTGGATGCGTACTTCCCATATCATGATTTTGCTCTCCTAAATTAAGTTAAAGTACAAAATTCAATCGCCGTAAATTTATGAAGCTTTCATGAACAATCCTAAAATTTACTCACAAGTTTTGTACTCCGTGTAAATAATGAACTTAGATAATGACTGCTGTAGCAACGTTTAGCGAACTATAAAATAAGACTCATCCTCGCTACCGGGAAAATACGGATAATTGCGTTGCTAGCTAGCAAAACCCTATCAATCAGTGCTCATTTTTTTATGTCAAGATGTTGGAACTTCCAAGCCGATTGGTTTTTCCCTCTCCAGGGGAATCTCACCAATAGCCAGTAGGCGTTATTTTAAGACTACGATTCAAGACATTAGTCATTCTTTAAACCTTTCTCGTAGCACTGTACCCAAATAAATTTGTGGATTGAGGAGAATAACAAAAGCAAAATGTTTGATTGCATTATTGTTGGTGCTGGCCCAGCAGGCGGAACCGCTGCTTATCACCTAGCCAAGCGTGGACATTCCGTCTTAGTTTTGGAAAAAGAAGCATTGCCCCGATACAAACCCTGCGGTGGTGGTGTATCCCCGGCAGTGCAAGCTTGGTTTGATTTTGACTTGACTCCGGCTGTTTCTTTAAAAACAAACACCTTGCGCTACACCTGGAAAATGGGCGATCCGGTGGAAGCAAAATTAAATACCCTCGAACCCATATGGATGGTACGGCGGGATGTATTCGACCACTTCCTCATCCAGCAAGCCCAGAAGCAGGGAGCAGAACTCAAAGACAACACTGAAGTGACAGGAATTGAGTTTAAGAGCGATCGCTGGCAAGTCAATACCGCCAATGGCCCGGTAGAAGGGCGCTACCTGATTGCGGCTGATGGTGCTAAAGGACCGATGGCAAAGTGGCTGGGCTTTAAAGAACGCAAGCGCCGACTTGCAGGAGCCTTAGAAGCGGAATCACCTGCAAGCTCCCCTGTCGATCCCACAATTCACTTTGACTTTGGACTCGTTAAAAACGGCTATATTTGGAACTTCCCGAAAGCCGATGGCTACTCCTTGGGTATTGGTACCTTCCGAGGCGGCGAAGCCCAAGATTTGAAAAAACTGCTGGCTGAGTATGGTCAAATGTTTGGCATCGATCTCAAAATGAGCAAGCAGTACGGTCATCCCTTGTGCTTGTGGGATGGCGATCAAAAACTACATACGCAAAATGCCGTCTTAGCGGGAGAAGCCGCTTGTATTGTCGATCCGTTTACAGCAGAAGGAATTCGTCCCTCGATGTTCAGCGGACTCAAAGCATCAGAGGCGATTTCTCAAGCCTTGGGAGGCGATCGCGATGCCTTGGAAAAATACACTCAAGTCATTAGCGAAGAATGGGGTACCGACTTAGTGTGGGCACAGCGTTTGTCTGGTGTCTTTTACCGTGTTCCGGGTGTAGGTTATCGTGTGGGTATCAAGCGCCCCTCGGCAACTGAGCGCATGGGGAAAGTGCTATGTGGCGAATTGCGTTACTCTGATGTTGCAGGACACGCGATCAAACGCCTCAGTGGTAGCCTCATACCGGGTCGAGGATAAGTAATTACTCTCTAATTCCTAGTTTCATTTTTGCTATGCCTGCATCAGTTTGCAGGCTTTTTTATTTACTGCCAAGAGACTGGGAAAAAGTGCCCTATAGTTTGGCTCGTGGTTGCACAAACTACACTAATACCAGTTTCCTATGAGGAGTACATCGCCAATCCTCTTTTTCAACATGACTATTTACTTTTACAAAGCCGATGCGCCCTATGGATGTTTTTCCAATTTTTCTCCCCATCCAATTCATATAGAAGGGTTAGACTGGCAGACAGTAGAACATTACTATCAGGCACAAAAATTTGTTGGGACAGAAAATGCCGCTTTGATTGAAGTGATTTCCCAGGCTCCAACGCCAATGGATGCAGCGGAATTAGGACGCGATCGCACTCTCAAGTTACGTCCGGATTGGGAGGAGGTAAAAATCTCGGTGATGTGGAAAGGTGTACTCACCAAATTTCTCATCCACACTGATATTCAAAGGATTCTGCTGTCTACCAAAGAGCAATTATTGGTGGAAGACTCCCCAACTGATTACTACTGGGGATGCGGTCAGGATAAAACAGGGCAAAACCATTTGGGAAAAATTCTCATGGCTGTTCGCGAAGAAATTCGTCAACAGTTAGTAAAAAAGTAGCTTTTGTTTCTGCCCAAACCAGCATAAATCCAGGTTCTAATTCAACAATTTTTTTTATCAGAGGCGACTTTTCAACAATGTAGTTACACTAATTGCAGTTACATTAGTTTTCCCTGATATTCCCTGCTTTGTTTAAGGAAATCCCAACAGGGAACGACGGATATAGAGAAAAAGCGGGGGCATTGAAATTTTTACAAACTCTTTAAATAAGATCTAGTAGCTGCTACTAACTTTACAATTGATTCGACTAAAATCCCTAAGCAATTTTAGAGCGCTTAATTTTACGGAATTTATAAATATAAATTTTTGTAAACTTCCATAGTTTCACTCATGCCGCAATTCCAGTTGAAGCTAGAAAATGCAAGTATATGAAGATATTGATACACCTTTATAAAAAGAAGGTATTTCATGGAGAGTATTCGAGAGTTGGAGTCACTACACCATCGGGAAGATTTATTGCACCGGATCGCCAACCAAATTCGTCAGTCTCTAGAATTACCAGAGATTTTGGCAGCGACTGTTGCAGAAATTCGTTCGTTTTTAGGCAGCGATCGCGTGATGGTTTATCGGTTTCATGCGGATGAAAGCGGAGAAGTGATTGCGGAATCGGTTGATAACAGGCGTTTGCCCTCCCTGTATGGCTTGAACTTTCCCGCCGATGACATTCCTCCCCATGCTCGCGAGTTATTCCTCACAGCTCGCCAACGCTCAATAGTTGATGTATCTTCTGGGTTGATTGGTTTGAGTCCTCTAGATTGCCCAGAAACAGGGGCACAGCTTGCCACTGAAGACATCTACTACCGCCCAGTAGACCCTTGCCATGTGGAATATCTCAAGGCAATGGGCGTGCAGTCTTCGCTGGTGGTGCCCATTCTCCATCACAACCTCCAGACTCAACATAAAGTCCCGGTACTCTGGGGGCTACTTGTATCTCACCATGCCCAAGCGCGACACATTTCCGAACGCGAGGTGCAAGTCGTTCAGTTTGTTGCCGATCAAGTGTCAATTGCGATCGCCCAGTCTGCCCTTTTGACTCAAGCCCGGAAACAAGCCGCCCATGAAGCAACAATCAATCGCGTCTCTACACTGCTGCATACGCTGCCAACCATTGAGCTGCAACAAGCGCTTGAGGAAACAGTGAGCGCTCTTCAAGGGGTGGGTGGCAGAATGTATATGCTCTCTGGCAAATCTAGAGAAAATCCAGCCCAATTTTATAAAGTATTTACCTACGGCGTACAACCCACACTCTCCGACGGCGAGTGTCTAGAACAACATCCCCTGTGGCAGGACTACATCATTGGGGAAACGTTCAATGGAACATCACCGAAGAAGTTGAATAGCGATCGCCCGCGGGTAGTAACTGACCTTTACCAACATCAACAACTTCAAGACCTTGCACTAGCCTTTGAGCCTACTCAAATTCGCGGCATTCTTGTCGTTCCCCTCCAGTATCGCCAGCAGTTTCTGGGGTACCTGAGCATCTTCCGCGACGAAATTGATACGGAAACCTTGTGGGCGGGACACTTTGAATCCGATCGGCGTCAAATGCAACCTCGGCAATCCTTTGAGGCATGGCGAGAGTTAAAACGCGGACAAGCCCAAGAGTGGACGCGTGAAGACCTCGAACTTGCCCACTCCTTAGGGCAGCAGTTCTCGATGGCAATTCAGCAGCACGAACTGTATTACCAGGTGCAGGGATTAAACAGCAGCTTAGAGCAAAAAGTACAAGAGCAAACGGTTGAATTGCAACAGTCCCTAGAACGTGCCAAAGTGCTCAAGCAAGTCACCGACCAAATCCGCAGCACGCTGGACTTAAAAGCCACCCTGCAAGCGATCGTGCGGGAAGTCAGAGGGTTGCTCAACACCGATCGGGCGATCGTTTACCAGTTCGATTGCGGTTGGTGGGGTGAGGTGATTGTTGAAGAAAAGAGCGGCGAATGCAATTCAGTTTTAGGATTTAGAGGGCCTGAGGACTGCTTTCCCGAAGAGTATGCCCAGCTTTATAACCAGGGAAGAATGCGGGCGATTGGTAGTGCGAAACTAGCAGATTTAACGCCTTGTCATCAGGAGTTTTTGCAGAGTATTCAGGTGCAAGCTAACTTGGTTGTACCGATCCGGATCGGCGGGAAATTATGGGGGCTACTCGTTGCCCATGAGTGTAAGGCTCCTAGGGAATGGAAACAGTCTGAACTCGATTTGCTCCAGCAGCTAGGCGACCAAGCAGCGATGGCAATTCAGCAAGCGGAACTCTACGAACAAAGCCGCATCTCTGCTAACCAAGCGATGGAAAAAGCGACTCAGTTAAGCATCGCTGCCGAACAACAGAAAGCTTTGTTTCGCGTGGTATCAAAAATCCGAGAATCTTTGGACGTTGAAACCATCTTTCAAACCACTGCCCGGGAAATTCGGAAATTGTTGGGATGCGATCGCGTCGGCGTCTTTCGCTTCGAGTCTGGATCTAACTACTCCGTAGGAGAAATTATCTCAGAGGATGTTGTCCCTGGCTTTCCCTTCGCCTTAGCAACAAAAGTTAATGAATTTTGCTTTAGCAGTCAGTATGCCTCGCAATACCAGCAAGGGCGGATACATGTTATATCCGACATCTACGATGCGGGCTTAAGCGAGTGTTACCTGGAGATGCTGGCGCAATTTCAAGTGAGAGCAAACCTCGTATTACCCTTACTCAAAGGCGAGGAACTGTGGGGACTACTCTGCCTCCACCAATGCACTGCACCGCGACAGTGGAACGCCTCGGAAATTGAATTTGTTTCTCAGATTGCCACTCAACTCGGCGTTGCCCTCCAGCAAGCAGAACTATTGACCCAAACTCGGCAACAAACCGAAAAGCTAACTCGCGCCCTTCAAGACTTGAAGCAAACTCAAAGTCAGCTCATTCAAACTGAAAAAATGTCCAGTTTGGGGCAACTCGTTGCCGGAATTGCCCACGAAATCAACAACCCCGTTAACTTCATTTACGGCAATCTTTCCCACGCCGCTCAATACACCAGAGACTTGCTTGAGCTGTTGAATCTTTATCAAGAGCATTATCCCAACCCGACACCAGAGGTTCTCGATCGCTCAGAGGAAATTGACCTGGATTTTTTGGAAGAAGATTTACCAAAAATCCTCGGCTCAATGGAGATGGGGGTAGATCGTATCCGTCAGCTAGTGCTGTCTTTGCGGAATTTCTCACGCCTCGATCAAGCGGAAACAAAGCCCGTCGATATTCACGAAGGGTTAGACAGTACCTTGCTGATTTTGCAACATCGCCTGAAAGCTAAGCCTGAGAATTTTGGCATTGAATTGATTAAAGAGTACAGCAATTTGCCGAAAATTGAGTGCTACGCCAGTCAGCTCAATCAAGTGTTTATGAATGTGATTAGTAATGCTATTGATGCTCTTGAGGAGTCATTCGGCAGTTGTTCCTCGTCAACGGCTAGTGAAACAGCAACGGACAAAAAACCAACCATCTGGATTCGGACTTTACTGCTAAATAACTCCCGCGTTGCCATTGAAATTGCTGACAATGGCCCTGGAATGACTCAAGGGATGCAAAGTCAAATCTTTGACCCCTTCTTTACGACAAAGCCGATGGGTAAAGGAACGGGGTTAGGTCTTTCAATCAGTTACCAAATCGTGGTAGAGAAACACGGCGGCGTTTTCAAGTGCACCTCTCAACAGGGAAAAGGCACAAAGTTTTGGATCGAAATTCCCATGAAGCAGTTTAGCCAATAGTTATTTTGGGTCTGGAGGAAAAAACTCAATTAATATTAGCCCTGAGACAATCTTCTATTAATTTCATCCTGGGCTACGAGAGAGCAGCGCTAGTCAGCGAAGCCTCTGGTAGGGTATACATCCTTCACCTCTGTCCTTGCTTCCACCGAGCGATCGCTTTTTGGGCGGCGCTGTAGGAGGGGGAATCTGAGGGGACGAGGGCGGCGGTTTGTACCGCTTGAGCAAACTGACGGCGTGCGGCTCGCGAGTTAGCAATTAAATAAATATTTTGACTCCACTGTGTTATTAGCTGACGGGCTTCTGCGGCTCCGGGTTGACCTGGGGCAATTTTCCGCAGGGTTGTAATAGCACGGTTGTAAGACGAGGCTTGGCTGGGTTGAATTTGCTTTTTCGCCTCTTGAATAATGGCGTTGTTTTGTTGTTGCTTGGCAATGGGCTTCCATTGCGCGATCGCCTGTTGTGCCTGATTGTAAACCGCTGGGCTATTGGTCGGGACTAGCTGCGCCGCAGCGATCGCCCCGCCAAAATTTCCTTTTGCTGCCCGTCCCTCTGCTATATCTAAAATCACCCGACTCCAACGCAGGATATCTTGCTGTGCTTGCTCGTACAGCGGATCGCCTGAACGGACGTTTTGTGCGGTCGCGATCGCTTGACTAAACCCAGAAGCTTGATTGGATTGAATAAGAGTTTTCGCTTTGTTCAACACCGCTTGATTGGCTGGGAGAGGGGGAGAAGGGGGAGAAGTAGGGACGGCGGCTGGCGCTGGCGATTGTGCTATCGGGCTAGCTGGGGCGACTGGAGACGCAGGAATTTCCTGTACAGGCGCTGGGGCGGGATCGTTAGGAACGGTAGTTTGAGGGGTAGGTGCTGGGGCAATAGGGACGACGACAGCAGGATCTTGCCCGACGATAAAAGCATCCCGGTTACGGATAATGACTGCCGCAATCATCAGCGCGGATAGGAGTATCGCCCCACCTCCCCAAAGCAGCAGTTGTTTCCACCACGGGCCTAAGGAGTCATCTGATCGTTTAGGAGTGGCAACTAAAGCCGCTGGTTTGTTTGGATGGTTTTCCCCTGTACTGGGTGGTCTAGACTCCTCTAGGCGTCTTTTGGCTGACATTTCCCTGGGGGAAACAGGCGATACAGTGGTGCCATTGCGAGAGGTTTCTTCGGTGAAATCTTCGGCTGCCAACATCGTTCCCATCGCCATCCCCGCCGGAACAGCATGATTGTTTCTGGTGTTGTTTGAGGTGTCAGCAGTGGGAAAAATCAGCTCGCGTCTAGCCGTAGCAGAAATGACGCTCACTGGCACCTGTGGGGGTCGCCAGTGGTGTTCGCTCAACTCCGGTAGGCGAGCACCTAAGTACTGCTCTAAATTTTCTAATGTCGTGTTGGGGTGATAGTAGCGTAGGGCTTCTAAAAGCGTCGTAGTAAATAAACCATTCCCCAAGGCAGCTGATTCATGGGAAAACTGGTCGATTTCACTTGACAATATCGTCGCAATGCCCATTTCGCGGGCGAGTTGAGCAGTATTTTCCCCCACGGGTGCGCCCACTCGACTCCCCGCCGCGCGATTCATGTCCAGAAGCACGAGAATTTTGTCAGTGCCGCGCTTTCGCAATAATTCCAATAGCGATCGCACAGAGATTCCCGTTCCCGGCAGATCGTTAGGGTTGCCATCAATCGGCAGCAAATAGTCTTCGGTTCCGCTGCTAACACCGTAGCCGCTAAAAAAGAATAACAAGCGATCGCTGGTCGTCAGCACGTCCTGAATCCCCACCTCCAGCCACTCTAAAATCTGGCTGCGACTAGGATAAGTCAAACGTTGATTCAGCAGGGGCGAGGCATCGGTGAGGAGCAAACAGCGCTCGGCAGGTAAGTTTGCTTCCGTTGTCCAAAATTGCTGTAACGATTGGGCATCAGCACTAGCAAAACTTAAAGGCTGTAAGTACTGATAGCGATTAATCCCAATTGCAATACAAGCGTGATTTGCCATGTCTTCTCTGCCCCGACAGTTGATGATTTGTCCATGTTCGTCTTTAGTGATTCCGGGTTGATCGTTGATGGCTAATCCCTAATCCCCAATCCCCATCTCAAAAATTCAGTCTACCCCTTAGAACTATTCTCCGTCATGCTAGAGATGAAATGTCTCAGCAAGGGCATTATCCTATAAAAAAACCTATGCCAAAGGTCTTAACTTAAGGCGATGGTTAGGGAGCGAGTAGCATTTATGTATAAGTCTTTTTCTAACAACTTTCAGCTTTTCTCAACAAACTCGGCGTTTGCGCTGCAATCAATAGCTAGAAAACGCCTAGCACCGATGGGTTTAATGGCAATTTTGGGATTGACAGCGGGGAACTGGTTAGTGCAAGCCGTTGTTGCTCCCCAAGTGGCTCAAGCTTACACGGGCCGTGTAGATATTGCTCTGAGGCGTCAGCTTGACGAAAGTTACGAAAGCTTACTGCGACGTGCTGAGGCAGTGGCAAGAGCGGCGGCGCAACGTACCTTTGATGGGGACATTTTGGTAACCGATGTGGCGGTGACAATCTTGGCGCAAAATGAAGGCGCGATCGCACCCATTCTCTCTTTAGAAGTCACCCGTCAAAACTGGAGAGTTCGTCCCGATCCGCAGATCTGGATAACTTACTTCCCCAATGCTCAAGCATTGCTGCAATTTGCAGACCCCATCACCACTCCAGCCCAAGAAGCCGCTCCCGCACCACCCCAGGCTCCCGTCCCAGGAGCTTTCCCAGGAGCCGCACCAGGAACCTTCCCAGGAGCCGCACCAGGAGCCGTCCCAGGAGCCGTCCCAGGAGCCGTCCCAGGAGCCGCACCAGGAGCTGCCCCACCACCTCCCGCCCCAACAATCATCCAGATTCCGGGTACACCGACTCAGATTCAAACTCCCCCAGAGGCTCAACCCGGAGCAGTCCCTCAGCCCACTGCTCCGGCGGCACCTGGTGCTACCCAAACCCCACAAGGAACTCCTCAACCTAGAAACCTGCCTACAACCACTCCCACAACACCAGGAACCAATACCCCAGAATCAACTGTCCCCCGCTCTACAGTACCGGAATCAACCGTACCCCGCTCTACAGTACCGGAATCAACCGTACCCGACTCTACAACCCCTATAAACCGATCGCCAACAACGGCACCCACTACTCAACCCGCAAGGACAAATACGACTGTCCCCCGCTCTACAACCCCTATAAACCGACCGCCAACAACGGCACCCACTACTCAACCCGCAAGGACAAATACGAATACTCAGCAGTAAACCTATGCCAACTAATGGCTCAACCGCTTAAAATGGGAAGGCTGTAAAGATCTAGACCCAACGATAATGGCTGTTCCTAAGAAGAAAACATCAAACTCCAAACGCGACAAACGCCGAGCAACTTGGAAGCGCAAAGCTACTCTAGAAGCCCAAAAAGCCCTCTCCTTGGGCAAGGCAGTTCTGAGCGGACGTTCTAGTTTTGTCTATCCCACTGACGAGGAAGAAGAAGACGAAGAAGCATAAGAACCCCACCTCGACTGTCCTTTTTGGTCTAGGATTGGAACTGCTGTTTGATCAGCTAAAGTGTAGTGCAAGACTTCCATAAGCTTTCCTTCACTAATGCACCAGCCTTGCGGTTGGCTACATTTGCATGAAAGCTGATCCTCCCTCAGGACTCAGAACTTCGTACTTTCAAGACAGATTCTGCCTGCGGGCAGAATCTTGCACTACGCTTTGATTAAGTACGCTAAAGTTCTATTTCTAATGGAATCATGATAGGGAAATTTTTCCGTAAACCTGAACCTTCAGAGGGCGATTCTCGCGTTCCTCCAGGTCAATTCCTTGCCAAAGGTTTTCCAGTACTAACCTACGGGCAAACTCCCCAAATCACCACAGACGATTGGAACTTTCGGGTGTGGGGTCTGGTAAAAGAAAAAACCTTTAGCTGGTCAGACTTCGTAGCACTACCTCAGCAATCATTCACTAAAGATTTTCACTGTGTAACGCGCTGGTCTAAGTTGGACGTGCATTGGACGGGGATTAAAGTGACTGACTTCATGAACCAAATTGAAGTCGATCCCAATGCCACTCACGTTATGGAACATTGCTATGGCGGCTACACCACAAATGTCACGATAGATGACTTGGTACGGGACGAAAACTTCTTTGCTTACACCTTGTTTGGCGAACCTCTACCCCCAGAACATGGGGGCCCGTTGCGCTTAGTTATTCCTCACCTTTATGCCTGGAAAAGCGCTAAGTGGATCAACGGGCTAGAATTCCTGAGTCATGAAGAGCTAGGATTCTGGGAGCGTAACGGCTACCACCGTCGCGGTGAGCCTTGGGCAGAGGAACGCTACAGTTCTTAAAATTCTCCTATAGTGTCGAATCCTGGGGCTATAGGTTATCTTATCAATCGCTTGAGCCACTTGAGCTTACCCTGATAGGGCGCATATCTGATTGGCAAATCTAGCCAAAATGGTTTGTTGAGTACACTTCTTTGATAGGAGAAGGTGTCGAAACTTGCCTTGCCGCGATAGCGCCCGATACCGCTTGCACCTACGCCACCAAACGGAAGGTTAGGGGAAACAATGTGAGAAATGGTGTCGTTGATACAAGCACCGCCTGATGTGGTTTCCTGAAGGACTTGCTGTTGACGCTGCTGATTGTTGGAGAAGAAATAAAGAGCTAGGGGTTTAGGTTGAGCATTGACTTGAGCGATCGCCTCTGGCAAATCGCTATACTCTAGTACTGGCAGAATTGGCCCAAAAATCTCCTCCTGCATGACGGTGTCTTCCCAACTCACCTCATCAACGACGGTAGGAGCAATGTAGCGATCGCCCCGGTTAGTTTGACCGCCAATGATAATTTTGCCAGCATCTAGCAATCCATCCAGCCTCTGAAAATGGCGATCGCTAACAATCCGACCATAATCAGGACTGGTAGCTGGATCATCGCCATAAAAATCATGGATATTGCGCTTAATTTCCTCTAAAAGTGGGGCTTTAATGCGTTTATCGACTAAAAGATAGTCCGGTGCAATGCAAGTTTGACCCGCATTCATAAACTTCCCCCAGGCAATTCGTCGGGCTGTAAGTTCCAAGGGAGTATCCGCATCAACAATGCACGGACTTTTCCCCCCCAGTTCTAAAGTCACCGGAGTCAGTTGTTTGCCAGCCGCCTGCATGACAATTTTTCCAATTTCTGTGCCGCCAGTGAAAAAGATATGGTCAAATTTCTCTTCTAATAGTTGCTGGCTAACTTCTTTACTCCCTTCTACCACCGTAATGAAGGTAGGGTCAAAGTATTGTGTAATCAGCTTGGCTACCAGTTTGGAGGTATGGGGAGCAATTTCTGAAGGTTTCATTACCGCACAATTTCCGGCAGCGATCGCTCCCACTAAGGGCGCGATGATCAGCTGAAACGGGTAGTTCCAAGGCCCGATAATCAGAACTACCCCCAAAGGTTCCGCATACACTTTGAGGGAGGCGGGAAATTGTGCTAGTGAGGGCGTAACCTTCTGAGGCTTTACCCAAGACTTGATATGTTTGAGGGCGTACTTAATCTCTTCTAAGCACACCAAGACTTCTGAGGCATAGCTCTCAAATCTAGGCTTGTTAAGGTCTGCCTGCAACGCTTGGTGAATTATCAGCTCATTCTCTTGAATAGCTTGTTGTAAACGTTTTAGCTGTTCGATCCGAAACGAAAGATCTTTTGTTTTGCCCGTGGCAAAAAATTGACGTTGTTCCGCAATCCCAGACGCAACATCAGGGGACGTAAGCATATACCTATTTCTTTTTCTGGCTTTTGTCCCCTAGTTTACCCACGCTAGCCCTTAGCCGCGACTTTTTGTTGAGCAGGCAGTTGCACAATAAATAAGCTGCCATGATCTAACTCTGACTTAACCTCAAGGGTGCCTTGGTGAGCCGTAGCGATCCGTCGCGAGAGATGCAACCCTAAGCCACTACCAGAGCGTTTGTGGCTTCCCTGGCGAAAGCGCTCAAATAGCATTGCCTGGTCTTCGGGGGAGATTCCCGGCCCTGTATCTTCCACTTCGATGATGACCCAAGTAATGTCAGGATTATGGGGATCACAGATGTTACGTAAGCGCACATCAACATTGCCTTTATCGGTGAACTTAATGGCATTCCCAACCAAATTGGTAAAGGTGCGGTATAGTTCTAGGCGATCGCCCATGACTTTACTGTTGACCTCTGGATCGGGTTTGTAGTTCAACGCCAATCCTTTTTCCTGGGCGAGGGGGTAGAGTTCTTCAACCACTTCCGCCACCACTTCCATTAGGTCTACAGACGAGAAGCATAAGTTCTTGCGACCCGCTTCGTAGCGATATACCTCCAGTAAGGTATTGACCATCGCCAGCAAGTTGCGGTTGCTACGCGCCATCGTCGTCATTGCTTCCTGCATTGGCTCAGACAAGTCTCCCAAGGCTCCCTGCTGGAAGAGCATCAACATCCGGTCAGCCGCTACTAGAGGCGTCCGCAGGTCGTGGGTGAGACGGGAAACAAAGTCTTCTCGCTGGCGGGCGATCGCATCCCGCTCATCGACACTATGCTTTAATCTCAACAACGAGCGCACCCGTGCAAGCAGTTCATCAACTTCTACAGGTTTGCGGATAAAGTCGTCCGCCCCCGTATCCAGACCCTGCACAACACTGGGCTGGTCGTAGGCAGTAATTAACAAAATTGGAATAAACGGCAAATTTTTTTGTTTGCGGATATGCCTTGTAACTTCAAAACCATCTATTTCTGGCATCATCACATCGAGTAAGACCAGCTCCGGTGGAGACTGCTCGATTTGAGCCAGGGCAGACCGACCATCTTCTGCTAGATTGATTTCATATCCTTCTTCTTCCAGAATAGTTTGGACAAGAAATAAGTTATCTGGAGAATCATCTACAACGAGAATGCGGTCAGTTTGAGAAGATTGATTCAGACCCGAAAAATCCATGCTTCTGGAGACTAAAAATAATAAGAGGTTTTATTAAGGTTGATTTTGGTGCGGCAATTGATTGGCCCCTCAGCATTGTTACCGTTGCTGCATCCAAATGCCTCACCCCTGCGAAAGATTATTACTACAGATAGTTGACGAGCCAATGGGATTATCTCTGAAGAATTCTTGAATTCAGCTAGTTAATCGCGAAAAACACCAATTGCTCTGAATAATCGACGGGTAGTGTCAGTTGTGCCTAATCTTATGGCTAGCCTATCCCCTTAGGGATACTAAGTCATGAGTCAAGGGGGAGTTTTCCAATCTGTGGAAACCTTCAGGGGAGCCTATCTGGCTTAAAAATGAGGAGGAGACTAGGGAGAGATGAACATCACTAAAAGTTCTTCCTTGTCTCTTTGAATACTCATTTTTAAATTTCCGCTGCTTGAGAGAAATTTACCCAATAGACCTTTGTTTAACGTGATTCTGGGTCATTTCTTCATTTCCACAATCACTACAGTGATGTTGTCTTTGCCCTCCTTTTCCTTTGCTGCTTTAATGAGAGCCTCAGCGATTTGCTCGCCTGCAGTATCCGATTGTAGGTAGGAAGCGATTAACGGATCAGACAGTTCTTCTGTTAACCCATCACTACATAAAAGTATGCGATCGCCGGGTTGCAAATCGATCGGTTGGATATCAATGCGGCGCAAATCTTGGCGTCCCAAACACTGAGACAGTACATGACGCCAAGGGTGCGTTCGGGCTTGTTCAGGAGTAATCTCCCCCGCTTTCATCGCTCGTGCGACCCAGGTGTGGTCTTCTGTCAGTTGCTCTAAGCGATCGCCCCGTAGCCGATAAATCCGCGAATCGCCTACATGAGCGCACCAATACTGATTTTTCCGGAGCAACACCACCACAGCCGTTGTGCCCATGTCTGCACGTTCTGGGTGATTAAGTTGGTCTTCTAAAATCCGTTGATTGGCTTTATTAATCGCCTGTTCCAACAACGACTGAGGCGTTTCTCGGGACTGCCAATGCTCTTCTATATATTCCTGAATTGCTTCGGTAGCAAGCTGGCTTGCCTCTTGTCCTCCGGCATGTCCACCCATCCCATCGGCAACAATAAAAAAGCGCCCTTTGGGGTCGATGTAGTAATCATCTTGGTTGACAGGGCGGACAAGTCCCGGATCAGTTAGACCCGTGAAGCAACATTTCATAGAACGTTTACTGCCATTCAAAAAATCAGCGAGATTTATAGCATCCGATCGAAGCGGTCGAGGCGTCTAAGCAGGCGAATCAGAACAAATCCTAGCGCTACTGCCACCAAAACAACGACCCCTGCCAGCCCCACATTACCATTGACGAAAAGAATAGTTGCCGACAAGGTAAAGGCACTGATGAGTAGAGTATAGTTTGTTCCCAGTTGTAGGTTACTGAGACGCCGCAGTAGTCGGTCAGATTCGATAGAACGCACGCGAACGCGCAAATCTCCTCGCTCCAACTTATCTATCGTATCCTCAATGCGTCTCGGTAAACCCAAAGCGGTACTACCCACTTGAGCGGCTTGACGTCCTAGCTCATTCAAAAACGTATTTTTATCGGGGGTGTTGCCGTTAGTCATAAGCTGCAATGCAAAGGGTTTTGCAACCTCCATAAAATTAAACTCTGGGTCTAAGCCTTTGCCAACCCCCTCCAACGTTGAAAATGCCCGCATCACAAAGGTGAACGTCGCTGGAAAACGAAACGGTTGACCGTAGGCAATCTCATAGAGGTCGTCACTAATCGCGCTGACCGATTGCTCCTCAAACGGTTTATCCATAAAGTGATCCAGCATGTACTGAACCGAGCGCCGCACGGGCCCCATATCCTCAACCGGAGAAAGAGCGCCCAACTCAATGAGGGAGGTAACAACCTGGGTAGCATCTTTTTGGGCAATACCAAACAGCGTCTTCATCAGCTGCTCGCGGACGTTGGTTTTAATCCGTCCCATCATGCCGAAATCATAAAAAATCAGTGCCCCTTCAGAGCTGACGGCAATGTTTCCGGGATGGGGGTCGGCATGGAAAAACCCGTCATTCAGGAGTTGTTGGAGATAGGCTTTGGCTCCCAAGTTAGCTAGTAGCTTCCGGTCTAAACCCGCCGCTTCCAGGGCTTCGTAGTGGCTGATTTTAATTCCCGGTGCATATTCTAGCGTTAACACTCTGGGTGACGTATAGCGCCAATAGACCCTTGGCACCTTAACCCAGTCTTCGCTGCGAAAATTGCGGCGAAAGGTATCCGCATTACTACCTTCATTGAGGTAGTCGATTTCTTCCCAAAGAATGCGGCAGCACTCTTCGTAAATACCAATCCAGTCTCGACCCCGCCCCCAACTTGGATGATTTTGAAAGTAACCCGCAATGCCGCGAAGAATTTTCAGGTCAATCGTAAACAACTTCCGCAAGCCGGGACGCTGGACTTTGACGGCGACTTCTTCCCCGCTATGAAGCTGGGCTTTGTGGACTTGCCCTAGGCTGGCGGCGGCTAAGGGAATCAGGTCAAAACCGAGAAAAAGTTGGGAAACGGGCTTGCCCAAATCCTTTTGGATGATCGCTTCTACCTGCTCGTAGCTAAAGGCAGGAACGCGGTCTTGTAGTTTGGCAAGTTCTTCAACGTATTCCGGAGGGAATAGATCCGCACGAGTGGAAAATAATTGCCCAACTTTGATGAAAGTCGGGCCCAAATCCAAAAACGTCTCGCGAATCCAAATAGCCTGGGATCTACGTCTAACTGCTTTTTTTTCCTCGGTAACACCGCCTGAATAGCTCCAAGGCTTAGCGTCAAGCCATAAACCCGTTAGTAAAGCGATAAAAAATGACCAGATGTCGATAAAGCGGCGAAAACGCGAGTAGTTTTCGCGATTCCATCGATAGGATTTATCCGAAAATGCCTTGCCCCCAAGACGCTGGCGAGACACGGAGTATTCTGAAAGTGGCTTAAGTTTGGCAGAGTCCTTGGAGAAGGCAGACACGCAGTTTCCTAGCTTGTTTTTTGCAAAAAATGGTTGTGTTAAACAATGAGTTTGAGGAGTTTTAGAGCGCTACGTCTCATGGGAGATGACAACAGAGATCGGTGTTATCAACCACTCCCTAAAAACTCACTCAGCAACCCCAAAGCGAAACCTTTTCTAGACTGACGAATTGCGGTAGGTTTGTAGCTCGGCGCGTAGGCGAGCAATCTCAGCTCTGAGTTCGTCAATGGTGACTTGCAGGTCAATCGAACCCACAGGCACGATCGCTGTTGTGGTGCGTCCCCGCACTGCCGTTTCCGCTTCGCGTTCGGCTCGTTCCATCACGGTTTCAGTAAATTGCCGGAGTCGTTCCCGTTGCTCGGCATCAAATTTACCCAGCTCACTGAGGGCATTGGTGAGGGCATCTTCTAGCTGTTCGTTGAGCGTTTCTGCTACTGCTCTGCCTACAAAAAAGGCATGAATTAAAGAATTATTCATAGAAAATTTGCTTCAACATCCGCAAGAAAATTATAGCTTGCTTACTCCCGATACGCCTTGAACTTCCTTAGTTGCTGAAGGTTTGCCAGTGATAAAAGTACCAATCTTGGTTAAGGAATGGTCAGCGGTTCCGAGACGGGCCAATCACGGCGAGGAGGAAAGGATTGCTCCGTATGCAAGAGGGTTGAACCGGGTTCATCAGGGCTGTTAATGCGTAGGGCAAAGCCGAACCCAATGCCAGCAGAAGCGGCGATCGCTCCTGTCATCATTAGTGCCTTGAGGGGAAACTTGGGCTTGGGAAAGCGAGATCGCCGCTGGAGAGGAGTTGGGGCGGGTGCGATGGTGGGGGAAACAGTCGTCGTCGTTAAGGGGCGATCGCTCTTGCTCGATTCTAGGTTCTCAGGAACTTTGGGGTATTCAGGGAAGCTAGGCAGACTGACGCGATTAGGACGAACAATCGCTAGGCTGGCTTGCAATTCCATCTCCTCCGCTTCCGGCTGCCCAATAGTTGGCAGGGTTAGACTTTGGGAAGGAAGAACCGCGAAGCTGGCTTGTAAATCCTCTTTCTCCTCCGCTGCTACTTGAGGAAGATCTCCCTGTGTGATGCTGATATCCTCTGTTACCTCTGGCTGCTCATTCAGAGGGAAATGCAAAAGCCAATCTTCGACCGATTGCGGACGATCTTTTGATAAAATTTCTAGTCCCCACCAAAGCGCTGCTTCTACGGCGGGGCTGATATCGGGGTGATACTGCTGCAAATCTGTCAGGGGGATATGCTCCCGGAGAGGAGCAGCAATCGGCGCTTGTCCGGTGAGTAAAAAGTAGCAAGTTGCAGCCAAGGCGTAAACATCCGTGGCGGTTGTACTTTTTCCGTCCGGCAAGGATTGTTCTAAAGAGGCGTATCCGGCGGAGAGGAAATTGGCATGAGTCTGTCTAATTCCCGGCGTCCACGCGCAAGTTATCCCTACGTCAGTCAGGACAACAGCCTCTGTGTCTTGACGCTGAATAATATTTTCTGGCTTAACATCGCGGTGAAGTAATCCCGCCTTATGGAGAGTAGTCAACGCCGCGCCAACTTGACGAATGTATTCAACAACCTGGGATTTAGGTAGAGGGGAACTAGATGCCACCAACTCCGCTAATGTCTGTCCGGGAATGTATTCCATCACCAGATAGGGACATCCCGCCTCTTCAAAGGAGTCTAGTACCTGTACGAGATGGGGATGCTGGCAATTTGCAAGGCGTTGGGCGTCTGCCAAAAATTGCCGCTGGAATTGGTGAAACTCTGGGTGGTTTTGGAGGCTGTCTGCCAGGGTTTTGAGTACCACCGTGCTGCCGGATTCGGTGTCGGTGGCGCGGTAGGTAATTCCAAAAGTACCTTGTCCCAAAAGGGCATCAAGGACGTATTTTCCGTTTTTTAAGACGGTGTCAATCAGGCTTGTCTCTTGTAGAGCGTTCTCCGTTCTCATCGCGTCTTGCAGGGAAGGAGTAGGAATTACCTTTGATTGCATAAAGAATTGTTACCGATATTCTCACTTATGCTACAGCCGAGAGTGATAATCTTGAGCTTTCAGGTAGCATTCTTTCCTAAAATACTGGTAGTTTAAGTTCTTCTGAACAACTATCTTGAGAACGAAAAGCGGTTCTCCTTAACTAAAACACCTGAGTTTAACCTAAAGGAAAATGTTCCGCTAAAAAGGTTTCTGCCTCCGTGCGATCGCTCACCTCCCCATCTAAGGTAGCGGCTAAGAGCCTGTCCAACATTAACCGAAATTCCCGCCCCGGTTTATAGCCCAATGCTTTGAGGTCATTACCATTCAAGGGAGCTTGCACCTGCGACCAGCCAGTTAGATACTGCCAAATTTGCCGCCGCACGCTGCGGGGACTTTGCACCGCTATCAGTACCAGGCTCGGTAATTTGTAGGCTCGCAGAAGCTCAAAACCCTGGCTGGGATGTTCGCATTGTGGCAGCTCCTGTATAACTAAGGCTCGATCCTCTGCCAGATGTTCTAGCCGCTCAATACTGTCAGCGGGAAGTTGAAGCTGATTGGCAACGACAGCTCGATATTCGGGAGCGAGGTGAGCGATCAGGACTTCTAGGCGCATTTGCCAGTGAATCAAGGTTTGGTTTGAGTCAAAGCGGCGTAACCAACGGTCAACTAAACGCACCTGCCACCATAACTGCTTGTCGAGTTGCAAGGCGGGATGGAGGCATTTGAGGGCGTTTAAGGAGCCGAGTAATTGTAAGGCTGATACCCAGTAGGGAGCTTGCAGGAGGTATTTGAGTTCTGCTTTCAGTCGTGTTTGTAAGGCGGGGGCTTTGCTATTTGTGGAAAGCGATCGCTCATATACCCCACTCTCAATCGCGTAGTGGATGGAGGCGGCGCTTTGGGGATCGATTTGGAAGCCCAGCCGCACAGCGAAGCGCACCGCTCGATAAATCCGGGTGGGGTCTTCAATGAAACTGTTGGCATGGAGGACGCGAATTCGACGCGATCGCAAATCGCTCAAACCACCAAAAAAATCTAGCAACTCCCCACTACGCGGTGCTGTTAACCTTACGGCAAGGGCGTTAATTGTGAAGTCTCGCCGATAAAGGTCTTGGCGAATTGAGCTAGCTTCCACTTCCGGATTCGCGGCGGGATAAGGATAAAACTCAGTCCGCGCCGTAGCAATATCCACCCACAAGGAACCTAGGACGGGGTCTTTGTGCCAAAGAAGAGCGGCGGTTTGAAATTCTCCGTGGACTTCCAAACGGGCATTAGGATAACTCTCCTGCAACGCTTGAGCGAGTGCAACGCCTGCACCAACATCGGCAGCACGATGAAAACCATCGACCACCATGTCGATATCTTGTAACTGCAAGGCATCATCCGGAGCAGCAAGCAGTAAATCCCGCACGGCTCCACCGACGAGATAGAGATGCCAGCCGCGCTCTTGAGCGGCTTGGGCTGCGGTGCTCAGAAAATCCCAAAGCCTAGGAGTAAGGCGCTTTTGTAACTCCTCTCGAATTGAGGTTCGGGTGAGGCGGGTCGTTGAATGGCTGAGGCTTGTCTTCCCCTCCGGTTGCGACTGCTGGTGCAGTTGTCGCAAAACATCGGTACGGGTGACAATGCCCACAAGCTGTCCATCCTCCAGCACGGGCAATCGTCCAATATCGTAAGTCACCATCAGCGACTCAATTTCTGGCAGCGGCGTTTCCGGGGTAATCGTATGAAGCTGTGTTGTCATGTAGCCTTTGACAGGCGCATGACTAAATCCGTGATGCAGCGCCAAATCGATGTCGCGCCGAGAAATCACCCCAACTAATTTGTCTTCCTTGTCCACAACCGAAAGCCCGGAATGCCCGTAGCGCAACAAAATCCGCTGGGCTTCTCCAATGGTGGTGTCTGGGCGAATCGTGCGAACGGGTGAGGACATGAGTTCTCGCGCTACCGTTACCTGAGGAATTTGCTCCTTGAGTTGGGGGATGAGCTGTTCTAAAACCTCCTGAGCCTTCACCGAGCGCAGCGTAGCTGACGCCGCCTGGGAATGTCCCCCGCCCCCCAGTTCCTGGAACAGTTCATTGAGGTTAGTGCCATCAATTCGCGATCGCCCAATGATGGCAAGTTTTGAGGAGTCCTGAGTCGGTTTTTGAGTCCTGAGTCCTGAGTCCTGAGTTCTGAGTCCTGAGTTCGAGTCGTAAGTTTGTTGCTCCCCCGCTCCCCTGCTCCCCTGCTCCCCCGCGCCTCCTCCATACTCCGCTGCTAGGAGCAAGGCATCACTTTCTGTAATCTCCATCAACTGTGATGCCAAGCTAGAGAGTCCGGGTACATGATGGGCTGTTTTCAAGATCACCCAGGAAAGGGTGTATCCTTGGTGAGTTTCGGTTTGTAGGTTCTTCAATGCCTCGGTTAGCAGAGACTGTAGCTGAGGGGATAATCCTGGGTCAACATACTCAAAAATCAAGCGCAGTTTAGCGCCTTGTGTCATCAACCATGCCAGTGCTAAGGCATCGCGGGGGGTGGTTTGTTCGTAGGTAAGGGAACCTGTATCAACATGAATTCCCAGCGCCATAACGGTTGATTCTGCTGTGGTGAGCTGGATAGAGTTTTGCTGTAACTGCTCTACAATCAGCGTTGTTGTCGCGCCTACAGGTTCAATCTGAATGTGGGTAGCGGGGATATCCGATTGGATATCTAAGTGGTGGTCGTAGATTTCTAGAGATTTAAGATTAGGTAGATCTACCCATTCTGCTGCTTTGCCAATGCGATCGCGGGACTGGGTATCCACCACAATTAACGAGCGAATTTCTTCAGAACGCACAGAGCGACGCTCAATCAAGGGATACTCATCGCGGTGCAACGCCAGAAAATCCCGCACTGTCGGATGAGCGCCCCCTGTCAGCACAACTCTCGCCCCACTCCGGAGGCGAGTTAACCCAATCGCCGCACCCAAGGTGTCGAAGTCCGCTGTTGTATGACACAAAATTACATCCATTACTCTTGCCTATGGCAACCTTTACCCCAAACTGCCCGTAATTAAACCTTAGCGCGGGATGGGGGGCAGGGGAGCGGGGGAGCGGGGGTGCAGGGGTGCAGGGGTGCGGGGGAGAGAAAAATCGATGACGATTAGCCATTACTCCAATCGCCTATTTCATACTTCATACTTCACCCTTCACCCTTCACCCTTCATACTTCATACTTCACCTTTCCTACTTTCTCTCCTGCTCAGGACTCAGGACTCAGGACTCACCGACTAACAAATTCCTGACTAATGACTAAAAAAAAGATTAAGAGCGTGTCAATTTTTGGTAGCTTACTAGTCAGGAAGGATTTTAATATCAGTCGAGTTTGGACTGAATGGTTTCCATCCAGTCCTCTGTCTTGGGAGAGAATCACAAATGTCTATCATCTTTCAATTAGCACTCACGGCTCTGGTCGTCTTGTCTTTCGTCTTGATTGTCAGTGTTCCTGTTGCCTACGCCTCCCCGCAAAACTGGGATCGGTCTAAGCGATTGATCGTCTTGGGGTCTGGTGCTTGGATAGCACTGGTTCTCTTAGTCGGAGCATTGAACTTTGCAGTGGTGTAGCGAGAGTTGGTCATTCAAGCAACAATTCTCATGGTTTAAAGAAATTCATGGCAGTTTTTGAGGGAACGTTCACATCATCGACGCCTCTGCGCTTTGCATTTGTCATTGCTCGGTTCAATGACTTAGTCGTTGACAAGCTCTTGGCAGGTTGTCAAGACTGTCTGCAACGCCACGGTATCAATGTCGATCCCCACGGGACACAAGTAGACTACGTCTGGGTGCCGGGTAGTTTTGAGATTCCGCTGATGGCGCGTCAACTAGCACTCACCCATCGTTATGATGCTGTGATTTGCCTGGGGGCAGTTATTCGGGGTCAAACTCCCCATTTTGATTATGTTGCGGCTGAAGTTTCTAAGGGAATTGCGGCGGCGGGTTTTCAAACGGGTGTCCCGGTAATTTTTGGCATCTTGACTGTAGACACAATGCAGCAAGCCTTAGAACGGGCTGGTATCAAAACTAACAATGGCTGGAACTACGCCATGAATGCCCTGGAAATGGCGAGTTTGATGAAACAAGTCAAAGAGCTGGGTTCAGCTTCTGCTTATAGCGATCGCAACGAGGCTAGCGTCGCCACCCAGGCGCTACCAGTGGCGTCAAATCGGATGATGGCTTCCGATGCAGCGACTGAGTATAAAGAGTCTGAAAACTCTTAATTAATAGAGCTGCTGAAGATGGCATCAGTGGCTCTATTAAAAACCTAGTTGACAGAATTGAAAAAAACTGAGAATATAGTTAATACGTTTTGCGGGTATAGCTCAGTGGTAGAGCGTCACCTTGCCAAGGTGAATGTCGCGCGTTCGAATCGCGTTACCCGCTTCAGAAAAACTACAAGCTAAATTAAGGCGAGTCAGAAAAGGGTTCGCTACCGTTACCATTCGTCCTGGACGTCAACTCCTCTAGAAAACTTGAGCAATTCCAGTTCACTCTTAGGTAAAGCAACTGAAAGGAAAGCTCTCGCCGTTGATCTGGTTAAAGATTTAGCAGCGAGCAGTTTACGCTAAGATGATTGAATTAGAGTTGACCGTTCCTTGCCAAAATAAAAGTCTTTTTCTGTTCGGCGTGGCAGCGAGCTTTCGTCTCCACTAAGAAAGCGTGATTGACAAAGATTCTGGCGGGAAGGTCTGAGATTATGTTTACTTGCAGTCTCTTCCTGTTGAAATAGCACCTGTGCCCTCCCAGAAAGCTCAGAAGATTGACTTAAATAATGAGTACCCTTGCCCTTGTCGGCGTCGGGGTTGTTTAGTACCCATTACACTGACAGAAGCATTTGGCTGCAATCGCTGTCAGCAAATCTTTGTCGTTGACGAGAGTGGCTATGTGATTGAGCAGCTTTCTACGAGCTATCCCTACAAGAAAACTTGGCGTTGGACAGGACATCGCTGGAACACTGCCCATGCAAACATTGGGGAAAGCTACCTACCTGTGGCATTGGGGATTGTTTTAGTATTGCTGATTGTCTGGCTACCGCTAGCATTGCGATCGCCCACGGGCCCGAACATCATCTTCTGGGCATTGCTAGCCGTGCTGCTGGCGGTACTACCAGCCATGATGGTTTGGCTGGCTTATCGGCGTTAACACTAATGGATACTGACTTACATCATCCTGCTCCGAATGTAATGACTGCCCTTGAACGTGCTTATCAGGCATCTCTGGTCATGGCAACGACGAGGGGAGTCGATCGCAGCCGGGGTGTTTATGCGATGGCGATGGCGCTGCGGGATGCCTTTGATGACATTTTGGAGGCTAATACCCTCGATCTGGAAGCCAGCCGCGAGATGGCGGTGCCAGAGTTAATTCTGGAGTGGCTAAAGCTGACCCCAGAACGGCTGCAAACCACCATTGGGATGTTGCAGCGACTGGGTGACTTATCTGACCCGATCCGGCGGGTGATGAACTCTGACCATCAACTGGATCACTCCCAAACCTACAGCCAGTTGATGCCCCTAGGCGTGATTGCGCTCATTTATGAGGCATTTCCGGAACTGGGAGCGATCGCCGCCGGATTGTCAATTAAAACAGGCAATAGCTTGATTCTTCGCGGTGGTAGTGAGGCAAGCCAGTCTAACCAGGTGATTGCCAATGCCCTACAGATGGCTCTTGATGAAGTCGGGTTGCCCTCTGGTTGTCTGGAGCTGCTACCGTCAGACCAAGGGGCTTCTATCCACGACTTAGTTACCCAAGACCGCTATCTCAATTTGGTGATTCCCTACGGGCGTCCTAGCTTGGTACAGCAGGTGATGCAAATTTCCACCGCACCGATTCTCAAAACGGCAATTGGAAACTGCTACCTCTATTGGTCGGCTCCGGGCAACTTGGAGCTGGCGCGTTGGGTGATTTTGGATAGTCATGCCAGCGAACCTGATCCAGTCAACGCCATTGAAAAAGTCTTAATTAGCCGCACTACCAAGCCTTCCTCTCTGGTGATGTTGTGGAACAGCCTCAAGGACAAGGGCTTCCAACTGCGGGGGGATGCGGAACTGGTGGCGGAATTTCCGGAGCAACTATTGCCAACGGCAGATGCTGAGTGGAACCAGTCTTATCTCGATAAGGTTGTCGCTTTTAAAACCGTTCATAGTCTGGAAGAAGCGATCGCCTGGATGAACCAGTACAGCAGCGGTCATGCCAACTGCTTAGTCACTGAGTCCTATCAAGAAAGTCGCCAATTTGCCTTAGGTGTTGACAGTGCTTCGGTTTACATCAATTCCTCACCGAGATTTTCGCGCAACCCTAAACGGGGCGACTCGATCTTTCTCGGAATGTCGAACCAAAAAGGTTATCGCCGGGGTTTGATCGGTTTAGAAACCCTAACCACGCTAAAACAAATCGTTCAGGGGAACGGGCAGTTTTAGGCGTTATCTGCTGTCTATTGAGGCTAGGGAAGCTTTGAAAAGTAAGGTGGGCATTGTCCCACCCTACTGCTAACTAAAAATCAATAACAGATTCGTGAACTACCACACACTGACCTTCGGTACAGTGTGGGCTTCCCAATTCATCGGGAATAGCCGCTAGAACTCCGTAGTTCCTTTGGTCTTACATTCCCTCCAAGGGCAGGAGTCCTGGTTCCCAAGACCCAAACTTTCTCTTGCAACCTGTACCTTCTAGCTTGGTTTTCGCTTACGGCAGTGAGGGTCAAGATGGTTCAAATTTACCACATTTAAGTTTTTTCAACCAGCTTTACTTTTTCGGCTAAACCAAGGATTTGTAAAAACCGGATAGTCATCCAAGTGGGGTCAATTTCCCACCATTGCATACCATGGCGTGCAGAATACTGGTAGGCGTGGTGGTTGTTGTGCCAGCCTTCCCCGTAAGTAACGAGGGCAACCCACCAGCAATTTTTTGATTTGTCATTAGACTCGTAAGTCCGATAACCAAATTTGTGGGTGGCACTGTTGACGAACCAAGTGCAGTGAAACACTAGTACTAGGCGGACAAAAATACCCCAAACGACGAAAGACCAGCCGCCTATTAAGTAAAGCAACAGACCTAAGGCAACTTGGAGGGGAATAAAGTAGCTTTGTAGAAACCGATAGACTGGATCGTCGGCGATATCTTTGGTAAAACGCTCAATATCCGCTTGGGCAGGAATTTCGTAAAGCATCCAGCCCATGTGACTCCACCAGAAGCCCTTGTTGGAGTCATGGGGATCGGGTTCTGTATCAGAATGTAAGTGATGGATGCGGTGCAATCCTACCCAATGGATGACTCCACCTTCACAGGAAAGTGCGCCACAGAAAACGAGAAAGTACTCCAACCACTTGGGAGTCTCAAAACTTCGGTGGGTTACTAAACGATGCCATCCGAGGGTAATACCTAAGCCTCCTGTTATCCAGTGAAGAAATAGAACTACCCCAATGGCTGACCAGCTAAAGTTGCTGGGTAATAGGGCAAAGAAAGCTCCTACATGAACCAGCGCTAGGAAGATGACAGTAGGCCAATTTAAACGAACTTGAGTTGAGGTTGCAATCGTCATGCAGTAACCTGAAATGCGACATTAAACATAGAGAGCGATCTTCTGCGGGACTCCGAAATCCGCGCATCTAAGTCGCAGATAAAGGTAACAATGAACAGTTCTGAACAACTACAAACCGCAGAAAAAGCACTGTTTCCGATTTTTTCTAAAATTGACACCAAGGTCAAGCAAAATCTCGAAAAAGTGCTCAATTCCTTTCGGCATTATCGCGTGGGCGTGCATCACTTTGCTGGAGTGACGGGATATGGACACGACGATCTAGGACGTGAAACTCTGGATCGAGTTTTCGCCCAGGTCATGGGGGCAGAAGCAGCGGCTGTACGAGTACAGTTTGTTTCCGGCACCCATGCGATCGCCTGTGCTTTGTTCGGAGTCCTGCGTCCAGGAGACGAAATGCTCGCTGTTGTAGGTTCCCCCTACGACACTTTAGAGGAAGTGATCGGGTTACGGGGGTCTAAGCAGGGATCGCTATATGATCTTGGCATTGATTACCGCCAGCTTTCTCTAGCTAAGGAAGGAAACGTTGATTGGCAAGGGTTAGAACATGCTGTGAGACCCCAGACTCGCTTGGTTTTGATTCAGCGTTCCTGCGGCTACTCTTGGCGTTCTAGTCTGTCGATTGCGGATATCGAAAAAATTGTGCGGTTGGTGAAGCAACAAAACCCGGATACGGTTTGTTTTGTGGATAACTGCTACGGCGAGTTTATCGAAACCCAGGAACCCCCTGCTGTGGGTGCGGATTTAATTGCGGGTTCGTTGATTAAAAACCCTGGGGGAACGATTGTGACGGCGGGGGGTTATGTGGCAGGTCGGGCGGATTTGGTGGAAGCGGCTTGCTGTCGGTTAACTGCACCGGGAATTGGCAGTGCTGGCGGGGCGACTTTTGATCAAAATCGCCTTTTGTTCCAAGGGTTATTTCTCGCACCGCAGATGGTGGGTGAAGCGATGAAGGGCAACCACCTAACGGGATATGTCTTTCAGCAGTTGGGTTATCCGGTGAATCCGGAACCGATGGCACCGCGCCGTGATGTGATTCAAGCGATTCAGTTTGGTTCGCCGGAAAAGCTAATTGCCTTTTGTCGTGTCATTCAGCAGTATTCGCCTGTCGGTTCTTACCTCGATCCTGTACCTGCGGCTATGCCGGGATACGAGAGTCAGCTAGTGATGGCAGGGGGTACGTTTATTGATGGTAGTACTTCGGAGTTTTCGGCGGATGGCCCTTTGAGGGAGCCTTACATTGCGTTTTGTCAGGGAGGAACGCACTGGACGCATGTAGCGATCGCGTTAGAAGCAGCGATTGAGGCGGTGGGTTCGGCGTGAGTAGGTGGGTTTTAAGACGTTAACCCCTCAGCCCCTTTCCATCGCAGGCTCCGGTGTATACACAAGCTTAAAATCAAGCTTTTGGCTATTTCTTACCCCCCTAACCCCCCTTAATCAAGGGGGGAACTGGATTTAAGTCCCCTTGTAAGAGGGAACTAGATTCAAAGTCCCCCTTAACAAGGGGGATTTAGGGGGTTTGAACGAAATTTGCATCAAAAAGAACCAGTTATGTATACACGGTAGCCATCGCAGGGAAGGGGGAGCTTAAGTTTCGTACCTGTGTTTCAATCCCTGATAGGGATTAAGAGGTTTTAAAACGTCTGTTTGGCGTGAAGACCTGGACAGGAATCAAGTTTCAATCCCTGATAGGGATTAAGAGGCTTTAAAACCTGACCCCACTGTTGAGAGTCGGATCACTCAAGCGATGTTTCAATCCCTGATAGGGATTAAGATAAGAGGCTTTAAAACGACGAAGAACGTAACGCGAGGGCTGGGGTATGCGGCGTTTCAATCCCTGATAGGGATTAAGAGGCTTTAAAACTGGCGCAAGGGATGGCATCTACCAGCCTCAACGAGTTTCAATCCCTGATAGGGATTAAGAGGCTTTAAAACGCGAGGGATATTCAGATGCACGGGCATCAATTCAAAGTTTCAATCCCTGATAGGGATTAAGAGATTTTAAAACAAGCCAACAGCTATATAGCTGTATTCAGATTTAGCCTGGTTTCAATCCCTGATAGGGATTAAGAGGTTTTAAAACTTTAAGCGTGATGCTAACCGCATCTGGCAAGAAACGTTTCAATCCCTGATAGGGATTAAGAAGCTTTAAAACCAAAACGACAAAGTGTAACAAGCTACGATACATTTCCGTTTCAATCCCTGATAGGGATTAAGAAGCTTTAAAACCAAAAGCGCTGATTCAACTAAGCAGCGTACAGCCCAGTTTCAATCCCTGATAGGGATTAAGAGGTTTTAAAACGGGAGCTGAAACCCTTGTTGTATGTAGTTTTCAAGGTACAGTTGCGCGAATTGATGGAATTATAGCATAGAAGAGGGAATTGAGGGCAAGGGCTTATCAACACTGATTAGCTCAAAGTACTGTCTAGTAAAAGTTTCAGACGTTGCACAGATCGTTTTTAGGCTTTAATAGGTTCAACGGTCGGCAGGGTAAGGGTTTCAGCCAAAATTCAAAGAAGAGACAATCAAACACCTACCCTGTCGCGCCTTAGACGAAGAAGATGGATTCGTCTCGTGGTTGCTCTCCGCCTATTCTTTCTACTTTATTCTTGCAGCAGGCGCAGAGGAAGTAAAAACGGATACTGTCTTCTTGGGGTTTGATCAACTTACTCAGACGCGATCGCAATTTGGCGTACTGAGTATCAGTTAAGTTGCACTCAAAAACACTGAACTGCATCCACTGACCGTAAGATTTCAGGATTTTGTGAATTTTGGTGCGACGTTTATCTTCAGGAATGTCGTAGGTAACAACAATGTCCATATAGCCGTTCTAATGAGACTTACTTGAGAATCAGGGGTGGGTATTGTTCGGTTTGTCCTAGCAAAAACTTGGCTAATAGTCGCGCTTGCGTTTCAAAAGCTTCTTGGTAAGTGCGTTGCTGACCGAGAACGGGATGCTTAAACTTGGACTGTTTCTTCTGTTCGTATAGGCGCAAGAAAGTATGCAGTCCATCTTTAGTTAGGGAGACAGCTTGGCTGAGGGGTTCGCAGGTGAAGTCATTGGGAGTAAGCGATCGCTTATTCAACGCCGCCAGTACCACCGCATCGACAACTAGGGGGCGAAATTCTTCCATCAAGTCCAATGCTAAAGAGGGGCGACCGTAACGTTCAGTATGCAGGTAGCCTAAATAGGGGTCAAAGCCAACAATAGCGATCGCGCTTTGCAAATCATGGGCGAGTAGCGAGTAACCAAAGCTGAGTAAAGCATTCACCGGATCAGTAGGAGGGCGGCGGCGTCGGGCGTTAAACTGAAAGCCTTCAGCACGAATCAGTTGACCGAAACAGCCAAAATAGGCGGCACTCCCTGACCCCTCTAACCCTCGCAGGGAGGCGATTGAGGCAGTTTTGCTGATGGGAGCGATCGCTTGTTCTAAACGGGTAATAGCGGGTTGCAGGCTGAGGGAGGGATTTTCCCGTTGGGAACGCATTAGCAGGTTACGATAGTTCTTCAGCTTACCGCGCACGCAGCCTCTAACGACCTGCACCGCCTTCTCTGACTCCCCTGCGGCTTGCCATTGCGCCGAGCGCACAAAGATATTTTTGCTCAATCCTGGCTCAAGACGACCTAGATAGCGACCTGTCCCCGTGAGAAAGCTGAGGGGAATCTGGCGCTCTAAGAGTTCGGTAAGGGCGGCGGGGGAAATGGTAGCACGTCCCAAAACAACGACACCATCAACCTTTAGTAGGGGGACATCCAGTAAGGTTTGTTTATTCGCCTTGACATTTAAACGCTCGTCAATTTTGCCAATGAAAGCATCCGGCTGAGTGATGTAGACAGTTCCCATCGTTGATTACACTCCTTAGATATTAGTTTCGACAATGCCTTGATTTAGCCCGCCCTTCACTTCGTTCGAGGGTAAACTCCGGCGGTTTTTTGTGCATAGCCCTAGGCTCTTACAATCTCTGGGCTTAAAGTTGATTAGTGTCTACCCCTTTAAATAGCTTCTTTGTAGCGGCTCACTTTTGCCACCGCTTGGGGAAGACAGGCGCGATGAAGGCTGCATCCAGAGCAGCGTTTGCTGTAAACGGCTGGCGGCATTTTGCCCGTTTGCAAGAGCGTGGTGACGGCGGTGATAGTAGCGATCGCCTGTTCTCGGAGGGCGGCTGAAATCTCAACAAGTTGGCGTTGGTGAGACTGGGCGTAGTAAATGTAGCCTTGGGAGATACTTTTTCCCGTCATCTCCTCCAAGCAAAGCGCCTGGGCGCACACTTGCAACTCATCGTTATCAAACTCTCCCCGCTTCCCCCGCTTGTACTCCACAGGGTACAAACGCCCGTCCGTTTCTTCAATCAAGTCCGCTTTCCCGATTAGCCCGTAGCGTTCTGATTTCAGCCAAATTGCTCGAACTTGCCAAGTTTCCTCCCGGTGTCCTTCCCCCAACGTATGGACGCGATCGTGCAGGCTAGTTCCTTCGATGGTGTACTGGTTATCGGCAAACTCTCCCAAACAGAACATCCGCCAGCAACGATGAGCGCAGTAGGCGTATTGGTTGAGGGAGGCGATGGGAATGTAGTCAGTGTCATTCATATATGTAAGTGAGCTGATATTTTGGACTACAGCGATGCTCAAAGTAGAGACGTTTCATAAAACGCCTCTTATATCTCTTCTGCAATGTCTCTACTGGTTCAACCGCCGCACCATACCCATACCCATCGGCGTCTTTCTCCCAATACCACTGTAGAGGGCAAAATCAGCCAGGGCGTTGATTTGCTTGATGTGCAGCGGCTCTACATCTCCTAAGATGCGAAAGGTGAGATCGCCGACGCAGCCGATAAACTTGCTGCGAGAGTCGGTGGCAATTTCAGTGCGGATGTTGAAAAAACTGGGAAAGATTGACTCTAGAAACAGGGGAGATAATTCAATCCCGCTGTATTTGTTCCAGCGATTGAGAAGACTGTTGAATACACTCTCTCTGGTAGGAAGGGCGGTGTCGTACTGTCCCTGACGAAAAGCGGTGGGAGTACAGAGGGCAAAATGAATAGTGCGATCGCTTTCAGATGCTTCCTCGTAAAGTTGAGCATAGGTACTCGCATTTGCCCAAGCATGAGTCGATTGGGGAGTACCGAGAATGCTGGTAATATGCAAGTCAGCAGGGCCAAGATGCCAAGGATGTTCTGGGTTAAGATTTAGCCACAATTGGGTAAGTCTGCTAAATAAGGTGTCATCGAGAAGAGAGACGCGCCACCAGCAAGGAGTACCCGCAGGAATTGCCTCTTTGTGTTCCCAACGCAAAGTTGAGTCGCGCCATCCCACTCGCTTATACCGATTAATTTGCAAAGAGCTGAGAGTAAAAGCTTTGTCAGCTTTTGCATCGTGCAAGTAGTCACCCAACTGAGAGTCTACCGAACTGACGAGGGTGAGAAACAGAGCATGTAAATGCCTTCCAGACAGGAATTGCAACGGAATTGGTGACTGGGGAAGTAAGTTGAGAACTAGGCTATGGGGCATCTCTACATCTACTTTTTTGATTTCAATCAGTTCAATTTAGACTCATCCTCTAAAGCAATACTGCATACAAGCTGGAATTTTTAGACCTTCAAACTCGTAGAATTGCCCTCGCATTTTAATATTTTGGATGAGACTGACTGGGGGCATATTTACTACGTCATAGCTAATCACTTGATGCGAGAACATCACATCCAAAGGGTTGAGGGGATAAGGAAAAGTGAATTCACCTTCAGAGCGTTTAAACTTGGGAATTTCCTCAATCTTCATTTCTGCCTTACTCATCCATTTCCCTAAGCGAATCCATTTCGGCAGTTTCAACGACTTTTCAGAAATTACAAAAAACTCAAATTTACTTTCAGGGGCAATCTCTTTTGCTCTGCCAAAACTGGGAATGTTTTTCTGAGTTTTCTCCATCTCAACGTGATAGTTGTTGTTTGCATACTTCCAGGTACTGAGAGTAGCCGTATGCTTGAGTGCCCGTGCGGGAGTGACATAAATTCCCTGTAGATTCAGCGGCGTTAAATGCTCCTCATATTTGGGAACTTGTTCCGGACAAAAGTAGCGATAGGAATGTTCTTCGGCAACCGTAGTAGAGTAAGCGTCGCTATCCACCAACCCTAGGGCATAACAGAGGGCGTAATTGTGAATTATTGGCTCTGTTTCATACAATCGTCCAATCTCACGAGTAGCAAAGTAAAGGCTATCGTGAAGCTCAAGCTGATAGCGATAGATAATGGTCATATTTACTCCGTGGCGGCGGCTCCTTTTTTATCCTTTTTGCCTTTATCTGATTTTTTGGAAATATGTTTCCCAGCGTAGGTAGATGATTCAGCGTTCGCCTGTATCAACATTGTTTTCAAGCGATTTTCATCACTGATTATTGATTTAACTTCATTTAGAAGCGGTATTAACGAATCACCAATAAAATCAGTGTGAGGTATGCATTCTTTAGACATGAGTTCAGCGATCGCTTCTCTTGCAGCGGCTACAACTTCATCTTCATTAAGAGGATCAGGCGGTTGAATTTGACCTGCATTACTCATCAAGTCGTATATCTTTTGTGTCCAGCGCAGATTGCTGGTAATCTCGCCATCCCCAAAAACAACTCCAACCAACTCATTACGAACTCGACCAGTACGTGTAGTTTGCGCTCCATAGTGGCGTGTTCTAAGGATGTTGTTGAAAACGTAGAGAAATCCCGACTCAGTTGGGTCTTTCAGCGTCACAATACTAGGGAAAAAGACTTGGGGTAAAATGTGATCTTGGCTATTAATCCGGCTAGTTACTTCACCATTGCGGCTCATAGTTCCGCTCTCAAAAGGAGCATTGAGGGTAAAGTTGAAGTGAGAATCGTCAAAGGGAGTAATGGAAAAAGCGGTATCAACAACAACTTTAGATTTCTCTGAACCCGAATCACCAATAGCAAAACCATAGAGAATGCAATCCGGTGTCGTCTTGCTGAAATCAACGTTGTAGTCACACTTTTCCCAGTCACCGATTTGGTAATTACGCAGCAGTTCCCGCCCGGTTAAGCGTTCGGGTGTAGACTGCTTGCGCTTAAACATGGCAAGACGACTAATGGTTTCTTTCCGTTCAATTCCCGCACGAACTCTTGCTTTATTCAACTCACCATCGGTTTGAAATAGGGGGTAAGACTCGGTAACGCGAAGGGTTATGAAGTGAGCATATTTGCCCATTGGTTTAGCCGGAATTTCGGAATGGAAAAATTTGGAATCAACAGTGTTAATAAGGTTCATTGGTTTTACTCCAATTTGTAGGTATTGACAAAGACTATCTAGCTAACTTCTTCAGTATTTAATTCAGGAACATCTTCCGGTTCATCTTGCTGGCGTTCCCGACGTTCTTGGTCATCTTCTAATCGATAAAGGTACTCACAGGTATCCCGGATTAGGTTTAATTGGGTGCCAGCAAGACGAGCGCGATCACATTTGAACATTTTTTCAAAAATCTCCTTCACAAAGTATTCAGAAAATTGATGAATTGCCTGACGTTCTTCTTCTGATCTAAGGTATCTTCGTTCTCCATCAATCAACCCATAAGTACGCCTTCCTTCAGCATCACTTCGCTCAACCCTTTTCATCAAACTTGCTAAACGCCCTGTAACAAGCTCTATTAGGGATTCAGTACCGTAAGCTAAAGCTTTGTTAGCCTTCAAAACAACATCAGCCGCTTCATCAATTGGCTTAAGAATTGCGTTAGCAGTTGGTGGTTTATATGGTTTGCCTTTATTCTTTGAACCCGCTCTGTAGAATTTGCGATAGAGTGTTGTCAGTTCATGGAGCTTGGTCATATCGTCTCCTTTTGGATCGAAGTAGTGGTAAAAGTCGAAATACAGCTTGATTTTGGCAACGGGAACGGTTTCAAGTTTGTCCTGTTTCCGTAACCATTTCGTGAGATAGTGGAACACATAGAGTGAGTTAGTTTCTAAATCGCGAGCTAATGCCGCTAACTTCCCCCAGTCTGGGTTTCCATCTTTTTTTCGATTCACTTCTAAATGAATGCAATAAGCCGCACTTAAAGCATTTAATGGTGAAAATTTACGCTGATTTGATTCACGAGGCAGAATACTATCTAAGCGGTATTCATCCTCTCTTACTAAAGAACGAATCGCTTGATGTTCGCCATCGAGGACGGCAGTCTTTTCAAAATCAGCACCACTGATAAACGGCGGTACGGGAGATTCTGACGCAACTGCTTTTACATCTAAAATTAGCGGTAAGACAAAGGCTAACCAAGCTGGCATTATCCAAGATTCAGTATCGGTTGCATCTCTTCCTGGTGGTAGTGCTAAGAAAAAGAATGTTAGCGGCTGATTTTCTGGATAGTTTAGTTTAAATGTACGGTCATTTTCGGGCTGCAAGTCTTCTTGAATTAACAAGGAATCGACTTGTTGATAATTCTCCGTATTGAACCACGCCACTTGTTTATCGCTAATCAAATGCTTGCGGATATCGGCATCAAATCGAGTTCTGGCAATCCAGGTGTAAGCCTTTTGTAAGAACCTATTTGTTTCTGGCGTAAAGAAATAAGCAGGATAAAGATAGAGATACCGATACTTTCGCCCCTCAAAATCTGCTCCTGTAGCGTTTGTTTGATTCATCAAAATTTGCCTCAACATGATCTCAATTGACCAAATTGAGCAAATTTGTCGTTTAGCCGCTTGTGCGTTAAATAGAATCTGGCGATTACTGTAAACTTGAGGAGCAAACAGAGTTGCTGACTCCATTTGTTCAGTAACCGTGTAGGGAGAACTGGACATAGCACAGACATTTTCCCGTCCTCTTCCAGTTATTTTTGCAGCACCGTATCGGTTGAGTTCGACTAAGAAAGGGTTAACCTCTGGTGGCGTCACTGCACCTGTAGGTAGAGTCACAACTCGGCTGATATATGTTCGCAAATCCTCCCAACCATCGGGAATCGTAAACTCTTCGATTATGGGTTGAATTAAGCTTGCTGCATAACTCACCATGTTTGCCATTTGCTGACGAAACTGGTTTTCATCTAACCCTTTATTTTGCTGTAGATATTGTGCAGCGAGATAATACCAATCTAGGGGAACGCCGCCTGTTTTTTTGAGAGATTGAATTGCTCTTAGCTCGGGAATTTTTTCAGACAATCCCAAGTGTTCGGCTAATTTCTGGGTTAGGTCTAATTCAGGCAGAGTCTGACGTTTGGCTTTCGGTTTTTGCTTTTGGGAGTTATTGAAGCGATCGCACCAATCATTCCAAATCCCACGACACAGCGTATCGCCAAATTCAGCAAGGCGATCAATACGGTAATCGGCTTCAAACTCAACATTAATGTCTTCTGGTAAATCTCCCTGATTTTTGAATTTAACTAAACTCTCACTCCGCTTTTTCGCTGAAGAAGGTTTGGTACTGGGAATGAGATTACAAGCCGCTGTAATACTGACTTCCATCAACTCAGATGTATCAAAAAACAGCCAGTAGTAATCTGCAAACTTAAATCCCTTACCATCTCGACTAAACCCAGTAGGTTTTTGCTTCAGTCTCTCAGCACAAAAACTGCGAATTTTTGCAATAACCTGTTCAGGAATCGTACTTGTATCAATTGTTGGTGCATCAGCTTTGGCTAAATAAACAACCCCATCAGGTAAGTACAGCAGTGGCGTATAAAACTCATTTGGATGTGCTTCCATCAAGGCATTATTGAGAATATTAGTTAAAACACCACGATTATCTGAAAGGGAATGATAGCTAAACTTCAGCTGATGATTACTGATGCTCTCCAATATCTCAGCTAAATTTTCCTTCTTATCACTCGTTTCATTCTTGCTATAAAGGATATCGCTGGGATGCTTAATGACGGAAGCAAATAAATCGGATAGTCTAACTAAACTTGCCAGCGTTCCTCGCACTCTTCCATCTAATTTAGGTGTTAATCCGCGACTCTCAAGACCCAAATCGGCATCCCATTTAACGCCAGCATTATGACTAAGCCAAACAATATCGTCAATTTGAGACTTCCAGTTATCACCGAGTAGGTAATCTAAGCCAAAATCACAAATTTTTTGAGCAATATATCCCCGTCCAAAGTCAGGTGCTTCTGATTTCTTAGCTGGGTTATCTCGCCAGTCACGGTTTTGGAATGTTCCGTCTGAGTTTTTCAACCATTCTCGATAATCAGGAAATTTATCAAAGTCATGCAAGATATAGGAAGCGATAAAGAGGGAAATTTCCGCTTCACCGCAGTTGCGTTTAACTGGATTAGTTTCTTTTACGTCTGTTTTGAGTGTCTTAAGAATTCGATAGGTAGGAAATAAGCCGTTGAGTAAGTGTGAGGTAAAGGATTGGTCTTCTTTACTGCGCTCTACATTCTTCCCTTCGGCACGTCTATCTTCTGCAAATTGACCACCTTTAGCCGTTGCACCAACTAACTGCTGAATTAGGTTAGGTAAGACATATTCGGCAAAGGTTTCTAAGGTGCGATCGCCTTTATTTCCTGGTGCCTCTCTAATGGCATCTCTAAATAATCGAATTGTTAAAAGTTCAGCTTTTGCTGGAGCCTCATCATCCTCTTCCTCTTTAGTATCAAGGTCTAAGGGTTCTAGCGGCAGTTCATCAAAGTTTTCATCAAATAAAGATAATTGTTCTGCGCTCATTCATCTGCCTCCTCTGGCTCGATGGGTTGATACTCCTGAATCGCTCCCCGTTGAATAATCCACAGCTTCCCTTCGATTTCTGCTTGTTCCAACCCAGCAATTAATATCTCAACTGCCTCACGCAAATCTCCTGGACTGGGTTGCTTGGGTAAGCGAATAACTGCAATTCCTGAATAATCAGACGGTTTAAATCGAAGGCGATTGCCAAAACCCCGATCTAATGTGATTAAGCATCTACCTTCACTGCGGCAAATTTCAATTAATTGCGTATCTGGTGTTGAAGACAAGCCTTGTCCCGGCACTGTAGCGACATCATGTCCTGCTGAACGCAATAGCGTTGCCATACGGCTGCTAAGATTCTCATCTAACTTCAGCCTCATCCATTCATCTCCAGAGGAATCTCGGCATAGGAATCCCTCGCCATTTCTGCACCGTAGGCAATACAGGCAAAAATATCATCCCTTTCTAAACCAGGATAGTCCTCTAGAATCTCGTCAATAGTCGTACCGTTAGCGAGAAAATCCAGTATCAAAGACACCCAAATACGATGTCCGCGAATACAAGGTTTGCCGAAACAAATATTCGGGTCAATCGAAATTCGAGATAACAGATTTTTCTTAGTCATTGGTCTTTCTCCAAATTTGACGCAACTCATCTAAGCAAACCCACTGGTCATTTTTCTTGACCTTGACGTATTCCCAACCGTTAGCTGAACTACCATTAACCTTTGCTGCTAGGGGACTCGGTTTATCAAACTCTTGTCCGTTGAAAACGATTGTTCCTTTGGGAGATATTTCAAGTCCTTCTCTGTACTGGCGTCCAAAGCGCTTTGCTAAGTTCCGCTTTAGCTTGACTCGAACTACCATCCCCTGTTGGGTGATACCCGCCTCAAATAGCTGAGTGAGCCTAACATGGGTGTGTTCTGTCTCTTGCTGAGGGTTTTGAGGTTCAACAGAAAGATCTAGCTGAACAAAAGATACTTCAGGTTTTTCGGACTGTTGAGGAACGGCTACTGGATGGAACTTTTTGATTTCCAGGTATTCGGGAAGCCAGTTGAGAAACAAGGTACGACCCGGTTCTGGCATTTGAGCGATATCGGCATCACTGAGATGAATATCCATAAGTACCTGCTGATGGTGGTTTCTACCATCATCCTTGCCTCCCCCTAAAACGTCAAGCAGTTACTGTAGCCTTATGAAATAGTTACTGTAGCCGTATGAGTAAGGGCGGTGACAAAATCGTGTATCCTATATACAAGGAGAAAGGGTTGCAGTTCAGTGCTGCACTTTCACTAATACCTCTTAGGGATTGAAAAACTGTCGCCTTCTGATTTCGGGCAAAGCCCTTTCTCCGCAAGCTTTCTAGCAAATCCAACCTTCATCCTCCTTCGGCTTCCAGTGCCAAGCTAGCGTCTCCAGCAACAGCGCCGACTGACCAAAGGCAATGCTGTAGCGAGGATTGGCATCGTTTAACTCATTACTCAAGGCATAGACTTGGAAGTGGATTGGTAATCCCAGTGTGGCGCGGACAGAGGCGCGATCGCGATCGCACACGAAGCACACCAAACCTCGGCTACTCAGCTTCTTACTAACCTGATTCCTGCCACTACCGTGAGGTTGCCAAACCTGCAAACCCTTGAGAACTTGCACCTTACCCGACTTGGCAATCTCGCCAACCTCTCCTGTATGGTAAAAGTGCCAGTCTTCCCGCACCTCTCGATAACCTGTTAACTTCAGGTAACACAACGCCTTTTCAAAGCGGTTCGTTGCAACACCAGCTTTCTTTGCGCGTTCCAGAAAAGCTTCCTTCTCCCGCCACTCAAATGTAAAGTTACTCAAAAGGCTGGGAAGATTGTAGGTTTTGAAACGTTCGTTTTCTGGTTCATCTCGATTCGTTGCATCGTAGATGGCACAATTGAGTTGGCTACTTCCTCGGAAACTCCGCGCTTCATCAACAACTTTCTGCTTTCCTTCCCGCTGGCAGTGTTTAATTTGTCCGAATTTTTTCTTAACACTAATTCCTAATACGTTTTGAATATCATTACCAAATCCCTGTGCTGCTTTGGGATACTGATGAGTAAGTCTCAGTAATTCTGAATAAACACAAGCTGATTGAATTCCCCCCCACCGTTGGGGATATTTTTCAAACTCATTAACGAAAGCAAAGTGAGAGCGAACAGAATCAGAGAAAGTAAGGCGATCATAAGTCTCGCCATCTTGCAATGGGTGCGACTCAGCCTCAAACAGTCGCTCTACAATAAACCTTGGTAGCAACGCATAAGCCTGATACGCATCAAACCCTTCATGCCTACCCAACCGTCCCAAGCGCTGAATAAAGTTACCTGCATCCGCCGCTTCAAAAACTAAAAAATTAATCCGAAAGTCCACCCCTACATCAATCGTAGAGGTTCCCAGCAGTAAATCTGCCTCTTCAACAGACTTTGATTTTTCTGTCTCTCCCGTCAAACCTGTATTCTCTCGAACCTTAAATCCTAACGGCTCAAAAATCTCCTTCAGCCTCGGAAGTAGCTTTTTAACCGCTGCAATTGAGTTGAGGATAATTGCTCCCTTACTAGATGGATAATCCTGAAAGAATCTCAAAATTGTTGTTTCTGCATTCTCTAAAATCCATTCATAACTAGAACGCGAGTTCGGTTCTAGATTTCGAGGAAATATCAGGGCAATTGGCTGACTAATTTGCCGCCAATTCTTATCACCTTTCTCTAAGGAAAATCTATAACCACCCTCCTTTACCGGATTAATAACACGGTACTTCAGTCCGGCTTTGTACAAAAACTCCTGCAATAACTCATTGGGAGTAGCTGAGAGAAAGAGAAACTGCTTGCCAGGAACTGTATGCTTAATCAGCAAGATAGCGTTAAGTATATTAGTAATCTGGGGAGATGAGAAAATATGAAACTCATCAAAAACGGATAACTTATAGTTCTTGTCAATATTGGCAAATAGCCGATTGGGATTGTCCCCCTTACCCTCTTTGTTGCGCCGAAGATAGCGGAAGTCATGAATGTAGTGAAAAATATCAGGATTAGTCAGAAGAATCTCTGAATTATCCGAACGATTGAGTAATCCCGCCTGCTTTGAAGGCAGCTTATTTGTTTCAATAAACTCCTCAAGAATCGCTGCATTCAAGCGATAGATTTGCGGATCGTATTCAGGCTGAAACTTGTTTTTGTAACTTCGTACCTGCTTTTCCTGATCCCGTGCCAGTTCATTTGTCGGGTAGGCGGCGAAAGTGTACGTGCGACTGGTCATTGCTGGCAGATATGCCGCCAAACTTTTACCGTCACCCGTCACGGCAGTGTTGAAGACAACATCGACGCTCGAATCTTTCAGCGCTTCAAAGGTTGCCGCTTGATGCCAGGAGAGTGAAGACCATTCGGTCGGTAAGGTTATCCCTTCAGGAGTTTTCTCGCACAGACGCGAGTATAGAGATTGAAGCACAATCGAGTAGGCTGTCATGGCTGCACTGCTCTTGTCTGAAAGTAATCTATATTTGAATAAATCCAAAATGACATACTTTTTCTAAATTTGCAAGTGTACTTTTAGGATGACGAGAAAAAAAGAAACAATTACACTGTCAATTCCGCCAGGAACTAAGGAACAGCTAGAAGCGATCGCCGCTCGTCTCGATATTCTTTGGGGCGACCGTCCTAGTATTTCTGGTTTGATTGTCGCGATCGCCCAACAAAACCTAGAAGTAGGACAGCGATTTGCTCTGACTTCAGTGCAAGTACAATCCTTAGAGCAAGCCACTAAATTACTGATTGATTCCGGCTACATCCTTGAAGCCCAAACCCTCGTTGGACTGTTATTAGAACGGGGTAACCTCGAAGCACCTCTACGCCAGTCCCTCTTAGCGCAAATCAGTCAGCCTGTTGAAGCTTGGCGCGTTCTGCTCGATCGGCAGATTGAAAACCGACAGCCGTTTCGCCTCTACTATCAGGATTCCCAAAAGCGAGCGTGGGAATTCACCGTCCGTCATGCCCAAATCAAATTTAGGGAAAAGCGGTTCTACCTAGAAACTTGGAACGAAGAGACAGAGGGCAATCAGGATATTCCCGAACTCGCTCACAATCGCTCGTTGCGGTTAGATCGAATTACAAATTTAGCCGTCTTACCAACAGAGGGGGAGTGGAGAGATGACCAAGATCTTATAAAAGTGCAATTACACTTTTACGGATGGCTTGCTCGTGCTTATGAATCTAAGCCTGATGATATTAGCCAGGAGTCCCAAGGAGAGGTGCTGCAAGTTATTCGGAAAGTGTCCAGTACGTTCTGGTTATATCGAGAAGTGTTGCCCTATGAAAAAGACTGCGAGATTGTTGCCCCGGATAGCGTGCGCGATCGCTTTCTCCAAAAACTCAAATCCCTTTGCGATCGCTACAACCTCACCACCCTTGACTAGTGTTTTACGATAGTCACCACACCAACTGTCAGATTCATCACTGCTAATACACTCAATGCTGAATATCACTCAACTCCTGGCAGAAGAGTTTTCCCTGAATCCTTGCCAGATCAAAAGTACTCTAGAACTGTTTGCTGAGGGAGCAACCATTCCCTTCATTGCCCGTTACCGCAAAGAGCGCACTGGCTCCCTTGACGAAGTGCAACTGCGAGATATTTCTGAACGCTTTACCTACCTAACCGAACTAGAAGCACGGAAAGCGGTAATTTTAGAAGTGATCGCCTCTCAAGACAAACTCACCGACCTCCTCAAAACTAAAATCACCGCCTGCTTACAAAAAACCGAACTCGAAGACCTCTACCTCCCCTACAAACCCAAACGTAGAACCCGCGCCACCATTGCTAGGGAAAAAGGCTTAGAATCCCTCGCTGAATTTATCAAAGCCCTAAACCAGCCCAACGCGCAACCTGCATCCTTAGACAACGAGGCGGAAAAGTACCTCTCCCAGGAGAAGGGCGTCAAAACAGTAGAAGACGCCCTCAAAGGTGCCTCCGACATCCTCGCCGAAGACGTGTCTGAAAAAGCTAAGTTGCGGGCTTACCTGCGCGACTACCTAATGCAAAACGGGCTGTTTGCCTCGCGCATCAAAGAAGACGACCATCCCGAAGGTAGCACCAAGTTCGAGATGTACCGCAACTTTCAAGCCAGGGTGAAAGACATCGCCTCGCACAATCTGCTTGCCATTTTCCGGGGTGAGACGGAGAAAGTTTTGCAGGTTGAACTGTCCTTTGATGAAGACGCGGTGCTAGCTTACCTGGAGTCCGAGGAAATTCGTACCAAAGACCGAACGGTGCGGAACTTTTACCAGGGAATGCTGAAAGACGCTTTCAACCGTTTGATCAAAACCTCCCTGATTAGCGAAGTGCGCGGGGCGAAGAAACTGGATGCCGATATTGAGTCGATAAAAACCTTTGAAAGCAACCTCCGAGAGTTGCTATTATCTGCTCCGGCTGGCATGAAGCCCACCCTGGCAGTTGACCCCGGATTCCGCACGGGCTGTAAGGTGACGGCTCTAGATGAAACGGGAAAGTTTCTCGACTATCAGGCAATCTTCCCCCATACAGGTGCCGGACAACGCCTGCAAGCGGCTAGTATCCTCAAGACGCTGATTGAGAAGCACAACATTGAGCTAATTGCCATTGGGAACGGTACGGCTTCTCGCGAGACGGATGAGTTTGTCGGGGAGGTGCTAAAAACGATGGAACGCCAGCCGATTAAAGTGATGGTAAATGAGTCGGGCGCGTCAATTTACTCCGCCAGTGATGTGGCGCGGGAAGAGTTCCCGAATTTGGATCTGACGGTACGAGGCGCGATTAGTATCGGTCGTCGCCTGCAAGACCCTTTAGCCGAGTTGGTGAAAATCGACCCGAAATCGATTGGTGTTGGGCAGTATCAGCACGATGTTGACCAGAAGTTACTGAAGAAGAATCTCGATGAGACGGTAGAAAGCTGCGTGAACTATGTGGGGGTGGATCTAAATACCGCCTCGAAGGAACTTCTAACCTTTGTCTCTGGGATGACGCTAACGGTAGCGAAAAACGTTGTTACCTATCGTGACGAGCATGGTGCGTTTAAAAATCGTCGCCAACTGCTGAAGGTACCCAAATTAGGCCCGAAAGCTTTTGAACAGGCGGCAGGATTCCTACGAATTCGCGGGGGTAACAATCCTTTGGATAATACGGCGGTGCATCCTGAGAGTTACAAAGTGGTAGAAGCGATCGCCTTCGATCTTAATGTCCCCCTTACTGATATTACAAAAGTGGGCGATCGCCTTCAGTCAATGAACCTGAAGAAATACGTCACCGACACCGTTGGCGAACCCACCCTGCGAGACATCATCAGCGAGTTAGAAAAGCCAGGACGTGACCCCCGTGCTGAGTTTAAATACGCCACTTTCAAGGCAGGCGTTACAGAGATTACTGACCTTACCCCCGGTATGGAATTAGAAGGAATCGTCACTAATGTGGCAAATTTTGGCGCATTCGTTGATGTCGGGGTGCATCAAGATGGACTAGTGCATATTTCACAACTAGCTGACCGCTTTGTTTCCGACCCCAAAGAAATCGTCAAAGTGGGACAAGTCGTGAAAGTGCGGGTAATGGAAGTGAATGAGAAGCTGAAGCGGATCAGTTTGTCGATGCGTTCCGCCGATGGTGCTACCAACGGGCAAAGTAGCCCCACACAACGCCAGACGCCGTCAAAACCATCCACCCTCAACGATTTGAAGACAAAATTCAATCGTAAGTAGCCTTTTCTGATTGGGTTTCCCACCTCTTACCCAACCACTCCTGACAATGGTAATGGGAGAAATTTTCTGACCGCTTAATGATGGTGTGTGCTGGAATCAGCTTCATTAGTCTTGTTAGCGACGGCGCAGCGATCGCACAATCCGAAAAACTCCAGGGTGTGATAGTAAATCTTAAAGGAGTGCGAATCTTGTAACTCGTGTTCTAAATCATGCACAGGACACTCGTTGATGGTGATAGATTCACCACATTGCAAGCAGGTGAGGTGATGTTGGTCTTGCTGTAGGGAACTGTAGACCGATTCGCCATTGGCTAAGGTTCTGACCTGTACAGAACCTTCCAGTTTTAAGGCGTCTAGGGAACGATAAACCGTAGCTAGACCCATACTGTGGTTACTATTTCGCAGTTCTATATACAGGTCTTGGGCAGAAATGGGGCGTGATAGGGTTTTGAGTAACGTCAAAATTCGTTCTTGAGAGCGGGTGCGTTGGAGTTTCATGACCAGTATTATGGATCGCTTGAGAAATCTTGTGCTGACTTGGGGCTTGGTAGTTCAAACTTGAAGAAGCGTTTTGAGAATTTAGGGGAGACTAGTGACTCATCACTATCAAGCTCGCATTTATGTTACCCTCCGACCTTCGGTCTTAGACCCGGCGGGAGTTGCTGTCCAAGGCGGACTGAAGCAGTTGGGGTATGACAATGTTGAGCAGGTACGAATTGGTAAGTATATCGAACTGACGCTAAGGGCTGCTGATGAATCGGCAGCACGGGAACAACTTGACAAAATTTGCGACCAGTTATTGGCAAATCCTGTGATTGAAAATTACCGATTTGATTTGGTCGAAACATCTGCACCTGTAGAAGCGGGAGTAACGGCGTGAAGTTTGGAGTGATTGTTTTTCCGGGTTCAAATTGCGATCGCGATGTAGCTTATGTTACTCGCGACTTACTCGGTCAGCCAACGCGCTTTGTGTGGCATGAAGAAACGGATATTTCTGATCTGGATGTTGTCGTCATACCGGGAGGCTTTAGCTACGGCGACTACTTGCGCTGTGGCGCAATCGCGCAGTTTTCTCCCGTGATGCCAGCGGTGGTAAACCATGCCAAACAGGGCAAGTATGTTTTAGGCATCTGCAATGGTTTTCAAGTCTTGACTGAAGCCGGATTATTACCTGGTGCTTTGGTACGGAATCGGGACTTACATTTTATTTGCGATCGCGCTCCCTTAAAAGTCGAGCGTACCGACCTCCCTTGGACATCAGCTTACTCGACAGGACAGGTAATTACCCTACCGATTGCTCATGGTGAAGGTCGCTACTATGCTGATGCCGACACGTTGAAAGCCTTGGAAGACCATCACCAGGTTTTGTTCCGCTATTGCAATGCAACGGGTGAGACGGAGGAACTTTGTAATCTCAACGGTTCTGTAGGTAACATTGCCGGAATTTGTAATCAGGAAGGTAATGTCTTGGGCATGATGCCCCACCCCGAACGTGCCTCAGACTCCATGCTAGGCGCTACAGATGGTATCGGTTTGTTTCAAGGCTTACTAGCCACTGTAATGGGTGAAGCACCCTCCGCAAAGCGTTTAGTTAATTCAAGCTTGTAGAAAGTAGAAAGCATGAACAAGGACTGGCTGGCAAAGAATAAAGGATGGTTGCTGCTAGTTGCGGTTGTAGCCGTAGCGATCGCGGCGTTAATGCTTTTACCCGTCCAAGAGTGGCTTGTCATGATTAGGAACTGGCTAACAACCCTTGGTCATTGGGCATTGCCAGCTTTTGTGGTTATTTACATTTTAGCGACCCTGATTGGCTTACCCGCCGCCGTCCTCTTCTTAGCCGCAGGCACCTTGTTCGGTTTTCTCAAAGGCGTTATTGTCATCTCTATCGCTGACACCTTGGGCGCAAGTGCCTGCTTTTTGTTAGGTCGTACTGTTGCACGCAAACGAATCACAAAATGGATTGCCAAACGTCCCCAATTTGCCCTATTGGATGAAGCCGTTGCCAAAGAAGGCTGGAAAATCATCTTTCTGACTCGCCTTTCTCCCATCGTTCCTTCCAATATTTTGAACTACGGTTTTAGCCTCACTAAAGTTAGATTTCGGCACTACTTTTTCTTCTCCTGGCTAGGAATGCTACCCGTAATCTTTATGTACGTTTACTTAGGTTCAATTGGTGCTAATTTGATGAGTGGCGGTGGCGGAAAAGGTCAATTAACCTTACAAGTTGGTGGTTTATTTGCGACGGTAGGCGCTGCTTTTTATACTACAAAATTGGCTAAAAAGACGCTTTCAGGTAATAAGAATTCACGGAAGAAAAAGAGCAAGTAGGGTAGTTTTAACAATCAGCCTGGGGCTGAAGTTGATACTGCCCACCGACAAGTTAAGAACCCTTAGCCAAAAGCTTTTTAACCAGTGCGATCGCTTCTTGTGGCGTCTTAGCAATCCAGCAATGATTTTCCGATAAGCCTTTAAAAAATACCTGACTTTCCTGATTTTCACTTAACAAAATAACGTCTTTCCCCGCATTCAAAGCTAGGGCAATTTCTGACGCTGTACCTGACCCTATACCGCAGGCAATCACAACATCGCTGGAGAGGACATTGATATTATTCCGCGCACTCCCCATCCCTGTGATAATCGCAATATCTACAGCTCCAGAAATACCCCGGTCATCTTCTGTCGGTAAAATCCCCACCACTAGCCCCTGTGAGGCTTTTGCCCCACAACTAGCCGCATTCATTACCCCGATATTTCTTCCCCCTGTCAGTAGTACCCATTGCTCTGTGGCAATCAGTTTGCCTAGTTCGTGGGCATTGTGCAGGTCGGTGTCTGAGGCTCCGCTTCCTGGCCCCATGACGCCAATTACAATTTTCCTCATGATTAATCTTGGGTAATGGGTATTGGTTTTAGTTTCAGTGGTGGGTCACGGCTACACAAACACCCACCCTACAAGTAGGATCTGAAGTTATCTAAAAAACCGATCCAGCAATCATTCCGGCTAACACAACAAAACCAATCCAAACATTCTGGCGGAAAATTTCACCATAGGCAGGATTGGGAAGGTCTTTATCGCGGAGTCGAGAGTACTGCCAAGCCCAGACGACTGTCGCCACAGCGAGGGCTAGCCAAAAGCTGAATTGCAACTGCATCACTACACCCAAGGCGGCTAATAAGCCAGCAGTCCCCGCAAAGAAAACACCAACGGCTGACGCGGCATAATCACCAAAGAATAAGGCACTGGAATTTATTCCTATTCTGCGGTCATCTTCTCGATCTGACATGGCATAAACCGTATCAAAGCCCAGCGTCCAGAAGATCGTTGCCCCCCAAAGCAGCCAGGTTGCCAGTTCTAGACCTTCAGTTACAGCGCTCCAGCTAATCAGGACGGCAAAGCCCCAGGCAATGGAAAGGACTAATTGCGGTACGGGAAACACGCGCTTGGCAGCAGGGTAGAAAATAATTATGGGGACGGCGGCGACGCATAGCCAGAAGGTAAAGGGATTGAGATAGAAGGCGAGGACTGCCGCACAGCCCATGGCGAGTAAAGCAACAACAACGCCGACTTGAATAGAGAGGGCGCGAGAGGCGAGGGGGCGATCGCGTGTTCTTTCGACTTGGGGATCGATATCACGATCCCATAAGTCATTGATCGCACAACCCGCCGCACTGGTGGCGAAGGTTCCTAAAACGACTGCACCCACTAAGCCCAGGGGGGGTGTTCCTTTAGCCGCCAAAAAGAGCGCCCAAAGGGCAGGAATCATTAAAATCAGGCGTCCTTCTGGCTTGTCCCATCGCAAAAGACGAACAATGGCAAGCCATGTAGGTACAGAGTTGGGTTGCGGCTGGGTCAGCATAGCGTTGTTAGAGTTTGATGACTACTGAATTCCAGGAGAGAGTAGCTAGTTACTCGTTCCCTTTTCAAGATATCGTTATCCGTAGAGTCTGGGAGATTCATTGTTAGCTGGATACATGGGCATGGTCAACACATCCACAAAATTAAGTTCCCTAAATGGTGCTGTTTCTGGCATGGATAAAGAGCATATTCTTGCTGCTATCGACATCGGAACCAACTCAATTCATATGGTGGTGGTATGCATCGAGCCAGCCCTGCCAGCTTTTACGATTATTGCTAAAGAAAAAGATACGGTACGTTTAGGCGATCGCGATCCAAAAACCGGAGAGTTGACGCCCCAAGCAATGAATCGAGCCATGGCGGCGTTACAACGCTGTCAAGACTTAGCAAAAAGCTTGGATGCCGAACAAATTGTTGCCGTTGCTACCAGTGCCGTGCGCGAAGCCCCCAACGGACGGGACTTTCTAAAACGCGTAGACTCAGAACTTGGCTTATTTGTTAATTTAATCTCCGGTCAAGAAGAAGCACGACGCATTTATCTGGGTGTTCTATCGGGGATGGAATTTAGTAGCCAGCCCCACATCATTATTGATATCGGTGGCGGTTCTACGGAATTGATTTTAGGCGATCGCCACGAACCCCGCTTCCTTAGCAGTACGAAAGTTGGCGCAGTGCGCCTGACGGCTGAGTTTGTCTCCAGCGATCCGATTAGCGATCGCGAGTTTAATTACTTACGAGCTTACATACGCGGTAGGCTAGAACGCCCGATTGAGGAGTTGCTGGCAACGTTAAAACCGGGAGAACAGCCCCAACTCGTGGGCACCTCCGGCACAATTGAGACGTTGGCAGAAATTCATGCCAAGGAAAAGCTGGGGATGGTGCCAAATCCCCTAAGGGGCTATGAACTCAGTTACCAGAGTGTTCAGGATCTGGTTAATCGCTTGGCAAAGATGAATTACGCCGAACGCGCTGATGTTCCTGGTATGTCCGATAAGCGATCGGAAATTATCTTAGCAGGCTCACTGATTTTATTAGAAGCGATGTCGCTGCTGGGTGTGGAGTCTTTAGTGATTGGCGAACGGGCGCTACGAGAAGGCGTCATCGTTGACTGGATGCTGGCTCACGGTTTAATTGAAGACCGATTGCGCTACCAGGGTGAGGTGCGTCAGCGCAGCGTCCTGAAAGTCGCTCAAAAATATCAGGTGAATCGGGAATATAGCGATCGCGTTGCCAAGTTTGCCCTCAGCTTATTTGATCAAACTCAAGGACATTTGCACGAGTGGGATGGCGAAGCCCGCGAACTGCTTTGGGCTGCCGCCATCCTCCACAACTGCGGTTTATACGTCAGCCATTCTGCCCACCACAAGCACTCTTACTACCTGATTCGCAATGGCGAATTGTTGGGCTATACGGAAGCGGAGATTGAAGTTATTGCCAATCTCGCTCGTTATCATCGTCGCAACAAGCCCAAGAAAAAGCACGACAACTACAATAACCTGCCTAGCAAGCAACATCGGCAGTTGGTCGATCAAGTTAGTGCCATTTTGCGCCTCGCCGTTGCCCTAGATAGGCGACAGATTGGGGCAATTCATCAGGTGCAGTGTGAGTATATCCCGGAGCAGAAAGAACTGCATCTGCATCTCCAACCCTCCCACCCCCAGGATGATTGCAGTCTAGAAATATGGAGTCTTGATGACAAAAAAGATGTCTTTGAAGCGGAGTATGGTGTTAAGTTAGTTGCCCATCTGGAAGCTGTGTCTGATGTGCTTAATTAAATGGGAGAGTTTATACATTTTTTAAACGAACCACAGAGGACACGGAGGACACGGAGGAGAGAAGAGGGAGAAGAAAGAGGAATTTATAGGTGAGTACTTCGATAGAGTTGGTGTTAACCGCAGGATTTATTATTCTCTGCTTTTAATGTTGATTAATCGTTTCTTATGAAATCCTCACGAGCAGGCTTCGACTCTGATTTGTTGCGGCAGGTTGCCACGTTGATTGCGATTCTGGCTGCCTTTGGCGTCAATGTCTATGCCAATATTGCCCCGCCCAGTGGACTAACGATTGGGGAGATCTCCAGCACTTTTTTTGGCGAGGTGCCGATTATTCCGGCTGACTATGCTTTTGCAATTTGGGGGCTGATTTACCTCGGTTTGATTAGCTTTGGGGTTTATCAGGTACTCCCTGCACAACGACAAAATCCCCGTTTGCGTCGGATGGGTTATCTGCTGGTGTTGGCAAGTGTGTTTCAAATTGTCTGGGTATTTGTCTTTCAGTACCAAATGTTCGTCCTTTCTGTCGTCGCGATGTTGGGAATTTTGCTGTCGTTGATAGGGGCGTATGTGCGCTTAGAAATTGTCAAAGAGCGAGTTTCTCGAATTGAGAAGTGGTTGGTGGATAGACCTTTGAGTATTTACCTTGCCTGGATTAGCGTTGCAACAATCGTGAATGTGGCAAGCACCCTAGATTACCAAGGCTGGGATGGTTGGGGTATTAGCCCGCAAGGGTGGACGGTGGTTCTGCTAATTATTGGTGCTGTCATAGCGACAACTCTTCGGTTACGGCGGGCTGATGTGGCTTACCCCTTGGTTTTTATCTGGGCGTATGTTGCGATCGCTGTCCGTCAAGCCAACAATCCGCTTTTGGCAGCCACAGCCGGAGGTTTGGCAGGTATTCTCGCCCTACTATTACTCGCATTAGCACTGCAGCGACGGACTGCAAAATCCTGATTCCAGCAACTACAGCCCGTACGACACTATCATAAGGGGATGGAGGCGGGAGCTTAGATGAACAAGCTAGAGGAATATTACAAAGTGTTGGGATTAGAACCTGGAGCTTCCCTAGAAGAAGTGAACCAGGCTTATAAAGACTTGGCGTTTATTTGGCACCCCGATCGCATCCCTAAAGATAATCCTCGCTTGCAGCAAAAAGCCGAAGCCAAGCTCAAGGAAATTAACCAGGCGCGGGAAGAGTTGCGATCGCAACGATCGAAGCCTCAAAATACTACGCCTCAATCCAAGCCTCCCAGCGCTTACTCTTACCAAAGACCTCCTCGTCCTTACTATCAATCAGCGCCTCCAGCGCGCCCTACCTCGTCATCTCAATCGCATTACCAAACGCGATCGCCTTATCCTGACATGAGTGGATCTGACTTTCGGGGCGCGGATCTCAAAGAAAAAGACTTCTCCGGCAGAAATTTGAGCAATGCCAACTTCACTCAAGCAAACCTCAGCGATGCCTTTTTACACAGAGTCAATTTGCAAGGCGCGATTCTAGAAAGAGCAAATCTCTTCCGTGCCAATCTCCTAGAAGCTAACTTAAGCAACGCCAACTTGCGAGAGGCTAATTTGATTGGTGCTGACTTTAGTGGCGCTAATTTAAGTGGAGCGGATCTAACAGGAGCTAAGATTGGCTTCGATGACAAAATCATGGTGAAGCTCACAGGAGCGCTATTATCAGGCACGATTTTGCCTGATGGCAGAGTCCACCAGTAGTTTCATCCCCCTACAGGCGTATTAACTCAACTGAGAATTACTGTCTTTGTCTTAGCAGATGAAGTGACGTATTTGCAAGGGTTATCTCCCGTTAAACAGATTCAAAATCCGTTTTTCTTTGATATCTATTGCAAACTATTCTCAATTAATCTATGATACATCTCAAGAAGATGTAGTCAGGCAGAATGCCCTGAACGGCAATGAATAATACCCACGCCAACTCTCAGGATAAAACCACCAAGCCTTCCGGTCAAAGAACGATTATCATTCCTAGTTATCCTGATGAAGATCCCGAACGGACTCCTGAGCGCTGGTGGGCAAGGCGGCAACAACAAAGCTTAACTTGGCTGTAATCTCCACTTGACTGCTCAATTAATTTTTGTTGTCTATAAACTTAGCGGCTATGACTAGTTTGACTCTTGCCCCTACCTCAGCAACCCATTGGAGACAACAAACCTTCAGCAAAGGGAATCTCCTGCCGTTACCAGCAAATGCCTTGTGGCGTATTGAGCGAGGAGCAGTGCGGAGCCTAAGTTGGAGTGAAGAGGGAACTCCGATGGCGTTGGGTTACTGGGGAGCCGGGGATATTGTCGGTCAACCCCTGTCTCAAATCCAGCCCTATGACCTTGAATGTTTGACGAGTGTAGAAGCAAGTTTTATTCCCGCTGATCAGTGGTGCTATGTACTCAATGCTATTTTTTCACATGCACAACAAAATGAAGCGCTCCTGAGCATTGTGCGTTGCGATCGCATCCATCAGCGCTTGCAGCAACTCCTAGTTTGGTTAGCCCAGAAATTTGGTCGGCAAGTTCCTTCTGGGAAACTGATTGATTTGCGGCTAACCCATCAATCGATCGCTGAAGTCATCGGTACCACCAGAGTCACCGTCACCCAGCTCCTGAGTCAGTTCGAGCAAGCCGGAATGATTCACCGCCATCAGCGGCATTTGATTGTTTTATGCGATCGCCAAATCCCTCATTACCCCTACCGTAATTAATCGGCAAGTCGTCGGGGTGGGTTTTAAATAATTCGTAAATGCGAGATCCCCGACTGCTTTAAAAAGTCGGGGATCTAAACTGCTAGATATTTATGCGGATTTGATACTAGTTTCCGCCCTCTTTCACCTTTACCAACTCTGCATAGCAATCGCGGTTGATGCTATCCATATTGCTTTGAGCGCGGCATTGCTCAAAGACGATTTGAGCAACATCATTTCTCAATAGTTGATCGCGTTTTGCTAAAGCGCGATCGAAAAACTTGAGACTTTCGGAATACTGCTTTTGTTTGGCTAAAATTTGCGCTTTTAGATACATTAAATCGGGATTTGATGGGGCTGATGCTATCGCCCGGTCTACATAGTCAAGTGCTTTTGGAAGCTGATCTAAATCGCGGTAGCCCACAGCAATTCCCCGGTAGGAAACATAATTAGGTGCTGCATTGCTTTCTAGACGCTCAATTGCTTGTGAAGCATCAGAAAAAGGCAGGTTCACCGCCAACATCAAATCCATGAATCCAGTTAACAAATTTAACTCAGGATCGTTGGGGGCGATCGCTTTTGCCTGATCCAGAGATTTAAAAACTTGCTGGAGCTTCGCCAAAGAACGAATTGGGCCTTCTTCTTTAAAGTTATAAGCTCCTTCTAAAAAATTCCCCACAGCAGTGTAGAGATTGCCCCGCAACGGGTCAGTGCGCTGCAATTTTTCTGCGGATTCTAGTGTCTTTGTCGCGTAAGTTTTTAGCCCGTTCCAATCTTCTTCTGTGTAAGCGAGAGATGCCCGCATGGCATGGGCTAAAGGTTCATTCGGTTCACTCGCTTCTGCTTGACTGAGGTAACGCTTAGCTTCTTGATAGTTCCCTTCTTTGAAGATGGCTTCAAAAGCTGCTTCCGTGTTGTCTCCAATGTCGCGAGCATCACTAGTACGAAATGGATCGCCAGCAAAAGCGGGGCTAACCGAGAACGACAGTGCGATCGCTGCTGCACTGGCAAGAGCAGCAGATAGGCGCTTTGTTACAGAAAACTGATTCGTCATGATCGCCAAGGAGAAAAAGATTAGGTTTAAATCAAGTCTGACGTAGCGCCACGAAGCAAGGTTCCAGTGGGGAAGCCTTTCTCAATCGGTGCTAAGTTTGTCAAGATTGAGAGGCGATCGCCTTCTCATCAATCAAGAGGTGGCTTGTTACACAGCGCCCCATGATCCAACAGCCTTGACCGACTTAAATTGTAGCGAACCACTTATCGAGGCTTTGCTAACGTAGGCTCATCACTTTGCCCTGATTTCGTAAGAATATTAATGCTGTATCTCAAAAATCTGACCTATCATCCCCCTGCTACTCCAGTTGCGCTTTTAAAATCTCTTAACTTAGAACTCGCCCCTCAGCAATTAGGGTTAATTATTGGCCCCAGTGGTTCTGGCAAGAGTACGCTGCTGGAGATTTTAGCGGGACTAGCAGAGAGAACAGGTGGCGACGTTTTTTGGCAAACCCAAGAACTATCATCTCTAGAGTTGCAACAGTTAGCAGGATTAGTATTTCAGTTTCCTGAGCGGCATTTCTGCGGCAACACGATCCTTGAAGAACTGCGGATTGGTCATCCAGAGTTGGGTTCCCAACGGGTACACGAAGCATTACAAGAAGTGGGACTCGATCATCTTCCCCTGGCAACTTCTCCCAATGCCCTCAGTGGAGGTCAACAGCGACGCCTAGCCCTAGCCGTCCAGCTCATTCGCCAACCCCACATGCTGCTGCTAGATGAACCAACAGCAGGTTTAGACTGGTCAATGCGTCGGCAGTTGGTCAACTTGCTAGCGAAACTCAAAACCCATTGGACGCTGTTGATCGTTACTCACGATGCGGGGGATTTGTTGCAAATTGCTGACTCTTGTTGGATGCTGAACCACGGAGAACTTGAAGCAACCGATCCGGCAACATTAGCGGCGAAAAAGTCGCAACCCCAGTCGGCAGTTTGAAGCGGCGGGGGAGCCGGGGAGCAGGGGAGCCGGGGAGCAGGGGAGCCGGGGAGCGCTCACAGGTGTAGGTTTTTTACAAAAGAGAGAAGGGCAAAAGTGGAGGAGGGAAAATAGGTTTAGTGTAACGCCGAAAAAATCAGGTCAGAAAATGTGGAAAAACCAATACCTGAAACA
>JAESGL010000188.1_pt1 | contig 64721 bp, 76 predicted proteins | sample 9269711 | NCBI WGS metagenome assembly JAESGL01 (sample SAMN14515918, study PRJNA621676) | algae metagenome | isolation source: Kastovskya adunca ATA6-11-RM4 and co-occurring heterotrophs from soil and... | place: Chile: Atacama Desert | collected 2011-06-27 | reverse complement strand
GGTCCCGTTCCCCTTTCGAGGTTTCAGCCGATTCATCGTCGGCACCGGTGAGTCGGGGGCGCATGGATTCTTCCAGCTATCCAGATGACATGTCATCACTCCTTTCAATCGCGCCACCACGGCGCACGGCGACCAGCTCCATCGCCGCGATGCCACCCTGACGGATCTGGGTGATAAAGGCTTCACGGTTGGCGAAGGCGGTATCTGGCCCCCACAGGCCGAGCCGCACCGCATAGGCAAGATTGTTGACCTCGGACGCGCCGGTGGCGGACGCATAGAGCACGCGCGCGAGCGGCAGATGGTTCTGGAGCAGGACCCCTGCGATGCCCTGCTGCGACCCCTTCTTGGTGCCCATCGATCCCTCGCCGCCTGCAACGCCGCCCATCTCATGGGCTTCGTCGAAAGCGATCACGCCGTCGAAATCGGCACCTGCCCAGGCAATGATCTGGTCGAGCCGCGTGGCATCGCCCCGGTTTGAGCGCAGGGTCGGATAGGTGACGAACAGGACTCCCTCGGCCATCGATATCGGCTCGTCGATTTTCCAGCGCGAGAGCGGCTGCACATCGGCGGCAAGACCGCCCAGCGCGGTCCAGTCCCGGATCGCATCGGCGTGCAGTGCTTCGTTCTTGCTGATCCAGATATTCTTGCGACGACCGGCAAGCCAGTTGTCCAGAATGACGGCCGCGACCTGACGCCCCTTCCCTGCCCCGGTGCCGTCGCCCAGGAAATAGCCTTTGCGATAGGCCCGACCGTCGTCGGCGAGGACCAGGCCGACGCCTTCCTTGTCGGGCTTTGACAGGCCGGGGATGAACTGGGTCCAGGCATGACCGGCATAGACGACGGTCTCGAGTTGCGAGGAGGACAACAGCCTGTCCGTCACGGTTCGCTCAGGGAGCGCGGGCACATGGGAGGGGATCGGCGCCGGGATCGAGCCCATGGCGATGGATTCGACCAGGGCGGTCGGATGCTCCCCAGCGGTATCGAAGACGATCCGGCTCGGGCGATAGGGAAGATAGACGCCGGTCTGCTCGGCCAGCGGTGCCGCCGTTTCGAGGACGGCATAGCTTACGGGAAGCACGTCGTTGCGCGCCGGTGCGCGGAAGATTCGCGGCGTGGCGGCGGGCTTCGACTTGACGCTGCGCATCAGCGAGATCGGGCCGCTGCGTTTGACAGGCGTTGGCGCGACCGCGGTCATTGGCAGGCGTGGCGGGATCGCGAGGACATCGAGAAGGTCAGCGACATCGCGGCGCTGGATCGTTGTTGTCGTGGTATCGCCCACGGCCTTGTCGATGACGTAAAGGCGGACTGCGACCCCGGTGCCGTGCTTGCCATAGGCATGGGTGAGCCGGATCGAGGTGCGGAGGCTGACGCTGGCGAGCGTGGTCGACCAGACCGATGCCATGCGTGCCGATTGCGCAAACCAGTCGGGCATGATTGCCACGACGCGTCCCCCCGGTGCCAGACGTTTGATGGCGGCCTGGAGATGGCGGACGGCTGCCAACGCATCGGCGCCGCGGCCGAGCGACCGCGAGAATGGCGGGTTCATGAGGATGAGGCCGGGGCGCGGTGCTGCCGTCATGACGCTGGCGATCTGTGCGCCGTCATGCCCTGTGACGCTGGCAAGTGGATAGGCCGCTGCTAACCGAGCGCGGCGGGCCGGGTCGATCTCATTGAGATGAAGCGCCGCGACAGGTGGCAGGCAGGCGATCAGCAGGCCGTTGCCCGCGCTCGGTTCAAGGACGATATCGTCGTCCTGTGGCGCGGCAAGCAAGCAGGCAACCGCCGCAAGGTCGAGCGGCGTCGAGAATTGCTGCCAGTCGATCTGTTCCTCGCTGCGGACGGTCTGGGTGGGAAGTCGGCCGACAAGAGCGATCGCCTCTGCGATGCTTGGAGGCTTTGCCCCGCCATTGACCGCCAGGACGGTCGCATGCTCGAGGATTTCGAAGCTCTCGCGCTGGGTCCAGTGGCCATCGGCGTCGCTGCCGCCAAAGGCGTTTGCCATTGCGTCGTTAAGCTTGGCGCGGGTGATTTTGACCCCGCTTGCGATCGAGGCCGCGACGTGACGGGCAGCAGCGGTGGCATTTCCGGCGCGGGCAGGCGCCGTATCGAACAGGTCGGTCATGGGGATCTCCAGGGCTTGGGCTGCTCGTGCAGCTCGCAAACCCGATCCCCCTCCCCTTCAGGCTCCTGGCTTCAGGACGTCGGCCCAGTCGCCGAAGCGCGGCGGTGGCGGCATCCGCTTGAGGATGAACCCCTGTGGGCGGTAGGCGGCCCAGGCTTTCCGCCGCGCGCGCCGCCCTTCGAAATCATTATCCTCGGCGAAGATGAGCGTGGTGACACTCGCGGGGATATAAACACGGTCGAGGCGCGCTGCGCCAAGGGTCGCCCAGCAGGGAATGCCGTGGATCTGGCTGAAGGCAGCCGACGTCTCGAACCCTTCGCCAAGGGCGAGTGTCTCGCGAACGCGCACCCCCTGCCACGTCGCGCCGCCCGGCGTTCCCAGGGTGACCTTGTCGAGATAGCTCCCGGTCTCAAGGTCGAGGAAAATACGCTGGATCGCTCGAAGTACGCGCCCTTCCCGCGCCGCGACCAGGAGGGCCGGGAGAAAACGGGTCAGGGGCTTTGGACCCCACGGGCAGCGCGGATGAAAGCGCAAGTCGTCGAATGTGCCGGTGATACCGCGAAAGCGCAGATAGGCTTGCGCCGGCGTACCCTCGATCGGGAGAGCATCGTTCCACAATCGCTCGAGATTTGCGGGGCGTCCAGCGCGCTGGGCGGGAGGTGGCTCGTAGCGACGACCCGGTTCGATGCGGGCGATCTCGCGCAGGACGTCGTCTGCCGCGCAGCCGGCAAAGCAATGGACCAGGATGCCGTCATGCCCTTGCCGCAGCGACAGGCTGGGTTTGGAATCTGCGTGCGCAGGGCACCGGCACATGGCGTTGAAGCCGTGCCATGTGCCGCCAAGGGTGCCGACGATATCGACGAGGGTCTGGGTGGGTTTAAGGGCAACGAGGGGCATCACATATCCTTTCTCGTCTGCTCGACCCCCCTCCCCTTTTCTGATCGTCCTATCAGCGGTCCTTCGTAAACAGCGCCCAGGCTTCTTCGATGAGTACGCCCTGGGTGACGCCTCGGCGCTGAGCTTCATCCGCGATTTCTAATGCGACATGCGGCAGTACCTTGGCGTGGACTTGTCCTGTTCTTGGACTTGGACGCCGACCAGCCTTGCGAGGTTCAGGGTCGCGAGAAACGAACCCATGTTCTTCTGCCGCCTCGTCTGCCGCTCGGAGTGCAGACGCATCTTGTGGTTTTGGCCGGGTTTTCAGGCCACCGATGTCGATGGCGAAACTTGGCTTTTCGGTCATCGTGCAGTCTCCTTCAGTCGTTCTACGACGGCTTGCATAAATGCTGAGGCGTTCTGCTGTGCTGCGACTGCATTCCCCTGGGGTGGCATCGTGTAGAGATCGCCACCGAATTCGAAGAGGCTGGAGAAAGCCGATCGTTCCAACAGGTCGGGTTCTATAACGTCAACGCCTTGTCCACGGAGCGAAGCGACAATCCCGGAATGCTGCTTGGAACGGACTGTTTTTGTCATCGTGAATACCGCGGCATATCGAATCTGCCGACCCAGCGATTCCTCTTCTTCCATTATCAGGGCGATCGCGCGTGCGCCGATTGTTGCATCGAGAGTGGTTGCTCGCATCGGTGTAATAACAAGATCGGCTTGCGATATCGCTCGCGACATCAGTCGTGAAGCCACACCTTCCATGTCGACGATGACGATTTCCCCATCGCGATCGAATTCTTTGATTGTTTTGATGACTGTCGATTCCGTCACGTCGTTGAGAACCTTGATTCTCGGAGGCAATGCTCCTCGGCTTGCCCAAAGGCTGACGGACATATTCGGATCGCAGTCTAGAAGCGTAACGGGCACGCCAGCGTGAGCGAGTTCCGTGGCCAGAATGACCGCTGTGGTACTCTTGCCGGCCCCTCCTTTCGGGGACGCGATCGTGATTGTTGGCATGGGGACCCCCTGAATGTTGTTGCCCGGAGCGCTTTCGCAAACCGGGTTTTGGTATCAATCGGATATGCTTATCAACCGGATTTCATCGATGACCAGATATGGCAATTAACCTGGTATATGCCATAACCGGATTGGAATGGAAACCCGGTATTGGCGTCGACCGGGTACTCGAGATGACCCGATAATTCCTTGCACCTGATAAGAGGGCTTACCCGATAATCCCTTATACCTGATAACACATCATACCTGATATTCCTAAATATCCGGTTTCCCAGATTATCGGGTGATCTCAATAATCCGGTATAACCTCTAACTCGGTTCGTCAAATTATCCGATTAGGATCGTCATGCGCCGAGGAGCGATGAGGGCGTGCACACAATCGTGCACAGCGGGCTTTGACCGAAGCCAAGTGACTTAGGGCCCGGAAGCAAAGCTCATTTGGTAGTTGCACGATCTGATACGATCAGACTGACGTCGAGTAGAGGGGCGCTCTGCCAATTTAGCTCAACAAGTCACCCCTTGACGGACGCACAGTGTAATTTTTTTCCACATTGACCGGATTGGTCGACTCTGGCTGTTTGAAGCTATGAACTCATGCCTCGCAATAAGACTTGTAACAGGTGTAACAGCGATCGCGGCCGTTTCTTCACCCGTCGCTGCGTCGCAGCGTAGAGTCGAGATCGTCGCCTTTGGTGACATATCCCGGGGTGCTGTAATTGATGTCGGTCCCGCGCGCGCTATCCCCAGGCAAGCAGACGTGCCTGAGATTGGTGTTTCGCCGGAAAGACTTCAAGCCGATTTCCGCAATATTACAGCGGGAGAGAACGCCTGGGGTTCGGATATACCGAATCCTTCGGTTTCTGTTCCTCTTTGGATGCAGACCGGCACGGTGATGACCGGCGCAGCTCGGGCTGCGCAAAATGTCGTCGCACCCTTCATGTATAGTCCGGCCGCCTGCTCAATCACGCCATACCGTCCGCGTGGCGATCTGGCCCCTTGGCAGGAGGCACGAAGAGCGCGCTATTTCCCGATGATCTCAGCCGTAGCTTGTGAAGCTGGGGTCCCGACCGGCCTTCTCGACGCTCTAGTGGCCCAGGAAAGCCAGTATGATCCGCTTGTGGTCTCGCCCAAGGGCGCCGTTGGCCTGACCCAGTTGATGCCTGGCACGGCGCGCGGGTTGGGCGTTTACAACTCTCGCGATCCGCTTGCCAATCTGAGGGGAGGGGCGAGGTATCTTCGTTCTCACCTAGACGAGTTCAAAAGGGTCGACTTGGCGCTGGCAGCCTATAATGCCGGTCCGGGTCGCGTTCGTATGCTCGGCCGGATACCGCCGTTCCGTGAGACGATCGATTATGTTGCCGCAATCACCAAGGGTTGGAGCAACGGCGTGTCAAGAATGGCGTCGATCCAGACGGCTTCCCACCCCAGTCTTCCTAGGATAGCGCAGGGCAGGGGGGTCGAATTGTTTGCCTACACATCAACGAGTGTTTCAAACCCCAGATAGTGTGCAAAATAGATCGCAATACATAAAACTGCCGGCGCACCTTGGAGATAGTTGATCTGCCAACGTACCCAGACCCTGGGGAGCACGAGCATCTTATCCAGCGTCGATGTTGTGGGAAGACCGATTCCCCCCTGTCGATAGTCGTAAGCTGTTTTGGCAATTGCGAAGGTAGCGCACATTAATGCCATGACGCCGACGGCGGCATAGAGGGAGAGCCAGGCCTGAACTGTCGCTTGGGGCATGTTCGCTACCTAACAGTAAGATCCTGTCGCTTCCTTAACTCTCTGATCGTGCCGAAGTTACCGGAGGCTGGATCAGTTTGCGCTAAGGGATGCAGTCGCGTTGAGCGCGCGAAGGGAAGGGTGGCATCGTTGGATTAGCGCTCTTAAGCTGCGCAGACGACGATCCTCTACTCGGTCATGCGCGTCCCCGAACTGCCGCTCGACCCGCAGGATCGCGCGCGCATCGATGGCGAGGCTTTGACGGCGAAGGCGGCGGCGCGCGACTTTATGGCGGCGCTGCGCGATATGCCTCGACCCATGCGGCAGTTGGCCGTCGCCATGCTGTTCCAGTGGTTCGCGATGTTCGCCTACTGGCAATATATCGCTTTTGCCCTTGGCCGGTCGCTGTTCGGCACGGCGGACGCGAGCAGCGCTGCGTTCCGCCAAGCCGTCCTTGTGACGGGGCAGGCGGGCGCGCTCTACAATTTCGTCGCCTTCATCGCGGCGTTCGCGATGATGCCGATCGTCCGGCGGGTCGGCGCGAGGCCGGTGCATGCGGGCGCGATGCTGCTGGTCGGCGCCGCCATGCTGTGGCTCAGCCTGGTGACGAGCAGGATCGGCCTCGTTCCCGCAATGATCGGCGTCGGCGTCGGCTGGGCCAGCCTGATGGGCAACCCCTATGTCATGCTGGCGCGCGCCATCCCGCCTGCCAGAACCGGAGTCTACATGGGCATCTTCAACATGTTTATCGTCATTCCGATGATGATCGAAACGCTCGTGATGCCGCTCATCTACCGACCGTTGCTGGGGGGCGATCCCCGCAACGTGCTCCTCCTGTCGGGCGCCATGATGCTGGTCGCGGCGGCGGCGACGTTGCGCATGACGGAGGAGCGTGGCGTGGCGGCCTGATCTAGGCCGACCCGCGCAGGATCAGTTCTGGTTTCATCGCGACGGACGACACCGTCTCACCGCCCATGCGGCGCATGAGGAGATCGACGAGCAGCCGCGCGCCGCTGCGCATATCCTGGCGGACGGTGGTGAGTGGCGGAACCGTATGCGCGGAAATGCTGATGTCGTCATAGCCGACGATCGACACGTCCTGCGGCACGCGCAGCCCTTGGTCCGCCACAGCCCGCATCGCGCTCATCGCGATCACGTCCGAGGCGGCGAAGATGCCGTCCGGCGAAGCGTGTCCTTCCAGATAACGCGCCATGTCCTGATAGGCGTCCTGATCGGTCAGGTGCAGGGGAAGCAGGATTTCCTCGACCTCCGCGGCCCGACCGATGGCGCGGTGGAAGCCCGCATAGCGGTCGGCGAATTCGGGGACGGTCGGATCGCCGAGAAACGCCAGCCTGCGCCGCCCGATGGTGATAAGATGTCGCGCCGCCATCTCTCCGCCCGACAGATTGTCGGTGCCGACGGTGATCTGCGCCAGATCCGGGCGATGCGCGCCCCAGACGACCAGCGGCGCGAACTGTTTCGCCACGCCTTCTATGACATCGGTCTGGTCCGATTGACCGATCAGGATGATGCCATCGACCCGGCCGGACAGAACCATATTCTCCAGCCAGCTTTCGTCGCCCGGCACGACGCGGGACAGCAGCAGGTCGTAACCCTGCTCCGCCAGCGCGTCGGCGAGGGGGCCGAGCAAACCCATGAAGAAGGGATCGGACAGGCTTTGCTGCACCTCGTGCCCCAGCGGAAAAACCACGCCCACAGCGCCGGTCCTGCGCTTGCGGAAGAAGCTCGCCGTCTGATTGAGGCGAAAGCCATGTTCTTCCGCCAGCGCCCGGATGCGCGTCTTCGTCTTGGCCGAAACCCGGGGATTGTCATCCAGCGCGCGCGACACCGTGGAGACGTGGACGCCGGCGATCCTTGCGAGTTCCACCAAACCTATCGTCTTCATCGGAATGGCAAATCCTCCGCCGCCTGCAGATGCCTATGCCCGTTCGGCGGCGGACGTCCTACCATGGTTTGAGGTGTGATCCCAATCCCCAGTTCTCAGGGGCAAGGATACCGGAGATGGCGCGATCTTCACGGCTGGTTGTGCGCCTCGCGGCCCGGTGCGCGAGGCCTAGTTGATGGCGGCGATCATCTGGTCGGATAGCCACGCGCCCAGCCATTGTCCGACCACCGCCGCGCCAGCCTGGTCGCCAAGCGACAGCGCGCTGTCGCCGCACAGCTCGCCGAACGTCATGCCTCGCCGTAGGTTGAGCAACGCCTTCAACTCGGCGTCGCCCACGATCCTGATGCGGCATTGTTCGCCCTCGCGCCACAGGAGGGCGACCTCGGGCTTGTCCAGATATCGGGGCTCGGGGGGCTCCTTCTGGTCGACCAGGGCCTGCCATATCGCAAACCCGTTGGTTTCAAGATGCAGGAGGTCGATCGACGGCGCGAAGGTCACTATCGCGCGATCCCAATCAACGTCGGCCAAATCTTCCACTCCTACGGCGACGCAGTCAGCTGCGACGAACAGGTCTTCCAGCGCGAGCTCGATGGCGGCAATCTCCGCGATCTCAAGATCTGCGGGATGAAGCCGCGCCAGCGTGGCCGGAAAGTCCCGCCCGTAGGCGTCGAGCGTCCAGCTGCTCGGCGGCACGCTGTCGATATGATTCACCGCGGCATGAAGAAACATGTCCTCGCCGATCCAGTCGCGGGTCCGCTGAAAGCTGCTTTCGAGGCAGGCGACCAGTTGGGTGCGGTAATTGTTCTGATAGACGGCCAGACCGGGCTCCGCAGTCACGCCGATGCGTGCGGCTGCGGCCATGTCTTCCTGCGTCAGCCAGTCCCGCATGTCGCGTTGAAGCGCCAGCAGGCTCATGCCGCCTTCTCCATACCGCCGGCGGCGATTCCGCGGGCAATGGCGAGTTCGGCCATCAGGTCCGCCAAGGGCGGAATGGCGTCATCGCGCTCGATCATGGTCGCGACCGGCCCGAGCTTCGGGAGGACATGCGCGTAGAGATGCCAGACGGACAAGGGCACCGGCTGGTCATGCGTATCGATCAGCAGGCGTTCGCCCTGGCTGTGCCCGGCGAGGTGAATCTGGCGCACGCGGTCATGCGGCACGGCGTCGAGATAGGCGATCGGGTCGAAGCCATGGTTGCTGGCGCTGACGAACACATTGTTGACGTCCAGCAGAAGCCCGCAGCCCGTTCGCGCGCACAGGGCGTCCAGGAACTGCCATTCGGTCATGTCCGCCGGAGCGAAGTCGATATAGGTCGACGGGTTTTCGATCAGCATCGCGCGTCCCAGCGCATTCTGCGCGCGGTCGATATTGGCGCTGACGATATCCAATGCTTCCTGCGTGTAGGGCAGGGGCAGCAGATCGTGTGAACTGAACCCCTCGATCCGCGACCAGCTGAGATGATCGGACACGAACAGAGGCTCGATGTCGTCCACCAGCGCGCGAAGCCGGGCGAGATAGGTGCCGTCGAGGCCATCGGCGGAGCCTATGGACATGGACACGCCATGGAGGGCGACGGGGTAGCGCGCGCGAATATCGCGCAGGATCCGTCGCGGTCGGCCGCCGTCGATCATGAAATTCTCCGAGATCACCTCGAGAAAATCGACGTCGATACGGTCGTCCAGAAAGTCGGCATAATGCTGTTTGCGCAGGCCAAGTCCGAAACCTGGAAATGACGGGATCATGGGCACGCTTCCTGTTGGCAAGGACTGTCCGGCGCACCTGTGCGCGCCGGACATGGGAACGTCATTTCGGTTCGGTCAGGCTGCCTCCGGCCGCCTTGCACGCCTTGACGGTCATGGCCTTGAAGCCCTGGCCCTTGCAGCCATTCTGGCCCTTGCATTCGTTGCTGGCGGTCTTGCAGTCCGACGTGCCCTTGCAGCTGTTGACGCCGTAGCAGTGAACGACCTTCGTGTTCGCGTCGTCCTTCGCCACGGCAGGGGCGGCGGCGGCCACGATCGCGATGGCGGCTGCGGAAGCGGCGATGCCGATGCCGGTGTTGTAGGTGTGCATGAGGAACTCTCCGGAAGAATGTTGAGCCAAGATGGCGTCTGTCTTTCGGTCGGGCGCGGCCGGCGGTTACAGGGCAGTCCGAAATTTCCGCGACCGGCGGCGACATGGTCTGGCGGAGCTGGAATCCGGCTTCACCAGCGGAGCAACCGCGGCCCCACAATCATGCCGAGAAAGGCCGCGAGCAGCATTCCCAGCGAATACCATGTCAGCACGAAGATCGCCGACACCTCCGGACAATGGATGCAGTAGACTGTCGCAGCGAAGGCTCCCGCCGCCAGTCCAGCGGCTGCCCCGGCGGCGCGCAGACGGGTGGGGGCTAGACGGCGGAAGGACCATAGCAGGCCTACAAAGATCGGGACGGACAGCGAAAGGACCAGCCAGGGGCAACTCTTCCAGCTATGACCGAGCCACATCGCCATCCATTGCGAGTGCGGCGTTTGCGCCAGTTCGACAAGGCCGACCACGCCAAGAAGCATGACGGGTGTTGCAAGCGCCCACAAGCCGCGCAATCGCCCGCTGTCGGGGCGCGCCAGCTGGGCGGTCGTCATCAGCGCGGCGATCGACAGGGACAAGGTATATCCCCACTTCAACCAGAAGGACGCGCCCTGCATGGCCGCTCCCAGATCCGGGCGAACGCCGATCGACGCCATGATCATCAGCGCGGATGCGACGCCGCCGGCGAACACACCGACGACCAACCGCCGCGCGATGCTGTTTCGGGCCACCGGGCGGGTGTCGCCGGCAAGGGTCTGGATCAGATCGTCCGTATTCATCGCACGGCCCCGTGCACCCGCGCCATCAGCGCTTTCAGCCCGCGATGCACCGATACCTTGACGTCGGATTCGCCGATTCCCTCCGCGCTCGCGGCTTCGGCGACGCTCAGTCCCTCAAGCCGGATCGCGCGGATCATCCGCGCCTGCTTGGGCGGAAGCTGCTCCAGCAGATCATTTATATCGAGCCTGGCGATGCTGCTGGCCTCGAATTCGTCCGCGACCAGGGAATCCGCCAGATCGTCGATCGGCCTCAGCCGGCCGACGCGGCGAAAATGGTCGATCATCTTGTACCGCGCAACGGCGTAGAGCCACGCTGTGAAGGCGCGCTCGGGATCATAGGTCGCACGGCGTGTGTGAACGGCAATAAGGGTGTCCTGCACCATATCCTCGATATCGTCGTCGGCGCCGCGAACCCGGCGTCGATAGAAACCCCGCAGCAGCGGGACAAGCAGGCGCAGCAACGCCGCATGGGCGGCGGCGTCTCCGCCAAGCCCATCGATCATCAACGCGCGCAGATGCCCCTCTGTCGTCTGCATTCAGTCTCCTCGCCCGCTTGTTCGCACGAGCCCGGTCGTCGGTTACGACAGCGACCGATAATTTTTTGCGCGAGCGCATTGTAACCGCACCCTGTCGTTTCCCGAACTGGTCGATGTGACACGGGCTTCCCCGCCTCCTCCCCGGTCACCGCGCGGTCCGGCTCCTGTCCGGGCCGCGCGAAGAGGCGACGGATCGAAGAGGACATCATCATGCGCACCACTCATGCGGCGATCGCCGCCAGCATCGCCATCGCTTCCGCCAGCGCTCTCGCGGCGTCCGCCCATGCCGAAACGAAGCCGAAGATGGAGAAATGCTACGGCGTCTCGCTGGCCGGCAAGAACGACTGCGCGGCGGGCGCCGGCACCAGCTGCGCGGGCACGTCGAAGGTCGACTATCAGGGCAACGCCTGGAAGCTGGTGAAGGCCGGAACCTGCACCTCGATCAAGACCCCCAAGGGCAACGGCTCGCTTTCGCCCAAGGCATGAACATCGCGGCCGGGGCCTCATCTCGCCCCGGCCGACCTTCCTGGAGACCAACGATGACCCAGTTCTTGCCTTTGCGTGACGCCGTTGTCCGGCGGATAGAGGCGCTGTTACCGGACGCGCTGCTGCTGCTGGTCGCCCGCCTGGGCGTCGCGGCCATATTCTTCCAGTCGGGCCGGACGAAGGTGGAAGGCGTCATCACCATCACCGACAGCACATATGAGCTGTTTCGCACCGAATATGCCCTCCCGCTCGTCCCGCCCGGGATTGCGGCGACGATGGCGACCTGGTCCGAGCACCTTTTTCCGATATTGCTGGTGCTGGGCCTGTTCACGCGGTTGTCGGCGGGCGCTCTGCTCGGCATGACCCTGGTGATCCAGACATTCGTGTATCCTGACGCTTGGCCGACGCATCTGAGCTGGGCCGCGATCCTGCTGCCTCTGATCGCGCATGGCGGCGGCGCCCTGTCCATGGACGCGCTGATTTTTCCGCGATCGAAGATGTGAGGCGAGGGGGCCGCGATCGCGCTGGCCACACCGCTTGGCCAGATGAGACGTTTATGCGGGCTCATTGCCTGTCACGCTTGCGAAAGCCGTAGAGTGGTGACACGCCTCGAAGAGGAGACCCGGATCGGCAAAGGCGGGACCCTGGCGGCGCAGCTGTCGCGGCTCGACCTGATCGTGCTTGACGAGCTCGGTTATCTGCCGTTCGCCCGCTCGGGAGGGCAGTTGCTGTTCCACCTCATCAGCAAGCTTTATGAGCGCACCAGCGTCATCATCACCACGAACCTCGCCTTCGGTGAATGGCCGACCGTGTTCGGCGATCCCAAGATGACCACGGCGCTGCTCGACCGCGTCACCCACCACTGCGATATCGTCGAGACGGGCAACGACAGCTGGCGCTTCAAAAACCGCAGCTGACAGCCACCTTCGGCGCCTTCAAAAATCTATCTTGCGCTGCGCGCGCCTCCGGTCGGGCTACGCCCGCCCTCCGCCGCACGCAGCGCAAGGCCATCTTCAACAAACCAACATCATATCCGAAAAGGGGTCCCTCTTCGACGCCGATCGGGGGTCCCTTTTGAACGCCGTTTGACAGCGCAGACTGGCGCTATGGTCCCGTTCATCAACGAAAATCAGCTGAACCAAGCATGAAGGCGGCCTTTTGAGCGCCACGGTAAACGCTTGCTCCTTTCGGGAGCACCGCGGCGCACAGCGCCGCGTTCCACGGCTCAATCTGGCGTTGGCGGCTGTGGCTAGTCGGGGTTGGTGGTTCTAGGGCTGTCTCGCCGTCAGGCGTTAGGGCGTTGGCCGACCAGGCCAACTCTTCTCACAGCTTATATAATATGAATCTAGGAGCGGTTGACCATTTTTTTGAGACTCTTGGTTCTCGATGGCCATGGCGAGGCTGTCCAATATGCGCCGCAGGTCCACATCCACAATCTCCTCGGCAACAACCTGTCGGGGCGAGCGCCATAGCCTCATCGCCTCGATCTCTTCGATCCGGTCGACCTCACGCTGCACCACGTCATCGGGGAGAGGAATGGGCCGTAGAAAACGCGGAAGGAATCGCGCGAGCCTGTTGGGAAAGCTCATCCGATAGACGTTGGACGTTTGTGCGTTGCGGGCCTTTGGACGATCGGCGGGAGGATCGATCGGTACGCACCGGCGCTGTTTGTCGAGCAATCCCATTTTGGAGAGGATCGATAGCCCGCGTCCAACGCTCGCGCGAGAGAGTCCGGTGTGCGTCTCGATCCATTCCCAGGTTGGGAACACCTTGCCAGCGCAGTTGCGGGCAAGATCGGTAAGCTCCTTGAACACGCGTACCGCTGCGGGCGTTATCAGCGTGAGGAGCTGTTCATCTTCGGTGAGTGGTCGCCCCTCGGCGCGGGCAAGCCGGCGGACCGCGTTCTTGCGCTTCAGCAGTTCCGTGGCGTTCTTGTAGAGCCGATCCGGCTCGCCCTTGGCGTAGCGGTAGAAGAAGTCGTCCTCGAACGTGCCGGCCTTGCGGCTGTTTGGGTGAACATGCGCGCGCGTCGGGTTTGCCGCCCCCGATCGTGATTTCGGCCGCGTACGCTCGATTTGGTCGAGCGCCATGAAGCTGGCTTTCGCGAGGGTAATAGCTCCCATCTTCCGTCCCCTTGTTGGGACCGGGACCAGGCAAAACTATAGCGTGGCGCGAAGGGCGCTCCCTTGAACAAAAGCTCGGGAACGGGTATGAGAAGGGACTGTCTGTGGCCCGATCGATGCCTGCAAGCATCGCTCATCACGTTCCAGGGTGCCCGGCCTTCGTGCCGGGCATTCGTTTATGTGGTCACGGTCGCTCCATATCTTGGATCATCGCTCGCGATTATCCGCGGCCCCGATTTTGCAAAATTAACTTTGCTGATGAAAGAAGAACCGTTCGTGCTTTCGCGGATGGGGAAGGGGAATCGTTCGTGCTTTCGCGGATGAAACGGCCTCTCTTCGTGCTATCGCGGATGAAAGGGGTCCGGCTATTCGTGCTTTCGCGGATGAAAGGCCCTCTTCGTGCTTTCGCGGATGAACGCGAATCGCAATACCAAGTTGGCAACTTCAGGCTGCGATTAGTGTGTTCCGTGGTTCGATACGCACGCGGCTATAACTCGGCGGGCGACTTTTGGGCGATGCGGCCTCTGCTCCGATCAGAACAAGGCGGTAGTCGGGGATGGCGTCGGCCTCCGCGATCGCTTTCAAGGCGTGCCGGAAGTGCGGCAGGGAGTTTTGGTAGCCGAGCTGACGGCGCAGTTCGTCCAGGTCCATTTCATGCGGTCCCGTGGCGCAAGTGGACCGCGCTATTTCGTATAATCGGCGCTCCACTGGACCGAGTTGGAAATACCCGTTGGCGTAATTGAGTATTTGCCGGTCATGGAGGATTGCTCGGTAAAGCCAGTCGCAAAGCCGTACGCGGATAGCTTTTAGTCGTCGGACATCGCTCTGGGCATCCTTATTCCGGGTGTAGTAAAGCTTCGCCTCGGACAGCCACGAAAAATAGCCTTCCTCACCTTCGCCGCCCGCCTCGATGTTAGTCTTGATCTGCGTGCCCTGTAACCGCTCCAATGCCTGCGAGAGACGACTGTAGGATCGCGCGGATGGATTGTTTCCGGTGACGCAGAAAAGGTCGTGGGCTGTGAAGTGGAACTCCTGGGCCACCTCCTCTCCAGCCTCAAGACGGGCGATCATTAAGCTGGCGATGTAGAGGACGATTTCCTTGTCGTAGATCGTCGCGGCTCCCTTGGCGGTCGGGACAATCTCGATCGACACGGTTCCGTTGTCGTAGGCGAGTGGTTTTGTCCACTTACCTTTGCTTAGTGCGAAGAATGGGAACGCCATCAACGACCGATCGCCCCGCACGTCAGCGAGGAGCGGGCTGTCCATTATAAAGAGGTCGCGTTGCTTCGGTGCCATAGGGTTCATCCTAGCGGTTGGTGGGGTCTGGGACCAACATCCGCGAAAGCACGAAGAGAGGTCGTTTCATCCGCGAAAGCACGAAGAGGGCCTTTCATCCGCGAAAGCACGAAGAGAAGCCGTTTCATCCGCGATAGCACGATGAGAGCGGTAAGTTCGTCGGCCCGGCCCCTGCTTCGGCCTTGTACGGCATGACGGATGGGTACCATCTTCGTGCTTTCGCGGATGAAGCCAGGTAGGCAGGGGTGTTCTCGCAAACGATCGGTTTTGGAACGCGGTCATGGGAAATCTCCTGCCCGCAGTTCTAAACGTCTCGTTTCCAAGGATCGCCTCCAAAATGCAGACTGTTCAAAACCCATGTTCGTTAGTAACCAGCTTTGCAGGGTCTTGTCGATGAGTTTTGAGAAAACCGCATGTTGATTGGATACGCGAGAGTGTCGACGGCCGACCAGGATTTGACGCCGCAGATCGAAGCCCTGCAACGCGCCGGCTGCGAGCGTCAGTTTTCTGACAAGGCCAGCGGGGCGAGGGTGAACCGTCCTGGCCTTGCAGAGGCGATCGATTATGCGCGCCCTGGCGATGTTATCGTGGTCTGGAAGCTGGATCGCTTGGGTCGCACGATGAAGGGATTGGTCGACCTTGCCGCTGAGCTCGAAGGCAAACAGATCGGTCTCCGCTCGATCACCGACGGCATCGATACATCGGGAACAGCTGGACGTCTCGTGTTCAACATTCTTGCCGCGATGGCCCAGATGGAGCGCGAACTGGTTCGGGAGCGAACGAATGCGGCACTCGACGTTGCTCGTCGTAAAGGGAGATTTGGGGGGCGAAGATCTGTAATGACTGAACAGCGTAGGGCCGCTGCCGAAAAACTTTTGAAAACCGAGATGTCGGCCACCGAGATTGCCTCTGCAATTGGTGTGTCGATTTCCACGTTCTACAGGCATTTCCCAGTTAGATAACGGCATCCGCGCCAGTCTTGGCCGAGTTAGCGTCCGCGCTCGTGGTGTAATTTCCGGTGTAGATTGAGGTGATCGCATGGGGTTGGGCATGCCCAACCCCATGCGATTTCGAACTCGGTGGCCACCGGGCTCATCGGTAAGGTGGAGTTACCACACGTCACACGCCCACCGAGGAGTTGATCCCGATGACCGACGACAGACTACCGCTTGCCGAACTGATGGCGAAGACCGGAGATGGAGATTTCCTGCGTACGATCGCCGAGAGCGTATTGCAGATCATTATGGAGGCCGATGTCGACGGCCTGGTCGGCGCTGGCCGCCATGAACGATCGGGCGAACGCACGACCTGGCGCAATGGCTACCGCGACCGCAGTCTCGATACCCGGCTCGGCACGCTCAACCTCAAGATCCCCAAGCTGCGGACCGGCGCCTACTTCCCCGGCTTCCTGGAGCCGCGCAAGACTGTTGAGAAGGCGCTGGTCGCAGTAATCCAGGAGGCGTGGATTGCCGGGGTCAGCACCCGGCGCGTCGATGAGCTGGTGCAGGCGATGGGCATGACCGGGATATCCAAGTCCTCCGTGTCAAAGCTGTGCAAAGACATCGACGAGCGCGTCCATGCCTTCCTCAAGCGCCCGCTCGCCGGTGACTGGCCCTACCTCTGGCTAGATGCCACCTACCTCAAGGTGCGCGAGGGGGGACGGATCGTCAGTGTCGCCGCGATAATCGCCGTCGCCGTCAACACTGAGGGCAAGCGCGAGATCGTCGGCCTGCACATCGGCCCTTCCGAAGCCGAGCCCTTCTGGTCGAGCTTCCTCAAGGACCTCTCCCGCCGCGGCCTGACCGGCGTGAAGCTGGTCATCTCCGATGCCCACGAGGGCCTCAAGGCAGCGATCACCCGCGTGCTCAGCGCCACCTGGCAGCGCTGCCGCGTCCACTTCATGAGGAACGCGCTCGCCTACGTGCCCAAGGGCCAAAACACGGTTGTTGCTGCTGCGATCCGCCAAGTCTTCCTCCAGCCCGATCATGCGGCCGCAACTCAGGTCTGGCGTCAGGTCGCCGATCAATTGCGCGCCAGATGGCCCAAGCTCGGCGCCTGCATGGACGATGCCGAGCACGACGTGCTCGCCTACATGACCTTCCCCGAGCAGCACCGGGTCAAGCTTCACAGCACCAACCCGCTGGAACGCCTGAACAAGGAAGTGAAGCGCCGCGCCGATGTTGTCGGCATCTTCCCGAACGAGGACAGCATCATCCGCCTCGTCGGTGCCGTCCTGCTCGAGCAGAACGATGAATACCAGCTCCAGCACCGCTACATGCAGATCGAGGGCATGGCCGCCCTTGCCACACCCATAACCGAGGAGGTTCAGCCGCTACAGATTACACCCAAGGCCGCCTGAAAATGCAGCCCGATGGCCAGCACCGAAATTACACCACATTGACGGACGTGACCTTGGCCGACGTGTTGCGCAGAAGCACGCAATGGTGGAGTGAGACTTAAACTGACGGCCGGTTTGAGCCGATTGCCGGCAGTAGGATTCATGGCTCTTTGTTGGCGCGATCTGGCGTTCGCGGGCCAAGGAATTCGTAGCGCAAGAGAATGTCGCTATCGATCCGTTCGAGTATGGCGTTGATCGTTGCCTCGCGGGACGGCAGTGTGAGGCGCTGCCGGATCTTCTCCACGATGTCGATGGATGTAGGGGAGAGGGCGTATGTTGAACGTCGATAGCCAGCTGCGTCCTCACGCAGCTTTTTGCGACGCATCGACCGTGCGCTCCTTGTCGTCGAGTCCTTTTCGGGCATGGGGCAGGATAGTCATAAGACATCTGCTTTCAACACCGCGCTCGACTCATGATGCTGTAGCAACCGGGCTTTGGATGTCGCCTAACAGCTTTTGAAAGATAGACGGCGCGCCCGGTGCGGATCCAACCTCGCTGGCAAGTGCCATGAACGTGGCGCATTCCTCACCCGCATTGTCATAATTGGACGCGACGTCGACGATCCAGCGAACGAACTGCCGGAAACCCGGGTCAAAATAGAGTTCGGGCTTCCCCAGTATGTCGATGGCGAAAGATGCAACGTCGATATCGATCTCGAGGACAGCGACGAGTTGATTGTGAATGACCGGGGTAACAGCGGCATTGCATGCCTTGATCTTGTTGATCAGGCTGAGACTGCGGCCGAGCCTGCGGGCCATTTCCTTGTTCGTGATCCGGCGTCGTCTCCACTCGTGAAGAAAGAGGCGCCTGAAGCACTCCTGGCGTTTGACGCTTTCTTGTGACCCGATACTCCGGTCGCTCATGGCATGGCACCCCCGGTTAGGGGGGTATCATACAGCCGTATGAGTCGGTTCTGTCAATCCCATGTGAATCACCGTTCATCGCAGATTTAGGAATCGGTTCCTTCAAACACGGCGAGAAGAGCGCTGACAAAGACGAACCGAACTGGAGGAACTGTGCCGGTCGCCTTCGCGATGGCCTCCCTCGCGGCCTGGAAGGCGGGTTTGTCTCGAAGATTGATACGCAGCGTTATGCGATAATCACCTGTCTCGTCACGCTCGCTCGCCGACCGCCAGATTTGTCGGAAATCGAGCATTTCTCCAATAATTCCGAGACCATGTATGGCAGTCGAGGAAACCGTCTCGAATTGGCCGGTCTTAAGGGAATAGACCCTGATCGCATCGGCGGTGAGGCGGAAAACGCGGTCGCTAACGCGAAAGGTATATAGGGCTTGGGACATTGAGGCGATTGATACCGCTGTAAGCGGACGCCCGCCAGCGCAGACAGAAGAAAGTTTGCCGCAGTAATAAAAATATTTCAGCGAACGAAAATTTCGGGAATGCACCTGAACTGGTAATACGTTTCCACATCGCAACGAAGAGTGTAAAAATTTTACACTGTTTGCTCGTCAATGATGTGGAGTGTGTAACCTGGTTACACAGGTGTGTAATCCTATTACACCATTTAGTGTAATTCTATTACACACCATGATTTAATACTTGCGATCACCATGAGTTTATATCCTCTTAACGGAGACGACGTGCTTGTGCGTCGTCTTCCAAGGGGAAAGAGCATGACTGCACTTTCGATGCCGAAGGGTAACCAGATCAACGGTATCCTTCTTGGCCTTGCGATCATCGCCTGCGTGATGATCCTGGGCGCTTCGGCGGCCTTTGCGGGCACCGACACCACGTTCAATACCGCGCTCACGAAGTTCACGGACTTCCTCGAGGGCTCGGGCGGCAAGATCATCACCGTGATGAGCCTTGCCGGCGGCATCGTCGCGCTTGCGTCGGGTCGCTTCAGCCTCGGCCAGGTGGCCGTTCCCGTCGCCGTCGGCGTCGGTGCGGGCACCGGCATTCCGATCGTCACCTCGACCGTCACCGCGACGATCTGAGGACCGACTGGGATCAACCGCTGGGAGGGCGGTGAGCGCTTATGGACAGGTATACCATCCCTTCGCATCTCGACGATCCGGAGCTGATCGGCTTCTGGACGCTGGACGAGTTCCTCGCGATGGCGATCCCCTTCATCTGGGGCATCCTTTCGCAGCACGTCGTGATCGGATTGATGGTCTCGTTGCTCGGATGGTGGGGCTTCCGAAAGCTCAAAGCCGGCAAGGCCACATCGTGGATTCTCCACATGGCCTACTGGCACCTGCCGTCGAGTTTTACCGGTCTCAAGGCGACGCCACCCTCCCACCTTCGCGTGATGGTGGGCTGAAATGGATTATAGTGTCGGTCTCGCGCAGTCGCAGCGGGTTCTCAAGCAGCGCAACATGCTCGGCATCGTGGCGCTGGTTCTCGCGGGCCTCGTGGTCATCCTCTTCCTGGTCGGCGCGACGCGCGACCGCGAGATCGTCCTTCAACCTATCGTCCGCACGCCCCTGACGCTGTCCTCGAGCGGGGTCAGCCGGGAGTATCTCGAGATGGTCACGCGCGACACCGCGCTGATGACGCTCAACCGCTCGCCTGAAAATCTCGACTACTGGATGGAGTCGATCCTCAAGATCGCGACGCCCGAAAGTCACGGCTCGCTCAAGCGCGATCTCATGAAGATCCTGAGCGAACAGCGCGGGTCGAGCATCAGCCAGTATTTCACGCTCGCCAGCATGAAGGTTGATCCTGAGAACCTGACCTCGGAAGTGACCGGCACGCTGCATACCGTCGTCGGCTCCAAGGCGGTGACTGCCGAGGCGAAAACCTTCCGCTTCTACTGGTCCTATCGCGGCCTGTCCCTTCAGCTGAAGGGCTTCGGCATGGTCACCAAGGTCGACAAGGACGACGCTGCAACCGGAGACGAGGCATGACGCCCCTGATCGCATTTGGCCTCATCGGAGGCGGGACGGCGATCGCCTCCCGCGTCTGCTCGCTCTCGCGCTTCGTCGGCGCAGGCATGATCCTGGTCGGGGGAATGGCGCTCGCTGCGCCTGCCTTTGCCGACGAGCATCTGCTTGCAAAGGACAATAGCGAGGTTTCCTGCACGCTTTCCAAGTCCGGCCTCACACGGATCAGCCTCAAGGACGACCGCTTTGCCAGTGTCTCCAAGCTGACCACCGGCGTCGAGAGCGACGATTTCACGGTCGTCAACGAGCCGACGCGCGGCGACATCTACGTCTCTGTTCCCGAAGCCTATTCGCGGGCCAACGTCTCCTTCTTCGGCACGACCTCCAAGGGGTATGTCTACAAGTTCAGCTGCCGCCTTGCAGGCGACGACGCGCAACAGGTGTTCGTCGAGAACAAGGATATCGCAGGCGAGGCGCAGACAGCGGTCGCACAGGCCGACACCACGCCGCAGGAAGCGTCCGCCACGCTCGTCCAAGCGATGTTCCAGCAAGCCCCGCTCGAGGGCTTCGACGTCCGCCCCGCGGTTACCGATCCGGTCATGGTGGGGTCGCTCAAGGTGCAGATGCTCACCGAATATCGGGGCACGGCGCTCGCAGGGCGCGTGTTGCGGATCGAGAACAAGGGCGGATCGCCTGTCGCGCTGGGCGAAGGAACGATCGCGCCGTCGAACGCGATCGCCGTATCGGTCGCCAATCCCAACCTCAAACCCGGTGAAGTCACCACAGCGTATATCGTCACGCCGTCGGGCCTCGCCAACGGAGTGCGGCCATGAGCCTCAAGGACCTTTTCCCCGGCAGGAAACCCAAGCAACTCGATGCCGAGCCTGAAGAAGGCGAGGGCGAACTGATGGCCGGCAACGACGCCGTCCGAAAGAAGCAGCTGCTCTACCTTGGCTGCGGCGGCGCGCTCGCACTGGTGCTGGGGTCCTGGTACGTCATGGGCGACGATACCAAGCTCAAGACGTCGGGCGCAGACGACAAGGTCGTCAAGATCACCACCGACGACATGGTCAACCGGAACATGTCGGACCGGGAGTGGCAGGCGGCATCCGAAGCGCAGATGCAGTCGATCAACAACCAGTTGAAGGGTGTCGACGGCCAGCGCGCGCAGATGGAGCAGCTTCAGGCGCAGATCGCCGCGCTCCAGGGCGAGAAACAGTCGATGGCCTCAGATGGCCAGCGGGTGATGAGCGCTTACCAGCAGGAGAACGACCAGCTTCGTCAGCAGCTTGCGCAGCGGTCGAGCGCGCCCCCTGCGCCGGCGCCCGCGCAGATGTACGGGCCGATGGGCCAGCCCAACTATCGGGGTCCGGGCGCACCGATGAGCGCAGGGGAGGCGGCCGCTGCCGCGGTGTCGCAGTCGCGCTCGATCAAGCTCGTCTCGTTCGAGGGCGGGCCGAGCGGAACGGCGACGCGCATTTCGGGTGGCACGACCAGCTATACCGACAGCCCCAATTATCTGCCGCCCAATTCGATCGCGAAGGCCAAGGTGATCGTCGGCGTCGATGCGTCGGCAGGGGTGCAGTCGCAGAGCGATCCGCTTCCCGTCGTGCTGCGGATCACAGGGCCGGCGCGCTCGGTTTACAGCAACGGCAAGCTGCTCACGACCCGGATCGAGGGCTGCGTCATCAACGGCGCGGCACGCGGCGACCTCTCCTCGGAGAAGGTCTATGTGAAGCTCCAGCGGATGACCTGTCCGCAGGCCAATGGGCGCTTCGCGGTCTCGGACGTCAAGGGCTTCATCAGCTTTGCCGGCAAGACCGGCGTGCGCGGGCGGGTGGTCAGCCGCGAGGGCGGGCTTGTCGGCCAGGCCTTCATCGCCGGTATCGCAGGTGGTTTCGGTCGCGGCTTCTCGGCCAACACCAACTCGCTCCTCACCGGCAACAACGTGACGGTCAACGGGAAGCGCGAACAGATCGGCTTGGGCGACATCGCACAGGCCGGGCTGGGCAACGGCATCGCCCAGTCCGCCGACATGGTCAGCAAATATCTGATCGAGCGGGCCGAGCAATATCAGCCGATCATCGAGATGCCGACCGGCATCGATGTCGAGATCGTCTTCCTCGAAGGCGTCTTCATCCAGAACTGAGCCTCGGGCCGAAAGGATATGCTTATGACACAGAATATTCTGCTTGGCGTCGCGGCCAGCGCGGCGATGATGCTGACCGGCAGCGCGGAGCCGGCGATCGGGCCGCAGGTGCAGGCCGCGCTCCAGCAGCGGCTCCCCAAGACGCCGATCACCGGGATCGATTGCACGAAGATCGAGGGGCTGTGCGAAGTTACCGCCGGCGCCAATCTCTTCTATGTCGACAAGTCGGCCCGCTATCTCGTGATCGGCCGGGTCTATGACATGGAAACCCGGCAGGACCTGACGGCAGCGCGCCTGTTGGCGCTCAACCCCGACATGCTGGTGGGCGGCGCGGCGCGCGCCAATGCGGCAGCCGATGCGCCCGAGCCTTCTGCGCCCGGCAACGGGGCGCGGGTGACGGAACAACGGGGGGCCGTCCGCACGCTCGACCTTTCGAAGCTCTCGAACAAGGGAGCGATCATATGGGGTTCGGGGTCCCAGAGCGTCACTGTCTTTTCCGATTTCCATTGCGGCTATTGCCGGGCGCTCAGCCAGACGCTCGAGACGATGAACGTGCGCGTGATCGAGCGGCCGATCTCGGTGCTCGGAAGCCGGGACGTCGCCGATCGCGTGCTGTGCGCGAAGGACCGGCATGCAGCGGTACGCGCCGCCTATGCGCAGGACCCGGTGCCAGGGACGGGCAAGTGCGACACCAGCGGTCTCGACGAGAATGAGGCGTTCGCCAAGGCGCACGGTCTCAACGGCACGCCCGTTCTCGTGCGCTCCGATGGCGCGGTGATGGAGGGGTTCCAGCCCAAGGCGCAACTTCTTGCATGGTTGAAGGGAGCAAGGTCATGAGCCGTTCGGCGATCCGTCTGCCGGACTGTCCGGTGTCCCAGTATCGCCCGCGAGGCCGCACCCGGCGGGTCGCGATCGCGATGGCAACGAGCCTTGTGCTGCTGGCAGGGTGCACGACCTTCGGGACCAACATCAAGGGCAGCTTTGCGTGCGGTGCCCCGCAAGGGGGCAGCTGTGCGCCCGCAACCGTGATCGACGACAAGGCGCTCGCGGAAATCAGCGGCGAGACGAGCTATCGTCCCGCAGGTCCCTTCCAGGCGCCCTTGCGGCAGGCGGGGCCGCAGCGCATCGCCTATGCAGCGACCCCGCAGGCGTCGGGTGTGGGTCCGCAGAAGGTGTTGCGCATCGTCTTTCCCGCGCATGTCGACGGGGCAGGGCGCTATCATGAAACGAGCGTCGTGCAGGCCGTGGTCGATAACGGCCAATGGCTCGCCGCGACCGACGGGCACGGTCCTGCCCTTGCCGCGACGCAGGTCCTCAACGTCAGCCCCGAGATCCTCTCGCAGCTCGGTACGCCGATCCCGCCGTCCGCGTCGGCACCTGTCGAAGTCCCGGCGACCGCGCCGGTCGTGGCAGTACCGCCGGCGAGCGCTGTGGGTGCCCCGACCGCCGCGGCGGTCGCAGCCGCGCGCGCCAAGGCGCGAGAGGCGGCGGCAGGGAAGGGGGTCCCGGTCGCTGCACGGGCTGCAACCCCCGCGCCGGCACCGGTCGGTGCCAAGCCCAAAAGCAATGCGCCGGAATTCGCTTCGGGGAACCCGGCGAACCGGCCTGCCTCGTTCTCTCCGCGCGTGGAGGACTGAGCCATGGCCGCTAAGACAGGCTTCATCGCGCGGCTGCTGGGTGACACACGCGGCCCCGATCAGGGTACGCCCTCGCACGGCGCGCCCATGCTCTCGCAATGGCTGCCCTATCGGAGCTTCGACGCGCGCAACGATCTGTTCTACCAGACCGACAGCCTTGCGTTCGCGCTCGAGCTGGCGCCGCTCATGGGGGCCGATGAGCGCACCGGCGAGATCCTCGCGCAGATGCTTTCCGAGAGCGTGCCGCCCAGCGCGCGCGTCCAGCTTCTCTCGTTCCAGAGCCCGCGCGTGGGCGCGCTGATCGCGCAATATGCGCTGCCACGGTTCAAGGCCGGCGGCGTGCATCGCAAGATCGCGGAGCGGCGATCGGCGTTCCTGCGGCACGGGGCATGGGTCTCGATGTCGAAGGACGGGCCTTTCCATGTCCGCAATCATCGCATCTTTCTGTCGGTGTCGATCGCTGCGTCGAAAGCGACACCCGAAGAACTGATTGGCGTGCGCGACAGTATCGTCTCGACCCTGGCGTCGATCGACATGCCGGCCACGCGAATGAAGCCGGTCGATCTCATTGCGCTGATCGATGACATTACCGCGCCCGCGTTCGACGTGTCGGACCAGGTATCGGAATATTCCGACCTCGATCCGATTGCCGACCAGTGCGTGCGCCGCGACGTCCAGACCGTCGTCCACGCCGATCGTCTGCTCGTTTCGGTCGAGCCGCTGCGCGCCGTGACCAGTCTTTCGGGTGAGACCCAGTATGAGGAGATCCGACCCGACACGTTCGACTATCGCTTCTTCTCGGTTCGCAATCTTCCCAACCGCTGGGCACCGTGGGACGTGCAGAAGCTGATCGGTGACATGTTCTCCGACAAGCTGCGCCCTGGCTGTCCGACGCTGACTTCGTTGTGCCTGTGCTATCAGGACGAGCAGGCCGCCTCGTCCAAGGCGGGTTACAAGTTCATGCGCACGTCGAGCCTTGCGGATTCGAAGTCGGCGCGCCTGCTGCCGCAGCTCAAGGACCAGAGCCGCGAATGGGAGCATGTCACCCAGGAACTGCGCCTCGGCAAGAAGCTGGTGCAGGCCTATTATGCGGTCGGCATCATCAGCCCCAAGGGGATGGGCGATGCCAACGAGCGCACCGTCAAGTCGATGTACAAGGCCGCTGGCTGGGACCTGCTCGACGAACGCTTTCTCCAGATCATGGCGTTCATGTCGTGCCTGCCGATGACGCTGGGCAACGGCCTCGACAGCGATCTCAAGCGCATGAAGCGGTTGCGCACGATGCTCACCAGTACCGCGGCGAACATGCTGCCGATCCAGGGCGAGTTTCTGGGCGGGGGCTTGCCGCACCTCATGTTCATCGGACGGCGCGGCCAGCCCTTCTTCTGGTCGCCCTTCGAGAACAAGGCGGGTAACCACAATGTCGCGGTGTTCGGCAAGTCCGGGTCGGGTAAGTCGGTCGCGCTTCAGGAACTGTGCGCGGCGTTCGCCGGGGTCGGTGCCAAGATCATCGTGATCGACGATGGCCGCTCGTTCGAACATATGTCCAAGAGCCTGGGCGGCAATTTTGTCGAGTTTCGCCTGCGCGACGGCTTCAGCCTCAATCCCTTCTCGATGATCGACGAGGCGCTGGTCGCGCAGGATGAGGATTATCTCATCGACGCGCTCGCGATGCTCAAGTCGATCGTCGGTCAGATGGGTCGCCACATCGACAAGCTCAACGATACCGAGCGCGGCCTTATCGATCGCGCGGTCAATCAGGTCTGGGAAGCGAAGGGGCGGGGGGGCAGCGTCGACGATGTGGTCGAGGCGCTGCGCACCGACGGATCGCCGCAGGGCCAGGATCTGGCGATCGCGATGTTCCCGTTCTCGAGTGCGGGCACCTATGGCAGCTTCTTTACCGGCGAGGCGTCGGTGGACATGTCGAACGCGCTCACCGTCTTCGAACTGTCGGACCTCTCGAGCCGCGAGGAACTGCGCTCGGTCGTGCTGACCGCGATCATGTTCATGTCCTCGCAGACGATGCGCCGGATGGATCGCCAGATCCCCAAGGCGCTGCTGATCGACGAGGCGTGGCAGATGCTGCGCGGCGGATCGATGGCCGATTTCGTCGAAACCTACAGCCGGACCTGCCGGAAATATGGCGCGTCCCTCATCACCGCGACGCAGAGCCTGAACGATTATTACAAGTCGGAAGGGAGCCTTGCCGCGCTCGAGAATTCCGACTGGTCGGTCATCCTCATGCAGAAGCCCGACACGATTTCGGACTTCCAGAAGCATGGCCGGTTCGACATGGACCCCTACACCGAAAGCCTGCTGCGCTCGCTCAAGCGCAACGGCGCGGAATATTCCGACATCATGATCAAGGGGCCGGATTCGATGGCGGTCGGTCGCCTCGTGCTCGATAAATATTCCGCGACGCTCTACTCTTCCAGCCCTCAGACCTTTGCCGACATCGAGCATCTGATCGAGCAGGGATGCTCGATGGACGAGGCGATCGAGCGGGTCGCCTATCCCGAGGAATATATCGGCAAACCGATCGGTACGCCTCTCATGGAGGCGGCGGAATGAACGCGCTCACGCCTTTCGACACCGACTGGAAGACGCCGACGCCCTTTTCCTGGAAGCGCGCGTTCGCCCGGGCGTTCGCGGACATGTGCTATGTGCTGCTGCGCACGTCGGGCTGGATGGCGATGACGCTGCTTGCGACCTTCGGGGTCGCGATCCTCTTCTTCCTGATGCTCGGCGACTTCACCGCGATCGGTTTCTTCTCGCAGGTCGCCAATCTCGGCACGCACTTCGTCGCGGCTGACAGCGCGCGCCGTGCGGTGTTCGGCGACCAGCTTTTCTTCACCTTCATCGTCGCCTTCGGCGTGGTCGCGCTGCTGCGCGGCAAGCTGCTGCTCGCGATCGTCACTTCCACGAAAGGCACCCGGCATGGTTGACGTTCTCGATCGGTCCACAGCGGCCCCCGTATCCGGCGAACCCGCGCCTGTCCCTTTGGCGATCCATCCCGAGGCCACGCCCGCTTCGCCGGCGCGCGGCACGGGTGCGAAGGCCGTGCGCCGCAAGCCCGAGGGTCTGCCCAGGATCGCCTATGTCGCAGCCGCGCTTATCGTGGCGGTGCTGCTTTGGGGCGCATGGGTGACCAAGCATCTGCTCACGCCCCCTGCCACCGTGCCGATGGCAAGTGTCCGGCTCGAGGGGATCGTGTCGGAATATGTGCAGGCCCAGAGCCACAGCAACAGCCCGCCCGAGCAGGTTGCGGCCCAGACGCGGGCATTCATGGGTACGCTCGACGAGGAACTGCGCAAGGTCGGCGCGGGCGGCACCACCGTCCTTGTGGGCGAAGCGGTCCTCTCCAAGAATGTCCCGGATATCACCGATCAGATCCGCAAGGCGGTTTTCGCGCGCGTGCCTCTCCCTGCGGCCGCGCCGGCTCCCGCCTCCGGTCCCGCGGTCGGCGCGATGCTTCCATCAGCCTCCGGAAGTGTCGCGCCGTCCGCGCAGGTTCAGGCGGCGCCAGCGCCCCAGGGTTCGCCGTTCGGCCCGGCACCGGTCTCGCCTGTCGAAGCGACGGTCGCACCGCCCGCGCAGGGAGGCCTCAATGGCGGCGGCTACTGACAGGCTCGCGCCTGCGGGCGCGGTGAGCGGTGCGGCAGGGGAGGGCGATCCGCTCGCCCGCAAGGCCCTCATCGCGCGGCGCGTGCGCCAGTGGAGCGCTGTGGCGCTGCTGGCAAGCGCATGGGCGGGGTATAATGCGCTCGGTGCCTGGCAGCAAAGCCACGCCTTCATGATCAACGCCTCGGAGAGCCTGCCCAACTGGGCCTTCTTCGTCGCGCGCGGCAAGACGCCGGCCAAAGGCGACTATGTGTTCTTCGTGCCGCCCGACAACGCTCTGGTCCGTCGTCATTTCGGACCGGAAACAGGGCCGTTCGGCAAGCGGGTGATCGGGATGGCGGGTTCGCTGGTCGAGCATCGCGGCGCGTATGTCTATGTCGACGGCGTCCGCGTCGCGCACATGAAGCCGCTGACGCGCACCGGGGAACCCCTGACACCGGGGCCTGTCGGGCGCGTTCCTGAGGGCTGCTACTATGTCGGCACGCCCCATCCCGACGGGTTCGACAGCCGCTATGCCGAGATCGGCTTTGCCTGCGCAAAGCAGCTGGTCGGAACCGGGACGCCGATCCTGTGATCCGCCAGGTCGCCCTTGCCGGTGGCTTCCTCGCCATCGCACTGGTCGCCAGCTCTGCCTGGCCTGTCGTCGAGGGCGCATTGGCCCATGACCATGGGGTGATGGGACAGACCTGGGGGATCGTCGAACCCGATCTTCTGGACACGATCGACCGGCGTCTCAAGACCATGCAGGCCGATGGCAGCATCGAGCGCATGCAGGCGGCGCTGCGCGTCAAGGCGCAGGAGCGGGTGCGCAATCCGTTGCCGGTTGCAGGGATCGGTGCGGTACGCGAGGCGCGCAGCTGGACCTTCGATCCCTCGATCGTGCTCGACCAGGACGTGCGCGATCAGAAGGGTCGGCTCGTCGCGCAGGCGGGGCAGCGGGTCAATCCGCTCTCGTTCGTGGCGATGAAGACCGATCTTGTGTTCATCGACGGGCGCGATGACGCACAGGTGGAGTGGGCGATGAAGCGCTGGAGCGCGCAGAACGCCAAAATCATTTTCGTCGCCGGGTCTCCCTTCGATCGCATGGGCGAGAAGAAGCGCCGCTTTTTCTTCGACCAGCAGGGCAAGCTCACCAGCCATTTCGGGATCGCGCATGTTCCCGCTGTCGTAGCGCCCCAGGGGGAAGTGCTCAGGATCAGCGAGATCGAGATGCCGGGAGCGGGCGCATGATGTGGCTCGACATGCTCAGGACGCCGATGGCCGCGCCCGAAACGCCGGGCCTCAAGGCGATGCGCCTGTCGATCCTGTGGTCCGCGCTTGCACTGGCGCTCGCCGTGCCCGCGATCCGACCGCTCCACGCTCTGTTCGGACCGGGGGCAGGGGGCATGATCGCGGGACTTGTCCTCGCTCTCGTCATCCTCGTGCCGCTCTACGTCGTGCGCAAGAACCGCGCCGACAATGCCTATTTCGACGCGAGGGTTCGCAAGAGCGAAGGTGAGGAGCCATTGCCATGATGCGGCGTCTTGTGGGCCTTCTGGCGTTCCTGGCCGCGCTCGCTGCATGGTCCGCGCCCGCCAGTGCGCTGCCTGCCAACTGCACCGGCAAGTTCGTAAACCCTGTGACCGATGTGTGCTGGTCCTGCCTGTTTCCGCTGTCGATCGGCGGCGCGCATATCTGGCCGGGAAGCCGGCCCGACACGAAGAATCCGTCGTTGCCCGTTTGCGCGTGCGGATCGCCTGTTCCCCGGATCGGCATCTCGATCGGCTTTTGGGAACCGGCGCGGCTCGTCGACGTCACGACCAAGCCCTGGTGCTTTCCCAACCTTGGCGGGCTGCGGCTCAATCCGGGTCTCGACATTGGGCAAGGCCAATATACCGGCCCCCGGATCGGTGGCGGCACGACGCAGAACTCTGCCAACTGGCAGGCCCATTATTACGTCTATCCGCTGCTCTACTGGATGGAGATCCTCACCGACTTCCTGTGCTTCGAGCAGGCCTCGTTCGACGTCGCCTACATGACCGAGATCGATCCGCTCTGGAACGACGATGTACTGACGACGCTCATCAATCCCGAGGTCGCGCTGTTCAACAATCCGATCGCGGTCGCGGCATGCGCGGCCGATTGCGCGGCGGCGACCGCGGCGCTGCCGATCGATCAGATGTTCTGGTGTTCCGGGTGCAACGGGTCGATGTTCCCGATGAACGGCAACATCGCGGCGCATAATTCGCCGGTGCAGTCCTCGCGCCTCGCGGCCGAGCGGCTGCTCTTCAAGATGCACCGGCAGGGCCTCGCATGGGGGACGGCAGGGTCCAAGGCGCTCTGCAACAAGTACGTCATGCCGATCCTCAAGAAGTCCCAATACCGCATCCAGATGACGAACCCGACGCCGACCGTGAGCGGCAAGTTCGCCTGCTCGACGATCGGGGCGTCCACGCTGCCGCCAGACGCCGGTCGCGCCTTCCCGGTGGGGGGCGAGGACTTTGGGTATCTGCTCTGGCGCAAGCGCAACTGCTGCATGTTTTGAGGTTGGCGATGAAGAAGCTCCTTCTATCGATTGCCGCGATCGCTTCCATCGGCACCGGCGCGGCCGTGCTCGGCCAGAGCGTGGAGGGGCTCGATCTCGATGCCGTCCGTGCGCGCTCGGCCAAGGCGGACGCCGATGCAGCCGCGCTCGTCGGCGAGGTTCAGCGGCGTGGCGAGGCGTTCCGCCAGGATGCGCAGACCGTGCAGGCGGTCGCGATGGAGAAGATGCGCACGATCGACAAGGCCCGGTTGCCCAAGGGACCGGCAGGCGTCGTCGATTTCGACGAGATGATCCAGACCGCATCGGCCAACCTCAAGGACAATCGCGGCACCGCGCCCCAGTTCATGGTGTTCGTCTCGACCTCGATGCCGCCCCAGGCCCTTAAGCGCATTATCGCCGAGACCTCGGCGGCGGGCGGCGTGGTCGTGTTCCGGGGATTTCCCGGCAACTCAGGCAAGGCCTTCATCGCAGCGCTCGCAAAGGTCGTGGACAAGGAGCAGCAGTTCGCCTCGATCGGCATCGACCCGCGTCTGTTCCGCGCTTTCGATGTCAGCGCCGTCCCGACCTATGTCGTTGCATCGAGCGATTTTACGCCCTGCGACGGGCTGACCTGCAAGACGACGCCCCCTCCCTTCGACCGGATGGAGGGCAATGTGACCGTCCGCTATGCGCTGGAGACCTTTGCCGATGCGAACGGTCCGGGGGCGCTGGTTGCAAGGACCGCGCTCGCCAATCTCGTGCGGACGCCCTGACGATGGCGGGGAGGGGCATCCTTGCGAGCGCCGTTCTGGCTCTCCTGTCCCTGCCGGGGGCCGCGCTCGCGCAAACGAGCGGGCAGGCAAGCCCGAGCGGTGGCTATTACGATCTTCAGGACTATCCCTATTTCAATGAGGCGGCGCAGCCGACACCGCCTGCCCAGGCATCGCCTGGCCCGTCCGCGACCTCTGCGCCCCAGCCCGCGCCGGCACAGTCTGCCATGTCAGCGCCGTCCCTGACGGTGACACAGGCGCCCAGCGCATCGAGCGCAGCCGCACGCGTTCAGGCGCAGGCCGAGCAGCAAGCGCCGACCCAGACACCGGGCCAGCCCTATGTCTATCCCAAGGGCGATCTCGCTGCGGCGCGTGAGCAGGCCAAGGCGCTCGGCAAATCGTCGCGGGCCAGCGCGGCAAGCCTGCCGACCTCGACACCGCTCAGCCAGGTGCCCGGCTATTCGGCCACCGCCAATCCGGCGCAAGCCTATGCCGACGATCCCGATGCCCTGATCGCGGCGGGCGGATCGGCCGCAGGACATAACGATGCGTGGCGCATGGTCACCGATCCGGGTCGCCTCAAGGTGACGCTGGGGGCTGGCGAGGTCGGTCGCGCGCAAGATGTCGAGAAGGACCCCAACAGTTATCTGAGCGGTCAGTCGCTGGGCGCAGCCGACGGCAGCTGCAAGCCGCTCCCTCCAGGCGGGTCGGCAGGCTATTATGAGGCGACCTGCAACACGGGAACCAAGGTCGAGGAAAGCGCGGCGGTGTGCCGGACCCCGCTCGTCATGGATGTGACGCCGGGTTCGACCAAATATATCTATGTTTGCGAAAACTGGATCGGCAATCCGCCGCGCGCGGGCAACAATACGGGCCGGCGCTGCTTTCCTGCGTTCACGCAGCCCGTCGCTAACGGCGTATGCCGGGTGCGCTCGCGCGAAACGGTGCATTATCCCATCTGCCACCAGGGGACGCTCGGGAAATGCTTCGAGCCCGATGTCGCCGATGGCGAGGAGATCACCTATGAGTGCGACAGCCCGGCAGTCGCCCGCTCCTATGTCGTCGAGACGACAGGACAGGTGGTCAACGAGCGCCGGGACGAGACGATGTGCAACGCGTCGACCGCGGGCAAGACCTGCGAGCTGAAATCGGAAACCTGCGTCGATCCCGATCCCACCACGCGCACCGTCAACGGGGTCCAGATTACGCGGGCTTGCTGGAACTGGGAGCGCACGTACAGCTGCGTAGGCACCACGCAAGCCAGCGATTGCGGCGAACTCGCCGGCAATCCGCAGTGCGTCTATGTCCGCGACGAATGCCTCGACGATCCCCAGGTCGGTCCGTGTCAGGTCACGACGAAGGTCTATAAATGCCCGATCCCGACGGCGCCGACGACGCAGCCCAAGCAATATATTTGCGGCGATGATGTCTATTGCCTCGACGGTCAGTGTGAGCCGGTCGAGCGCGAGGCATCGACCGAGTTCAAGGATGCAGTCGTCGGTCTCCATGCGCTTGGGCAGGCGAAGGAAGAGTTCAATCCCGACACGATGACCTTGTTCTCGGGCAAGCGGCAGACTTGCCACAAGCCGGTATTCGGTCTCGTCAACTGCTGCGCGGGGAAGGCCTCGGGCCTTATCACGACCGCTGCCGGCGCGGCGGCGATCGCCGGTGGGCCCGCCGCCATTGCCGCGCTCGCGACCCCGTTCCTCACCATGTTCATGTGCTCGAGCCAGGAGAAGCTGCTCGACGTCCAGGATCGCATGGGGATGTGCCACAAGCTCGGCCAATACTGCACCGACAAGGTGCTGGGCATCTGCACGTCCAGGTCGACGGCCTATTGCTGCTTCGAGAGCAAGCTCTCGCGCATCCTTCAGGAACAGGGTCGCCCGCAGATCAACAAGCCGTGGGGGAGCGCCAAGAAGGAGACATGCAAGGGCTTCACGCTCGACGAGTTCTCGCGGCTCGACCTTTCGAAGATGGATTTCACCGAAGTCTATGCCGAGTTCGTGGATGCAGCGAAGCTCCCCGACGAGATCGAAACCTCCAGGCAGATCCAGGAACGGATCAAGGCCTATTACGACAGCAAGGCGGGCAAATGAGCGTGATCGCCAATCTCGCGGACCATCGGCCGTTTCCCGATCTCTCGATCGCCGAGTTCGCGCTGCTTGTTGCGCTGCTGCGGGCAGGGCCTCATCCGGCGGCATTCCTCATTCCCACGCTCGACGCATGGTTCGACACGAAGCTACGGGCGATCGATCTGGAACCCACGATCGCCCGCCTCATTCGCGCGAACCTCATCCTGCGGCGCGGCACGACCCTGTATCCCAAGCGTCACGCCCGCACGCTGGTCATCGCCGTTTACGGCAACCTGTTCCGCATCCTGGGCGAGGACATGGCCAAGCTGATCTCCGCCCGCGAGCCGTCCCTCCTTGGCATGCTGCGCGCCTATCTCGACCGTCGCGCGAAAGAGGATCGCGAGAAGAAGAACCCCAAGAAAGATGAGGATTGATATGCGCAACGCCCTGACCCTTGCCCTCATCCTGTCGCTCGCCACAGGCGGCATCGCCCCTGTGGCGGGCGCAAGCGCGCAGGAACTGACGCCGCTGCTCGATTCTGTATCCTCGGCTCGCGAGAGCGAGGCGCCATCGTCGGCCGACCGGGAGCGCGACGAGGATCTTGGCGGGGCCGACCGGGTCGCCGCCCAGACAGGCGACGATTTCTACTGCCGCGAGCGGCGGCTCGGCACCTGGTTCTATTGCGACAAGCCCAAGCCCAAGCCGAGCGAGCAGCAGTCGGCGCAGCCCGCCCGCTCTTCGGCCGAACGGCTTGCGGCGATCGCCAAGGAACTGGAGGAATTGAAAGCGCGCGCGATCCTCGAACCGACGCCGGAGAATATCGCCCATTATATCGCGTTCCAGCGCGAGCAGCTCGACCGGGCGTCGTCCTTCGCCGACATGTGGCAGCGCACGATCTGGCAGAACCCCGACCTCGACTACACCCTCCAGCGTCCGGTCAACCAGTTGGGCAAGCGGACCTGGCTCGATACGCGCAACGCCGACCGCGAACGGGTGCTGTCGCAAATTTCGCAGCGCTACGGCGTCTTCTATTTCTATTCGTCGGCCTGCGCGGCGTGCGAGACCTTCGGCCCGATCATGCGCAGCATCTCGGATCGCTTCGGTCTCACCGTCATGGCGATCTCACTCGATGGCGGTCCGACCCGCGCCTTCCCGAACTACACGGTCGATACCGGTCAGTACAAGGCGATGGGCATGCGCGGACAGCAGGTCCCCGCACTCGTCCTCTTCGATACGGTCACCAAGCGGCCGATGCCGATCGGCTACGGCGTGATGGCGGCCGACGAGGTGATGAACCGCATCTTCACGCTCACCAGCATCAAACCCGGGAGTGACTTCTGATGGTCAGGCAGATCCTTCGCCTCTGCGCGGCGATCCTCGCGCAGGCCAGTATGATCCTTGCAGTCGGGGGGCTCGTGGCGACGCCGGCGATGGCCGACGTCCAGGGCGAGATGAACAGCTATTTCAACCAGTCGGGCGCGGCGGCGAACGTCACCGGCCCGACCGCTTTCCAGGGGCAGTCCGCGGGCTATTATTCGGGCGGATCACTCTGGAGCCGCTTCCCGCAAAAGTCGATCAATCCGGTCAATGTCGCGCTGCCTAGCGCGCGGGGCGGGTGCGGCGGTATCGACCTCTTTGCCGGCTCCTTCTCGTTCATCAACGCCGACGAAATCGTCGCGATGCTCAAGGCGACCGCGAACAACGCGATCGGCTTTGCCTTCCAGCTCGCGATCGATTCCATCTCCGCGCAGATCGGCGGGGTCATGAAGGACATGAGCCAGCGCGTGCAGCAGCTTAACGCGTTCAACATGTCGAGTTGCGAAGCGGCGCAGCAGGCGATCGGCTCGATCTGGCCGGCGATGGACGGGGCTTCGTCCACCATCTGCCAGCAGGTCGGTGGCGCGAAGGGCTTCTTTTCCGATGCGGCCGCGGCGCGGCATGGCTGCACCAACAAGGGCGAGCGTGAATCGACCCTCGCCAAGGCGGGCGACGACGGCGAACTGGTGCAGTCGAAGAATTACACCTGGTATGCGCTCAACGCCAAAAGCGCGACTAAGCCATCGCGAGAATATGCCGAATTCCTCATGACGATGGTCGGGACCATCATCTACGATGCGGCCAATACCAAGGACAGCATGGGGACGTTCCGGTTCATCGCGCCGGCGAGCTGGGACACCTATCAGGCGCTGCTCGACGGCACCGCTACGGCGCCGACCGATGTGTGGCGGTGCGACACCACCGACGACAAGGGGTGCCTCAAGCCCACGCCGACCAAATTGACGATCTCGACCAACGAGGCGCTGCGAACCCGCGTCCTCAAGGCGATGGACAGCATGTCGTCGAAGATCCGCTCGAACGCGCCCCTGTCGGGCGACGAGATTGCGCTGCTCGGGATCACCTCGATCCCGCTCTACAAGATCCTCGTCGTCAACGAGGCGGCGCATATGGGCCTGTCGGGCGGTGATCGCGCCACGCTCGCCGAGATGGTTTCGATCGACATGCTGATGTCGATGCTCGACCGCATGCTCGACACGATCTCGCAGGCGCAGGCGGGCGCGAAGTTCGTCTCCACCGATGAGTTCAAGGCGTGGCGCGCGCAGGTCGACACGGTCAAGACCGAGCTGTCGCGGCGCAACGAGAAGATGGCGGGCCAGATCTCCAACACTTACCGGGTAATTCAATATACCCAATTTATGGAATCGACCCTCAAGAACGCAATGAGCCCGCAGCTGTCCGCCTCGCTCCGCTTCGGGCGTGGTCTGTCGGCGCAGGGCGTCCGCTAAAGGGAGGGAACGGCACGATGGGCGCGCTCGAAGTCTTCACGATCGGCGGCGGCGAATATATCGTCAACGTCTTCAACGCGGTCGCGGCGTGGACGGGGGGAGGGGGCTATCGCTCGCTCCTCCAGGTCGTGATGGTGATGGGGTTCATCTACTCGCTGTTCATCGTGGCCTTCTCGCTTGACTGGCGGGCCTGGTTCAACTGGTTCCTCCAGTCGACGCTCATCTACATGATGCTGATGGTGCCGACCGTGACCGTGAAGGTCACCGACCGCATCAATCCGACACTGGCGCCGGCGGTGGTCGACAATGTCCCGCTGGGCCTTGGCGTGATGGCATCTTTCACGAGCCAGGTCGGTGACTGGATGACGCGCACGGCCGAGACGGTGTTCGTCATGCCGAACGCGCTTTCGCTCTCGACCAACGGCATGATCTACGGTGCGCGACTGATGGACAAGGCGCGGACCTTCCAGATCACCGACAGCGTGTTCCGGGCGAACCTCGACGAGCATCTCAAGCAATGCACCTTCTATGACGTGCTGCTGGGCTTCAAGTCGATGGACGATCTCACCCGGTCGACCAATGTCTGGGAGGCGATCGGACCGGGCAGCCCAGCGCGCAGCCAGCGCTGGATCGCCTCGACGGGACCGGGCACCACCGAAAATACGATCATTCCCTGCAACGAGGCCTATTCGCGACTGGACGGGCAGTGGCAGGCAGCGTTCGACAAGGATCTGATCCCCTTTGCCAGGAGCGCCTATCCCGGTCTCTCCGATGCGGTGGCGGCGCAGAAGATCCGCGATGACCTTCCCATCGTTGCCGCGCAGATGCACGGCACGCCGAGCGACGCCTATACCTATCTGCGACAGGTCTCGATGATCGACGCGTTCCTGGCCGCGCGCGAAAGTTTCTCGGACGCAGGATGGGATGCCTATGCCGCCCAGCGTGCCGATGCGCAGGCGAAGAACACCTATACCTCGATCGCGACGCAGGCGATGACCTGGGTGCCGTTGCTCGGGATCGTGCTGACCGTCGTCTTCTACGCGATGTTCCCGGTCCTCTTCCCGCTGTTCCTGTTCCCGCGAACGGGCATCCAGACCCTCAAGGGCTATGGAACGGGATTCTTCTACCTTGCCTCCTGGGGGCCGCTCTACGTCATCCTGCACATGTTCGTGATGAGCCGTGCGGCGGCGCTCTATCATGGCGTCTCGCCGACAGGGCCGACGCTGCTGGTCAGCGACGGCATGGCGAACGTCAACGAGAGCATATCGACGCTTGCCGGTTTCCTCATGATGAGCGTGCCGTTCATCGCCGGAGGCATGGCGCGCGGCGCGATGGCGATCGCGGGACATGCGACCTCGATGTTGCAGCCGGCGCAGAGCGCGGCCGAACAGGCGGCGACCGAGCGCACGACGGGCAATTATTCCTACGGGAATACCTCGTTCCAGAACCTGACCTCGGGCATGACCCAGTCGAACAAGTGGGACACCCAGCCCAAATATAATGACGGGTTCGCGGTCGGGTCGTACACCAATGCCGATGGCGGGATCACCTACGGTTTTGCCGACGGCAGCAACGCGTTCGACACCCGGCAGGGCATCTCGAACCTCTCCTTCACGCCGACGCGGACTTCCGGCTTCGACAGCCAGATGAGCCGCGCCCTGTCGGAAGGGCAGTCGCACACGCAGTCGCTGCGCAACTCCGCGTCGCAGTCCTGGAACGCGACCGCCACCACCGCCACCGATCTGCTCTCGGCAGCCGAACATCGCCGGGGCAGCTCTACTGAAACGGGGTCTGGGTTCAACAACAGCGTTGCGAGGATGACGGATGTGTCGCGTAGCCTTTCGAGCGGCCTGACAAGCAAGTTCGGGTTAACCGAATCAGACAGTCAGCAGGTTGCCCGAGCAACACAAATGACTGGCGACGCAAATGCAGGTATCGAGGCGCTTGCAAGCGTATGGAAGAATAAGTTTGCTGATGTTGGCGTCAAAGGTGGACTTGGAGTTCGTTTAGCATCCATTGCGTCGGAGAATACGGGGCGTACAATCTCAGGTGACCAAGCTTATTCAGAGTTGAAAGATTACCTCACCAAAGAGACCAATTCGACACAGGCCCGTGCAGCGCGGGATGAGTTCATGCGAGAAACCAGCACGAGTGGCGATAGCGAGGTGCGCTCCCTTTCGCAGAAGCTTGGCGTCAGCGTTGGGGAATCGCGCTCGGCGTCGCTCGAGGCGACCCGAGCCGAAGAAACCTTCCAGCGTGTCAGCCAAGACGTGCGCGAATCTGAGCAACGAGGCTGGTCGCTCAACCGTAATGAGAGCCAGGAATTTGTCGTGTATGCGCAGGAGCGTTTGCTGAACGATCCGACCCTGTCGCAATTCAATTGGACGCCGGGCATGGTCATGCCGCGCACGCGTGAGCAGGAGCAGGTCCGCGATATTCTTCTTGGCGAGTTTATGGAGCGCAAGGTGGCTTCGGTCCGTGAAGAACTGGGCGTGACTATTCCAGGGCAGCTCGACAACTCGCTGCACGGTCCCGCCTCCACCACGGCGGGCGGGGTCCAGCAGTGGGGGGAACGCCGCGCCGCTGGCATTCGAGCGCAAGGTCCCGAAGTGTCGATCAGGGAGAGTTCGCGCGATACCGGTCTTGCCGGGGAGGTGGCCGATGCCATTCCCAATGCGTCGGTCCGGATCACCCATGGCGCTTTCGAGATCGGCAACGGCGTCGATGAAGCGAAGGGAACGGCCGCACAGATCGGGAAGCATGTTCAGGAACGCAACGATGCGTGGATCACCACGACATTACCCGGTGTCGAGAGTATTCGCGATACGGCCCGCGATAGGCTTGGCATCGGTCAAGGCACCAGCCACGTTTATGAATTGCCGCGCGGCGAGCGGGCTACACTGCCGATCTCCGGGCGATTGACGTCGAACATGGGGGGGAGGGTGGACCCGGTAACCGGACAGCCCGGACACCATCACCGGGGCGTCGATATCGCGCAACGCGCCGGAGCCCCGATTCCTGCTCCGGCGTCAGGACGCGTGGTTAAGAACGACTTTCAGGCGAACGGCGCTGGCAATTACATCGTGCTCGAACATGGCGATGGCTCGCAAAGCAAATATTTCCACATGCAGGATCGCTCGCGCTTTCCTGTCGGAAGCACGATCGAACAGGGTGAGATATTGGGGCGTGTGGGAAGTTCAGGGAAATCGACCGGCCCCCATCTCCACTATGAATTGTGGAAGGACGGAGCGCCGGTCGATCCTCGGCGTTTCCAGCTCAGGAATGGCCGGGGATGACAAAAAATCCCAAGAACATAACAAACAAGATGAAATAGAAAAACATCTTGGAAGTATGCGGCTCGCTAGGCGCACCATCTCTACGAGAAGATGGATAAACTTCATCCATCAGCTCACGCCCGCGCGGCGTAGCCATATCATACATATTTTCGGGATTGATCGAATAGGACGAACTGGGGAATGGTGCGCCACCGATAGGATGCCGATCCCAGTCCATCTGGCCAGTATCATGGTTCAACATGGCTGCTCCTTTCCCGCCCGTCCGACCCGATGGTCGAATAACGCTTGCAAAGCGTATCACTTCGCGGTGGGATTGGCGAGCGACTTTCCGCATTTGTTCTCCGTGGCAGGAGAAGGCGCATGCAGGGTGAAGCTGGTCCTGAAGATGCCCGCACGATCGCGATGTACGAGCGACTGCTCGACAGGCATCTGAAATTCTACGACGCCCTTCGCCTGCGGGAGCGCCGGCCCAAGAGTGCGGCCCAGCGTCAGTTTCAGGAGGTGGCCTGGGGGAAGGCGGAGCCGGTTTCGGATCATGAGCGCGCCTATGTCTGGTATCTCAAGGCGCTAAAGATCGCACCGTTCAATCGTCCCGCGCCAGCGCCGCACATCGATGACGTGATGGCAGGCTATGATGTGGGGGCCAGGCCCGTCGCGGGTGAGGTCGGCACGAAATGGGATAATGCGTGGCGGGAATATCGGGGCGGTCGCGAGTTCTGGTAACGTCGATGGGCTGAAGGAGAGGAACGATCTGCAATCGCTATCGACTGAGCGCTCGGCAGACGGCCGTGATGCAGGCATGCGGATATGAGGCGTTCGAGGAAAACCCGGTCATCTCGATCCCTCTCGAAATCTTTCCCACCGGCAAGAAGACGCCCAGGCACGGGCTTGTCATCCGGCGATCGCCGGCAGGCAATCGGCCGCTCGAGCCGGTCGCGATGGAATGGGGCTTCCCGACCAAGGTTGCGAGCAAGCGCGATCCGGCGATCAAACTCGACAAATATGTGACCAACGCGCGCAACCTCGCGTCCTCGATGTGGAAGCCATCGATCTCCAATCCCGAGCGTCGCTGTCTGGTCCCGTTCACGCATTTTGCCGAACCGCATCCCGAAGGCGGGAAGGGGGACGATGGCAAACCGCGGCAGATGTGGTTTTCGTTGCCCGATCATCCGATCGCGTTCTTCGCCGGGATCTGGCGGCCGACCGAGCGGGGCGAGGCCTATGCCTTTTGCACCACAGCGCCCAATGCGATTGTCGCCCCCTGGCATCCCAAGGCAATGCCGGTCATCCTTCACCGCGCCGACCTGAGCCAGTGGCTCGATGGCTCGGCCGACGACGCGCTCGCCCTTGTTCGACCCTATGACGGGAAAATGCTCGAACAGGTTGCGACGCCGGACAATGGTGAGGCATAAACCAGGCCCAACCCGATACTTCAACCATAGGCACAGGATTACATCATGCCCGTTTCGACCTCGGATCTTGCCGAGCAACTCTCCAGCGTTCACGATCTTTCAAAGGCTGACGCCAAGAAAATTGTCGAGGCTGTCTTCGCGGATATTACCGATGCTGTCGCTAAGGGCGATGAAGTCAGCATCAACGGGTTCGGCAAGTTCAAAGTGAAGGATTCGCCCGAGCGTCAGGGCCGCAATCCCGCGACCGGCGAGGCGATCACGATCGCTGCATCGCGCAAGATTAGTTTCGCGCCTGCCAAGCAGGTCCGCGATCGTTTGAACGGCGGTTGAGCGATGACGCAGCCCCGGCATGGAAGTGACGAAAGCATTGCCGGGTCTGCGGACGACGCTGGCGCTGCCGCAACGCTCGACGCGGACAACGCGAATGCCGTGCGCACAATGGTCGCCAACCTTTCCGACGAAGACGTCGTGCGCATCTACGAGATGACTGGCGGCGCGGGGCTTGTTGCCGATCTGGCGGCAACGCAGATGGAGAAGCGCAACCTCGATTACTGAGCGCGGCTGCTCGGAAGTCGCTTCGACCTCGCGCCTCCAGGCCCGTTACGGGGAGAAACTCTTCGCCGATTTGGGAATTGTGCGGAAAAAGGGAGACGCATCATGGCAAGCAACACTGCATGGGATCAAAGGTCGGAAGCGCGTTCAGGGTCGGCCTGGGGCTGGATTCTGGCTTATGCCATTCTCGTGATTTTGATCGGATTTGTCGCGCTTGCCAATCCGATCGCCACCGGGTTGACGACGGGCGTTCTCCTGGGCGTGTTTCTGATCGGTTACGGTGTCCTCGCGATTGTCTCCGGTGTTTCGTCGTTGTCCGATCGGGGACGCTGGACCGAAGTGCTGCTGGGCGTCCTGGGTGTCGTGACGGGCGGAATTATCCTGTTCAATCCCTTTGCCGGCGCGATCTCCCTGGTCTGGGCGTTAGGTTTCTGGCTGCTTGTTTCGGGCATATTTCAGGTCGCGAGCGCCATCCGGGGCGCTTACGATCGCGGATGGCGTCTTGCGCTGGGCGTCCTCGATATTCTTCTGGGCGGATATCTGCTGTTCGCTGGTCCCGCGACCAGCCTCGTCATGCTCGCGACGATCGTCGGGATCAGCTTCATTTTCCGCGGCGTATTTCTCGCTTTTGTCGCGTTTGGTCTGCGCAAGCTGGCTCAACCCGGCAGAGCTAATATCCGCAACTAAGTCATTGATTTAACATAAGATATATTATCGTATCGACATCGAAACGATCTTGTGTTGCTGTTTTAGCTGGAGTTTGTGGCGGGCGGCAACCGGATCGTCATAGAGGTCGCGCAGCGCTCGGAAGCGAAAGGCATTCCACCAGCGCTGCCAGCGGTGTTCCTCGGCGTCGTGGAGGATGTGGCACCGCTGGCAGAGCGCGGCGAGATTGGCGGGGCGGCAGTTGCCAGGGTCATGATCGAGGTGCGCGCAGGCGAGAACGACATAGGTCGTTCGCACCAGGTCGAGCGAGAAGCCGGCGGCAACCTTGACCTTCCTGCCGCGCCCGGAGCGCCAGGCGCGTGCCTCGACGTCCCACCAGCGGCCGTCACCCAGATGCGCGACACGCCGCTTGTGCGGTCGGCCGCACTGTTCGCAGCGTCCCCCTGCCCGCCCGAAACGGATATGATCCGAGATTTGCGGCCAGTCGATCGGGTAAAGCCAGCGGTTTTCGGGGCGGATCGGCATCGATGACTCTATGAGTCATCGCGCAAAAGAACAAAAGGGGAAAAATGCGTTCCCCTGATGTTCCTTTGCGGATTATCATGCGCGCATGTCGACCTGCGTGATTCCCCTCTCCCGTCCCGTTCCGATCGCCCACATACCCACTGACCTGTGCCTCAAGATCGTCAGCGCAGCAGGGGCCGGCTTCCCTTCACCCGCGCAGGATTGGGAGGAAACGGCGGTCAATCTGGTCGAGTTGCTGCGCCTCGATCGCGCCGCCAGTTTCGTGTTCCGGGTCAGCGGACATTCCATGCTCGACGCGGGCATCCATGACGACGATGTCGTCGTCGTCGACCGGGACGTGACCCCGTCCAACGGACGGATCGTCATCGCCGTGGTCGATGGCGGGTTCGTCATCAGGCAACTGGTATGGCGCGAAGGAAAGCCGACGCTGGAGGCACGCAACGCTCGCATGAGATACGAGCCAGTCGTCGCGGATGAAGCCGTCGAGATCTGGGGCGTCGTGCGCGCCACTGTCCGCAACCTGCAAGGCTAGACAGGCGATGTGGGGGATAGCGGACGTCCAGAATTTCTATTGCTCGTCGGAGCGGGTCTTCGATCCCTCGCTCCGGGGCAAGCCTCTCATCGTGCTGTCGAACGGCGACGGGTGTGCGATCGCCCGCTCGGAGGAAGCCAAGGCGCTGCACATCAAGATGGGCGCGCCGCTTTTCAAGATCCGGGACATCGTGCGCGAGCACGGTGTCCAGTGCCGATCGAGTTCATACGAGCTTTACGCGGACATGAACCGGAGGTTCAACCAGGTGCTCGCCGATCACAGCGACACCATCGAGATCTACAGCATAGACGAATCCTTCTTCCGCCTGCCGGTCCTGGCGAACGGACTGGGCGACGTCGAGAGCGCGCATCGCATCATCGCGGACGTGAAGCGGGCGACAGGCTTGCCGATCCGGATTGGCCTTGGACCGACGCGGACCCTGAGCAAGGTCGCCAATGCGCTGGCGAAGGCGTCAGAGAAGGTCTGGCGCGGGGTGGTCGACCTGCACGATGTCGAACTGCGCCAGCGCATGTTCGCACAATGGCCGGTCGAGGAAGTCTGGGGCATCGCGCGCGCGATGACACAACGCCTGCGACCGCTGGGCGTGCGCACCACGGCCGATCTTGCAGCGCTTCCGCCCGAGGTCGCGCGCGATGTGGGGACCGTCGTGCTCGAGCGCCTCGTGCGTGAGTTGAACGGGGTGGAATGCACCGATTTCGAGCCTGAGCCGCCGGCATCCAAGGCAACCGCTGTGACGCGGTGTTTCGGGGAGCCGGTGAGCGACGTGGACGCGCTGCGCGAAGCGATGGTTCGGCGCGCCGTTCGCGCGGCCGAGAAAATCCGCAATCAGGGTCTGGCTGCGACGAGGCTGATCGCGTTTGCGCATGGCAGCAGGTTCAAACCGAACGCGCCATCGGCATCGCGCGTCGGTCGATTGTCGCCGGCAACCAACGATCCCCGCGTCATCGCCGGCATGGCCGCGCGCATGGCCGAAGCGATGTTCGAGACGGGCCGGGTCTATACCAAGTGCGGGGTGATGCTGGAGGGATTGGAAAGGATGGCGGCGCATCAGGCCGACTTGTTTGCAAAGCCCGACCCGCGATCCCCTGCCCTTCTGTCCGCGATCGACGGGCTCAACGGTCGCTTCGGCCGCAATACCATGCGCCTTGCATCCGAGGGGTTCGGAACCAAGTCCTACGATACGAAGCGAGCGTTCAAAAGCCCGTCATGGACGACGCGGATCGATCAGGTGCCGATCGCGCGGTGATAATGTCAGCGCGCCCCGTTCCCGCATGTGCAGTGCCTGTTCGATCGGCGGAGAACAGCCAGGTCTTCGCGGCTTCGTCGTTGTCGAACAACTTGCCATTCTCACCGATCAGTCTCTTTGCCTGAAGGCGCTGAAGGGAAGAATCCGATCCGACCACCGCGATGCGTCTGGCCAGCTTGCCATAGAGCGGAATGAACTGCGCGATCTCCTCGGCGATCGTTCGATCCTGAACCGGAAATCCGTTCGCATTGACCAGGATATGGCCTTCGCCGGGCGTTGCTCCGTTGGCTATTGCACGCTGCAATACAAGCCGGGCCTCATCGTGGAACCGAGCTAGGACTTCCCGCGTCCAGAAACCCCGCAATTCGACGTACAGAAAGCGGCGTGCCATATCGTGATTCAGTCGAAACATAAGACATATCCCCTTTCTTCAAAAAGGCTGAGCGGTCGCAACGACCTCTCCACCCTTTGAATATGCTTTTTACAAGTAAACCGATCATTACGGCGCTGCGCGGCTGCGACGATCTGCGCGAATGCTCATGCCCGCCGGGCAGTCATTCCATGACGAGGACCGTGGCTCGTCTATCTGGCACCGGGGTCGGTCTCGTTGTCCCTGGCGCAGGCGGTCGCGCGGAACCAATGGCAACATGGTGCCAATTTTCAGACAGACTTTTCCAATCCAGCGCGGCCGCGATCGGACGATAGCTGGCGGGATGGACGCCATCGGCGGTCGGCACCGCGCTCAACTGGATGACGGTATCGCCAAAGCTGCGGGCAACTGCTGCAACGATGCGGGAAGCGCGTGCATGGTAGGGCGCCAGCCATGTCACGCGAAACGCCGTCGTGCGGCTGCGCAGTGTCGTGAGATTGCGGGCGAGCGCTGGGTTTTCAGGGTCGTTCGATCCGAGCGCAATCAGAGCGAGCGGTGCTGGCGATCGCGACCGGGGCATGCGGGCTATCTCGGCCGACGGCGCACCGACGCGGGCATGGACCTCGCAGCGGATACCCTGGGCCGCCAGCGCGGATGCGGTGCCGATCGCGGTGCTGTCACCCAGGATGAGGCAAAACAGTATCATCAGCGAACTTGCTGCCCGGGGAGGGTTTTGGACGGGGGCTTCTCCAGAATGTGCAGTCCCTCAGCTGGCAAAACGTGTACGCCGTGATTGGTATAAATCGCGATCCGGTCGGAAGTCTCTGCAATGGGATAGCCACGAACCCGAATATTGCCGGATTGATAGAAGGCGCAGCAGCCCTTCTGAACCTTCGCAATCGTCGCTTCGCGCTCGAACTTGGCGGCTTCGACCCCGGCCGGTCCTGAGCTGACGGCTACGACAACGACTATGCCCCCAGCGATAATGTAATTAGGAAGATTGACGACGCGGTTGGCGACGGCGTGCAGGATTTCCAGAATGAGCTCTGATGAGTTCGAACCTTTCCGTTTGCCGTAGACGAGTGCCCCAAGGGCAACAGCGATAACTGACCAAATGAGGAGCGACGACACCATCACCCGCCACAGCCAGTCGAAAAAGTGTGTGATAGTGAGATACAGTACGACGGTGTAACCCTGGCCCATGACCTCACCCGTCGACATTGTCGTCGCTCCGAACGTGAGCCCGAACGATCGCAGGTAGGTGTCGATGTAACTGTAGCCCGCAAAGTAGAGGAACGCGCCACAGACGATCGCCAGCGACGGGATCAGCGCTAACATCGACGAAAAAAGGCCAGTGATCCGAACCGGAACTGCTGAGGCATCCGGGGACGGCGACGTGGGCGCGGGAGGCCGCTCAGGGTTCATGGTCTTGTGGTTTGAACGTCGGGAGGCGGAGCCGAGCCTAATGGCGCGCCGTGTATTTCACCGAACAGCATGATGCCGATCACGGCAACCGCGCATCCAGCGAGACCGAAGACAATGCGTAGCATGCCGATTGTTCGTGCAGCACGTCCGCGCCTGATTTTCAGGAACAGCCGTCCGATGCCCGTGCGACAGGCAAGCCAGCCATCGGCTATGTCGATCGCCCCGAGGGCGGCGATCGGCAGCGCGACCGCGAACACCAGCCATGCCGGCGGTGCATCGAGCAGGATGGCCGTGCCCACCCCCAGTATGAGTGCGAGTGCGGCACCGGCGTGAATTACGGCCGCAAGCGGCGCGATCCTCCACGTCCGGCTCTGGAAAAGCAGCCGGAAAAGCACCAGCGGTCGCCGGCATGTCTCGCAACGGTGGATGCGGTGACCGGGCTCCCACGGCATCATCGCACGATGGCAGTAGGGACAGGGTGTAAGCCCGAAGCCGGCCATCATGTTCATGACGTCTGAACCGTCTGGATCGATTTCTTAGCGATCATCGCATTTCCCGGTCATTGCGGTCTGGAGGGAAGCGGCTGCGTCGTCGGCGTGGACGGTGCGGCAGCAGGCGGCGTCGCAGGCACGAGCCTTGGCTCAAGGCGCGGCCGTGCGTCCCCGATGAGCTTTCTGAAGGCATCGAGGGTCGCAAGCGTGGTGATCTTGCCGATGTCGGTCGAGGCATAGCTGCCGCCCAGAGCGCCTACACCAACCCACATTCTCCAAGTAAGTCGCTGATTTCGCTGTCGTAATCGTGATATTTCGCATATAAATCATGGCGTTGACGGCTGCGAGGGGCGCGTTTCATGGATCACCTGGAGGGTGCGGGCTTGGCGCGGGGAGATCGGGTTGATTTCGACCGCCGTGTGCGTCTGGAGTTCCGTGGTGCGCAGATCAGTTCAGACGGTGGCCTGCTGGTGATGCGCGAGCTTGATGACGTGCTCGGCCTGTCCAATCTGGCGTCGGAGGCGCTGCGAGACAGCCGCACCGGGAAGAACACGCTCCATCGGCTTGACGGATTGTTCCGGCAATCGGTGTTCGGACGACTGGCCGGATACGAGGATGTGAACGATGCCGACCGCTTGGCCCTCGATCCCGTGATGCGTCAGGTCGTTGGCGGCAGGGCCGTCGAGGCGCAAGCTGCTTCGGCATCGCAGATGGGACGGTTCGAGACCGAGACGCTGGCTCTGGCCGCGAACCGGGCGGCGCTGGCCGATCTGAACGGCCAATGGATCGACCGGTTTCATGACCGCAACGGGTTGAAATACATCGTGCTGGACATGGACAGCTCGGTCAGCCCCACCCACGGCGATCAGGAAGGTGCTGCCTGGAACGGGCATTTCGACTGCACCTGCTATCACCCCATCTTCTTGTTCAACCAGTTTGGCATGCTGGAGCGCTGCGCCCTGCGTAACGGCAATGTCCACAGCGCCGATGGCTGGCGGGATGTCCTTGATCCCGTCATTGCCCGATATGCTGGCCGCGACCTTGGTGGACGCTTCTTCCGGGCCGACGCTGCCTACGCGATCCCCGCGATCTATATGCGGCTGGAAGAAGCCAGGTTCTTCTACGCCATCCGTCTGCCCGCCAACGCCGTCTTGCGCGAGAAGATCGCGCATCGGCTGACACGGCCCGTGGGACGGCCTTCGCTGACCAAGGTCAAACGGTTCTTCGAGGACTTCGAGTATCAGGCGGCGTCCTGGGACAAGCCGCGCCGCGTCATCGCCAAGATCGAATGGCATCCGGGCGAGCTGTTCCCCAAAGTCGGCTTCATCGTCACCAACCTGCCGATGGAGCCAGACTGGGTGGTGAGGTTCTACAACCAGCGCGGCACCGCAGAGCAGCACATCAAGGAAGGCAAATATGCCTTTCGCTGGACGCGGCTGTCATGCCGGAAGTTCCGGCACAACGAGGTGCGGCTGCAACTGCACGCGCTGGCCTACAACCTGGCAACCTTCCTGCGCTGCATCGAACTGCCCGAGGCCATGGCGGACTGGTCGTTGACCAGCCTGCAACTCAAGCTGATCAAGATCGGCGCCCGCGTCGTCCGCCACGCCCGCGCCATTACCTTCCAGTTGGCCGAGGTCGCCGTCACCGGCCCGATGGTGCGGGCCGTCCTTGCCGCCATCCGCCGTCTTCGAACGCCTCCGTCATGCGCATGACCACGATCCATGCCCAAGCTGAACGAAAGCGGCAGGACAGGTCCGTCTGCCGCGCGGAAAAGCGGCTCTGCCGGGCCAGAATGCTGCGGGTTCGAGGCTTGATCCACCCGACTTCGGCCGTTTGCGCGACGACAGACATCGCTCGGGGCGAAAAACGCTTGCCCAGCGAGCAAAATCAGGCGATCTTGAAGTCAAGCGGAAGGCCACTTGGGGAATGTCGGTCGACGTGCTGCGCTTCGATCCCAGCAAGATCATCCTCTCGCAGGGACTGGCACCCGGCGAGATGATCGTTTCGGCCGGCACGCAGGCCCTGCATCCCGGCCAGCGCGTCAGGCCGGGGCCGCAATCCGCCGCGGCTTCGCCGCAACGGCCATGAGGAGGGCGCGTGCCTGCCTCCCCCGCACCGGAAGCTTTCCGGCCTGACCGGCTGGCTTCCGGTTCTTTCTCACCCACGATTACGGAGTCATCGACATGAGCAATCTCGTCTTCATCGCCTTCCCGACGGAACAGAAGGCCGAGGAGGTCCGCCAGAAGGTCCTATCCCTGCAGCGCGAATATCTGATCGAGCTGGGTGACGCAGTCGTCGTGGTCAAGGACGACAAGGGCCATGTGAAGCTCAATCAGATGATCAACCTCACCGCCACGGGCGCCGCTTCCGGTGCGCTCTGGGGCACCCTGATCGGCTTCATCTTCCTCAATCCGCTGATCGGCACGGCGCTCGGTGCCGCGTCCGGCGCTCTCGGCGGCAAGTTCAGCGATATCGGTATCAACGACCAGTTCATGAAGGATGCCGCCGAGGCCCTGCAGCCGAACACGGCGGGCCTGTTCCTGCTCATCCGCAAGATGACGACCGACAAAGTGCTGGCGGATCTCAAGGGCGTCGGCGGCACGCTGATGCAGACCTCCTTCGACGAGACCAAGGAGGCACAACTGCGCGCGGCGCTCTCGGCCGCGGCGGAGACCGAGGCCCCGCAGGCTTGAAGCATCGACCGAAGCCCGCCGCCATGAGGCGGCGGGCCGCGCCGACGAAAGAGGGACTTCGGTGAGCAAGACGCCTTCCGCCCCCAGCCGCGGCAACGACGCGCGCGCTCCACTGAACATCGACCTCGCTCTTCAGGGCGGCGGAGCCCATGGCGCGTATACCTGGGGCGTGCTGAGCCGGATTCTCGAAGAGGACTGGCTGACGATCGAGGCGATCTCCGGCACCTCGGCTGGTGCCATGAATGCCGCCGTGCTGGCCTCCGGCTATGCGCTGGGCGGGCGTGCAGGCGCTCGCGACGCATTGGACCGCTACTGGCGGAAGGTGTCCGAGGCGGCACGCTTCAGCCCATTCCAGCGCTCGCCGCTCGATGTGCTGCTCGGCCGCTGGACGCTCGACACCTCGCCGCTCTTCGTGGCGATGGACATGATGTCCCGCGTCGTCTCGCCCTACACCCTCAACCCGTCGGGTACGAACCCGCTGACGGACATCCTCGCCGAGGCGATCGATTACGACGCTATCGCAAGGGGCCCGATCAAGCTCTTCATCTCCGCGACGAATGTCAGGACGGGGCGCAACCGCATCTTTCGGAACGGCGAGATCACGCCGGACGTGCTGCTCGCCTCGGCCTGCCTGCCGACGCTGTTTCAGGCGGTCGAGATCGACGGCGAGAGCTATTGGGACGGTGGCTATTCCGGCAACCCGACGATGACCCCGCTGATCGAAGAGAGCACGGCCAGCGACACCATTCTCATCCAGATCAACCCGGTCGAGCGGCCGGGCACGCCGCGCAATGCTCGGGACATCCTGAACCGCCTCAACGAGGTCTCCTTCAACGCGGTGCTACTGAAGGAGCTGCGGATGATGGCGCTGCTGCAGCGCGAGGCGCTCTCCGGCACGGGCGAGGGCGCGCGCTGGGCGCGCATGCGCCTCCACCGCATCACCAGCGACGCCATGATCGAACTTGGCTATTCCTCGAAGCTCAATGCCGAGTGGGAGTTCTTCACGATGCTCCATGACGAGGGCAGGCGCTCCGCCGAAGCGTTCTACCGGGCGCATCGCGACGAGATCGGCAAGCATTCGACGCTCGATCTCGACGAGTTCACCAAGGGGGTCTGACGGGTGCCTGCGCTGAAGAGAACTGCCGCTGCGACGCGGTTTTACGCCCGGAGCCGAGCTGGCCTATGACCAGCGCCAAGACCTCCCAGGCCGCGCAGGTCATCATCGCCGTAATCCTGTTCGTGGTCGCGCTGTCGATCGCGAGTTCCGTCTTCGCGCCGGTCGCCTTCGCGCTGTTCATCATCGCGCTGGTCTGGCCCTTGCAGAAGGCCTTGCAGGGCGCGCTGCCGCGGCTGCTGGCGCCGGCGCTGAGCCTGTTCGTCATGGTCGTCGCCTTCTTCGCCTTCGGCTCGCTGATCGTCTGGGCCTTCGGCCGGGTCGGCCGCTGGATCGTCAGCGATGCCGCGCGCTTCCAGGCCTTCTACGAGCAGATCACGCTCTGGCTCGAAGGGCATGGCATCGCGGTTGCGGCGCTGTGGTCGGAGAATTTCAGCTCGGCCTGGGTGCTGCGCGCCGTCCAGACCGTGAGCGGCCGGCTGAACAGCACGATGAGCTTCTGGCTGGTGGTGCTGGTCTACGTGCTGCTCGGCCTGCTCGAGGTCGAGGATTTCGGCCGCAGGCTCAAGGTGATGCGCAACCGCGACATGGCCGAATTGATCCTGCGCGGCAGCATCGCGACGGCCGCCAAGATCCGCCGCTACATGCTGGTCCGGACGGCGATGAGCGTCATCACCGGCCTGCTGGTCTGGGTCTTCGCCCGGACCGTCGGCCTGCCGCTGGCCGAGGAATGGGGCTTCATCGCCTTCCTGTTGAACTATGTCCCCTTCATGGGCCCGCTCGTCGCCACGGTCTTCCCGACCCTGTTCGCGATGACGCAGTTCGGCTCCTGGCAGGCGGTCATCGCGGTCTTCGCCTGCCTGAACCTGATCCAGTTCATCGTCGGCAGCTATATCGAGCCGCGGGTCGCCGGCAGTGCGCTCTCGATCTCGCCGCCGATCGTCCTGTTCTCGGTCTTCTTCTGGAGCTATCTCTGGGGCGTCTTCGGCGCCTTCATTGGCGTCCCTATCACGATCGCCCTCATCACCTTCTGCGCCCTGCATCCGTCGAGCCGCTGGCTGGCGGAGATGATCGGCGCGGTGCCGAAGGAGGCAGGCGCCGCGGGTGGATCCGGCCCGGCGGCCTGACCCGCGGCTCCGGGGAGAATGGGACGTGGCGCACAGTGGTGAGACGCCCGGCTGATGCTGCCCGTCCGGGCGATGGCTACCCTGCATCGCAGCGTTGGCAGGCATCGACCGGAGGCGGGCGGAAGCGATGGAGGGGGCGGCCGTGGCCGATGACAGGCGGTTTTCGGCGCTCCTCGTCCGGGGGCTGTGCCTGCTGGCGCTATGGGTGATCCTGATGGGGTCTGCGCTCAAGGATTTGCCGGTCGGCATCGCCGCAAGCGCCGCCGGAGCTTGGGCCAGTACCGTGCTGTGGCCGGTCGGCGCTGGGCTTTCTCTTCGCGGCCTGATCCGTTTCCTGATCCGTTTCCTGCCGCAATCCGTTGTCGCGGGCGTCGATGTGGCGCGGCGCGCCTTTGCGCGTGATCCCGATCTGCGGCCGGGTTTCGCGACCTGCCGCTCGATCGTTCCCGATGGCATGGCACGTGATTCTGCGTGCGCCGTGATGAGCCTGCGGCCCGGCAAGCTACCCGTTTCCGTTGCGGCCGACGGGATGCTGCTGATCCATTGCCTCGACCTGCGCGAGCCCATCGCGGAGCAGGTCGCTGCCGACGAGGCGCCCTTTTGCCGGATATTCCGGGCGGAGCGCCGCGATGGCTGACATTCTGGCCGCCGCGGCGTTCCTCGTCCTCGCGATGACCGTCCTCGCGTTGTTGCGTGTGCTCCGTTCCCGCGTCCTGGCCGAGCGCGTGATGGCGTTGCAACTGCTCGGGACCGGCGGCACGGCGGTGCTTCTGCTGCTGGGAGCCGCTTCCGGCTCTGCCGCCGTGATCGATGTCGCGTTGCTGCTCGCCCTGTTCGCGGCGTTTGCCTGCGTGGCCTTCGCGCTCGGCATGGCCGAGCCGGCCGCCGAACTTGATCCGGCGAAGGAGCAGCCATGAGCGGCCTCGGCGATATCGCCACCATCGTTCTGGTGAGCGCGGGCGCGCTGCTCTTCCTCGCCGGCGCGCTCGGCCTGCTGCGCTTTCCCGATACGCTGAGCCGGCTGCATGCGATCAGCAAGGCGGACAATCTCGGGCTCGGGCTGATCGTACTCGGCCTCCTGCCGCAGATGGCGAGCATCGCGGACGGCCTGAAGCTGCTCTGCATCTGGCTGCTGGCGCAGCTTTCATGATGGTGATAGGTCCGGGCGGATACAGCTTCAACAGCTACTGGAAGCTCGGGCTGCCGCTGATGCTCTGGTTCTTCGTCATATCCGTTTTCTACGTTCCGATGGTCTGGAGCTTCTGAATGTCGCCTCGTGCTTGCCGGGCACTCGCCCGAACCCGCTTCACCGGCCGAAGCTATCGGACGCAGCCCCGGCGCTGCGTGATCGATGGATATAATAGCTCGATCGGCGGGCATGACGGACAGCAGGTGCGATGATGAGCTTCGGCACGAGAGCTCTCCTGCTTCCGCTGCGCTGGAGCCGTGGCCTGTCCGGCATCGGCCTGGCGCTCGGCACCTTCCTGTTCGCAGCCTCGCTCACCCCCACGCTCGTGCCGCGCACGGCCGTGATCCAGGGCGTTCTGGGTGGTGTCTGTTTCGCGGCAGGCTATGGCTTCGGCACGGCCTGGCGCTGGCTCTGGACCTATCTGGAGATGCCGGCGCCCAATGAGCGGCTGCGCCGCATCGTCAACATCGTCGTCGCCGGCATATGCCTGCTGGTCGCCGGCATCTTCCTCGCGAATGCGGCGGAATGGCAGAATTCCATCCGCCGCGTGATGTCGATGGAGCCGATCGAGAGCGCCCATCCGTTCAAGGTCAGCCTGATCGCGCTCGTCACCTTCGCAGTGCTGCTGACCCTGGCGCGTCTGTTCAGGCTGATGGCCCTCTTCCTGGCGCGCCGGCCGCTGGGCTTCATGCCGCGGCGGGTCGCGCTCGTGGCCGGCCTCGCGATCACGACGGTTCTGGTCTGGTCGCTCGCCAACGGCTTCCTGGTGCGCGTCGGCTTCCGCGTGCTGGATTCCTCCTTCCGCGAACGCGACGCCCTGATCGAGCCGGCCAGTCCGCAGCCGACGGACCCGCTTCAATCCGGCAGTCAGGCCTCGCTGGTGAAATGGCGGGAGCTGGGGCGGGCGGGCCGCGAGTTTGTGGCCTCGCGCCCGAGCGCGGCCGATATCACCGCCCTGTCGGGCCGGCCGGCGATGCAGCCGATCCGCACCTATGTCGGGTTGCGCGCGGCCGGGACGGCGGAGGCGCGCGCGCGGCTGGCGCTGGAGGAATTGAAGCGCTCGGGCGCCTTCGACCGGAAGATTCTGGTGGTGATCACGCCGACCGGCACCGGCTGGGTCGATCCCTCGGCGATCAGCCCGATCGAGCATCTCGGCGACGGCGATGTCGCCAGTGTCGCGCTGCAATATTCCTATCTGTCGAGCCCACTCTCGCTGCTGGCTCAGCCGGAATACGGTTCCGAGGCGGCGCGAGCGCTGTTCAGCGAGGTCTATGGCCACTGGACGCGCCTGCCCAAGGAACGCCGGCCGCGGCTCTACCTGCACGGCTTGAGCCTGGGTTCGATGAATTCGGAGCGATCGATCGAGTTGCTCGAATTGATCGGCGATCCGATCGATGGCGCCGTCTGGAGCGGCCCGCCCTTCGGTAACCGTTTCTGGCGCGACATCACAGACCGGCGCAATGAGGGTTCGCCGGCCTGGCTGCCGGAATACCGGGAGGGCCGCGCCGTCCGTTTCATGAACCAGAATGGACCGACCGTTCCGCCTGCGACGCCCTGGGGCGTGATGCGGATCGTCTATCTCCAATATGCCAGCGACGCGGTGACCTTCTTCGATCGCCGTAGCTTCTTCCGAAAGCCTGCCTGGCTCGAGCCGACGCGCGGCCCCGACGTCTCGCCCCAGTTCCGCTGGTATCCCGTCGTGACCGGCCTGCAGCTTCTCGTCGACATGGCCTTCGCGACGAGGACGCCGATGGGCTACGGGCATGTCTACGCTCCGCAGCACTATGTCGAAGCCTGGGTCGCGGTGGCCGGGGCGGGGAGCTGGTCGCCGGAGGCCCAGGCCGCGTTGAAGCGTCATCTCTGGGATCACGCCCAGCGCGGCAGCGATGATCGCGATGGCGAAGAGGGCGCTTACGACAATCGCGGGGGCTGAGGATGAGGCGTCTTCAGGAGCGAGCGACCCGCTCCTGAAGATAGGTCGCCACATCCCGGGTAAGCTCGGATAGCGTCAGGCCGTGGTTGAAGCGCCACCAAGCCCGAGCAGGACACCCCCACCGATCACACCGACGTCTTTCTTGCGCGCCGAGCCACTGGCGACCGCCTCCTGGATGCCGGTGTTGACGTCGACCAGGGTCATGAGGACCTGGCTTTCGAGCGTCTTGGATTTTAGGCCGACCGCACCGCCGAAGACACCCCCGATGCCGCCACCGGACTCGCGGGACTTGGCATCGGAATAGACCACCTTCACCTCGATCAGATAATCAGCTTTGGTAACGGGCCGGGTGGCAGCGGTCGCGCCGGCGATCGCCCGCTCCCGCTCGAGCGCGCTGAAAGCCTCCCCGCGATCGGCTACGCGGAAGCAGTTCGAACGTGCGATCATGAGCTTGACCAGAGGAAGGGCATCGACGCGGGCGGTCGATCCGCCATTCTGCATTTCCGCCATACGCATCAGTGCCTGCAATTGCGGGGAAAGGGCGTCGGCGGGGTCCGCAGCTTTCGTTTCTACGAGCGCTGCGACGCCGAGCGGCACCGGGCATTGGGGCAGTTGCGTCGTCTCGTCGACGCCCGTCCCGCCCTGGCCAAGCTTTTGCGCGAAGGCGATGGAAGGTGTGACGGCCGCAAGCGCGGCCGTCACGGCGAACAGGCAGACGCGCTCAAGCACCGGCCTTATCCTTTTTGGCGTGGGCCAAGGGATCGCAGATCCCCGCGCGCTCTTCCTGCGTCACGACTTTCCTGGCCGCTTCGTCGCAATCCTTGCAATCGGGGCAGTCGGCGCAATCCTTGCACTTGCCCTTATGATGGCGATGCCTGGCATAATGTGCCTTCTTCGCCGCAATCTGCGTCGCAGCGTCGTCTCCAGCCCGCTCTCCGACATAGGCCGACATGGCGACGAGGATGGGCGTTGCCGATTGCGCGCTCGCCGCTGCGGGCATGGCGGCCGAGAGAGCGGCAAGGCTCAGCGCGGCGATAATTTTCAGTTTCATGATGCTGTTCTCCAGTTCTGGCCGATTGTCAGAAGAAGCCGTTGCGTCGGCCGTCGCGACGGTCATCGTGGCGGGTATCGCCATCGCCGAGGGCCGAGCGCCGGACCTCGAGCTCCACCCCATCCCCCTTGCGGCGGATGCGGACATCCTGCGGGGCGAGGTTGTTGCGCTTCGCCCAGCGGTCGGCGTCGGCGTCCGAGCCGAACTCGCCCATTTCCTCAAATTCCCAGTTGCTCATGTCGATGCTCCTGACTGATCGCCTCGCCGGCGCGCGGAGCCGGTCGGGGCGTGACGATGTGCGGGGTTCCGCGCATGATCGGGGCGGCAGTCAGTTGACCGCGCTTCGTCGTCGCTGCGATGCGTCGAAAATCCCGACAGCATTGCATGGTCGCGTAGCGCCACCTCGATCGCGCTGATTTCGTAAGAGGGACGCCCGGGATCGCGACGCACGAAGAGAATGACGGTCGAAGGCCCGGCCAGCCACCGGGCGATCGACACGGGAGCGATGCCTGGCGTGCGGTCTGCGATGCCGGCAATGCCGGTCATCACGGTTGCGCGCACGGTCTCCCCCCAGCGCAGTGCCTGCGGACACGACGGATCGTGACCTGCGACCTCGGCGATCGCGCTGGCGGGCAGCGCATGGATTAGGCGGCGGACCCCTGAGAGCGTCTCTGCCGGCTCATTGCCGATATGGGTGATTGCGCGCAGCAGGACGTAGCGCGCGGCATAGGTGAAGGCTGTGCCGCGCACGTTTTCGACCGGCAGGAACGCTTCGATCGCGGAGGATCTGGCATAGTCGCTCGGATGATCGGCAAAAAAGTCCCAGTTGCCGAGCGCCGGATCGATCAGGACATCGCGGGTCTGGTCGGCAAGCGCGGTGAACGCGTCGCCATCGCCCAGGATGGCGAGGCGGTCGCCCGTGCCGTTTCGGACCGTGCGAAGCCGGTCGGCCGAAGCGGTCTGGACGGTCGCGATCGTCAACAGCGGGCGCGCGGGTTCGCATTCTCTCTGGAAGGAGAGCGGGTAATCAGCGCGCATGGACCCCGCCTCCCCTCTCTTGCATCGCTCTTGAGCGAAGGAAGCGGCCGAGCGGCATGAGGACGGCGTAGGTAAGGCCGAAGATCGCGGCCATCGCCAGGGTTTCGCCGCCCCAGTCGAGAGCGTCCTCATGCTTCGCCTGCTGGATGCACTGGGTCATGGTGTTGGTGTCGAGGTTGCAGGGATGCCAGTGTTTGCTGGCGATGACCTGTTCGAAGGATAGCGGGGCGGCGGTCATGGTCTTGACTCCTTTCGGTGGGGGGCGGCGTCGTGAAACCGGCTGCGCTGCTGCGGCAGATAGCGTTCGAGAAGGCGCTCGATTTCGGGATCGCCGAAGGGATCGTCGTCGAGGCCGGTGTAGGGATTGAGCGACGACAGGCCGGTGTCGAACGCGAGCGGAAGATGGTGGCATCGAGGCAGGTCGAGGTCGGTCTCGAAGGGGCCGGGTTCCCGTCGAGGGAGAGGCATCTCGATCGTGATGGCCCGCGAAGAGACCGACTTTACCGAAGGATGGTTGCCGACCTGCCCTGCTGAACGCGCGCGGGGTGCCTTGGAAGCGCGTCGCTGTATCCGAGGTGCGGGAGCGGCTTTGGACACATATACGGGCGGCTGCGGGGCCTGATAGCGGGCAGACAGACCGATCCACCACATTCCGAGGGCGACAAGGGCAAGGACAGAAATGAGCATGAGCGCCATCACAGTTCCAGTCCGATGTCTTTTTCAGGGAAGGGAAGTTCCGGCGCTTTGGGCTCTACGATTACCCTATGTTTGGTAAGGTCGAGTGAGGGGTCGGTGCGGATATCGATTTTACCGAGAGAGTTGTCCTTGTTGGCTACTTCGGCATTGCTCCCAAGCTTTTCCGGAGCGCGATCGAGGTCCGGCGGAAGCGAGGGGTTGAACGGCTCGTTCGACGTTGCTGCGGGTTGCGCGCCGGCGACGCCCCGCGCCGGATCGACCGAAAGTTCGCCCACGGTCTCGAGCGCCGATGTCTTGTTGCCTTCGTTGCGCTCGATGGCCTGTGTCAGCTTTTCGCGATCGTCGGTGAACAGCTGGATATCGTCGCGGACGCGGGTCACGGTCACGTTGAACAGGCGCTGGTTGGAAAGGTTGGATTCCTTGTGGCTCATCACCGCGATCGCGGTGTCGGTCGTGATGCCCTGCGCCGCGTGCATGTTGAGCGCATAGGCAAGGCTGATCCGCTCCATCATCGGATCGCCTGCCTTGAGATCGTGGATCGTGCCGTCGCTCGCCTCGACGCGGATGCCCGCCTTGTCGGCCGAGATGACGCGGGCGATATCGTTGTTGTTGAGGCCACGATCGCGATCGTTTTTCGTCCAGCGGATCTTGTCGCCTTCGTGCAGCCGGATCTGCTCGCGTTGCGCGAGCTGCATCGCATCGCTTTTGTCGAGGGGCGATATGCGCTGCGGGTCGAAGCTGCGCACACGCGAGCCGATCCGCACCTGGACGCGTCCCTTGTGGTCGACGCCGATGACATCGTAGGTGCCCGGTCCAAGGCCGAGGTCCCTGACGGCTTTCGGGATGTCCAGCACCTGGCCGGGCTTGTAGCTGTGAGCGTAGCGCAGTTCCTCGCGGGTAATGTTGATCTTGTCGAGGACGCCGATCGCGACGCCCTCGCCCTTGATCGCCCCTTCGGCGGCAAGCCCGTCTTGGATGCGCACATTGAGTTCGGCGCGCGCGACCCGGCCCGACGAGAACATGGCCGTCGTCTCGCGCTGTTCGGGCGTAAGGCCCAGCCAATGCTCTGCGGCCGCCTTCACATGCTCGGGGTTGGCCGTGACCTTGTCGCCGAGCACCGCCATCGCCTCGCGCACCTGACCGAGGTTGGTGAGCGCAGCGACCGTGCGCAGCTGGTCGGTGCGCTGGCGCAGGTTTTCGTCCATCCGCGCCAGCGTGATCCCGCCGGCCTGTGCGATCGCGAAGGCCTTGCCGGCATCGACCGCGGTAATCTGCTGGCGGTCGCCGATCATCAGGAAGCGATCGACGCCGAGCGCATTGGCGATGCCGACGAGGTGCTTCATCTGTTCGGAGCCGACCATCGAGGCTTCGTCGAGGATGATCGTCGTGCCGGCGAGCGCGTCACGCGCGCCGTCATAGCCTGCGCCCTTCCCTGCGAGCGCATGGCGCGCATAGCTGTGGACGAAGGAGGAGACGGTGCGACTCTCGATGCCGGTTTCGGCGCCGAGCCGGTCGGCGGTGGCTTTCATGAGCGCCAGGCCGACGACCTTGCCGCCTTCCTGCTCGACATTGCGCGCGACGCTCGCAAGCATCGTCGACTTGCCCGCGCCCGACACGCCCTGCACGGCAACGATCCGATCGCGCGAGATGAGCGCCATGGTGGCGGCGGCCATCTGCCCCTCGTTAAGCTGTTTGTCGCCCGAGGCGGCATTGATGCGGTCGATCACCACATCGGCAGGGACGATCACGCGCCCCTCGCCTTTCCCGCGCTCGATCTCGGCAAGGATACCGCGCTCGGTCGCCAGCGCCTCGGGCGTCGTGACATGGGTCACGAAATCATCGATCCGGTCCGACTTGCCGGGGATCAGCTGCTCATTACGGATCAGTTCGGAGACGCGGGCATCGATATGACTGGCGGTGACGCCCTTGAGACCGAGATCGAGCGCAGTTCGGGCGACGGCGGATACTTCGAACGCCGCTTCACGCTGGGCGTGGATACGGATCGCGGATGCAACAGCATGCTGAGCGCGAATCTCGACGGGCGAAAGACGTAGCCGCTCGATACCTCTGGATACGAGCGGATCGCCGGGGCGGAACATCTCTCCGAGTGTCTCGCGAATAGTCTCGATCACCGCACCGACCCGTTCCATCGTGCCGAGCCGGGTATCCGGCCTGTCAAGACCGGCACGATCCCGGGCGGCATCGACCAGCGCCTTTCCGTCGAACCCGAGCGCGGTTGCCCGATCACGCCATTCCGCGCGCAAGGCATCGCGGTCCTCGACATTCAATTTTGCGTCGCGGGTATTGGTCGTGATCCGGTCGATTGCCTTGGGATTGGTGATCCCCAGTTCAGCCGCCTTGGCCGCTATCTCGGTGCGGCGCTGACTAAAGGCTTCGATGACGGCTTTGGGCACGCCATTGATCTCGAACTGGCCGTGCTTGCCGGTGATGCTGGTTTCATAGCCAATCTTTGCCAGCTCGGCGCGGAACTGGGCATGATAGGCCGCGCCGATGGTGGTGTTGTTCTTCCACAGCTGGCCATTGTGCAGCGCCTGCCAGGCCCCGTTTGCCATCTTCGTCATGTTCGCGACGAGGACGTGGATATGTCCCTGCGGATCGAGCGCACGGCTCGTGTCGTGCTGGAACATGGCATAGACGAGATTGCCGGTTCGCACAGCGTCGCCATGCCTGGAATGCTCGTAGGTCCGCCCTTCGGCAAAGGTCTTCTCGACCCATCCCATGGTCGCACGAACGGCGTTCATATGCGCGGCGAGAACGCGGGCGTCGCCGGCGACATAGGCCATGACGCTGGCCGACTTGGGCATCGAGAAAGTCAGGTCTACACCGGACTGGCGGTTCTGGACCTGCCCGACCTTTTCCCCGTCGGGCATTTCGCCGTTGAGGATCTTCTCGAAGTCCTCCTTGGTGACCTCGCCCGACAGACCGAGCGCTGCCGCCCCCTCCCCGCCCCACGCGGTCGCCTCGGAGGCATGCTCGGCAGTGTAATAGTCGTCCTTGGCGAAATAGTTCGCCGCGCCCGAGGCCGATTTGACGGAAGCGACCGAGAGCATCGGTTACATTTCCGGGTCCATGTCATCGTCGATCTCGGGCGAGCGGTCATGCCCGTGATGACGATGATGATGGTCCTCGGTGCGATCGGTCGCGAACCCGTCGCGCAGTTCGCGCGTCGACTGGTCCTCATGCCGGTCGCCATCGGAACGGTTCGACGGACCTTCATGACTGTGCATGTCGGGGTTCGATCGTGTCTGTTCGGCACCCTGCGCAGCTGTGCGGTTATCGATGAGTGACATCCCCATGCCAGTCAGTTTCGCATCGAGGTTGAGCTGGCCGTGGGTTCCGCGCGCGGTCTCGGCATTGGACGCCGTCCTGCCATCAGCCGACTGCCCGGGTTCTGTTCCGCCGGCTGCTTTGTTCGCTTGTGCGATCTGGATCTGATCCACCACGACCGGCGGTGCGGCGATCACCTCCATCGCCGCTGCCGCCTTCTCCGCTTCGCTCCGGGCATGACCAGCTTCAGACTGCGTCTTCTGTTGCTCTTCTTCCTCGCGCTCTTCCACGCCTCCCACGGGCCGCGTGGGCGTATGCTCACGCCCACCTTCACCCCCCTCATCCGCGCTTTCGTTCCGGCGTCGCCGGTCCTGCGGCGAGACGTATTCGGTCGGCTTGAAGTCCTTCCGGGGAACGGCGCCTGGGGCGATCTCGGGATAGGAGCGTATCTTCAGTTCGATCCGCGAGGCGGGAAAGCCGTCGGGGAATTTGACGAAGCCGTGCAGCGAGGGGAGATTGTTGATGTCGTCGGGCAGGACGAGCGGTTCGATCGCGGTGCGCGGCGTCAGCGTCGAGGCATCGCGGGTATTGTTATAGCCGTAGCTGTAGGCTTCATCCATCTGGCGCACTTCGCGATTGCCGATGAACTCGGAGCATTTTTCGGCGGTCGTGCGGTCGGCGGTGGCGAGGATCAGCTTGGTGCGCGCAAGGCCCGTCAGCGCGGTCGCGTTCTGGAGCCCATAGGTGGCGACCAGCTTGTCGAACGAGTGGATGCCAAGGACGAATGCACCGCCGAAATTGCGGGCGGACTGGAGGCCATGTTCGATGCCCGGTAGCGCATGGAGCGCGTGGACCTCGTCGAAGAGATACCAGGTCCGCAGATCGCGTGTCTTGGGCAGGCGCATGAGGTTGTTGACGGCGAGGTCGATCCACAGCGTGAAGAGCCCGCGGGTCATCTCCAGATCGTTGTACGAGCCGGTGATGAACATGATCGACCCGTCGCGATTGTCGGTCGCGATCCAGTCGCGGATCGAGAAGGCCGGAGGCCCGCCCTTGACCGGGTCCGGCATGAAGCGAAGCGCCTGTCCGTTGACGTTGAGGACGGAGCGGATGGACTCTGCCATCCGCGCCGCCTTTTCGGTCGTCAGCGGGGCAGCGACGGTATCTTCGAGCTTGGCGTGGATCTTCTTGAGGTCGGCCTGCATCAGGTGGTGGGCGATGGCGGCGTTGTTGCCTTCGCCATCTTCCTGAAGCTTCAGGCACATCTCGATGAAGAGCATGCGCGCGGCGTTCTGCCAGAAGGGTTCCTTGTCCTCGGGATGGGAGGGAATGAGCGCGGCGGCGGCCGACACGAAATCAGCATAGTTGCGGCATTCATCGAACAGCGTCCACGGTGCGCAGCGCTCGTCCATGGGGTTGAGGATGACGTCGGTTTCGGGATCGTAGAAGCTTTCGACGAAGGCGCCGGTAAGGTCGAAGATGACGGCGCGGTGGCCGCGCGCACGGATCTGCGAGACGTGACTGCGCAACTGCGTCGTCTTGCCGGTGCCGGTGGTGCCGATGAGCATCGTATGGCTCTGTTCGAGCCTCCATGGATAGGGGATGCCGGCGATGCGGTAGGGCACATGGATGCCCTGGTCTACGCGATCGATGACCGGCGCCTTGGCGACGCGTGCGGGATCGAATGGCGGGTCGTGCTCGGCGCATTCCTTGCGGAAGTTTTTGGCGTTGTGGGCGCGCACGGCATTGAGGAGAACATCGTTCTCGACGAGCATCGCGCCGCGATTGTGGCGCTCCTGGAGCATGTCGCGCCCGCGCTTGTTGGCCCACATGATGAACCACATGATGAGCGGCGCGGCAATGAAGACGGACATGACCAGCGTGGTCAGGAAGATTTTGACGGTCTTCGCCCATGCGTGAACGACATGGGGTTCGTAGGGGACGTAACCGATCGGAACCTTGGTGACGATGCCGCTGGGAAGGGTCAGGTTGATGAGGTGGAACTTGTCCGCGCCGACCCATGTCCAGACGGCGGAATAGAGCTTCATGAGGTCCAGCTGGAACTCATGTTCGGCAAGCCCCAGCCAGACGAAAATGTTGAAGAGGACGATGAAGGTTCCGAGCCAGATCCAGATGGGCACCTGGATGCCGGCCCACGTCATCTTGTACTGGCTGGCGAGCAGCTGTGATCCGCGCGTGAAGTTGCCCGAATTTCGGGTGATCCGTCCGCGTGCGGAGTGATGTTTGACGGTCGCGGCCTGGCCGTTGAAGCGGATGTCGTTGCTACGCATGGAAGGTCTCCAGGCGTTGCTTTGCGGCTGCTAAGAGCTGTGGGACGACGTCACCGTGATCGCGCGTAATGATGACGTCGATCGCCGCTTGCATGTACTCGAGGACGAGCACGGCGCGGGTGATATTGAAGCTATGGTCCGCCTCGGCAAATCTGATGCCGAACATGAGAGCGTAGCGAGCGGCTTCGGACCGGGAACAGCCTCGCTTTGCAGCGATCTGATCCAGTGCCGCCAACTCACTCGGCAAAAGCCGAAAAGCTATGGTTGACTTAGACATGTACCACCCACGGTCAAGTGGATGGTGGGGCTTCCGAGCCTCTTAGATACCGCGATTTGCAGGGGGTTTCCAGCAATAACGTGTAGCTAAATTGCAAACAGAACTTATCGTGCAAAGACAAGTAGTTAGCGTGGGTGTCGTGAGGCGTTTGCACATGCAAACAGGCAAGCGTATGCAAACGGTCGATATTTCAATGTCTTAACCTGCGGCCTGCCGCATAGGGTGTGCAAATCTCTAGGGACTATCAGTGGTTGTCGGGGCATCAGGGGATGTTGTCCGATCGTTGGCTCCGATTCCGGCAGGGAAGCGCCGCAGGCAATCATCCTCGGGATCGTCGGGACGGGGTTTCGTGGAGCAATCCCGTCCCACGACGGACCTGGCCATAGGCCAGTGTCCGTCGCCCTTATGCTGATCCGGTCAAGACCGGATCAGCGAGCGCGATGGTGGCTCCATATGGAGATGATGCTGCGTGCTATTGTGTCGTCGTCGGCACGCTGGCATCCTGTGTCGTGGAGGCTGGTCACACGATCAGAAAAGGCATGTCTCATGGCACGGAGTATCGAGCAGGAACGCAAGCAGCTTGAGGCGGAGGAACAGCGGTTGAGCGAGCGACGCAAGCAGCTTGCCGAACGGGAGCGAAGCGACCGGCTGAAAGAGGTCGAGAAGTCGGGCTTGATGAAGGCCGACAGCGCGCAGTTTACCGGCATCCTCGAAGCGATCCGCAAACTCGGGGCGACAGAGACGCTCAAGCGCCTGACCGCGTAAGTCGGTCGGCGCAGCGTCGGGCTTCAAGCCCGACAGGCAAAATGATGGGGGAGCGGCCGTCAGGCCCTCCCCCATTTTGCATAGGCAAAGATTGTCACGGATCTTGTGCCATGCAGGCAGAAAAAAGGGGCACCGGACGAATGTCCGGCACCCCCGACGCAGGGACCGTGGAGGGAGGCTAACCCCAGACCATGCGTACATCGTCGGCGACCGTGGAGGTCGCGGCAATCCTGTCGAGACGATCGAGATAGCTGTGCAGGCCATTGTCGGTCATGGCTTTGCGGATGTCGGGCTTTCCGAGCCGCGCGCGCAGGTCGTCGAGGGGAATGTCGCCGCACGCTTCTGTGCCAAGACCCATCGCTTCGAGAACGGCGTAACCGTTCTGGTTGGAGAGGTCGATTTCGGCTGCGCCGTCGGGTGAGGAACCGACGCACATGCGGATGGAGCGGGTCGCATCGTCGCGCCAGAATCGGATGGTAAGGCCGCGAAACTGCGCTTCCTCGACCACGGCTATGACGGCTTCGTCATGGTCGAACAGGGCGCAGATCGACGCGAGCGACCATGGACATACGCGGGCCTCGAAACTGGCGCTGACAAGCGGGTCATCATCGTCGTCCTCGATGAGTTCACCACGCTCGCGAGCGAAGGCGCGGAACGCGGCGAGCTGGCGAGCGGTGATGATGGCCGGTCTGGCGACGGCGCGCTGCTGGACGGCGAGCGAGAATGTGATCGACATGGGCTTGTCTCCCGATTGAAACCGCATTCCCGATCCCCCTGCCCTTCGACCCGTGAGGGTCGCGCTGGTCGGTTCAGGATTGTCGGTCCGAAGGACCGTGATCGACCCGGCATCCCGGCATCGGATGCGTTGGTGGTGCGCGGTGCGATCGGCACCGGCGAGGCGTAGCGAACGGGCGACCCGCAGGGGTCGCCGTGACGCGAGCGAGCCGTGCCGGTCGGCTGTCATGGAGGGCGTCCCGGGACCGCGCGAGGCGCAGCGGGT
>JAESGL010000187.1_pt1 | contig 64766 bp, 64 predicted proteins | sample 9269711 | NCBI WGS metagenome assembly JAESGL01 (sample SAMN14515918, study PRJNA621676) | algae metagenome | isolation source: Kastovskya adunca ATA6-11-RM4 and co-occurring heterotrophs from soil and... | place: Chile: Atacama Desert | collected 2011-06-27 | reverse complement strand
TTTTCAATGGTTGAAACACACCTTGGAAAATATCATGTCCATCAACCACAAAAATATCCGGGACCTCTACCCGCAAAACTACCTGCGGAATAACTGCTAAACAAGATGTACTTTACGGGGCGGTTACGGCGTAGCTCAGCCAATTCCTTACTCTCTGCTCTGTAGACCAGTTTAAGATCCTTCATAAACTCCTTCTGATCCTTAGAGGCTACATACTTGAGGCTGTTACGGATCTGATGGACAATGCAGCTTTGGATCTCTGTTTGAGGATAAATGCTGCTGATTGCCTCTGAAAAGCCTTTGAGCGGGGTGGCCCGTGCCATTATCAATGCAGGAAATCAACATATCCTTTACGCCCCTATGCTGAAGATCTGTTAGGACACTAAGCCAGAAGTTAGCACCCGCCCGGCGGCCCGGCTCACTCTCTGATATATACACCCCTAGAAGTTCTTTACGACCTTCTCTGTTGATGCCCAAAATGTTATACACTGCCTTGGATACAGTGCGCCCTTCTTCTCTTACCTTATAATGCATGGCATCTAGCCAAACTATACACCAGAGTGGCTCCAGTGGCCTTGACTGCCATTCCTTTACCTTAGGAATGATCTTTTCTGTAAGCGCACTTAAGGAATCATGGGAAATGTCCATATCGTACATCTCCTTTAGGTGAGATGAAATGTCTCTGAAGCTCATGCCAAGCCCATACATGCTCAAGATCCTGGGCTCCAGATTCTCGGCCAGTATTGTCTCTCGCTTCTTTACTATCTGTGGCTCAAAGCGCTTGGAGCGGTCTCTGGAGCTTTCGATCTCTATAGGACCATCTGAGGTTCGGAGCTTCTTGTTCACCCTGCCATTGCGCCTATTGCCTTTTGCTCGCTCCTCTTCATCTAGATGAAGACGGTTCGCCGCTGCGATCCATTTCTGCATCCAGGGCAGACTCTAAAAAATGCTTAAGAATGGGCGCCAGAGCTCCATCTTTGCCGAATGTTGGCTTGCCGCTTCTGAACTCTTCTAAAAACTGCTTCTTGATCTTCTCCAGATCTAATCCCTCTTTGTCTTCCATCGTAACTGTGTTAAAGGTATTCTATTTTTCAACCTTTGACACAGTTTGAATTACAGCCTCGACGCCACTGATTTCAACTTTGCTGTATAGTCTACTTTAAACTTAAATCAAGGCACTTAACTTTAGATTTCCCTTATTCAGCAAAAGTTCATTTATAACAATGTAATTATTTGATACCGCCATAAGCAGCGAAGCATATGTGCTTATGTAGTATTTCCACCTGCCGGAAGCCAACCTTCTTTAATAGATCCAGCTGAAAGGTAACTGATCGAGGGCTATCCTCCTTTTCAATATAAGCCATAACTTTATCTCGGTAATTAATATCTCCTATACTCACTAAGTATTCACCATATTTATCCCAGAAATGCGAATTTATTTCTTCTGAATTATGGAGAATCAAATCAGATATCCAGAAGCTGCCTCCTGTTTTAAGAGACCTAAATAGCTTCTCAAATACAAATTCCCATTCTTTATCATCTCTTAGGTGGTGTAAAACGGCGCCAGCCAGGATAATATCATAATGATTTTCTGGTAAGGGGATCTCTCTTATGTCCCCTTGAATGGTAATGATATTACCCCCGGTTACTTCCGCCACTCTAGATTTAGCTTTCTCAACCATGGGCTCCGATAAATCCACCAAGGTACAATTGAGATGAGCAACCTTTGTCAGCATCTTTAGCGTGTAGTTGCCCGCGCCACACCCAATATCCAGCAGGTTTTCAGCATTTGGATTTACCTTCTTAGCCGCATCGGTTATTAGTTCCAGAGATAGCGGGGCATCTATGGCGGATTGTTGTCCGGTCTCCAGGTTAGAAAACCGTTCCACATCATTATCAAATCGTTGTTTTATTTCTTCAACAGTTGATTTATTCTTATGATTACTTTCCATCTGTTCATGCTTTAGTACTTGCCAAAACTATTTGTTTACTTGATATTTATAAAATATCAATTTAGTCAAGTATTGATTCACCTAAGGTATCAATGGAATTACGTCACCTGCTTTACTTTAAAACCGTTGCCGAAGAACTGCACTTTCGAAAAGCTGCTTTAAAACTTTTCATATCTCAGCCTCCTTTAAGCCGCCAGATAAAAGAATTGGAAGAGGAGTTAGGCGTGCGGCTTTTCCAGCGTAATAATAAAAGGGTAATTCTCACCGATGCCGGCGCTTATTTTAAAAAGGAAGTAGACCAGCTGTTTTCCAGGTTAGCGGAAAGCAAAAACATGGTTAAAGAAATTCATGGAGCGGTTAGTGGTCAGCTCCGGATTGGCTACATTAGTTCTACTTACCAGGTGCACCTGGTACATATTTTGAAAGACATGCGTAGTGCTTTCCCTTTTGTAAAAACCAGACTTTACGAGGTGCCGACGGTTAAACAGGTAAGGGCATTGGAAGAAGGTAAACTGGATGTAGGTATCATGCGGGCACCGGTGAATTCAGAGAAAATCAAGGTAACTACTTTATTTAGGGATTCATTTGCGGTTGTTATGCCTATATCTGACAGTCACTTTAACAATATGGCAGAATTATCTACTTATCTGTGTAATCAATCCTTTATCTTCTTTAACCAGGATTACGCACCAGAATATTACCAAAAACTAGTGGAGATCTGTCAACGAATTGGCTTCATTCCGGAAGTGGTACACGAAGCAAATAACATACATTCTATCTTAAGATTAGTTGAAAGCGGCTTAGGGGTGTCAATTGTCCCGTATTCATTAAAAGAACATTATCGTTATTTAAACCTTTTCTTTTTTGAATTAAAACATATTCCTATCACAACCGAAGTATTGCTGGCCTGCAAAGCAGGACCTGTTTCGCCAGCGGTGGAATGGTTTATCCAAAATTATTCTTCTTTATTCAAGCAGGATTAACACACAACTATCAAAACCATTGTAGTTTGCCGAATGATAAAACAGGCTAATATTTAAAACAGAGCTAAATTTCTTCTAGGATGGAACTGCCTTTGCTAAAATCTTTACAGGTCCATTCCCACTGCTCGTGCAATTGTATCTTGCCCTGCTCCGTGATGCTGGGCTTAGAAATGCACTTTCCCGTAAGTACTTCATTTTTATCGTTCACGTGTTGATAAGCAAATTCCAACTCGCCTGCTCTATTGCAAAGGCCCATAAGGCTCCCTTTCCGGATAGCACCTCCCTGGTAATCTCCCCAAATTAGGTCACCGGATTGAAAGTAACTGAAAATAGTGTCGCTGCTCACTTCTCCATTGGAAGAGTTATTCAAGGCCTTGAATTTTTTTTGATGATAATTCCATGGTTTCGAACAAATAATGTAAATTCTGTTATTGTTTATTTCATGTTCATAGGGCGCTCTAATTTCTGAAGAATGGACGTTAAAGTAATTGTGCTGAAGAATCTCCCTTATTTCCTCCAACCGATATTCACAAAAGTAAGACTTCACCTGAATACCCAAAATCTGATCCTGGTACCCTTCAAAGGCTCCTTCTTTCAGCACAAGTAAGATTTTTCCATTTGGCTTCAGCGCGTTATAAAAAACCTCTATTATCTGGTTTATATCTTTTTTAGGCGTGTAGATAATTGAATAAAATGAAATGATAGCATCAACGGAATTAGGAGTTATTTGCCAGTCTAGGAAGTCAGCGCACTCAAATGGGATAGCAGGATTTTCTTTGGCAGCTATCTGGATGCATTTTTCTGAGATGTCAATTCCCACTATATGATACCCTTTATCAAAAATGTATCTGGTAATATGACCAGGTCCACACCCGGCATCATAGATAACACTTCCCTTGTCTAAGCTTGCCAAAAAAGCATCTAAATACTGTCGGTCAAATGGCTTTTCCTCCATTTCGTTCCAGAATAGCTCCTGATATTTATCAGCTATCTTATTGTAGGTTATCCGTGTGTTCTCGTGAACTTCCCTGATTCTCATTTCACTTTTTTTAGTAATAATATTTTCCCTTAAGCTACTAAAAGACAGTTGCCCATGCTCGATTACTTTTCCTCCAATGAACAGGTAATCTACTAAACCATTGTTGCATGAGGTAATAGTCCTTGCTAATCTTTGTATGGGCAGCAGGTGTATTACTTTAGAAAAGCATTGTTCAAGGCGGTAGTATGGATTTTCTCCATGGGAATCAGGAAGAGCTCCTTTGGTTTGAAGGGATTGCTACCCAGGCACAGAAATAGGGGCCATTCCTCATAAACCTTTTTGTACCGCTGTGTAAGCTCCCCTAAAAATAGGACAGTTTAGAAGACGACTAATTTAGTATTTTTAACAAACTGTCAAAGATGAAAAGAAACACCTTCACCGAGAGCCAGATCATCAAAGCCCTGAAGGAGCATGAGTCAGGCAAAGAAGTAGCTGCTATATGCCGGGAGTTAGGCATTCACAAAGGCACCTTCTACAACTGGCGCAAGAAGTATGGAGGCATGGAAGTAAACGAGCTCAAGCGGCTAAAGGACCTGGAGGAGGAGAATCGCAGACTTAAGCAGATGTATGCTGACCTGGCCTTGGATCATAAGATTCTCAAAGACGTATTGGAAAAAAAGTTTTAGGCCCTGCCGAGCTGGTAGAGCGGGTGGATTATATTTTAGAGGAGCATAAGGTAAGCATCAGCAGGGCCTGCAAAGTTGTAGAACTTCATCGTTCAGCGTATTACTACAAGAGCAAAAAAGAGGATGCTCCCATCATGGATAAACTTCAGGAGTGGATAGAGCTAAAGCCAACAGAGGGGTTTTGGAAGCTCTATGGCAGAATCCGCAATGAAGGCTATCAGTGGAATCACAAGCGCCTGCACAGGGTCTATAAGATGATGGGGCTTAACATCAGAAGAAAAGCCAGGAAGAGACTGCCTGCTCGTGTAAAGCAGCCCCTAGAGGTGCCAGAGAAGCTTAATCAGAGCTGGTCTATGGATTTTATGAATGACAGCTTAATGTCAGGCAGAAGATTCCGCACTCTGAACCTTATTGATGATTATAACAGGGAGGCTCTGGCTATAGAAGTTGATACTGCTCTGCCTGCTGAACGGGTGATACGAGTGCTGGAGGAGACAGTAGAGTTCAGAGGCAAACCTCACCAGATCAGGGTAGATAATGGTCCTGAGTTCATTTCTTCCAAGCTGGTGCAGTGGTGCCAGCAAAGAGAAATTCGGCTCTTATACATTCAGCCAGGGAAGCCTATGCAGAATGGCTATATCGAAAGGTTCAACGGTAGCTACAGAAAGGATGTACTGGATGCTTACCTCTTTGAAGACCTGCATCAGGTTCGTGCACTGACCGAGCTATGGATGCAGGATTACAACCACTCCAGGCCCCATGATAGCTTAGGCGGCCGTTCACCAGCAGGCTTCGCACAAGAGGCAGAGGCGTTAACAGTGGATAACTCTTGCAGAGTTACCCACAATTAACACCATGATAGTGGTAGAACCATTTTGAGAATTTGTCTATTATTACCCCGTCCTAATTTGGGGGAGCTTACATTTCCTCTCCATTGAAATAATTAATGCTTCTGTAAAGTAAAGATGTCAGATGCTGATAATACATATCATATCCAAACACGCTTAACATTTCATTAAATACATCTATTCTCTTTTGAGGAATATCCTCAAGAGAATAAGTCAATGAAAAGTCACTTATCCATTTTTCAAGTTTTTCTAATGTAGTTTTTACTGGCAAGCCCTCAATTTCAAGCAAATCTTTTTTTTGGTGGATTGAAATAAACCCAAGCATCAAGGATTTCAAATAAAGCTTGATCTTTTCAAATTGTTCTTTATTTTGATCATCATATTTGTCACTACTGATATTAAAGTTTAATGCAGTAGTAAAACTATCAGTGAAGTTTTGAAGAACACAATTTTTTTCAAAATGCAAAAACAGGTAGCCCCAATCAATAATTTCAAATCCAAATTCATTGACTCCTCTTCTTGCCTTTCTTTTTTCAGTTCCTGATTTGTTGTAAACCTGAACATCAATGTCCTTTTGTGAATAGAATTCAGATAGATATTTTTGCAAAAAAGAAACTAAATCTAATGTTGCAGTTTCAACTTTTTCCTTTTGTTCTTTTGTGGTTTCACCTTCTGAAATGCGGATATTACTTAACCGAAAAACTTCAATTGATAAATCTGTAAGTCCTGATTTTAAGTGCAAGAATTCTGTGTGATTTGGGTTGGTTGCCTGAAACTTCTCTTTTATGTTGTCGATAATGAAAGGCAGCAGAGAAATAGCGACTCTTGGTTTTATTGGTGGGCTTGGATAGGTATCAATATTCGTGATTCTTTTATTGACTAATTTTTTTAGAGCTTCATCATAGCGCTTCCTTAGTACATTATGATTGATAACGCTGTTTCTATTTCTGGAATTTATGCGGAATACTTTTTCTGATAAGTCAATTAGAATTTTCGCTAAGATTTCTCCTTTTTCATTATGGTCAGATGGGCTTGAAGCAAGTTGTTCCAATGTAAAATCAAACATCTCAAGCCAAAAACGATTTTTTATCTCACAACTTTCCTCAAATTTTCTATCGTTGCTTGATTGGTCTGATGATAGAGTATTATCAATTTCAACCTTATCAATCAACTTGAAAGCAATAGGAATTAATTCTGAATCAGCCAGAAGATAGGGGATTACAAAAGGAAATTCGCTTTGAATGTCTTGATATAAAGTCCATAGCAAAAAAGGTCTGGAAGTATCTTTTAAAATCCTTAATGTATTTTCATACTTAGTGGGGTGCATCTTATCATTAGCAACAATTATCCGAAGTAATAAATGACAGAAACTTCTTGTTCTTTGATAATCAAATGCATCAGGAAATTTCCACTTGTGGTAAATTACGCTTTCAACAAACTCAAAAGCACTTTCATAGTTAAATTCTACAACAGGAATTTCTGCTTTAATATCAATGATTTGATAGCGGTTGGCGTCAAGCCAAACTTTTCTAAACTCATTATCTGATTTAAGCAAATCACCTTCATTATTCAGAAATTTAAAAGCAAGTTCGCAAATTTTTGATGTGTTATTGTAGCTTAAAAAGCCACCTAAATCATCAACCCATAATTCAGTACCTGAAATAAGCTTATAAAAATTTCTAAACTCTTTAATACTGGATTCTTCTCCGCCAATCTGTAGCCAGAGTGTAGAAGCAATCTCATTTCTTAGATGTCTTGAATACTCATTTCCTTTCCAGTAATACAATCCATTTCTTGAATCAAATCCAATAATATCCCTTACAATAAGAAAATCAGTCGTTACTTCTTTCGAAGCATAAGTATTTAAAACTTTTTCTAATTCAACTTTACTAATTGTGAGTTTGGAGTCTTCAAAACATTTTTGTTGATAAATCTGTAAGCAGCGTATTAAATCATTTTTATCTGTAGGGATTTCAATTGGTTTACCTTTTTTTTCATAATAACCAACTTGCCAAACAAAATGGCGAACTAATTCAGGTATTACAACTTCCTCTGCAACTGTCCTTATCCAATTCGCCTTTTCAAAGTCCTCTAATGTTAAACCAGTTTTATTCGTTTGATTGTATTCTTCAATTATTTCAAGAAACACCTTCTTGCTTCTTTCAATGAATTTCAAATTTAAAATGATGTGAGTGAGAACTAATGATAGATTGAACTGAAGGTTTTCGGACTTTACTTTCTTGTCAATGTATAACCTTGAAGAATTGGTGTCACGTGCTAAATATTTTAGCCGTTCACTTAATGACTTTAATTTTTCTTCTGTAGTATGTGAAATATTAATTTGCACAAATAAAGTTTAGTTAAATTATTACATAAAGCATAGTCGAGTTACGCGAGGGAATTACACCCCCGCGTTCTCACGGAAACGTACGTGAAAGTCTCCCTTCATACGGCTCTTGTTGTTTAGTCACTAATGTAGTAGCTACATTATGGATATACCAATTTCCAGTGCGGAAAAAGAGCAGGCTTCTGCCTAAATTTCTTCCTAAGCCAGCTACGTGCAGCTTCCATTGGAAGTCTCTTTTCCCACCTCACCCATTTGAGTAGTCGCAGTTTAAGCTGGTTCCACAGGTAAACAGATGCCTTGGCTGCACCTATACGGTAGTAGTTCATCACTCCCCGTATCACTGGAGAGAGTTTGGCAGCGAGTTCATCAATGGGTATTCTCCATTTGTGGATATGCATAGTCTTGAACTTCTCCAGAATACGGCTCACCGATTTTCTACTAATGCCTACATAGGCCATTAGCAGGGCTTCTTTGCAGTTGATGGCTTCGAGTGTTTCAGCTACTGTATAGCCCATAATTCTTCTTGAATAGCCATCAGTTACTAAGGAGATGTACAGACAAGCATAGCCAGTAAACCAGTAGGTAATGTCACTTACCCACACCTGGTTGGGCCTTAGTAGGATCACCTCTTTTATCAAGTTCGGGTATTTTCTAAACCTGTGTCTGGAAAAAGTAGTCATTATCCTGCGCCTTCGTCTTCTTATTAGCTGTTTATGCGTAGAGAGTAAGTCAAAAAACGCATCTCTACCTGCCTTTATTCCCCTTTTGTCCATCTCGGGTTTTAGGAGTAGGTATAGCTTTCTGCCTCCAATTCTTGGATGATCTGCTCTAACTTGCTTTACCAGCTCTAGTAGCTGATCATCGAAGTTGAGCCCTTGCACCTGTCGTTGCCAGTACTGATAATAACCTTGTCGGCTAAATCCCACTGTGGAGCAGCAAGCAATCTCTCTAATTGGCGGATGTGAACATTTGGATAGTTCACTTGCATGAATCTGGTTGCTTGGTAACGGACTTTTTTTCGATATCACTTCTACTACATCCATTCCTTTGATGGATTGCCCTACCTGGATTGCCAAGCATTTCCGACTAAAATTATCCACAGCGCGGCTGCCGCTACAGTTAAGTCCCTGATTTTCCTGCCGTCAAAGAGCCGGGCGTCGCTACGCTGATTAGCCACAAAATCCATACTCCAGCACTGGTGCATACCGGGTCGCCGGTGCGATAGAGAGCGGCAGGCGCTCCAGACGATGAGCAGCGGCCTTATTTCTCTTGGGTCTCTTGGTGCGCAAATTCAGCCCCTCTTCCTTGTAAAGCCGATAAACCGCAGCGGCGGACCGCACGCTTATGGTTGTCTGGCCAGTCTTCTCTCCTAAGCAAAGTATAGATGCGTAAGTAACCGTAGCGGATCCTTACCTGAGCGATCTCACGCATGCGCTTTCTGATAAGTGAAGAATCTCTGGCCTTAGAGGTGTAGTACCATAGCGAGCGGTGTAACATCACAACCTTACAGGCCCGTCTGATGGGAACTCTGTAGTCAGTTATTAAGGATTTGGCGCGGACGGCGAGTCCAGGCCCCTCAATAGGTTCTGTCGGCGCCCGATGGCCTAGGCGGCCCCACCTTAAAGCTTTTTTTTCAGCACATTCCCAGCGGGGACCGCCTGCAGCATTTGTTTGTCCAGGCTTAAGTCCGCTACCAACTTCTTGAGCTGATGATTTTCCTCCTCCAGCTGGCGCAGCTTCCGTAACTCCGATACGCCCAAGCCTCCGTATTTCTTTTTCCAGTTGTAGAAGGTGGCTTCACTAATGCCCATCTTGCGGCGCGGACGGCTAGTCACACTTCTTCTACCTTCACGCCTGTCTCTGATTGCTTGAGGGCAAAGAGAATTTGCGACTCTGTGAACTTAGATTTTTTCATGGCAATCTGCTTTTGTTTAAGTTAGTAAATTGCCTGATTTCTCTACTTTAGAACGGTCCGATTTATTGGGGGGAGGTCATGGTTAATCCGGAGCAAAGTGAGCCAGTTTGCGCAAGGGGTGTAGCATTATCGTAAAATCCGGACATTGCTTTGAAAAGAACTATATAACTGCCCTTGTTTCAACCATAGAAATCGCTGTCTGACATTCCCTGGATGGAAGCACCTTACGGCTTTTGAACATCGTCGCTGACTACAACCGCAGCGGCGGACTGCAGAGAGAATAGCATCATGGAAGCTGATATATGTATACCTGCTTGCGCCTTATATGGGTGCAAGAATATCCAAATGAGTTCAGGGGACTAGCGGAAATTGATACGAGTTGACCGCAGCGGCAGACCGTAATGGCCGGAATTTATCTCTTACAAGCTGGAGTGCTGGTGCATAGTATTTAAGCCTGTTTGATAAAGATTTGCTGCTCATCGTGTGCCTCTACGGCTAACTTGATTTTATATTCATCGAAAATTAAACTTCCCTATCAGCAAAGAATTCAATTTATAGCGCACTTCTCGTCAAAAGCTTGGCTAATTTCATAATCATTGCAAAGCAAGCATAAAAAAACAGCCCCGGAATCCTGACCAGGGCTGTTCTAATTATTGATTCACAATTAAATTCTAAAAAGCCACATTTTCTTTTTTAATCTATGAGCTCCTCTACCAGTATGCAAGCTCTTCGTAAAATATCAATCAATTCACCCAAAAGTGCAGTATTAACGAGCAAAAGCTGATTTAGCACAAGTAGCCGCTTTCACCTAATGATTACTTTTTTATGGGTAGATTTTCCTTCTGATGTTATTCTTACCAGGAATATGCCTTTTGGTAAATTAGCAACAGGTATTACCTGATGATGATTTCCCGAAGGCAGCAGCTCATTTGATTGATAATGACGCTTACCATCCATTCCAATCACTTCAACGTGCAGCACACCTTGGGTTTCCAAATAATGGGTGATATTCAGCTTGTCTGAAACCGGGTTAGGGTAAACACGCAAAGGCCCTTCTTCTTCAACCACCTTTATTTCAGCTGATGATGCCTCTACCTGCCTTGCGTTTGTACTACCTGCTAAGGAAAGATATACCATACTACCGGAAACAGGCACTCCCCCCAGGCTACTGCTCCAATTTGCGGTGTGGCCCTCCAGCCCAATGCCAATCGTGCCTGAATTTCCCACACCGATCAGTGATTTTAATATTTTTCCTTCAACTGCGGTGCTTGTTCTTACAAACTCAATACCAGCTGATGAAGGCACCTGGGCAAATGGCCATTCAGGATCCTCCGTGTTATTATAAGCATGAAGCACATTATAATTGGCATCTATAAAATAATCTGATTTATCATTCCATATATACTGAAAACCGGTGGCGCTGTTGGTGTTAACATAAACCTCATACTCCCAGAGATTGGCTGCACTGATCTCCGCATAGAGGTAAACATATTCATCATCAGCATAGCCGTAAAGATTATTGAAGGAACTACCGGTCACACCGGTAATAAGAGGAGAATAGTCCTCAACCGGACTATTGACACCGTCAATGGATAAACTTCCAGCATTGGAGCCTCCATCCAGTGTTAAATAAACCATTGAGGATGGTGATACCGGGATCGTGCCCACACTCGTACTCCAGTTTTTGCTATGGCCTTCCAACCCAATGCCTACCGTTCCGCTGTTGCCAATGCCCAATGCAGCTTTTGGAATACGCCCTTCGATGGTAGTGCCGGTTTTTACAAACTTTATGGTCATTACCGTTGTATCTGCTTCGAAGGGCCATTGTGTATTGCTGCTGTTAATATCGTAGGTGTTCAGCAGGTTTAGCTTACCGTCTACATAGTAATCTGATTTTTCAGACCATACATGTTGATAGCCGGTTGTGGAGTTTTTATTGATGAATATTGAGTATTCCGGCATAGTGCCTTCATATTCCCCATACACATAAATAAAGTGGTTATCATCGTAGGCATGAATATTTTTCCATACGCCCTGGGTAACCCCAGTCTGCAATACCTGATATTGCTCTGCAGCGCTCTTCAAACCATCAATGGCCGCGGCAACATCACCTGCAGCAGGAGCTCCTGACTCAAAAGCACCGATGTCTATACGACTGTCAGCAATCCTGGTATTGTTGGCAAAATCAGTATCGCCCACTTCCATCCCTGCGGCAGGATCTCCTGCATTGATGGCTAAAGCCCCATCGGCCAGACGATAAAAATCACTTCCGCCTCCTTCGGCTTTGAAGAAGATCGGCAAATTTTCAGTGCTCCACAATTCGTGTGTACCGGAGTTGGGATCAAGCCCTGTTTCAGATTGGTAGTTAGCAAAGTTGAAGGTATTACCTGTAAATCCTGCCCCATAAAAGTTATAGTTAATATTTTCACTTGGCTGTGGATAATAAAAATTATAATCTATTGCCAACAGGTTGCCCAAATTTGATTTTACAAGATCGCTGCTGATGTATGCATCGGTTCTGAAAGGATAAAGTGCATTTACAAGCACGCCAGAGCGTGACTTAAAGATATTATTCTTAATCTCGATTTTAGCGCCTGGCGCTGTGTTGCTATTGCTAAGCTTTTGCAGGATTAGTTCGCCCGTTCCAGTGAAAGACTTCAATACTACCACACCATTTTGCTGCTCCAGTACGCCTGAACTTTTTACCTCTCCTAATACACTTACCTGGTTTAGGTTGTTATCAGCAAAAGTATTGCCTAGCACTTTTACATTTTCTACCCATGCGTTTATACCATTGCTGCCCAGCACCATGCCAGCCCAGTGGTTATGGTGGGAAATGTTATTTCTGATAATATGCCCGCCTGAATGGCTGTTATAGGTTTCATTGCCAATAGAAAAACCTACATGATTTCGGTATACCTCATTTTTTTCTACAACCACATTCCTGCTGCCGTCGAGGTAAATGCCGGCAGACACGGCAATGGGAGACTGGCATTCGTATACCTTGTTGCCGCTGATCAATCCGTTCCTAGCATAATTTTCAGCTGCTGGCGTAGAAAAATTGGGATCGTTTACTACCCAGGTATAGTTACCTGCCGCCACAATCCCAATGTTTCGGATATGGTGTACCTCATTATCTGAAATTTCAAAACCAATCAGATAGCCGTTTACTGTTACTGCTTCTGTCCAGCCGGGAATGCAATGATGCACATGATTACCTTTTATAAGAATGCTTTCCATGGCATCCTGATCTGATCCTAATACGCTGATAGGCCCTGCATTATCCGAAGGCCAGGCACCTCTAAGCACGTTTTTATCAGATTCAGACAGCGCATCATCAGCTACATATGGATCTACTGCGCTTGTCCAGGAAATATCTCTTACCTCATTATTCAGGACCTGGATGTTACGGGAGTCCATAGCGATTTGTATGCCATACTTAACATCTTTTCTGCCATCATAGATAGTCTCGCCAAAAAGATTCCTGGCCACCACTCCCTCCGATATCTCTATCGGAACCGTGGGCGTAGAAGCAGAGTAATCCATGTCTGACGCTGAAGCTTTCCAGGTGGCCAGAGCAGGATTGCTTCTGATATGTTGAACAACAAAGCCTTCTAGCCTTACCCACTGTGCACTGTCAGTAATCCCGACAATTGCAGCATATTTCTGAGCAAAAAGTGAATCGCCATTAAGTTTAGCTCCCAGTGGGGTTTCGGATTTAAGGGTAAGCCAGTGACCATTATAACCGCTATTGTAGCGATTGATGATAATCATATCGCTAGGTGTAGGATAATAATCTCCAGCTTTTACAACAATTTCCTCATCTCCGCTCATACCGGAGATTCCTAGGTTTTGCCGAAAGTCCAGCGCTTGTCGAATACTTTTGAAAGGAAACTGTTCTGTCCCATCGAAGACAGTACCACTATAAGAAGCATCAACATACAATCTTGCAGGTCTTGTTTGGGCAAGGGTTGTCCCAACTGTGCCAACAAAAAAAATGAGCAACAGTAAAGATTTGATTTTCATAGATAATAGGGATAAATGGGAAGCAAAAAATTAATGGCGCTATTAAATAAGCTTTCATAAGTTATAAAATGAATTTAAATTAACAATACCTTTGATATATTAAATATTTAAAGCTTACGAAAGACTTATAAGCTTTCGAATTATTATTAAAGTATCGAACTCTAGATTATTACTTTTTTTTATACCAGAGCCATATATTGCTTAAAGGATAGCCAGCAGTAAAAGGTCCTTAAGGAATTCGGCTTTCATCTTATGAAGATTGCCATCCTCCTGCATCCATGCATACCAGCATTAGAGAAAAGGACCTGGAATCAGATCATCATGGGCTTCAATGATAATTAGACTGATGATATACCCTTGTACCCTCCGCCGAACTTTTGTAGTCGCACGTAAAAAGCCCCTCATGAGACCATGAGGGGCTTTTCAAGGGAGTCCGCTATTTTTTTCTTCAAGATTGCTTTTTAGATCCGGTACCTTAAGATCATCCCATATATGGCAGTCACTCAAGGCTTTCGTCGTTTATGTGACAGCCGGCCCTGGAAGATGTTTATGCTGGGGTTATTTTGAGCGCAGCTTTATTCCAGCAACTTCCGGATATCATCAATGTCATAATAGAGAACACCCCCCACTTTCATGTAAGGCAGTGTTCCATTGACCCTTAGATTCTGCAGTGTACCTGGTGATATGCCCAGCAGTTCCCGGGCTTCCGGAGATTTCAGCCACTTTTTTGAAGGCTCCCCCCGTAACTGCATCAGGAGCTTTCCTATTTCATCTAAAAGCTCCGCCTTAAACTCCCTCAAATCTTCCGTAGTGAGGATTTGCTCCCGATACAGCCGACCTTTGGCAGCACCGGAAAAGTTTGAATTTTCTACTGACATATTTAGAATATTTAAGTGAAGAATCATTATCCAATAGCCATAAAAAGGACCGTTCCCTTCGACATAACTGCATCACTCATAGAAGCATACTTTCGATTTGTTTTAATGCGAAAGCGTCCTGCTGTTTCTCCAATGTAGCAGCGCAGGTTTACTTGTCACCTGCAGTTTTATCGCCTGACCAGCAACCGCTTCCGAATGGTATGCTCTCCCAGCCGAACCACAAGCATGTATTCATCTTCCGGAAGGGCACGTACATCCAGTTGTGCCGGAAAAGCGGATACCGTTTCTGTGAGCATCACCCTTCCCGCCAGATTTATCAGGTGAATTTCAGCCCAAACTGGAACTTCTGTTGCAGCCCCAGCCTTTAGCTGCGTATCTTCCTGCAGGAGCTCTAGTGTAACATAGGAGACAGCAGGATTGGGTGCTACCGCTACTGTCAGCATAAGCGGACGAAAAAAAGTAATGGTCGCCTTCAATAGCGTATTGGTTGAGCAGTTGATCAGCCGTAGGTCATAGAAGTAATTACCTGCCGGCACATAACTTCCTGTTCCGTTCAGGCGGCCGTTCCAGCTAATCTCCCCGCCCACCAGACCAAGGGTACCACTGCTCACAGTTCCCGAAGAGGCAAACACCTGATTTCCCCAATTGTCTATGATGCTAAGCTCGTAGCGGTAAGCATTTAAAGGTCCTGTTGTTTTACTGGCATCCATGACCCTCCAAAGGTTTCCCTCCAGGAAAGCATTAGGTATAAAATAGCTTAGACTTCCAGAAAGGAACGGGCTCACCACAATAGACTTTTCAGCATACAGGCTTAAACTATTGTCCCAGATGGCAACTGTAAAAGTAGTCCCCACGGAAGGACTCACTGCAATGGATGGACCGTTGCCCAGGTTAACATTGGAGGAGGGTGATGAAGACCAGAAGTATGCATAGTTTCCCGAACCTCCGGCTACAGACACGCTTATTGTTCTGGCAGTGCAGTTATTGGGTGCATTATTCGTGGCCGACATAGTCAGGCTAAGATTTTGCCCGCTAGAGGTAAAAGGCAGGAACAGCATGCAGCAAAAAGCAAACAATACCTTCCCGGCAGCTGGCAAAACCAGCTGATGGCAGTGATAAACATTTTTCATTCTGAAATTATGTGTGGTTAAATATGCCGCTTACAGGCTGAACAGGATGCTCGATCGGAATATAAGCTCCTGCATCCTTAGCTGCTGCACTCCCCGTGCAAGCCCATTGATTGTATATTGATAAAGAGGTGTCATCATAAAGGATACCTTATCATTCAGTGCGTAGCTGAAGAGGAGGCCACCCTGCAAACCCCATATAAAGGGGGAGAGTGAAGAGATCAGCATGGCGGTGGTAGGAAACATCCTGCCATCATCCAGCCATGTCTTTTCCCGCCCTTCCAGCAGGTAGCTGCCAAACAAGCTGCTCACGCCCTGCAAACTCAAACGTTTATACCCACACAGCCTGAAATGCATGGACAGCGGCACCTGCAGGTAGCTTAGCAGGGCTTCCGTCTTTACCGGTAATCCCATGGGATCCTCCACTGTTTCGATCCCATACCAGAGGGTCAAGTTTTTCTTTCTAAGAAGAAACATTATTTCCAGGCTAAGTTTGTCTGAAACCTTCCAGTAGCCTGCTACGCCAGCACTGTAGCCTAAATCGGCGGCTATTCGTTGATCAGTATTGTATCGACTTTTCAGTTCCGGATGCGCCACATCCAGCGAAAAGACAGGTGCTATCATCAAGGTTGATGGTTTCTTTCTATCGGGTATTATCTTTTCCTGCATGACCACCCCTTGAGGCATGGCCCATTCGGGTACTTGTTCCTGCACCAGGGATGCAGGAATGATGGGATGTATTTGCGGCAGAGCTTCCTGCTGCTTGAGCTTACTCCTTACTGATACAGGCGGCAGGGACTGATCTGGCGCTTTAATCGTTTGTGGAGTATCAGCAGGAATAGACCCTTCGTTTTGCTCAAGTTGACGCAACACCACGTTTCCTCCTATCACCTTGTAAGTCAGTCCAGCCTTGTTGAGTATAAGAGAGAGAAATTTATCTAAAGGCATGTCAGCAACCCCAATAGAGATCCTTTTTTCCAGCGCCCTCGGATACCCTCCATAGGAGATGTTAATCGAATATTGTTCACTTAGCTCCTGAAGCACTTCTTCCAGCAGCACCTCCCTATAGTGGAGCGTTACTCGCTGCTCCAGGTTCTGGGACCAGAGGTTTAGCTGAAAAAACAACAGGCACGTCAAAGTCGCTAAAAGTCTCTTCATAGATCATCCTTTCCACAACCCTCTCCCCTGATCTTAAAACTCCGGTCCTCAAGCCTTTCAACTGTTACCTCCAGGCTGTACGAAATAACATCCAGGATATCCTCCAGCTTCGCATCTTTGAACGTACCGGTAAACTGGCAGCTTAGCAGCTTCGGAGTGGACACTTCAAAATCAACGCCATGGTGTCTCTCCAAAGCAGTCAGCACCTCCTGCAAAGGTGTTTGCTGAAAGGAAAGGGTGCCATGCTGCCAGGACAGGTAGTTTGGATTTTCGTTCATCGATAACAGAGGCTCCTCATCCTGGCTAATGCTTATTTGTTCCCCTTTTTTGAGGAGGAAGCGCTGGATCTCGTATTGCACCTCTACCATACCTGATACAACACTCACTTCCAGCGGCTCACCAGCTACCGCTTTTACAAAAAAGGAGGTTCCCAGCACTTTTACCGTCACCCCTTCCAAGTATATCAGGAAGGGGTGCTGCTCATCCCTGACCACCTGAAAAAAGGCCTGGCCTTTTAAATGAACCGCTCTGTTTGGCTGCGATAACTGGTAGGAGAGCTGGGTAGCTCCTCTTAAAAATACTTTTGAGCTATCGGGCAGGAAAACCTCCTGCACCTCCTCTAGACCCTCACTATTGGTATAGTAAGCAATCTCTGTGTTTACTTCACCCGCTTTCCGGGAAATAACCATGCCTCCGATGGCCACTGCCAGCAAGAGTATAACCGCAAGCATCTTGTAGAAGGCAGGCTTTCTGTTATGAAGAATTAAGGGATCTGGTACGGCGGTATGATGGACACGCTGCTGTAGACGGCTAAGCTCTTCTTCGATTTCAGCCTCCCCTACTTCAGGAAGGTCAGTCGCGGCCAGTTCCCAGCTTAACCTGATTTCTTCACGAAATTGTCTGTGCTCCTCGCGTTCCACCAACCAGTCTTGTAACCTTGCCTCTTCCTGCAGGCTTAGCTGGTGGGTGAGTTCCTTATGCAGAAGGCCGATATAGTCAGGATCAATTTCCATAGCATTTATCTCCCTGTAATTAAACAGACACTAAAGGGTACTACCACCCTACTTCTTTGATGAAAAAATAATTACTTCAGCACAATGACTTATGATTAAGGCATTCAGCACGCACTGCAAGGTCCCTAAGAACGAGAGTAACTGCTGATTGATGGGTATCGCAAAGAAAATTGCTAAAGTCATGGCCGTTCCTTTTCACCAGTTAAACAGCATTAAATTATTTAAGTAGGTATTCAGGGAGTCCCGGAGTTTTTTGAGGGCTTTTGAAATGTGCTTCTCCACTGCCTTCACCGAAATCCCCATATGGCTGGCAATTTCATTGTAGCTCATTTCCTCATCCCTGCTAAGCTGAAAGGCCAGCCTGCATTTGAGCGGTAGTTCCTGGATGGTGCCGGCAATGAGACTGTTCAGTTCATGCGCTTCCAGCTTAGCACCTGTTTCATTAGGAGGTGTAGCATGCTGCTCCGGCTTCAGAGTGTCCAGTGAAACCACATGCATTTTAGAATGATCCCTCACATGATTAAGCGAACGATTAATGACCGCCCGGAGCAGATAGGCTTTGACTGGTTTTGAAATATTCAGTTGGTGCCGCTTTTCCCACAGGCGGGCAAACACATCCTGGACAAGATCCTTTGCCAGCTCGTTATTGCCCACGATACGATAGGAAACTCCTTTCAGCGCTGTATAGTGTTGCCAGAAGAGATATTCCAGCGCCTGTTCATCATCATCAGCCAGTCTTTGGAGCAAAAAGTCATCATCATCAAACCACTTAGCCATGACGCCAGAAAATAAAATTGCTGCATATCAAAAAAATTACGGTATGCCGGCCAATAGAGTGCCGGAAAGAGGAACAATAAATCTAATCAGCTACGCCTATAACAATATAACAGATTCAGTTCTCATAAACAACCGGATAAGCATCAAGAAGTATTTAGCCTTGCCTTCTTTCGGCAGGAAAAGTTTCAGTAGCTTATGCATATCCTCACTAAAGGAAGGAGAGTTCCATGATAATTTTATCTTCCTGTTATATAAGTTATAGGACTTTGGGTTCATTCAATCTAATCAAAAAAAAGGATTGTGGAATCAAATCAATAAGTGCTGCCACTAATCGTACGCCAGCTTATTGAAACCATCAGATTATATTCCGTTAAATCTTGTAGGTCTTATTTATTCTCAATGTAGAAGTAATACAGGCAAGCTGAACCGAGTACATTTATAAGGGATAGTATAATGGATTCTGGTGGCAGAAAAACAAATAGACTTCATCCTTTTCTTAAAGGATTTAGAGGCACATGAGCAAAGTGCCAACTACTTTCCCACAACCATTGTATGCCAGAGAAATAATTTCTTGATTGTTATCCTGTTATGATGCCTCTAATATCAGTAAGATTTTAAAAAGATTAGTACTGCTATTGAAGTGAGTACCAAGCTTTGATATGTTTTCTGCCCTCAATAGACAATCAGAATTTGGAGTATATCTATTGAATCTACCACTGTCAGATGAACTGGCATTTTTACCCTGTTCGAAAAACACAGCGGTTAATTATTTGATTATTGAATGAGTCCAGGCATCCTTAAGCTAAAGCCCAAGGAGCATATACCCTCAGCTACCACTACGCATGCTTTGGTTCTTATGAATGAGAATTTCCCCTTTTTGTTTAAATTTAGTTTCTGCAGTGGATGAGCAGGCAGAGCAGGATCAGGAACCATAGCCGTTGCCTGTCACCGGACCTTTCCAAAAAGTGTATCAGCTGAAAAATAAAGGTCACCACTTCAACAATCTGATTAAAAAAGTGATCATATGCATTTCAGCTCCTGGTCAATACATAAGCGTAGTGATTAGGTCATGATCCCCAGACTTATCTAAGCATGTAGAGCCGGTAGATGGAGTCCAATTCCTTTAAAATCTCAAAGCCGTTCTACGGGTACCATTTAACATTTTGAAAATGGAGGTTTCCAGGTAAATTCTTCTGTGTTACTTGTAACTTTCAGCCATAACCTCCAGTAAGCCTGTTCCAACCCCCTGGCAGGTCTGCTGATTACAGGGCTGGGGAACTACCCGGCGTTTTGACATCCTGGGTTTTGATTACAATGAAAACATCTTCTGTGGATCCCCCATCTGTGTACTGCCTGGTGATGGAAGCCTTGTAGCCAAATTGGTAGAAGAGCTTGATCATCATCTTGGGCAGGTAGTAGCTCATATTTTTATTTTTGATCCTCACACAGGAGCCATAGTTAAATGCGTGCGCATTGCACCATTCTTTCAGTGCGCCATGATGACGAGCAGCAATTTCCTCTAAATGCAACGAAATCAAATCGATGCACTGGCTGTAGGTCTTTGTTTCCGGAACATTTACGGTCATCACTGGACTTGTAAAAAGTAAAAAAAGTACTCGTCTTCAGGCCTGGAGCAAAGGTGTATCCTTCCCTACTACAAATATAAGAATCGTTTGAAATAGTACTAAATAGAATCAATGTTGACGCAAAGAATCAAAAAGAACCTGCCCTGAAGCAAAAAGAGGCTAACCCGCCCCGGTCCTCGGGAAAGCCACTACTAAAAAACTATAATAAAAATAAATAATATTTTGCTTGACAAAGTTGTAGTAATACTACTACTTTAGTGAAAAGCTCAAGAACAACCACCTACAGCGCCAAGCGCTGCTTTTTTTAAAGGCAATAATTGTAGTAATACTACAATTTTCAAACTATTAAACAGCAACCGCCATGCAAACCCAACTCCTAGCCATTGACCTGCTCCCGGATTTTGCCATCCTAGCGGCCCTTGTCATCATCGGCCATTGGGTGTGGTTATTTGTCCTCAAAAACAGGAGTAGGCCTGTGACAGCACCCCTAAAGGTTTACCGGGAGGGAGCTGAAGCAAGCCCTGCTGCACAGCCATTCACAAGTTCACCACAGGAAAACCCTATTACCTCCTCCTGCATCACAGATTTGTACGCGGCAACCGAAGCGCTTCCAGGGGTTGAATCGGTTCCACCACCCAGCGTAGCAAGCCCTCCCGACAGAGAGACCATCCTCCTGAATAAGTATGCGGAGGCTGATATGGTTTCCCTCCTGGAGGCGCTGCAGATGGGAAGTCTCACCCCTGAAAGTGAAAAAGAACTACAGGAGCTGGCATGCTTAACCCTAAGCACCGAAGAAAGATACCCGGATCCCATAGACCTGGATGCAATGTATGCTGGCCTCCCGGAGGAGCACGAATCCTAATTATTTTCTACTTACTCATTAATACACATGAAAAAGCTTTACCTGTTTACTGCTGTAGCCCTGCTACTGCTATGTTTTGCAGCTACTGATGTTCAGGCGCAAGATGAGATTGAGACGCTGAAAACTCAGCTCACCTCTACCAATGCAAGTATGAGGGGAACCTATGTAACGATCAGGAACCTGATCTATGTGGTGTGCGGTGTAATCGGTTTAACGGTGCTGCCGGGAAAGTATCAGAAGATGCAGTCCGGTGATCCTGATGCCGGCAAGTCCATGATCAACTGGGGCGGCTCCCTGATCTTTATCGCGGCTGCTGCCTACGTGCTTCAACTAATTTTCTTTGCGGTATGATGAAGCGTTGCCGGTGGTTGATCTCCTGCTCTATCCTGCTGGGCCATCCACTTCATGCAGAAAGCCTGGCCGGCTACTACCTGCGCTTGCTGCGTCCTGAAGGAATGTTGGATGACCTGGCCGGCCTGGTGTATGTAAGCTGTGGGCTGGGCAGCCTTTTCAGCCTGGTGCTGGTCTTTCAGAAAATGCAACAGGGAGACCACCAGGCAGGAGAAAGCGCCCGTAAGTGGTGCCTGTCACTCTTTCTGGTGGGTGTATGCACTTTTATTATATCCACCCTTGCAGAAGAATACCGGCATACAGCTACTGTCAACGTATCGGCTGCACTGGTCAGTACGACCAGCGGGATACGTGGATCTTTTTCAGTGTTCAGCAGGCTGGTGTATGCCGGTTGCGGCATCACTGGGCTCTTGCTGCTCCCCCCGAAATTCTACGCCCTGCAAAGGGGAGATCGGGATGCAGGCCGCTCCCTATCCCATTGGGGCATGGCCCTGATTGGTACGGTAGCCATGGTTTACATAATTCATAACATCTTTTTTCAATGACAGCCCTTGTGTTAGCACAAACAGTTGTGAGTGAATTCACCGACCGCTTTCTCCAGGCAGAGCGATCGAACATTGTGCAGCTGGTAACACTGGTATCCCTGTTTGCGGCACTGGTGATCATTCCCCGGCTTGTCAAAATGATGCAGCGCGGTGACCTCCAGTTCAACAATGCCCTTTGGCGTTGGGCGCTGGGGATCTTGTTCACGCTGCTTTTCCCTAACTTCCTGTCCATGATCCTGCTGAAAAGGCCTGTGACAGAGGTCGTGCTGACAACGCCAACAGCACCTGTAAAAAGTGCATCATCAGGCTTTATTGAGGATGATACCATGCATGAGTGGCTGGACCTAAGCCAAACGGAAAAATCCAATAGGCCGCAAAGCCAGCTCCGGAAAGCAGATTATGCTGCCTCCGAATTAGGCCCGACCGTGATCAACCCGCAGGCGGATCCGGGGAACTATGGAATTGACATTCGCCAGACCGCAACCAATGAATAGCCATGGGAGAGCTGCTGAAGATCCAGAATGACCTCTTGTTTGCCTGCCAGCTTATCTGCTTCCTGGCCCTAATGCTTTGCGGATTAAGCATTGCCGTACAGCTCTACCAGGGCAAAGAAGTGGATGAGCAGGTATTTAACTGGCTACGGGGCGTAGCGGTGGTGCTGGGGCTCTCCTTTATGTTAGGCGCATTTTTAACCTAAAGGCAATGCCCAGATACGAAATATCAAAAGGGGTCGACAATGAAATTGAGTTTTACGGCCTTCGGGGAAAGTGGGTATGGCGCTTTTTTATTGGCGCAGGCGGATCCATTTTCCTGGGCATCATGCTCTTCCTGCTCCTGCCCTCCCAAACACTGGCAGCCTTACTGGCTGTGGGCGCCATCACGGCTGTTGTCTACTTTACCCTGAAAGGAAACAGGAGGTATGGCCGCTGGGGAATGGAAAAAAAAGCAGTAGAGAAGAAGCTTCCGGCCTTTGTCGTGATGCAACGTCCTTTTACCCTAAGAAGAAAAAAAGATGGCAAGACCCATGCGTAAAATAGATGAGGTATTCCCGATCCTGGCGGTAGAGGAAGGCTTGATCATCAGCAAAACAGCTGACATCACCGTTCCTTATGAACTGGTCCTGCCGGAGATATTTACGGTTTCTGCTGCTGATTATGACCGGATGCACCAGGCATTTACTGGAGCCATCCAGGGCATGCGGACCAATTATGTGGTGCATAAACAGGATTGGTACACTATTGAAAAATATGTCCCTGACTTCCGCCCTTTTGGCAACAGCCCTTTTACATTAGGGAAGAGTGATGAACGTCATTTTGCAGAACGTAACTGTATGGACCACCGCTGCCTGCTGTTCATCACCCGGCCCATGGGCACCGCCCTTAAAAAGAGGAGCAGCCATTCGTCCCTGCTTTCTTCAAGGCTGGTCCCAAAGGAGGTGATGGAGGCCACTTACAGGCAGGAAGTGCTGGAGACAGCAGAAAAGTTTATCAGAACCCTGGAAGAGAGCGGCCTGATCAGGGCCAGGCGGCTGGAGGAAGGGGAAATAGACTACCAGCTAACAAAAGAGAGTATTTATCAGAATTACTTTTCCCTTTCCCGGGGGGATACCTCCATGACGGACATGGAACTGCAGGAGTTCAAGGTAGGAGGCCAATGGGTCGGTGTGACGGCCATTGGTGAGTTAAGCGAGTTTCCCCTCCACATTGAAAACAGCGCTCCTATTGAGAAATACAAGATGGGCAGGCATTTTATTTCCGGGAGCTTGGGCTATAAGGTGGGGATGAGCCTGCCTTTCAACCACATCTACAACCAGATCTATTACATTGATAACACCGATAAGCTACTCAAGGAGCTGGAAGCCCAGGCCAACCGCATGATGAGTCTATCGCTGAAAAGCAGCCAAAACCTTTTCAACCTGCAGCTTAAACTGGATTTCATTCAAAAAGCAGTCAAAGGCGGATACCAGGTTATCAGGAGTCATGCCAACGTGATCACCTGGCATCAGGACCGGGCAGAGATGCTCAAGCAGCGGTCTATGGTCAATGCCGGTTTTTCTTCTATGAACTTTACCCCCAGGCAGGCGGTCAGTGATGCAGCTGTTTTGTATTGGAGTTGCATCCCCGGCAATGCCGCTGAAATTGGAAAAGATAACCTGGCCATCTGCTTTGCACAGGAGGGTGCCTGTCTGCTGGTGCTGGAGAGTAACTACAGGGACAAACACTATGGTAAACATGGGGTGAAGCTTACGGATCGTTGGGGAGCGCCCCGGTGTGTAGACATCTTTATGGCCCCATATGATGCCGGTGTGATTGATAACCGCAACACGGTGTTCGTAGGTCCCTCCGGTTCGGGTAAATCATTTTTGATGAACCTGATCCTCTACTACCTGCTGGAGCAGGACAGCAACGTAATCATGGTGGATACTGGCAACTCCTACAAGCGGCTGTGTGCTTTAATGGGTGGCGTTTATATCACCTTTGATAAAGACCATCCCCTGTCCTTCAATCCATTCTATTGGGACCGCAACAGCTTGAGCGGGGATGAAATCAGCGATAGCAAACTAAACGTAGCGTCCCTGCTGCTGTCCCTCTGGAAAAAGGATTCAGACAAAATCTCAAAATCAGAAGAAGTAGGCATTGAAAATCTGGTGAATGCCTATTATGAATGGGTAGATATGGGCCGGGAAGCGATATTTCCATGCTTCAACAGCTTTTTTGATTTTTTCCAGGGGGAGTACCTGCCCAACCTGGAAAAGTTGAGGATCAGGCCGGAAGACATTGATTTGGAAAACTTTCGCTTTGTGATGGAGCGGTTTTACGGCGGCAACTACTTTGGCCACCTGCTGAATGCCAGTCCTGACAACAGGATCAACAGGCTGCTGGAGGAGCGTTTCGTGGTGTTTGAGATGGACAACATCAAGAACAACCCTACGCTTCACCATGTGACGACCATGGCGATCATGACACTTTACGTGAGGAAGCTGATGCGCAAGCAAAAGGCTATCTTCAACCTGCTGATTATTGAAGAAGCCTGGAGGCTGGTAAAAGACCCACGCTTTGCCGAATTCCTGAAATGGGTTTCCAAAACAGCCCGTAAACATCATGGCAGCCTGGTCACAGTCACCCAGGAGCCAGGCGACCTGCAGTCGGAGGTCGTAAAGGAGGCGATTATTAAGAACAGCGCCATTAAGATTCTGCTGGACTTCAGCCAGTACAAAAACCAGGCGGGAGCCGTACAGGAAATCCTGGGCCTGTCCAATGAAGAGACGGCCCTGCTGATGTCCGTGAACCAGGGTCGGGATACGAGCAGAAAATATAAGGAAGTCTTTATCTCCTGGAACGGCTATGCAAAAGTATATGGTACGGAAGTCAGCAGCGAGTCCTATGCCACCTTCACCACGAAGAAAGATGAGGTTGAAGCCATTGAAAAGCTGCACAGGCAGTATGGTTCCTACAGAAGGGCGGTTGTCGCTTTTTCAAGGGGTGATCACTTGGTAAAGCCCTCACAAAATGCTAATTAGGTGAAAAACATCCACTTCACTTTATAATCCTATTAGCATGAGAAATTTTGTGTATGTGCTTGCATTGATGGCGGCCGTAGCTTCCTGTGACAACAGCAGGAGAACAGGGACCTCCGCAAATAACGGAACCGCTGCGCCTTTGTCGAACCAAATACCAGGCCAGGAAGCAATAGATATGGAAGCGCTGGCCAACCAGCCGCTAAGCAAAGGAGCTGAAAAGTATAAAGGTGAATATCAACTTCAAGATGATGATGGGGTTAAATCTTACATTCGGGAACATCCTGAAAAACCGGGTTTATTGGCTGTTACTACACATGCTGGTAACCGTGAGCCTGTGACTATAGCCTATTGGTATAATGAGGTAGAAGATGCCCTTTCAAGCAAGCAAGTGAAAGGGCAGCCAAAATTCACTACCCTTAAGCTGGATCCAACAGGAGAAACAATGCTAAACATACACCATGACTGGAACAGAAACTTAGCTGACACAACAGTCTATAAACGCATCAAATAGTTATGGAAACTACTATTTATGATACAATCAATAATGCTTTCATAGATGCTTTCGAGGCCTCAAAAGTATTCTTACAATTGGGGGCTTTTGAATCGGCTGCACGTGCCATCGGCATGATAGGTGCGACGGTTTATATTTTTTCCCGCATCTGGGGGCCCCTGGCCATGGGAGAACCCATCAACTTCTTCCCCCTGATGCGCCCTTTTGTGTTGTTGATTGCCATCATCGGTAGCAGCTCTATCTGTAACTCCATGGATTTGATCTATAAGGATGTTACCCATCTTACTTCGATAGATCATCACCTGGCAAAGGCTCGTGTAAAGATTGATCAGGCCCTGATAAGTAGAGAGAAAAGATATATAGTCTACCAACGAGCAAGGGAAGAGCTACAAGCCCAAAAATACCTTGATGCTTTTAAAAATCCTGATGGTTCCGTCAGTGGCACGGCTGTATTGAATCCAGGTGGCACGGTTATCGGCGTTTTTATGGCAAATGCGGCAGAAGATGCTGTTGATGCTATCCAAGAGCGATTTGTTAAAATGATGGTGCTGCTATTCGATGGGCTGGGCATCGTAGGCTATTTTATTGTTACCCTCTTTTCCATGTTTCTCATCAGCATTCTTAAGTTCGTAGCACCCCTGGCTTTTGCTTTTGCTATTTTTGATGGCTTTACCAATAACGCTGCAGAGTGGTTTGCCAAATATATCAATGCGCTGCTGATGCTCCTGCTCTGTAAGGCATACACTATTTTTACCTATTACCTGCAAATCCCTTTCATCGAAAACTCGCTGGAGTGGGAAACGGGCAGAACAGCCCTGTACTTAGTGGTTGTCATTGTCTGCATTGTCGGATACTTCTTTGTTCCTACCATGGCAAATATGGCGCTATCTGTGGGAGGAGTGGGACCATCGGCCTCAATTGCCGGCCAACGTACGATTGCGCTGAAAAACCTGGCAGCCAACACGGCAACAGGCGCTGGTAGGCTTGTGCTGGCTCCCTTCCGGAAATAGTGTTCCACCAAACATGCAATAATCATGACGCCGCCCACTAAAAACAATTTTGCCAGGTCAGAGAAGAAAATACAAAGCCTGCTCCATACTTTCTTCACCTGGTTTGACCGTATGGCAATGATGCCGGCGGCTCATTGGCTGAACAACTGGCAAAACAGGGTAAGCATTCGCACCAGGAACCTGTGGATGATCGCGGGGCTGGGATTGCTCTTGCTGGGGGGCCTGTACAACCTGTACGTGTTTATTTCAATCATTATTGAGTAATAACAATGCAATCGCTACGTAACATGGAGACGGCCTTTCAAAAGGTTCAAAGTAATGCTAAGCTGGTGGTGCTGGGCTCCATCGCCTTTTCTATTACAGTTTGCTGGTGGGCCTTTGACTACGTGCAAAGCGCAAGCAACAGGATGTGGGTGTTAACGCACCATGGCGCAGCTGTTGAAGTTACGGCAGCTTCCCTGGAAGCAAATAGGCTGGCGGAAGCCAGGCATCATGTTGAGTTCTATCATTACCTGATGTTCAACATCTCTCCGGACCCTAAATCCATTGAGTACAACAAGCGGCGTGCTGAATACCTGGGTGATGCCAGCATCCTGATACCGTATGAGCAAAAAAGGGAGAGCAATTTTTACAACCAGCTGATTGGTGCGAACATGCGGCAGGAGTTTCGCCTGGACAGCGTTGTCACCCGGAATTTTCCCTTGGTGAAAGTCTATGGCAAGGAAGTTATCACACGTGCCTCCTCCCAGCTCACCAAATCTCTGGTCACCTCCTGCCAGCTGGTAGACGTCGCCAGGTCTGATAACAACTCAAATGGTTTCTTCATGCAAAATTTTAAGGTGGAAGAGAACAAAGTAATTAGTAGCGCCAACAGGTAAGACTCTTTTTTTACCTCTAAGATTGTAGTATTACTACAACTAAAAATTTTACTTATAAATTTTTTAACCCATGAAAACAAATCTACCCACTCAAAAGCCCCCCTGCCCTGCTGACCCCATCTCTGTGAGATGGGGTCAGCGTCTATGCTTACTGGCCCTCCTCCTTACCCTGGCATCAACAGCTGGTTATGGGCAGTGGGTCGTGACAGATTTCTATAATGGCGTGATCAATACAGTTTCACAGATCATCCAGTCTGCCTCAAAGATCATCAACTCCGAAGCCTTCAAACATGCGGTTAAGGTTGCCGAGAAGCTGAAAGATGTACAGAACGGCGTACAGGAGTATAGAAGAATTCAAGAGATTGCTGTTGCCATTCAGAGTTCGGCACAAAGCTACAAGCATTCCCTGGATATCATTGCCCACGACAAACACTTCACCCGGGGCGAGATAGCGCGGTTTTATGAAACCATGCAGCAATTGGTCGTACAGGATTCCAAGCTGCTGGATGATCTGCAAAAGGGAATCCAGGCAAACCTTCTTGAAATGAATAGCGCCGAAAGACTTGCCTTCATCAATACCATCCACAGGGATGCCCTTGCTTCAGAGCAAAGGTTAAAGCAGTTTATTGCCGGCATGGAAATGCTCTCCCTTAGACGTGCCTATACCACCAATGATAAAATAGCAACCCTGGAACTCTATGCATCGGCCAGAAGAGGAGGTCCACCCACTACCTATAACAGCATAGATTTTGGTGCGTTTACCGAAAGTGAGATTGACATAGAAAGCCTGGACGAAAGGGGGCGAGCAAATGCGCAAGATGCTTCAAAAACACAACAGGACTGGATGAATGATCCCAACAACCCAGTAGCTAAAGAGGCTGCCATTCGCAATATCCTAAATGACCCCATGCCGCAACAGCCCCAAAAGCCAGGAGCCTTGGCTTCAGATGACAAATGGAATCGCTACCACCAGCTAAGAGCAACCTACCAGGACCGCCTGGAAAACTGGCAAGCCCTGCACGAAAAGGATCTAACGCTTTTAGGAAGGGATGTTTCAGCCTTTGTAATGAACAAACCATCAGAGCTAAGCGATAAGGAATGGATGGAGGTACTGGTCAATAAGATGCGGAAAGGCCAGCTCTAGCACAGGCATATGGTGGTACAACTTCATTCATAATACCATTAGCTTCTAACCTTACTATTAGCTTTATACCTAATGATTAGGTTCAATGCTAATCATTAGGTATCACTTTTTCTAATTACGCTAAACATCAGCTTATGAAAGATAACAAAGTTGTAGCACGCATGCTACACCAGGTACTCAACAAGCCATTGTCCTCTGTGGTACTTATGGCAGCCATAGGTGTCCTGGGAATAGGCACCGGCTTTATCCATTACAATGTTGAGGGAGGAGAAACTGTAACGGCCGGGCAGCTGAACCCCGCCCTGCCAACCATGGCCAGTAAATCCTTCAAGGCCAATAAATATGACAACGCAGCTGGACTTGAAGATGATGCGGGGGATGGTGGAGTCTTTGCAGCGCTGTCGCTGGAGGAAAAGAATGCTGCAGCAAAGCAGGAAGAAAAAGTGAGGGATGGGGGGTTTGGTACTAACGAAGGCCTGGATATTAGCAGGAGTAGCGAAAAAACCTGGGAAAGCAGGGAACAGATCAGCGCCCATTACAGCAAAACATTGGGGCAGCAGCAGGAAGAGAACAATCAGCGTATTGCGCAACTAACAAAGCCTGCAGCGCTGTCCGCTGCAGAACTGGCGGAGCGAAAGAGAAGGGATGAGGCCCTGGAAAGAGCAGCACGGCTGGAGTTTGCTGCTGCCGATCAGTTAGAGGGGCTCCAGCAACAGCCGGCATACCCCCACAGCAGCACGGCAGGCAGCGGGGCGTGGGACCCATATGCAGGATCAGGCATCAAACCTGTAGCGGTCACGTTGCCAAATGTAGAGGACTACATAGATTTTGAAAGCAGGGAACGGCCTCAAAATGCCTTTTACGAGCTGAAAGGTGCCAGGAAAGCACCACAAATGCTGACTTCCAAGCCTGTTCCGAATGCCATTGAGGCAGTGGTTCATGGAGATGCCGGGGAAGTTCTGGTGACAAATGGTTCCACCGTAAAACTGCGCTTACTGCAGGATATCCAGGTGGGCGAGCACCTCTTGCCAAAGCATTCCCTGCTTAGCGGGTCATGCAGCATTAGCGGGGAGCGCGTGCACATTCTGCTGACCGCTGTAAGAATTCAAAGCAGCATCATTCCCATTCAGCTGCGTGTCTTCGACCTGGATGGCCATGCGGGCATTTATGTTCCTGACATGGCCATCAAGCATCAGTTGGCACAAACAGGGTCTCAAGCCGTAACAGGTGGCTCCCTCCAGATGCCATATATGATCCCGCAAGGGGGACGTGTAGGCGAAATGGTGGTCGCACAAACCGCTGCGCAGGGGGTAAACATGGTTGCAAACGGGGTAAGGGCCATTGCCTCCAAAAAAATCAGCCAGCAAAAGGCTTCTATCAAGCCAAACTACAAAGTTTATTTAAAGCAGGACTAAAATGTTTAATCCATGAAACACTTACTGATCCCTATCATCCTGGGTGCCCTGCCGCTACAGGGAGCATCACAAACTTTCCAGGCGAAAAATGAAAGGCCGCTTGCAGGGGCCAGTCCTCCCGTCATAGCGGCAACAAGAGCGAAACAAGCAATGCTGCTGCCCATCGCGGATCATGCAATACGCGGGAGCTACCCCCTGGAGGCTTCCTATAGCAAGACAACGCACATCATCTTTCCCTCCAAGATTATTTATGTGGACTTAGGGTCTGATGGCATTATCGTTGATAAAGCGGATCCGACGGATAACGTGCTAAGGATAAAAGCCAACAAGCTGGGCTTCGAGCAAACCACCCTGGTGGTGATTACGGAGGAAGGAAAATACTATCCCTTTCTGGTGGACTTTAACGATCACCCCGGCATCCTGCACCTCAACATGGCAGGCAACGTGCAACCGGGTGCGCCCGGCTACCATCAGGCCGGGTTCCCAAAAGCAGGTGCTTGGGAAGGCATCACCCTGACAGAGAGCAGCTTCAATGCCGAGGAAATGAAAGATTTATCAGGTAAGATCATCGGGAACAAGAGATTTATCAAGGATGTGGGGGTGGTAAAAATGCGGATGTCCTTTATCCTGCAAGGGGTGTATGTCCATGAAAAAACTTTGTTTCTGCATGTGAAGCTTGAAAACCGCTCCGACATCGATTACCAGATCGATTTCCTGAAGTTCTTCATCAAAGACCGGAGTGTGACGAAAAGGATGGCCTCGCAGGAAGTGGAAGTGCCTGCGTATTATCAGCATCCGCTTAGCAATAAGCGAGTTCCCCACAGGGGGGATTTAACCCTGGTGCTTGCCCTCCCCCTGCTTACCTACGAAGAAGACAAGGTGCTTGAGCTGCAGCTGTATGAGCATAAGGGAGGTCGGCACCTGCGCTTTGAACTGGATTCAGATGTCATCATGCGGGCAAAAGGATTATGAAGTATCTGTTTCTAAGCCTGCTCCTGTGCTGGGTTGTACCTGTTCAGGCGCAAATACACAATCCAAGCCAGCGCTTCCTGGAAGCTGGAGGGGGGTTGGCTGATGGCACAAGAACCGGCAAAAGGGATAATGCCGGCAGATGGCTGAAGGTTGGTTTTGGCAAGTATGGCAAAAAGGAGGGTGTTTGGCAGGGAGCCCTGCTGCTGCAGGAGAAATTTTACCAGCTTGAGCAAGGGGGGTTGTTGTCCGTCAGACAATATGCTTTGGATACCAGTTTTACACCAAAGTGGATCAGATCTGCCGGCAAGCAGTTTTATTTAAGCCCTGCGGTGGGTGTGTTGTTAGGCTATGAAGCAGCAAAAGACAAACTTTTTTTTCCGGCGGGAGACAGGGGCTTCAGCAAGTGGTTTGTGGGTTTCAGCGGCGGACTGTCAGGTGAATGGAACTTTTCAAACAGCCTGGCCGGGCTGGGCTATGCAAGAGCCACACTCCTACCCTCTTCAAGGGTGCAGCCTTTTCATTTTCACTATGGGATAGCCTTAAGATTTAACTTTTTTGGACAATGAAACACTTCAGCATACTTCGGGGGCTGCTTAGCTTTTACCTTTTAATGGCTGCCTGCCAGGCAGAGTTAGAGATAAGTCCAGACAAAGGGCCCTCCAGGCTCCCAGCCTTTAACTTCCTGGCACGTCAATTAGAAAGTACAGCACTGAAAATAGATACAACGCTGGTAGAAGGGGTTCTGGTGATCGATACGACTCTCCTCATGGACACCATCCAAGTAGAGCTCTACATCAGGCAGTTAGATTTTACCGCTGAAGCGGAAAAGTATAGGCTGGTGGTAACCTTGCCTGCAGATTTTGACGGGCTGATCCATTATAGGGACGGGCGCTACCGGAGTGGAGACTGGATAGAAATTGCCTACCAGGAATTAGTAGACTATGCCACTGTGCTGAAGATTACCCAACAGAAACCCAAGACCGGGGTATACCTGCTAAACATGGTATGTATGGATCGGGATGACCATCAAAAATCTGCAGCACTAAATATTAAAGTCCCATAATTAGTATACCAGGGCCTGTACAAGTGGGACCATTGCTGTACAAACCCATGGTGTGTACAGCCGGGACCGCTATGTATTTGCTAGCCCTGTAGAGCCGGGACGGGTAGGAATATAGACGGTGAAATTGGATAGCAGTCTACTGCGGAGCAGGTGTGTATGACTGGGACCGGTCGGTGAGGGATTACCCCTGTACAGCCGGGACTGCTGTTGTAAGGAGCCGTTGCCGCTGGGCTCCATCATGAGAAAATGGCAGTGTATAGCCGGGACCGTACCCAAACCCCGGTCGAAGGGCCTGGCCTGTACAAGCGGGACCGGTGCTGGTGATGAGTGCCCTGTAGGAACGGGACGGCAGCCCACAGGCAAAGGCAGGATTCATGGTATTTCCTGCCTGGGACAGGCGTGTACAGCCGGGACCGTACTCAAACCCCGGTCAAAGGGGCTGGCCTGTACAAGCGGGACCGGGCAGGAACAACCCTGTAGAGCTGGGACTGCTGCCGGGTACAGGGGTAGGAAGCAATTTGCTCCTTAAAACAGCAGTGTACAGACAGGACCGGTGTAATACACCAGTGTCCCGGTATGCCCTGTACAGCCGGGACCAGTCAGCTTACCATCTTATGGTAACCCGCTTTCACATTTAGTTTATAGGGATTTCCAGTTTCTACATAGGAAACAATGGCTGGATCAGTTGCTTCCAGATCAAGGTCATAGACACATTTCACGGCTTTCTTTGCTACCTCGCATTTATGGGGCAGGTCTGTTCTTGTGTCAGAGAGCCACTGCTGGAATCCCTGCCGCCTGGATTCGAGTGTCAGCACGTCCGGGTAGTGGTCTTCGAAGAGGTAAAACAGGAAAGTGGTGTAGGTTTTTTCCAGGAACCACTCCTTCTGCTCCACATAGTTTCCCTGGTGCTTCCTGGCATCAAAGTAAAAGATAGGCTGGTAGCGGTAATTGGATTCTTCTGACTTATAGTCCCAGTTAACGATCATATCATCGAGGTGCTCGCTGGTTTCCACGATCACCTTGAGCATTTCAATAAGCTTGTTCTTCTTACGCTTTTCGGCCTTGTATTCTGTAACGCTGGCGATATTGCACAGGAAATCAAAGTTAGCAGGCTGGCAGGCCAGGTTTTTCTTTCTGCAGTCCTCCTTCAGGGATACGATAAAGGTGTACAGGTCATAGAGCCTGGTATCATTCTTGTTTTTCTTCAGGAGTTTACGGGCTGATTCCGAATTTTGAAACACCCAGCTCCTGTTCAGAGAATCAAAGTAGAAGTTGGTGGGTCTGATAAAATACCGGATCTTTCCTTTTCTGCTGTTGTCCACGCTCACGCGGATGTTTTTGATCAGCAGGTTGTTTTCAGTGTCATAGGTAGTAGAATTGGCATCCACTGACTTCATTTTAAGCTTCAGGGGAACGCTCTGCATCCGGTAGAGGATGTCTTCCAGGACACTTTCAAAGTAATACTCAGTTTTACTTTCCTTTAGTTCCCGGATCCGGGCTTCCAGCTCTTGCTCCAGTTTGGCTCCTTTCAGGCCGCTCTCCTCCAGCCGCAGCCTTATTTCCTTTTTCTGATAGGGTTCCTCCAGGTTACGGTGCAGGTTAGATACGTCAACCCCGATGAATTCCTGGCTAAGTTTCTTCGTATCGATTTCAATGAAATTCCAGATGTCAATCGTTTCTGCCTTTGCCAGGTAGAGCAGCAAACCCTTTAAAATTTTCTCCCGGTTGTACTGGTGCAGCCCATTGCTTTCAAAATAGATCCTGGGCAGAAATGAATTTACCTGGTCCAGGTTATAGGCTAGAAAACGGTGGGTGCGTATGTCCGTGCCTTTTGGAAAACCTTTGATGGCCATCGTCATGAAATTTTAATCCTTATTTTGACTACTCCTCAAAATGATTGAAAAAAGGTATTCAGGCTCCCGATCCAAAATTTTTGAAAGTTCCAGGATCTCCCCTACTTCAAACCTGCTAGGATCTTTCCTCCTATGCCAGAGTGTTGTTTTAGTCACGCCTAAACGCTCACTAATGGCGTTGACCTTTAGATCTGAATTTTTGATGAGCGATTCGATTGTCTCCATACTTTTATGAGCAGAATCCATAGCACAATATATGGTTTAAAATAAAGAACTCCAAAGTCCAAAAATTTAAACCCCTCCCCCTTTTTTTTCCCTTTGGTAACTAAAGGTCTTGTTTTTATTTATTTGGGTATTATAAAGTATTAATAGGGTCCCGTCTGTACAGGCATTGTGTAATAAAAATCCTCCTCCAACGTGAACAGAGGCCTTTTTACACAGTCCCGGCTGTACAGGGGATCCTTGGCCAAATTCCTGCTTAGAAGGTTCTGGAGCAGCTTTTGTGAGGTCCCGTCTGTACAGGGCATTTGAGCAAGGTCCCGCCTGTACAGGACAGGTCCCATCCAGCACAGCGCGGGTCCCGTTTGTACAGGGCATGTCCCGCTTGTACAGGGCATGTCCCACTTGTACAGGGGTAAAGTCCCGCTTGTACAGGGTAGAAGACTTTTTGTATTCTACTATGGGAAAATATATTTACTTTGTAAAGTAATATATATAATTTGCCATCCTAATAATGCAGATGGCGAAAGAACAACAACACGACGATACACAAGCACAAAACAGTGCATTAATGCTGCTGGCCCGCCAGGAGCTCTACACCCGCTTTACCCCCGAGGAATTGATCCAGGCAGGTATTTACTACATACCACCGGGGATAGATGTTCGCTTTGTGCCGGCCGCTTCCATGTTCCTTTTTGAGGGTTTGACAGAGGGCAGGGTGAAGTTTATCAAATTGCATAACTGGGACAGGCCTGCCGCATCCGTCAGGTTCAACACAAAGCATAAATACGCCACCTACCGCAACGTAGACAAGGCAGAGGTGCACCGCATGTTGGTGGGGGCGCTGGCGCGTGCTGAAGGGGGGTATAGAAAAGTAACCGAAGCCCTGGACCTTCGCCTGCAAGACCAACAGGTCCAGTATGCAGAGGCTAAGGAGGCATGGGAGGGGAAAAAGATACGCCTGGAGGCGTACCTGGAAAACATGGATGCCTATGAGTTTACCATTTCCAATTACTTCAAGCATTACACCTACTACCAGGTAACGATCAAATACGTGGAGAGGGGCCAGGTGGGGTATCTCGAACAGCATCTGGCCAAGACCAAAACCAATATTATTTTTATTTCAGAGGCGCTTACCCACAAGCACAGGGAGCATCAGCACAAGCAGATAGAAAAGTACCTTAATTCCCTGGAGCACGTCATTACCGGGAATACTACGGACCTGTTTGCCAAAAAAAAAGGAGAATAGCAGGATTAGCTACAGGGAGCTATGCCTACACTCCTTCAGCAGGACAAAAGGGGAAGCAAATAAGTAGTAGCAAATAAGTAGTAGCAAATCGCTCTGCCGCAGGGGCTCCTATGTACTCTTTGACAAGAGGATAGGTAGATATCAGAAGAGGGGCATCGTCGCCAGGACTAAAGCAAAAGTGGTAGCACGAAAAATTACCGGAATACTCGCTTTAGGAACATGCCCCTCCTTCCAACCCCAAAACAAAGAGCACAACTGCGGTTTTTAATTAATTTACTTTATAAAGTAAATTTATATAAATTTTCACTAATCAACCATCACTCAAAGGCTAGAATATCCGCATTATTCAATAATGCCCTGTCATCTAACTGCCGTTGATTTAATACAGCGCTTCCTCGTTAATGGCAAACCAAAAACAATTTCTGAAGCAGCTGCCCTACGCCTAAAAACATCCAATAACATCCCTAAAGTTTAATCAAAAAGGCTTTAGAGATTGTAGCAGATAGACAAACATTTGGCGCCTATCAAACCCAGGATGGTATTAATCCAGTGCGCTGGGGAACATTCTTAATGTCCAAGATGATGCACGGGTTGATCACCTGTTTACGGGGTAAAACAGTTGGCTACGGTTTAAAAAGTTAAAAAGGCCAAGCCTGTTCCTTATCTTTTTGCTCTTGGCCTTCCTGGTTTTTTCCTTTTCTTCACCACATCCGGACGAGGCTTTATTTCCTGTCTATCCAGAAATTCCTCGATAGCCTGCTTAATGATTTCGGATTGGTTATAGTACGCATAAAAGGTGTAATCCTGCAGTTTCTCGTATAGGCTTTCCGGAATTTCAGCATAAACTTTTAAGGTACGCTCTTCAGGCTGTACTTCCTCTACCTTGGGCTCTGGCTTTTGATCCGGCACCCTCAAAGAAGAGGCCTGGCCAATAAATCTTCCTTTCGACATCCTTGATTTTGTTCTGTTGCTAAATATATCTAATTATTACTAATAATTAGGAATTATTAGATACCACCTGAAGAATTTTCTCTGCCAGCTTTTTGTAGTCCTTAGCGCCATTGCTTTGCGGGGAGTATTCAAAGATATCCTTGCCCTGGCTTTGTGCTTCGTCCAGGGAGACATTTTCCCGGATATAGCATTCTTTGAAAAAATAGCCCTGCAGCTGTTCATCTACGGAACCAACAATTTCATGATCCAGGCTTCTCCTGATATTAGGATTGTATTTAGTTGCAAACACCCCGCCCAGCTTTGCACTGGACTCCTCTTCGATCTCACGTGTAAAGTCCAGGATCGAGGCTAGTCCTTCATAGGATAGAAACTTTGCTTGCAGCGGAACAAAGTAGTAGTCGGATGCATAGAGGGCATTGGTGGTAAAGGCACCCAGCGCTGGTGGGCAATCAATCAGGCAGTAATCATAACCATAGTTCTTGATGACCTCCGTCAGCACCTTCTTTAGCTTGTTATGATACATGTTCTTTCCAGCCAAAGTATTTTCATGGTCCTTGTTGGACTTCGTGGAGGGAACTATGTCCAGGCGATCAGACTTCAGCACCACGCCCTCAAAGTCTACATTACCCAGGATGAAATCTCCTGAATTAAATTTTAGTTCATCGGGATTCATGCCGTAGCAGCGGGAAAGGTTGCCCCGCTGGGGGTCCAGGTCGATCAGCAAAACCTTTTTGCCTACTTCAGAAAAATAAGCAGCAACATTCTGAACAGAGGTGGTTTTGCCCACCCCTCCTTTATTATTGACAAAAGAAAGTACTTTCATTGTGGTTAGGGTTGAACGCGTAAGCACGCAAAGCTAATAAGATTTAGATATATAGCTAATGCTGCCTAAGCGATAGATACATTCCTAATATTTAGATTAATTACCAAGCCTCTTTTGTAGCAGATACAAGGCTTTTTTATTTTCCTTTTTTTTGTTTAAGATTTAAATCTAATGGATAGCAAAGTTTCTAACACTTGAGAGCGAGCAAAACATTAGCCCTATAAGGTTGGTTTTTGGGGTGCAGTAGGAAGAAAGCAAAAGGGCCTGGCAAAGCAACAGAAGGGCTTAGGTCTGCTGCCCCTGGCACAGGTTTATAAATTAGAGGGTGCCGCTTATAAAGGGAGCTAACGAGTACCCTTAGCCCCCCCTATTATAGTGGACGCGCCATCGGACCTTTTGCCTCAAGTGGCTCCTTCCCCCTACCCTATGGCAGGTAGCTATTAAAAGCCTCCATCTAAAAAATCAGTGCAGTTACAGCTGGTGACTTGCCGGCAGGTGTAGGAGAACAGGTGTAACTAAGTCCTTCCCTCCTCCGGCAAATATAGATGTAGTTCCCACAATATTTCTGCCTGGTGCTAAACCATGAAGTAGGTATGGCCATGACCTTGCGTTCAATGCAAGCACACCCACCCCTGCATCTTTAATAGTATCGTTTGCAGGCATGCAATTAGATTACTTTCTATTAATTGGCTATGTTACTATTGCTTAGATTCATACCTAATGTTTAGCATATAATCTTTGGATAAGATATTTAACTATAGAATAGATATGATACTATTAGTTAGATTTAAAATTATATATAAATTAAAAAGATATTATTTATCTATCTAATCTTTAGTATGAATGCTAATGATTAGATAGATAAATAAAGGTTAGCTACTTTTCTATATATGTAATCATCGGTTGTAAGGGTTTTCTTTTCAGGGACCTCTACTCCAATTTCTCCCTTGGGACAGATACTGCAGCCTACCTGAATCAGCGCTATGACCAGGTCTGTGAAGGCTTCTGAACTGTACAATAGCGCTGGTGAGGCTTGCGTCTGTGCCTATGCGCAAGCTTCTACCAGTTGCAATCTAACTGCAGGGGCGCTGTCTATAGTACATTCCAGGCTGGATAGCTGCAGAAACTGAGGTGCTGAATAGACTGCACCCATTGTTAATGCCAACTCTAGAAGAAAGGTTTGCTGAATGTTACAGATGAATACTGGGTTATGAAATATTATATAGGTGATATGACTGGCAGAATTGACTTTATAAAGTAAAGTATATGCTATGGTTGTATAAACACTGTTGTAGGAATAATTATTTATTCTAATTTTTAGATTGTTTTCTAATTGTTAGCATTTAAACTAAACTTAGTTTTGTTTCTAAATTTTAGGGTTGTTACTAATTATTAGCTACTGTAGATCATCAGCATTTATTAGGCCAACAGCCAATAGTCATTAAAAAGTAGCGTAGAAGTAGAATAAGCTAAATATAAGGGCCTCAGAAACAGTGGTAAGAAGGGCGCTGGAAATAAAGTTAACAAGTCCAGTAGGATAAGGAGCAAGGCAGCACATCCCGCAGGTAAAATTACATCACCTTTATTATCGCTAAACCTTCACATATTACCAGCCCCCCTTTTGCAGCTATGAGGGAGCTGTAATTGTTGTGTTTAGATTATTAACTAATTTTTAGTTATTAATCTAATATATTAGATATATATCAAAATATAGGGAAAGGGGGGACCGTAGATGGCTGTTCTATTGGAACACGGGTTGCAGGAGCAACGGCTGGTGTATATTTAGCGATAGCAAGAGGGTTGGAGTGCTATTGCTATTGCCCATCCTGTTATGCGCGCCTGGTTGCAAGAAAAGGAGAACTGAAGGGGGCGCATTTTGCCCATTACAACGCAGAAGACTTCAGCTGGGGAGCAGAAACAGACCTTCACTTACTGGCAAAGGAAATATTGTCAGAGGTAAAACAAATAACACTACCACCGTATCGTTACCTGACCCATCAAATATTTCCCAAAACCACGATTGACATTGATCCTGTGGTGGTGGAGCAAAAGCTGGGGGCTGTCAAACCGGATATATTGCTTGTGAAAGAGGGCAGGGAGTTGATGGTGGAGATTGCCGTCACCCATAATATAAACTGTGAAAAACAACTTAAGACCAGGGAAATGGGGATTGCAATAGTAGAAGTAAACCTTAGCACATGCAGCAGAACTCCAAATAAGGCAGAACTGTGTGCTATCCTGCTGAATTCAGACACTGACAAAAAATGGATCTATAACGGCAAGGCAGAACAGAAGGTAGCGCAGATCGTAGAGGCGGAACAAGTGGGGCTCGTACGCGCAAATCGAATGATTCAGGAAGGGGAGCGGGAGCACCAAAAACGCATGGAGAATGGTCAAGCCTGCATTCCATTTATGTACAGTAGGAAAGGCTATACCATAAGAACGCAGATACTAAAAGACATGTGGTTTCAGATCAAGTACTTTGGCTTTTATCAGGCAATTCTTCGGCACAAGCCATACTGGTCCTATGAAGGGGGGGCTATTGAGCACTCATTGGACCTGAAATACAGGGTCAGCATCAATGGCAGGGAAATAAAGGATGCCAGGAACATCGAAACATTCTTTCTTGGATAAGACCAGGGTTGACGACAAACAAATGACTGCTGTTCTTCTTATCAGGCTAGTACCTGCCACTGTGCGATATAATTAAGGCACCGCGGGAAGCAGTATGCCATGGAGGTAGGTCTTGCAGCTTTTTTAGAAACTAATATAATGGTTAGTTTATTTCCTAATGTTTAGTTACAGCAATTTACCCGTTGGTAATGTAGGATGGGCCGACAGGTGCGTGGGTACAAAAGGACATTCAAGAGTAGGTTAACGCATTGGACAAACCCTTTTTTCCTCTGTTTGAATTAGCATAAAGCAAAGGAGAAAAGGGTGTAACCGTATCAGCAAGCAGTATGGTTGGATCTAAATCATACGAGAACATTAGCGCCTGCGGAAACCTCACGGCTGATACGAACCAATCGGCTGTGGGAAGATGGCAGTTCTCTAGGCAATACTTATTGTAAAGCCACCTTCTGTATCCCTGCCAGCGGCTGAAAGCTTAGTTGTTGCCTGGCAGTGGGCAGCAAGCTCTAGGATATTGGTCAGGTGAAGGTAACCTTTCTTTTTTTTCCTTTGGATCCTCATCTGAAACAGGCAATGCGAAATCCTTTAGTATATTTTCTAACCTTTAGATAAATATCTAAGTTGGCTTATTTTTGTGATGTATCAGTTGCTTATCACACATTTACCGAAAGGAAATCCTCTAAACGGTTGTGTCATGGTGAAAACTTTTTCTGTTGCAGGTGCTGGAATCGTCTATGGCCCTTTGATGGAACAAGCACCTTTCCCTGACCATATCCCGCATATAGTTATTCCAATATACATCAGTCCGCTCTTGGATAGAATGGAGCAAAAGTGGTTTCTGTACCTGTTGAACTTGTTTGGGGCAGCAGGATGGTTTGGCTGTGGCTTAAGTAGGGGAGTGTACACGAAAGTAGTTAGTATTGATAAACATAGTACTGTACCTGCACTATCCCTACACCGCTAATAAGCACAGCTGGCGGTAAAGGAATTAACTGCTGCATGAAGGGTAGATTGATTATGGGCCTCTTTCCCAAAGCTTCTGCTGCTGCAGATGTACATTTGGCCTTAATCACCAAAGCCAGGGAGGGAAGGGAGGTGCGTTTCAGCTCCTTTTGTAGGCAAAGCCTTACCTTGGCATTATGCTGTTTCACCCAATGCCCCGATCCTGTGCCATGAAGCATTGCATGGCTTGCAGCCTTACAGTCTAGCGGGAATCTATGCCCAGACTTCTTCAATGGAAATTTTTAAGAACATATCCCGTTTCAGCCCGTTGCTCAGTTATACTTCCTTTTATTATGTACCGGATCTGTTTTGGCCCCTAAGTAGCAAATTTTTCAGGGCATTGGTAGTAGCATGCTATAGCAAATAGAAAAGCTATTATGAAGCTTTAAGGCGGTGATAATCCAGTCACTATAGCCAGCAGGTCCCAATCTTTACCTTAAAGGCTAAGAAATGCTTCATCCATCGATTAGATTTCCAGTGGAGGATAAAAGATACGCCGGAGGAAGTGTCAATATTGATACCATCAACAGGGGTGATTATATAAAATCTTGCTAGCGGTAACATTATTAGTATGAGCCTACCGTATTGATTACAGTTCACATTTTGTACAACTATATTTGGCATTGTTACTTACCATTAGTTTTGTTTCTAATATTTAGTAATATGATGAAAGAATAGATTCGAAATTATTTTTACTTTATAAAGTAAATAATTAACTTTAAATTTATATAGATGTTTCCCAGGATATGCTTGCATCTCCTGCCCAGTTAAAATGCTGCACCAACACTTATCTTAACAGCAGTTTTGCTTTGCGCTCATTGGCTGCCGCAATAGCCAAAAGGGGAGGTGGTGAAGGTTTGGATGAGGGCATCTTTCCAGTAAAGAGCAACCAGATTGAAAAGCCTCCTACATGCCTATCATCTCAACATTTTTTTTGTAGCAGGAGCCAAAGTTGTGGACATAGACGTGCCTTTGATGAGAGAATAGGGTACTGGTCTTAATTAGGGCAGGCAGAAGCGCTGTCATCCTGCCAAAAGACTAGCCTACTATTGAAGGCACCTGGTGTGAAAATTGCCTTGAGCAGCAATATGTGGAAACGTTGCAGAGACTTTCTCTTCAAACCTATTTTTCCATACCACAGTCAATTAGTTAATCGAAAGGAATAATATTAGTTAATATTCTATCTTTTAGCTATTAATCTATTACTTGGTTTCTTATCTAATGCATGTAATAGAATTATCGATGCTCCTAAGGGATATAATAATGCTATGGGGTCTAAGAAAATAAAGCATTAGAGGGAATAAAACGGCTTTGAAATATAAGCTTTTGTTTACACAATAGTGATACTTCGCATACACTGGCATTAACCTGATCAAAAAGGGTTGTCACGCAGTGCTGACACATCACTTTTTAAGGAATTGCTGATGCTTCCGCAATTTCATATAGGTAGTTTATCCTGTGAAGCTCGAATTTAAAATTTCATAATTTATATATCTAATATTTAGTTATGTATCTAATGTCACTTAATTTGTGTGTTCAGGAGTCAGGAGCAAGAAGATTAAATATGCATTAGTTAGCCTGTATACAATAGTAAAAAAGGATTGTAATAAGTACAGCTGCTTTAGAATGTGCTGGACTTGTTTGAAATACAACAACTGGTACAGGCACTGGGGCAGTAGGTCAAAAAAACCAAAGATCAGCTGAAAGCGTTTTAAACTGAAGGCTTTTGGCGTAGGCTTGAGAAAATACTTACATGTGTGGGGTGTAAATTTTCGGGGCTGCTCAAGCAGAAGATAAGGAATAGCGAAATCAGAAAATAATTCCTGAAGTATTCAGAACAAAAAAGTAAACCTATAGGTTGTTTATATGAAGGTGCATCGTATATTTGCTGCCATAAAAGATCAGTTATATGCTGTTTCTTACGATGAGAATGAAAAAGATGCACTGGTAAAAGCCATTGAAGATTGGGGAGATGTAGCATACTTAACTGATTTTTTTGAACTACATCTTAAGGATCTTCAGTCAGGATTTTATGGACCTATAACCGTTGAGAGGGCTGTCTTGAAGACAATTGATGAAGCAGAAGATTTGTTTGATGAATTGTATCGGCTGGCAGAAGATGAACATGCAATTTTAAATGTGCTCTTTAAGCCACTTGATGACAGAGAATACCGGTCTTACGAATTTCAAAAGCACAAAGCGTATGGGTTAACAACTAAAAGCTGGCTACGGTTATATGCGATACGCTGGGACAGCGCGTTTGTAATAACTGGTAGTGCCATAAAATTAACGCATAGCATGCAGGAACGGGAGCATACGCTGCTGGAGCTACGCAAGCTGGAGATGGTGAGGAATTTTTTAAAAGAAGGCCAGGACGAAGGCGAATTTGTGTATTTAGACCTATGAAGAACCAGGAAGTAACAGATAAGTTAAAGCGCTTAACAGCGGAAGGTCCTGCCTCCAGCTGGAAGGAAAAATGGGCGCATAACCGTAAGAACAGGGCATGGCTTAAAAAGTCGGCCCAGATAGCATTAAAGATTAACCAGTCGCTCCGTAGTCTGAACATCACCCAAAAAGAGCTTGCTAAACGAATGGACGTTAAGCCGCAGCAGGTAAGCAAAATTGTAAAAGGGCAGGAAAATCTCACCCTGGAAACAATCAGCAAGCTTGAGGCAGCTTTGGGCATTGATATTATCACGATCCTGAAAACAGATGAAGTGGTGACGCCTACCTACCAGTCTTCTTCTAATTTCCACTCAACCAAACTGTATGCTGTTAGGACAGAGAAAAACTTCCAGACCATACTTGCAGGCGAAGAGCAGCAGGAGATGGCTAATATGGCAATCGCTTCCTAACTATGGAGAATAAACTGCCGATAGGATTCATTCTTGACGGTATTAAGATTGAACAGTTTGCCGTAATTGAATCAGCATTCAAGCAGGAAAGTACGGTTGATCTTACTGCAACTGTGGCTTTTGGGCTGGATCGGGAAAACAAACGGGTCCGTGTAGTATTCAGTCTAAACTATACGTGCGAAGAATCTCCCTTTATTGTGCTCGAGATAGCCTGTTTCTTTTCTATCAAGACAGAAGATTTTACTGCTTTACTAGACAAGACAACAGCCAGTTTATTTTTACCAGCGGGTTTTGCCCGACACCTGGCTACTTTGTCGGTAGGTACGGCAAGGGGTATCTTACATGTAAAACTGCTGGATACCAGGTTCAAAGATTACGTACTCCCAACCATTAACGTAAGTGAATTAGTAAAAGAAGATGTAGAATTTAAGGCATAGGGAGTTATATCTGCTCTTCTTTGGTGCATGTTAGCGTAGACGCTCTATAAATATGGGATGTACCTATACGAAATAGTGAGGGTACTGCCTTATCTTTTTATACCTTTCGGATATACCACTAGTCTGCATTGAAATCTTAATCCTTCGCTTATGCTACTAGTATCAGCACCTGATCAGCAGCAACCAAGTCACTTCTCTATATGAAAAGACAGACTACCCAACCTTCACTTTTTCTTTGGGAATCATAAGGGCTAGCGACAACGCAAATCATTAGCTTATTTTCTAACCATTAGAAAATAAGCTTCTATTACAGATAATGTCTAATCTTAAGAAAGAATGCTAGAAGGGGACATTATGCGACAGGTGGGAAGGGGTCTGCTCATGGAACACAGGCATTAGCTATATGCTGCATGTCCATGAGTAGCAGTCAGTAATTCAACTGCAGGATCAGTATGATAGAATGGGAAAAAGTTCTTCAGCATCTCCCGCTGGAATAATTTGATTTCTGCGCCTGAAAGGAAAGGGATATTAGATATTCGCCGTCAAAGCATTATAAATATATCTAATAATTAGTTATTACGCCTCATTAACTACTGATGCGTTGATTACAGAGGGGCTGCAGCACTGTTCAAGTACACAGGCTCTTATCAAGAGGCGCTACGACTTCGCCTCTTTCATACCCTCACATATAACGGTCATTTCATTTATTTATAGTAAGATTTTTGTATTCACTCTTAAAGTGAACAAGTAAAATTTCTACAAATCTTCCAAGATAGTATCCTTTCACATCTTCACCAGGCTCTTTACCTTTCCACCATGTAACGTATGCTTCCAACTGGTTAGTAGCTACGGTGAATCCTATCAAAGCCAAATCATACCATTGTTCTGGTTTGTGTGTAAGATATTTCGTACCACCTGAGCTTCTTACTACCCAAGTTTTCAGATTTTCATCTTCCACAAACTTGATGATTTTATTTTTCAAGGCTTCTCCAGCTTGTGTAGGTATAACTATTTTCATGACTAATGACTTTAAGCTAATTTTTGCCTCTTTAACTTCAAATCTCACTATTTTAGTTTCATTCTTTCTATAGATGTTTATGGTGATCCTACATCCTCGAGCGTCTAAAATCTTAATTTTTGGCCTGTTACCGCTTCTGGTATTCTTTATATTTAAAATATGTAAGCGCCTGTCTGTTAAATATGGAAGTACCTATTCAAAACTTTATCATTTTGATCATGATAGCCGGAAAGGTTACACCCACAACGGGACGACTTCTTCCCATAAAGAGGCTAGGCCAAAGGCAACAAAGGCCAATACCGCTGCTCTTACTGCGAAGGGCAGACCCTGTATTCCGCCACACCACCTGCATAATTTTCTTGCCCATGCAAATGGCTGAAGCAATTATAGCCTGTTGATCGATATGGACTACAACGTCAGTAGCTTCGATGGTTGCATCGGAACCTAATCTACCCATGGCCAAGCCTACATCAGCAAGGGTGACGACGGGAGCATCATTGATACATCCTCTTTCTTGCCTTCCTGTAACCTGGTTTCCACATGATTTATTCTATCCTGAGGCAGCAGTCCTCCAAAAGCTCTGTAAATTTTCAGTCCCTTGGCTACTTTCTGTATAATAGATTCTTAATCGCCTGAAAGTATTATGGTAGTGCTTACTACAAGCTGATTACTACAAGTTGATGGCGCTGATCTATCGCACACGATAGGCTGGATCAACCGGGGTATACAGAAGGATTCCTCCAAGGCCAGTGGAAATCGGGCCGTTAAAAGAACTTCCCAGGCCTGGGATTATGGTTTCCTGAACTTTCAGCAGCTTTTCGCAACCAGCCGCCGTGGCTGAAAATTACCCATATCATCTTCAAAGTGACTGTTACCACTGAAAAGCCAAAGTGTTAAACAAGCGAATTTCTTCTACTCCAGGCAGAATGTGCATACACAATCTGCCTGGCAAGTAACAATCTTTCAACATCTACCGTGCCCGGTATGGGAGCTACCGTGATAGCCTTTACATAAATATTGGTAATATCCGTAACAACATCTTCAGGATATTCCTATTCTACCTGAAATCATGCAATAGTTTAGGTCAGGGTACTCAGGCCGATGTTTGCTTTTGCTTTGTAGAATAAGCGATTATATTGTCTATCATGATGAATAGCAACAGGTATACCGGCTGCTATTCATTGAAATGCAGTGGTCATTTCTCTATATAAACCAGAAAACAGAAAAGATGCAGTCAGGAGATTCGCTGCTACAGGTAAGAAGGGTTAGGCCAAACGGAGCTGCTGCCAAATGCTGAAAGTGGGGGGGAGCGGGGGGCTCCTAATTATAAGCATCATGAACAAAGCGGTGTTGTAAAATCTCCTCATGATACATTGATATGGTATATACAGGATAGCCCCGACCACTGTAATCAACCTTTGTATGCGATTAATAAATTAGACTGGATCAGGGTAGGGGAGCGGTGAAGCAAGGTGAAATAGATTCTTCTGTAAATACAGCTACTTCAAACTGAATTAATAGAAATCTAAACCATGTATCGAAAAAAAAAGGTTAAACTACAAAATATTTTTCAACAGCAGAAGTAATGGAAAGAGAGAAGTATCGTCAGGAACAGCTTGAAGACGTGCAATTTAAGTACAAGTTCGACAGCAGTAACAATCTTGTTGTGGTTGAAATCATTTCTGCTCAAGCGAATGTGAGCCATGAGAAAATAGCTGCAGCCATCTGCCTCCTTGAGAACATCAGCCCAATGAAAATGATCTATCTCGTGCAGGAAGGGGTGCAATGGCAGATGCTACAGTTTTCAGACTTCTACAATGGCAAATGCGCTGTGATAACCAGGACTTTGGTTGACAAGGGCGAGCTTAGGGGTTTTCTTTAACATCAGCCTAAGGTAAAAAAGGCTGCTATACCCTAAGCCCCTTCAAACAGTACAGCTACTACTGAGATCTGGCCTGAATGGAAGAGCTGCTACTGGGGAAAAGCCTAGGCTGTCTAAACAACTAAAGTAGCAGTATCATTAAAGCTTCAGCTGGAGTTGTTTTTTTTGACCTGCAGCATGCTGCGGTGCGCACTGACTATCGTAGCATTCAACAACAGCCAATCCAGGCCAGGCTCCTGAAGTGTGACCTGTCCTAAAATAAGCTGACAGTTTTAGATAACAGTCAAGACCCTAATCTATGAAAGGTTAGGGGTTTTTTCATGGTGTAGCTGTGAGGGGCTTTATAGTTTAAGCTCCTGTGTGTGCTTAGGTTATTATAAGTCCATACATATTGCTCAATGATCTTTCTAGCCTGGAGCATGTCATTTTTTTTAGCTACTAAGAATTCTTCTTTCTTCTTAGCCTCCAAAATAACTGGACCAAAGATTCTAAAAGTTAAACGCCTTGGCTTGTTGAATCTTTAACCTAGTTATTTGGGGGGCTAAGAAGGTAGTTAGCCACTTTTGCCAACACTTTTGCAGGAGCAATGCCTATACCAATAGGTATGCCAATTCTATAGGAAAGCTGGAATTTGAAGCAGAGGACGAAGTTGGCAGGCATAATCAATGAAAGGAATGAAATCTTAACGCTTGCGGTTGTTATAACCAAGTTCTAACTTTAGAATATAAAAACAAGAATAAGAAAGATCGGAAATTCCCAGGGCATTATTCTTCCTAAGGAGACTATTGATCAATGCCATTTTCAGGAAGAGGTAGAGCTAAGCATTTCGGAAAATAGGCTGACCATTGAGGCTTCGTCTTCAAGCAGAAGCTCCTGGGAAGAAGCATTCAGAAAAGCAGCCCAGGAAGAGCAGGGAGTGCTTGACAATGCTGATTTAATAGAAAATGAGTTTGACAGGGAGAAATGGGAATGGTAAGCAGGTTTGATGTATATCTGGTAGATCTAAATCCCACACAGGATAGTGAGATGTATAAAACAAGACCTGCGCTTGTTGTGTCTCCTGATGAAATGAACGGGCATTTCAAAACTGTGATTGTTGCCCCTATGACAAGGAATGAAAAGATAACGCCAACCCGTGTACAATGTCACTTTGCAGGAAAGAATGGCCAGATTGCCCTTGATCAGGTAAGATGTGTTGACAAAACAAGGTTAGTAAAGCACTTAGGCAAAATTGACGCATCTTATAGAGTACAGGCACTTGATGTTTTGCAACTGATGTTCAAAGAAAAATAAAAGTGGAAGTAGCCGATTTCAAGCGCATTCAACGCGATTCTATGTACCACTATTACAAAGTGGTAGGCGGTCCAGGCAAAAATGAAAATTGGCCATCAAGAAGTATTGAATTTCCTGAACGAAAAACCGATCGTTACTATGGCCTACAGCTATGTTGCATGTCCTTCAGGGCTGACCAGTGCTGGGCACCAATACGAGGTAGGGAGCCGATCACAAAAGACAAGTACGAGTCAGCATATAAAATAGCAGCAGGGGGAGCGTTCAAAATATATTACCCTGGAAAAATAAAGTAAAGAAATTTTCCATCAAAAAACTTGCGCTAATGAATTTTGGAAACGGCACTTATACACATAGTACCCTAGAAGATGGCTATGATTACTTCACCACTGATAAGTGGGGAAAAGAGTACCACTTCAGGATTTTAACTTTTCCTGTTCCTTCAGGTCTCGAATCAGAAGCTGTGCAGGTGATAGAAAAGGAAAAAGGAATAGCGCCTTATATTTTTCAGGTTTTAGATAAGTATGATGAAGATGCAGGAGCACTTGAGCTTTTGCTAAAAGACAAAATTCAAAAAGGCATCAATAAGCGATATTTGGAGCATTCAAATGGCCAATGTGTACTCACTCCAGAAGAAAAACTATTCGGCAGAATAGATTATAACAATGATTTCAGCGATACCATGTTTGAAAGTGTGTTTATTGTAGATGGGAAAAGAGTTACCATAGAACAGTTAGTACTTATGCTTGGTGGCGTAGAAGGGTTTAATTTTATTTTTTCCGTACACGACCCGCTGGATGAATTTCCGGAATAGATTTACCATGAAAAAACCATCATCACAAGAGATCGAAATAACACTGGATGATATTGAGATCATCATGGGCAATGGCTATGAGTTCTTCCCCAGAATTGTGGGGAATTGCTTCTGTTCATGGTGTGAAGATCATATTACTACTATTACCAATTACAAAGCATATCTTAATAACCTCCAGGATATAATCTTGAAAGGTGAGTGCTCAAGATGTGGCAAGCCAGTGGGTCGGTATATTGAAACAGGAGACAGCATAGAAAGTGCTGGTGTAGCAAAGCACGTTCGGGAGATTATTAAGAAGTATAGAAAAGGCTAATAAAGGAAACATCATGAAAAGGCCAGTTTCCGATTTTAATTATGGGTTCTTAGTTGACAGTATCCTTGTTATCTACAATTTGGATATGGAGCATCGATCAGTAACCAATGATATTGACAATGTGATTCATGCTAATTCAAAAATGGAGAATGTAGATTTTGAGAAGTATAATATTGCTTATCAGGATTAAATAGACACATTTGATGGAGTAAGGGGGAAGGAGTGTTCAGTTGAAACCTGCGCTATCAATGAAAGGTCAACAGAAAAGCTTATCAGATATTTCAATAAATGATCAAGGTTAAACATCCAGTTGAAGAATGTAACACGCAGCAGGAGAAATTTATTGACCGCTACCCCCAGAGGAGTGCCGGTGGCATGAATTATTCTTTACCTATGGAAATATAACTTATTGTTATCATTCCGAAGCTCGTAGGTCAGCGCCTAAAGATGAAGATTATAAGGAATGGCTAGAAGGACTAACTGAAACATATCAAGCGCCAGATGTATGGCAGAGCCTGCTTTGCACTGTGCGCATGCATATTCTGGCTAATTCAGCATAGCTTCACCAAATCTGACGCTGAACCACTTTGGTGCGCAATATTCACCCAACAACTATCTTATACTCATCTTGTGGCCTTTAAACTTGTTCAAAGTAGTTTGCCTGTAAAGACAACAAATACAACCAGCCTATGTACTAACTAACAGCAGAGAAAAAACAGCCCTAAACAAAAAAATCGGAAGATTCAATCTTCCGACCACCCCTGGGGTTAACCGGGCTTTTCTTATGCCATTTCTTTACGTTTTTCTATTTCTTTGTTTCTAGTTACAAGCACATCCAGTGGGATATTTAGACCCTTCCATAGATTGTATACTTGGTCGAGTGTAAAATACCTTTTGCGGTTTAGAATCTCTGATACTCTAGACTTAGGTCCAATATACTCAACAAGATCTTTGGGCTTCAATCCTCGTTGCTCCATCACAAACTTGAGATATTCGATGGGATCTGGATCTGGTACAGGATAGTGCACTGCTTCATATTTTTGAACTAGTGTGGTAAGTGTGTCTAGTACATGAAATTCATATGAATTTTCACTTGGATTTTTATCTAGTAGGGAATCAATTATTTCCAGTGTTTGCTGGTAATCTTTTTCACTTACTATCGGTTTGATTACAATTTCCATAATAAAGGGGATTAAAATGAAAGGGACTTAAAATATAGGGGATCAAAAAGCTACGGGTGTATATGGATTTTCAATTTTACTGAAGAGGTACTCAGACCTCCTCAGGATCTATCTTATCATATTCTGCATGTGTTCCAAACCAACGCAAATACACTGTTTGGTTTGCTACCAGTACTATTGTTATCAATCGGAAATCATTTCCTTTTATCTTAAAGATCACCCGGTTGTTACCTAAAACCTTAACCTGGTAATAATCGCGAAGCTGGTTTAAATTTAAAATTTCCAACTTTTTTATATCTGCCTTCCAGGCTAATAATTGTTGTTCAGCATTTACATGTTGCCTACACCATTCAAGCAATAGGCTATTTTTAATTATGTTCATTGGCGTGAAGATGAGAGTCAAATACTAACGCCAAGTTACACGATATGTAACAATGAAAAAAGAAATAAGTTACAATATGTGTAACTTATTTTGTAGAACTACTGCTATGACTACAATCGAAAAATCAATAACAATGGAAAAAATACTAATCCAATCATCCCTTGATGATTACCTAAAGAGGTATATGGTGAGGTCAGAACACCTGACATAGAGGAATAATTTGAGAAGGAAAGTGCTACTTTTGTGGCTAATGAACTAACAGGCCCACCTGTGAAGGAACAAAAAGGCTTTGTACTAAGCCGGACCTATTTTAGGAGGGGTTTTATTCTATATTGATAGAGCTAGGCAATTTGTTCTTAGTGACTTGGACGAATACGAAGTTTTTATATTTCATTCATCAAGCAGGCTCCGCACTTTTAATTTTTTCCTATTGACCACATAGCTATGTACCAACTTAGTCCTGAAATCTTAATGGCCAAGTAGCTCTTGTAAGATCCGGATATTAAATACATCTTCAAGTAAATGAGTTACAAAGCAATGTCAAAAAGTATAGCGCAAAGCATACTTGTAGATTTGAGGTGTTCTAATATTTTTTTATTTGATATTGACTTTTATAACAATTTATTCTAGATTTAATCTAATTCAGAGATTGGTAGCAGCACTAGGAGGACCATTATGGATAACTACAATCAACCAGACCCTAGAGACCGTAAGTTTGCTGATGTACCGCTGCCCACACAGCGGGAAAAGTTAACCAATCGAGGTGCCCCGTCGCCTAAAGACCTTGGTCCGCTCGAACAACTGCTAGGAGTCTGGACCGGACGGGGCACTGGGTGGAATATGATCGCCCTTCCGTTTCAGAACGCTCCAGCACCACCTGCAGGGTTTAAATTCCGAGTGCTGATGAATCAGTACAACGAAGACCTTCTATTCACCTTCGTCGACGATGATGTCCCCAATAGAGGTTTGTCGAGGCCCAATGATTCCGATTTTGACCAGTTCGTCGTCACACTTGATTACCAGCAGAAGATCGTGCAGACCGTGGCGGAAGACCGACCTAACAGCGGCGGCCTTGCAGGTTTGGCCGGACTACCAATCCACCACGAACCTGGTTTATGGTTGTACATGAAGAATCGCAAGTCTAAGGATGACCAAATTATGGGTGATGAAGTATCAGAGGTGGAGCTCGATGTTGCACGACTCGCATCAATTCCGCACGGAAACTCAGTCCTTGCCCTTGGTAAATCAGCGGTTCATAAAGGTATGCCGGAGATTCCACCTTTGAGCGGACTGCCATCGGGGCGCTTCGAAGACGTTCTTACTCCAGACTACGACTTCAGGGATGCGACTAACCCCGACCCATATCTTGAGCCATACAGGCATTACATAGACTACCCGTTTATGGGTGACGTTACCGTTCCTGGTTTTCCTGGATTCAGTCCGGCTGACATGAACCAGATTCTTCGTTTCGCCAACCAAGGCGTTAAAATTGTTCGAACAACAACTTTGACCGTCGACACGGCTCGGAAGAGAGGTGGGATAACGAACATACCATTCTCGGTTCGAGAGGCCGAACCGGTCCACATGAAGTCGACATTCTGGATTCAGGAACTTGCAGAGAAGGATAAGGAAGGAAAGCCAAGGATGCGGCTGCAATACTCGCAAGTCGTTATGCTACACTTTTTCCATCCCCGCCAAGATGAATTCCCAGGGCGAGCCGTCTGGCCGCACATTAGTATTAACACATTGGAGAAGATGCCGGCGGACTACACCCTAGTTCCAAGTTAGGCGCGGCCCTTTTACGTCTTGCGGGCTTACACCTGAACCAGCCGAGGAGATCATCAACCATTACCCGGAGTGCTTCTGACGCGGTCTTGTCCGGCTGGTGATCATGGCTTCCAAAGGTCATAACTTTTCCTCCTGAAGATCACTTCCCAAGCTACAAATTGGTGAATTCATAAGGAATAAAAAAGTTTTAATGAAGACTGCCAAGAATACCGGCAGTCTTTTCAGATTGTACGCTGTAGAAATTTCCGTTATTTAGTATTGTTAATAGTTAAAGAAAACCAAAGTTTCATGTTCAGGTGTTAACACCTTTAGGGCTATGATCATGAGGGCGATAAGAGAAATTCACAAGCATAATCGTTAGAGTTACGGCAGTCCCAGAGTTTATCATGAACTAAAGCTGAAAGGCAGAAGCTGTTCAGAAAACAAAGTGGCACCTCTAATGCAGATTAATGGCATAGCCGCAAAAAGAAATAGAAAATTTATGGTCACTACAGTTTCCAGGCATAGCCTGCCAGTGGCAGAAAATAAGCTCAACCAATAGTTTACTGCCAGCAGGCCAAATGAGAAGTGGATCACAGACATTACCGGGCCGCGGCAGCTTATATCTGAACCAAGGAAGGATGACGGTCAGCCGCTGCCGCTCTACTTGGCTGTAGTGTTGGACCTATTCTCCAGACAAGTAGTGGGCTGGTCTATGGATGAAACCATGGAAAAGGTATTGGTAATGAGTGCCTTGAATATGGCGCTGAAGACTCGCCAGCCACAGAAGGGACTGCTGCACCACACCGAGCGAGGCAGTTACGGTGACGCCCGGCAATAAACCAGTGCTCATTACCAGGGACTGCTCAAGGATCAGCAAATCATCTGCTCCATGATCGGACCGCCGATGCGGCCGTAAAGTGAACTGCCGCGGTGGCGTACCACTATGATAATGCTGCTATGAAAAGCTTCGTTGAGTATACTTTACTGTAGATTAAGATTTCAATGACAATTCTGTTCTTCACATCCTATTAAAAAGATAGAAAATGGGTTTTTAAAGCTGCAGTGCGCTACACCAGTAAAAGAAAGCTTCAGGGTTTGTTTTCTTCAGCTTATTCAACTTTGTATTTGCCGGTTGTTCAACTTGCCAATGTCTTACCTGATCCGGGGCCTTAAATCTTGCTATTTCTTTTTCATCTCTCAGCAGAAGCCTTGTAAGATAAGCCACCTTTGCCGCATGCGTTATGGCTTTATCTATAAAATAATGCTCTGAAAAAATAAAAGGCTGAATGCGTTTGATTCCAGATTCTAGTTCTTTAAAATCTCCTTTGCCATCTTGTCCCCGAAGCGATAGGCATAGTGATGTTTGGAAGGTGTCTTCTAATACATCCTCCACTGTGATGTTTAGCTCCCGATAAACAAGCTCGTTTTTGGCAATAACTTCAAATGTTTTTTTAATCAGGGAGATGTCAGCAATTTCATCAAAGAGGTGACCCAAATCATACAACTGCTTGATGATTTCCATACTAGCACTTTGACCGTTTTTCTGATAAGGGATCCCAGTGGTATTTGGAGCAAAAGCAGTTAATTTATCACCGGTAATATCTTCAAACGAAGGTACAGCAACTTTAGCACAGGCTCCATCCTGCTTTAAGAATGGATTTTTGATTTCCTGCTCTTCCACGTTAGTATAACCAACTGGCTCAAACAGTATATCCAGTAAGATGACATCTTCCTCACTTTGCTTGGTAACAGGTTTATAGTAAAACTTATAATGTGCTTTTTCTATGCTGGATCTTGCTTTTCTCTCGTGTTCTACCATTCGTATGAAATCACTATCCTGAACAATCTTTTCCAGTTGCTGCTCTAGATCGTCCTTTCTTTCCGCTATGATGATATCAATGTCAATGGACAACCTACGTGTAGATCCTAGTTTTAGCATTAAGGAAGTTCCTCCCTTGAAAACGAAAGCAATATTGGTTTTACTTAGCGCTTCTAGCAGACTTAAGGCTCTAATTACTTTTTCTACCAAACCAGGATCAGCTTTTTGTTCTTTAGCTACTTTGTTTATCCATTCTATTTGTAAAGATTCAGGCAATATCATTTTCTAATTTTTGTCACTAGTTTATAATCACTGTCGATTTATAGAAATTTGGCGCAGCCAATTTTTAACTTTTTCTTTTTTACGTCTCCTATCAGCATAGCGCAATAGTTTATCTTCCATGATAGTATATTTACTCCAGGCATTCTCCCAAATGTATTTCTGCTCCAGACCTTGAGCGGAAGAAAAAAGAAATTCATCGCTAAAAATATCAACCAGTATCTTTTCCAAAGTTGGCACCTGAATGGTCGTTATTTGCTGGAGGGGAGCCTGACTAATCAGAGGTTTTATGATAATCGGATGCTTTTCCCTAGCTACATAGCGCTCCATAGTGGTAGGCGTAGGATTTAGGAATATATATTTCTCTTCTTCTTGCAAACGATAAAAAAGTGATTCACATACCTCTTTTTCCGCTTCCAGAATCATCAAAAACCAACCAGTTTGATGTTGAGAAAACTCATTCAACCAGGAAGTATCCCATACGCAAAGCTCTACGAAAGGAAAACCCTTCTTTACTTTTTGATAAAGCCCTTTCAGACGATTGGAGACTTCCGGTAGATAAACTCTCATTTTTCCTAACTGGAACTTTCCCCTGCTGATCCGCTCCAGTACACCTTGTTGAACCAGTTCGTATATTCTCCAATTAATGGTAGTTGTTTTTATACTTGATTCGTACAACTGGTAAAAAGATACAATATCATCCGTAGCAATCACTGAATGATCCTTGAAGTGCTCTTTGAACTGCGATATATGTAATGTGTCTGCGATAAACCTATCTATAAATCGACAGCAATATACATAAATTGACAGAAATTAGATATTAATCTTTACCTTTATATTAGAACATTCTAAAAGTATTAGTATACCTGATACACAAATACTTCTTTATCTATTGCAAGTAGCTTAGCAAGATTATCAATCATATAAGGTACGGCGAAATGACGCCCCAATAAAACGGACACTATTATAAAGCGGTAGTTCCACTGGGGGCAGCGGGTCTGCCCAGCCGCGCTGTAGAGGGTACTCAATCTGATCGTAAGAAAGTTGTAGGAAATTCTGTAGTTCCTTATGTCGTAAAGGCTTCAAGCAAATGACCGGAAAAATGGAAAATTCTACACCAAAGGGTCCTGATTTACCTACTTGGCTGTTTAGCCTACCTGTTAGCAAACTAACAAAAGATAATGCTGTTAAAACTGAAGATATTAGTTTCTACATATACTATCGTTTATCCCTTGGTATGTATGTCTGAAAAGCTCTTAAGCGATAGCCAAATATTTGCCTTTTGCCAGGGAATTGGCCTAAGGCAAAACCCAGCGACTACAAACTCACTGGCGGCTACCGGTAGGAAAGCAACAGCGGTGGCAGTAAATAAAATGCTCTAAGGAGAAAAGAAGATGCTCGGATTGGCATTGGGTTGGATTCTTTTCTCCTCCTTCAAAAGTAGATGGGAGGGAGGAGCGCAGCCGAATAGGTATTTGAAACTTGTAGAAATGTATAATTAGATATTAATCTAACTTAAACACACCTTCCTTTAGGTATTAATCTAATAAAAAGGGGTTAGTGCCAGAAGCACAACAGTAAGCAACGCTTCCATCTGAAAGATCCATTTAAATCAATATGCAGGCTTAACGTTAAAAGATTATTTTGCCATACTGTTAACAAAGTGATTTTAAATGTCTTTCAGTATAAAATCTATTCAATGAGCAGGATTTAATATGCGCCCATACTTAAATTACTTATGTGTACTATTCCTGATACTTGTAGCTGCTTGTAAGCAAACACAGGTAGCTCCCCGCTTACCTCTTACCCTTGAAGAACAGCAGATAGCATTAGGAAATCCCAGTATGGCTACTCCAGATCCCTCCAACGAGAACAACTACTTGATGATGAAGCCCCAGTATGCGCTGTCCTATAGCCGTGACAGGGGAATTCCTAACTGGGTAAGCTGGCATGTAAACAAAGACTGGATAGGTGATGCTCCTCGTCAAAATGATTTTAGAGCGGATATGACACTTCCGGAAAGTTGGTACAGCGTTACTACTGCTTCCTATGCCGGTTCAGGCTTTGATAGGGGGCATCATGTTCCATCTGCTGATCGCACAAAAACAGCCCAAGATAATTCTGCTACTTTTCTGATGACAAACATCATACCACAAGCTCCAAAGAATAATCAGGAGACCTGGGGAAACCTTGAGGATTATACACGAAAGCTTGTTGAACAAGGAAATGAAGTATATGTGATCATGGGTAATTATGGAGTAGGGGGTGAGGGGACCTATGGAGCAGCACAAACCATAGATCAGGGTCGGGTAACGGTTCCAGCCCGTATATGGAAAGTACTCCTGATATTACCAGAGGGAGAAAATGATATCAATCGCGTCAATACAAGCACCCGAGTGATCGCCATTGATACTCCTAACAAGAATACTTTAAGTTCAGAATGGGGTACGTTCAGAACCAGTGTTGATGCTATTGAGCAGAATACTGGCTATGATCTGCTGTCTAACGTCCCTAAGGATTTACAAAATATAGTAGAAGGCCGTATAGACAATGGGCCAACACGCTAAACAAACATGAGCATACAAGAAGCAAATGGTGATCAGATGCTGCTGGAGCAACTGCATGAACGCTCCCAAGGTCTCCAATATGTGAGCGAGTCAGATTACCCATTTGAAGTGGTGAACTTCAGTTCCATTCCAGCCAATTCAGATGTGGCATCTCTGTTGCGCCAGCGGATGATAAGTGTAACAGCTGACACCAAAATAGAGGTGGAAGATCTGGCCTACTTCTTTCGCAACCATACAGATTCAACCGTAGTTGAAGAGCATACGGCGCAGCGGTTCCTGCAACTGCAGACATTCCTGACAGACAGCCTGCAGGAAGCAAAGGTTTATAAGGTAGGAGCGCGCAGGATTACAGTACTGATACTCGGTGAAACGGTTACAGGCGCATATGCTGGCTTGAAAACAGTGTTGATAGAGACTTAGAAAATATAAACGTTGAAACTTAATAATGGAGTAATGCTGCCTTGCATTATTGAGATCGTCCCGCCTGAACCTGCCAGGTTAACCAAAGGGAAAAAGAAAGCGTGCAATCCTATATGTAAGGTAATATAACTGGGAAAAGGGTAAGGCTATGAATATGCACCTGAAAAAAAAATGGGTAATACCACGCCTGTTATTTTAATCATATCTAATCATTAGAAACTAAACTAACTATTAGCATTCTATTTACAAAAGCAGGCTACCTACAGGAAAAATGAATTTGTTGGCTTTGGATTAAATTTTTATTTTATCTCCTGCAAAAGTCAAATAGGAGGGAGGGGAGGAGCCAACCAGCTATTTCAATTTAGTAAAAAATAATAGTTAGATATTATTCTAAATGTTAACTATTAAACTAATTGGGAGAGTAATTAAAACTGTGTCATTTCTTTTCCCTTAGGTATTGTAAAACCTGTAGCCTTAGAGAATTTTCATATCAATGTAGTAGCTACCACCATCATACAAAATAGTGGCTACTACAGATAAAACAAGCTTCCATTTTATGCATAGGAATCAGCGCTTGAAGCAATCTATCGAAAAGAATTGCTTGAATTCTCTACAGTCTCACTGCTGCTTTACAAGGGTCCAATATATAGAGGGAAGTTAATTCTCGATTAGATTGACTATATAAAGAAGAGAGGAAGTAGAAGTTAAAATAGCGGTAAAAAAAGAGCAGCCAAAATGGCTGCTCTTCTTATGTTAAGTTAATGTTTAATCAGTGATTTTACTGGAACATTTTCATAGTCAGCTCAATGATATTACCATTAGCATCTTGTTGAGCTAAAGTAAAAGTGCCACCAGTCAATTCAGTAATAATTGAAGATTCTGGTCCATCGACTTCATCGTTAGTAGTAAAGATGTTGCCATTTAAAGAAAATACACCATTGTAAGTTTGTGGATCACTGCTAGCACACTTCGTATTACCTTCAGCGAAAAGAATCGTCTTGTCTTTGTAGTAAGTAGTTATATTGTCTAACCAGCAGGTATCAAATTCACTAGTCATATCGATATCATTGATGAAAACTTGGTGGACCTTCCATTTCTTATTATCACCAGCAAGATAGTTAACTACATTATCCTTGATAACTACGCTAGTGGTGTTAATTTTATTAACAGAAAGAGGAGTCTGTGTTGTGTTGGCACCTTCCCAGTTGGTTTTGATACTAGTTGCAATATGCTTAATACTAAAATAATATTGCTTAGCTTCTAGCCCCCCCATTACAATTGCTTTGCCGTTGTCAGAAGTTTCTGCAGTGCCAATAAGTTTATTGGTATCTTCAGTACGGTATCCTTCATAGTCAGCATACACCTTTACAAGGGCACCATTTACAGGATTACCTATTTCATCCACTACAGTAAGCTCCATACTGGTGTCAGGAAGAGGTTCATCCTCTGTGGAGCAGCTGAAGGCAGAAAAAGTAAGAGCAGAGAGCAGAAGAGCTTTGAACACATGTTTAGTAATATTGAGCATAACTACTTTTGTTTTGGAAATAAATTATGATCAAAATTAGTATGCCAAGCCCATGTGAAACAATATGAAGTAAGAAAATAACAAATAACACATATTTAGAATAATTACGGTAAACCTTTCTTGCGCTATTCATCCATTTTCTTTTCTACTGCCATTGCTATTGAAGCTGTTTTAATATATCGTATCATCCAATACATTCACAATGAGCCAAGTTACTCTCCCTCAATTTTAAGCGTATTAGAAAGCGTTTGACTACTTCAATGAAGTCTTATTCAGGAATGAACTGCCAGAGGTATTTCTTAATTTTAGTAAGATGCCCTCTGCACATGGCTTCTTTGCTCCAAAACGCTGGTATAACCAGAATAAAGCTATTTATAATGAAATCAGCCTTACTCCAACCAGCATGGATAGAACACCGAAAGAGGTATTTGCCACTCTTGTGCATGAAATGGTTCATCACTGGCAAGAGTGCTTTGTAACACCTTCCAGGAGAGGCTACCAGAAAGTAGAATGGGCAGATAAGATGGAAGATGTAGGATTGATTCTTACAGATAATAGTAGCATAGAGGGTAAAAAGACTGGCCAGGGCATCAACCATGTAATTAAAGCTGGTGGTGCTTTCGAGAAAGCGTTTAATCGAATGCCAAAAGAATGAAGCCTTCCATTTCAATGCACTGAAGGAAGGTTTGGGGCCTGGATCCAGAAGATGAAGACGAGATTGAGGCTTTAAGAAAAAGCCAGTTAGAGGAAAGAGAGAAAAAAGGAAAGATTGAATACAGCTGTTCAACCTGTGGCGTAAATGCCTGGGGCAAACCTGAATTAAATATAGTTTGCGGGGAGTGTGGTGTTCAGCTCACATCAAGCAATTTTTAGAAGAATGGCGCAAGAAAGATAACTTCTTATATTATCATAGGTATGTATTATCCATATGATCAAGCTGGTCTTGCACGTTATCCAAAGAGGCAACCCAGAGCATAATATCAGCATCCATCCAACTTAGATGATTAATGATAATTTGATAAACTCTTGAAGCTTCAGAACATTCATAACCTGTACCGTTAAAACAAATAGCTTCATTATGGCTAATCCTATTACGCAATTGGCGAACCCTATAAAGCTGATCAAAAATGTTGGAGCGTGATGTTCCTGATGGCAGCGAGGTAAAAATGCGCATAGGAAAACCTTGAAGTATTGTAGAGTAGTTTCTATCAAAAAAACTAGTCCAGAAGCCAAACATAACTTCAGCGACTACTTTATCAGGAGAAGGATAGCCGTTGTTTCTTCTAATACTGTTTTCAGCTTTGTTCACTTCTTTTAACAAGAAGTCATTTACTCTAGTCACATTGCCAAATCTATCGCGGGTTTGCAAGCTTGGATGAACCATAAACCCTAGCTTTTCAGTAATGATCCAATCAGGATCCTGAAAATAGATACCCAGTACTTTATTGATTGCATTTCTAAGACTAACTTCATACACACTCAAAAGAGGATTGAAAGCCTGGGAGAGTTTTAAATTGTCTAAATAAAGATCAGCGGCTAAGTTTTGATTTCCAGCTGCGGCAAGTAAGTATCTAGTGATTCTAGGGCGTGAAAGGAAATATTCTAGTTTACTATAATTCATTATGCAGCTGAAGATGAAAATAAAATTAACAAAAGGGAACAAAATAAAATTAAAACACGTAATATTGTAATGTAATGCTTGGTCAAGCCTCTCCCAATTTATTGGGATGTAACCAAGTCTAAGGAATGAAAGCCTCTCTTTGAGAGGCTTTTGCATTTTAAGTGATTCAAGCTCTGACACTAATAATTTCGGTTAAACGAGTAGTGTAGCATCGAGAAAGGTTCTCTTATTTTAGGTGCCAGCTGCGGCCAAAGCCTTGCGAAGCTAATCTAACTTTTTCCTGACCATATCTAGAGTTTAATTTATACAGAATTTTCATATACGGGCTTTCTACTGGAGCTGGAGAGAATAGATCCTTTTGAACCTGGTGCTCCGGAACAATTTCAGAAACGACCACCCCAGCTTTTTTATAGCTGAAGCCTTGTTTGAAAATCATTCTAAAACCTTTAAAAGCAGCTTTTATAATTACTTTACTATCTGAACTAGCTTCAGGGAGTAGTATTGTTTGGCTATTTCCATATTGAGGCATACTAGGTTTAAAGTAATTATTGTTGATGAAGACTGTTACTGCAGCAGCACAAGTTTTTTCCCTGCGGAGCTTAAAAGCACACCTGGAGGCGTAGCAACTAACGGCCTCTTTAAGAGTAGCTAGTTGAATAGTATCCTTGCCAAAGCTTCTGCTGGTGCAAATATTTTTTTAGCCTGCTGCACAAGTTCAGGCGATAAGAAGGGAATACCCTTTAATTCTTTCTGGAGGCGAAGCCCCACAACAGCTATTTCTTTTTTGACCCAATATCCCGGGAGCTTTGTGAAGTCTAATGCGGTAAAACACTTCTGATCCTGGAGCCTTGCTGCATGGCGTGGGCCAATGCCCCAAACTTCTTCTATTGGGAAGACTTTCAAGATCAGCTCCCTGTTACTCTCGTTGATCAGGAACACTCCACGTTTTTTATAGAGAGGGCTTTTCTTTGCCTGATAGTTGGTCACTTTAGCCAGGGCTTTTGTAGGAGCGATCCCTATGCAAGTAGGGATACCCGCAAGTGGGGATACCCTGATTTTTGAAAACAGCTGCTTTTATTTGATCGCCGTAATCTTCCAGGTCCCAATCCATACCTCTTAGATCAAGAAAAGCTTCATCTATAGAGTAGACCTCTAAATTAGGGGTGAAGGTTCTAAGGGTAGTCATTACACGCTCGGACATATCTGGAGTTCCCCCAGAAGGATGGAGGGTTAGAAAAGGTTATGCAGCTGCTGCATAGTGGTTGATGTTCCTATATTCAGCTGGACTCACATAGCCCAGAGATGAATGCCTTCTCATGCGGTTGTACCAAACCTCAATATAACGCCGGGCGGCCCCGTCAAAGATATCCTTCTTTGCTTGTTTGCGGTTCTCATACTGTCGCTGGTATACCAGTTCCTGATTTAGGCGGGGCCGCCCGGCGGTAGCAAAGAAGCTTTCCACAGCTGCGTTATCATAGTGGTACGCCACCGCGGCAGTTCACTTTACGGCCGCATCGGCGGTCCGATCATGGAGCAGATGATTTGCTGATCCTTGAGCAGTCCCTGGTAATGAGCACTGGTTTTTTGCCGGGCGTCACCGTAACTGCCTCGCTCGGAGTGGTGCAGCAGTCCCTTCTGTGGCTGGCGAGTCTTCAGCGCCATATTCAAGGCACTCATTACCAATACCTTTTCCATGGTTTCATCCATAGACCAGCCCACTACTTGTCTGGAGAATAGGTCCAACACTACAGCCAAGTAGAGCGGCAGCGGCCGACCGTCAGCCTTCTTTGGTCCAGATGTATGTGATGTCGGTGACCCAGTTTTCATTAGGTCTGTTGGCTGAAAACTGCTGGTTTAGCTTATTTTCTGCCACTGGATGGCTGTGTCTGGAATCAGTAGTAACCATAAACCTTCTCTTTCTTTTAGCGGCTATGCTATTGATTTGCATCAGACGAGCTGCTTTATTTTCTGAGCAGGCAACACCTTTTGCCTTCAGTTCACGATAAACCCTGGGGCTGCCGTAACTCTGGCGACTCTGCTTATGTATGTCTTTTATTTCCCTTAGGATTTGTTCATTTGCCTGCTGTCGCTTACTCTCTGGCTTGCTAATCCATGCATAATAGCCACTAAGGGAGACTTCCATGGCCTGGCAGAGGCGTTCCAGGCAATACATATAGCTGCCATTGCTCCCATATGGAAGAGTTTTTTCATATTCTTGTTCGCATACTGGCTGACCCTGGTCTTACCGCCCGGCGGCCCGGCCCTAATGCTGGTTCCTGAAGAGTGCGGCGTCGGCCGTCCGATCAAAGGGAGATACACCTGCGTAGCAGCGGACGGCGCCTACTGCCTTTTTTAGGATCTCAATCGTCTCCTTATGACGTTGATTTTCCCGGTAGTGGACTAAAATGTATGAGAGGGAGATAAAAAGCAGTAAGGCTTGGTTTAGAGAGAGTTATGTGCGAAATAACGATCTCAATCACCTGTCCCTACTGCCGTAGTAGTAAGGTATGGAAAAACGGCCGAAAGGCCAGTGGTAAGCAGAACTTTCTGTGCTCCAGTTGTAGGAAGCAATTTCAGCAGGATTACGCCAATAAGGGCAGTTCTCCTGTAGTGAGAAAGCAGGTAATAAAGTTGCTTGTTAGGAACTGTGGGCTTAGAGATATACAGTTCATCACTGGTGTACACAGGCAGACGGTACTCGGGATTCTGGAGCAGAAGGTAGAGCAGCTAAGCTTCAGGCAATGGCAGAGCAGCTATGACCTGGTGCAGATAGATGAGCTTTACAGCTTTGTAGAAAGCAAGGAAAACAAGCAGTGGCTCCTGCATGCCTATGCCCCAGAAACAGATGAGGTGCTGGCATGGCAGTGGGGTGATAGAAGCCAAGAAACCGTTGAACTGCTCTACAAGCAGCTTGATGAGCTTCAAATCCAGCTCTTTTGCACCGATGACTGGAAAGCCTTCTCCGCTGTGCTACCCGCTGAAAAGCACCTGATCGGAAAAGCAGGAACTAAGCATATTGACGGAGTGAATACCAGTCTAAGAGCCAGAAATAGAAGGTTAGTGAGAAAAACCACCTGTTTCTCTAAAACACTAAAGTATCACTACCTGCAAATGAAGCTAATTCTGTACAATAGAAACTATCATACATTTTAGACCACAGCCATTTTCCCTTTGTAACTGCTTGAAATCCTCATCTTTAGTGTGACCCTTACCCGGAAAGGCCTTCTCTCCCTCTTGTTCAACTTCATTCTTCCACCTGCGCAAGATGCTTAGGTGCAAGCCTAGATTACGGGCTGTTTCGCTGACATTACCATTCTCC
>JAESGL010000185.1_pt1 | contig 65542 bp, 48 predicted proteins | sample 9269711 | NCBI WGS metagenome assembly JAESGL01 (sample SAMN14515918, study PRJNA621676) | algae metagenome | isolation source: Kastovskya adunca ATA6-11-RM4 and co-occurring heterotrophs from soil and... | place: Chile: Atacama Desert | collected 2011-06-27 | reverse complement strand
ATGATCTCGACCTCACGCAGCTTCCCGATGATCTCCTCAGGCTTGTGCTTCTTGGCAGGCATGCGTCGTCCCTTCCTTGATCCAGACTGTCATAGTCGATGGACCACTCAGAAGGGGGCAGCTCACGGGCGCGTGATCGCCGCCTATCTGCAGACGGGTCGGATCGAATGCGGGATTGGCGAGAGTGGCGTTGCGCGCGAAGACGACGCCGAACAACTCGTTCTTGAGCTCTGGATAATAAGCCGGCCAGTCTCGACGCTTGGGTTCGGTGAAACGCAGCTGCTTGCGATACTCGAGGTTGGGATTGGCCGTGCGCTTCGCACCGAGCCGCTTGGCGGCGCGTACCTGCTCCACCGCCTTGGCCAGCGTCTGCGATGCGCCTAATGTGGCGCCCAGCGACAGGCCGTGCTTGCACTCGATATAGGCATAGGCGGCCTCCACCGGGACCTGCTCCTTAATCGCATAATTGGGCGCGATCGAGGAGCGAAGCGTCGGATATGACAGGCGATCGTAGATGACTAGATCATCGCCCGCCTCTTGTCCGTCGAAGGTGACGATCGAACCTCGGCAGACACCATAGCGCGCGGGCAGGATATCTGTAAGCACCTCGCAGAGGGCGACCTCATATTCGTCGCCGAGATCGAAATTATACTGGGCTTCGATGAGCGAGAGGCGGGCAGCGACACGCCGGCTAAGCTTTCCGGCAAAGTCCTTGTAGGGTTGAGCGACGGATAGCGACATGGAGGGGACGGGTCCTTGAGGAGCGTCAGACGCGCGAGGTGATGCGCGCTGCGGTGCGGATGTCGGCGATCGTGGTGCCGAGCGCCTGAAGGTTCTGGCGCATGTCGTTAAAGACTGGCTTCTCGCCCTCGGGATCGCTGATCGTGAGGATGGCGGTGAAGGGCACGCCGCCCTCCGGCATCACCTCACCGGCGCGGGTGAGATAATCAACGAACAACCGCCAGTTCGACGAGGGTCCGACGCCGCGCGGGAAAGTCTTCTCATGTACCTTTACCGGGCTCCATTTAAGGTCATGCTCGATGAGTTCGGCCTCGACCGAAGGCGCGCGTGACGAGGGCAGGTAGAGCGGCTCAAGGCGGCCCTTCCACTTGCCGTCTTTCTGTTCTTGCTGGAGCGTCGCGTTGACGTTGATCCGGACGAATTCGGCGCCGAAGCGCGGATCAAGGGGCGGCGTCGAGACGAGGGTGAGGCGCGCGCGGCCGCGGCAGGTGCCGCCGTCGCCGACCAGCGAGGCGGGCCAGGGGAAGCGGAAATTGATCTGCTGCCCCTGCTGGATGCGCGATGCGAAGACGAGCGTGATCGCATGATCGCCGCTCTCCATGATGCGGTCGGCGGACGGCGGCATGCCGAAGCCGACGAGATGACGCGCGACCGGTGCCAGCACTTTGTGGCGCAGCGGCTCGGGCAGTTGCGCGTGATGGACGAGGAGCCCGATTAAGGTCTCGCGCGACACCTCGCCTTCGATTGCATGGTCGAGCGCGGCCGCGGTCTTAGCGATGAGCGGCGCGGCGTAGCTCGTACCGCAATCATCGACGACGGTGCCATCGGGAAGGATGGAGAACAGTCCGTGGCCTACGGTGGGATGGACGGTGCCCGACCCACCAACATGGGCGAGGTCGGGCTTGACCCCGGCCCGCAGGCCCGGACCACGGCGGCTGTAGCGGGCTGGTGCATGCGCAACGCAGCCGTCATGGCCGATCGGGTTAAGCGCGGCGACCGCGACGTTGCGCGCGCTTTCCGCCGGCATCAGCAGCCCGTCATTGCGGGCGACCGCGAGGCCCGAGAGCGCGGTCGCCGGGTCGCTCACCCATTCGGCACGCGCGTCCTGCGGGCGGGTGTTGCCCGCCGACATGAAGATCACCGCATTGTTGTCTTCGGCGATGCGATCAAGCCGTACCGCATAGGGGCTGTAGGCCTCAGGCGCCGCCGGCTGCATGATGTTGAGGCTCATGTTGAAGACGCGCACGCCGTGCCGCGCACGGGCGTCGGCGACCGCCGCGTCCATCTCGTCAAAAAATTGGGTGAGGCCGCCCGAATAATAAGTCTCGAAGACGCCCTCGGTCTCTTCCGGGTAGATCGCGATGTCGACCAGCTCTGCGCCATCGGCCTCGGGGCAGTTCTGGACGCCGTTGAGGCTGCCGCCGGCAACCGCGAGACCGCCGATGAAGGTGCCATGCTCCTGGTCGACATTCTCGTCGGCAAGAACGCCCCAGCGGTCGATGATCCAGTCGCCGAGAGCGTCGCTGACACCGCCGTCGATGATGCCGATGCGGGGATGGGTGCGCGCGGTGTCGCGTACCGGCAGGGTTAGCGTGCGAGGCCGGGCCTGGCCTCGCTCGTTGCTCGGCGCGGAGCGGGTGACGATGCCAGGCAAGCCGATCCGGCGAACTAGGGGATGTCTTTCGAGGAAAGAGAGGAGGCGAAAATGGCGCTCGCGATCCGGGCTGAACGGCGCCAAGTCCTTGCGGCGTTCTGCCGCGCCACCATCGACCATCAGCAGCACCGCGCCGTCCGCGCCTTCGTCGACTCGTACCGAGACCAAAGGCTGGTGGCGGCGCAGATGGGCGACGCGTTCAACCGAGACGCCGAAGCCCAGTGCATTGAAGCCGGCGAGGAAGGATTCGACGAGCTGGCGATGGGCGGCGTCGAGGCGATCCCAGTCACCGCGCGGCGGCACCCCGTCGAAGAGTTCAACCTGATAGCCGCTGCCCGTCATCGGATTGGACAACCAACTGATCGCTTCGTCGATCGAGAAGGACCGGCGGTCGGCCGGGCCATAGAGTTCGATGCGCTCGATCGCGCCGGTCTCGCTCTTGCGCCCGGACGGGTTGGGTACGTCCTTTTCCTTCTCCTTGTCCCACTTCATCTCGGTGATGGTCTCGGCGCGGCCGATTTCGGCGGCGATCTGGGCGAGCGCGGTCGGGCGGGCCTCGACGATCATGACGCCGAGATCGCCACCGCCGACCACCGGTGCCCGGTCTTCGCGGAACAGCGATTGCATCGGGCGGTGGCTCTTAGCCCAGGCTTCGCGTCGCAGGATCACCTTGACGAAGCCGACTGGACCCGCCGCCTGGGCTGCGAGCGTCGCCGAGATGGTGCCGAGCTGGCCGATCAGCGCGGTGCGGTGGGCCAGAAACTCGCGATCGCGGTGAGCAAAGAAGTCCTTCCGCCCGCCGCCGCCAGCCTTTTCACGCGCTTCCTCATAATTCTCAGTATTGAGGACGATCTGAACCGGACCCGCCATGGCTTAGCTCTCTTCCTCGGCCTTGACCGCCTTGCCGAGCTGGCGGCTGACGGTCGATTTATCCTTGCCGGTAATCTCGGCGATGTCGGTCATCGAGAAGCCAAGCTCGGCATCGTCGCGCATCGCGCGGAACAGCCGGCTAGGCTCGGAGAAGAGCAATGCGCGCCGCTCGCTTTGCACGCGCGCGGCATTGAGCGTGGCGAACTGGCGCAGGGTGTTCAGCAGGTCGAGCCGCTCGGTCGTGCGCACCGCCATCGCCTTCTTGTATGTGCGCACCAATGATTCAATTTCGGCGCCGGTCGCGCCCTCGGTAAACCAGGCGATCAGCTGGAGATGGCTGTCGGGAGCCTCAATTGGCGGCATGAACTGCGTCGCGATCGCCTTGCGCATCGCAAAGTCAGGGCGCGGGATCTCGAGCTGCACCTCAAAGCGCCGCCAGACGGCGGGGTCGAGCAACTTGGGATGATTTGTGATCCCAATGGTGAAACCGACATCTCGGCGCGAGTCGAGGTTTTGAAGGAGGGCGTTCACCACCCTCTTAATCTCACCAACCTCCTGCGGGTCGTCGCGCACCTTGGCGATCGCATCGAACTCGTCGAGCAGCAGCACGCAGCGGTAGCGATTAGCGAAGGTAAACAGGTTGCCAATGTTGCGCGCTGTGGTGCCGAGGAACGAGGAGACGAGGCCGTCAAGGCGGACGAGCACCACCGGCAGGTCGAGCTTGTGCGCCATCCACTGGGCGAGGCGGGTCTTGCCGGTCCCTGGCGCGCCATAGATCAGGCAGGTCTTCGCCGGCGCGATCTCCAGTTCGCTTAAGGCCTCGAAATGCGCCCATTCGTCGACGATCGTGGCCACGGCTTGAGTGACGATCGGGTTGAACAGGGGCGGACGCCCCTGGATTTGCGCCGGAAAGATGATCTCGGCAAGCGCGGCTGCGGTCTCGCGATCGACCGGGACTGGCGTATTCGGCCCAAGCGTCTCTCCGGCGAACTGCGCCTTCGATCGCTCGATCCGGCTCGGCGCAACCTCGGTCGCGCGCTGTGAGGTCGCGAGGATGCCAGCAAGGGACGACGCCTGCTTGTCTTCACCTCCCTTCGCAAGCGCATCTCGCAGGCGCTCGACCTGCTTGCGCACGGCGGGTGATGGGTCCGCCATCGCGGATCGACACAAAGCTTGAATTATCGAAAAATGCTCCACCGCACCTAAATCCCGAATGATGCATCGCACCTGGTATTTGTTGCATATGTCACGAGGAGATGTGCAGCGCAAGGCCGTCATGGTGCACTTATTAGCCAATCCGTTGCACAGTAGCGGTTCGTTGGTGCATTGGGCTAGCCTGATGATGTAAGGCCTCGCCCGACAGCGCGTGTCCGTCAGAAGCGTGTCATACGTCGGGTCGTTCTGGACGCACGGGGGCTGCTGGAGCGATTTCGCGTAGCCAAAAAATGTGCGCGAGAGCTGATCCGCGCGAATGACGAGTTGCGCCGTCTGCTCATCTGCTCTCGATTCGCGGCAAAGGGAGGGCATAGCCGTGCCAGCCGCCACGGGTGTGTGCAGTCGCCGCCAAACGGTTCACTTCAACCTGCTTCGCAGCGTCGCTGGCCCCAGGCCCGCCACAGCGCAGGTAACTAGACGTGAGGGCATCTTGGCCTAATCCCGGCCCGCATTAAGAGCAGCTCTTTGCGGTTAGCTACAGAAGCCGGTCAGTCGCCTAACGAGCAATGCCAGCCGTGGGGCAAAACCTGAATCAACGGCCCATTTCGGGATGCGCTCGGGCCGTCGTGAACGTCGCGTTCTGGGTCGCCAAGACGGAAGTTAGAGTGGCAGCTCCCGACCAACATACGCCGTTTGTCGATCGGGCGTAGAACGGCAGCTTCCGCCACAACCTTCCATTCGCCCAGTGGAAAGCCGTCCAGCAGTTAAGCGCCCAAATCTCGGTCGTTCACGCTAGCCTTGTCGGCGGCCGGAACGCTGCCACTCGCCCAAACCTCGCAGCAATCAATCGGGGATGCACTTACGGGCCGGGGATATGTTGAAGCCTTCGGGTGTCGGCTTGTATGCGTCCGTAGCGCGAGACCAGTTCTTTTCGCGGCTCTGTTGCCGGCGTAACCGGGTCGGCTCAATCTCAACTACGACCAATTGGTCATTTTCCCCTCCCCGGACGCGGCACACGTCACGATGGAACGATTTCTTGGCCGGCCGGCGCAGCCGGCTATCGCCGTAGCGCCGGTTGTTAACCAACGCCATATAGGCATGAACATCGAGCGCAGCTGCATCGATCAATGCGGAGAAGCTTTCCAGGTCTTTGTTCCACGAGAGTGTTATCAGGCAATCAACCTGGCCTTGGAATTCCATCCGATACTTTATGTTCTGAAGTTCACTACACACAAGGACGCCAAAAAAGAGACCGTTGTGCTGGTACACCCGCTTTAGATCATTTTCATCGGCCCAGCTCAGCCCGTAACTGGTATGCAGCAACTCGTCCTCTCCCGGTGCCGGCTTACACTTGCGTTGTCGAACTTGGATCGACGACGCGTAGCCTAAGCGATCATCGGTCAGCACAAGCACAGCTGAGCTGTAGATCTGTTTTTTGTCGGGGTGACGCGTGTAATCGACCCCAGCGATCAGGCTGATTCCACTGGCACGCAATCTTCCAGCAATGGTGTTGATCCAGCGCTCGGGCACCGACAGTTCTGGGAGGAGTAGATAATCTGGTTTCGGTTTAGCGTGGATCGCAGCGTTCACGATGTCCGCTAGCTGCCAATATCGACGCGGCGACAAGTCGGGGTTTCCCGCCGCTCCTTCTTCCCAGCTTTTGTCTTTCACTTCGAAGCTGCTCAGCCCTAGCCTTACGGCTCGGCCCAGTCCTGAGCGCCTCACAACGATCGGCGGGGGACGATCGTTGCTGTTGGCTACAACTGCGGACGGGCGCGTCCTCTCGTCGTCATCCTTGTCTCCGACGTCAGGCGTCTCGGGTTCCAGCTCTTCCGCTAGATCGCCGCGCACCCAAATTCCGCGAACCGCGCGCGTGTAATCAGCCCACGTATGGGCGGCAGCGACAGGTTCGTCGAATACGCACTCATCGGGCAAGTAGAGCGCAATCTCCTCCGGCGTGTATGGCCGTGTTGGGAATAGGAATGGCAAGATCGACCGCCGCACGAGATCGCCCGCCGCCGGAATGGCGAGCAGCGCCACACGACGCGGCGGTGGTCCGCTGGCGTTCAGTTCAGTGCGTTCCAGAAACTGGCGAAGGCAATCAACGTGCTGGTAGCGACCCGCCAACAGCGCCTCGTTAGGTTGCTCTGCCGGCTGCGCCACCGCGTCGGTGCGCAGGTGCTCGCGATAGGGTGTCCTAGCCCAGTCCGCCTCGCGCGCCTGTCGCGCCAACTTCGTCAGCTCGACCACGGTAAGCCCTAAGTCCTTAATTAGACCTGCGAATGCTCGCGCTCGTGACGGCGTGGAGGAGATTGGATACGCGCGGATCAACGCTTCCCGGAAAAAACGCCTGACCTGCTCGCGAGTGTCGTTCCAGACTTCCGGTGGGACGGAGCCGGCATAGATCCCGTTGATCTGCATCCGTGTTGTCCGAGTCGAATCCTCCAGCTTGAAGATGGCGGAAATAGTCTCCCGATACACCCGTCTCGCAGGTATCCAGTCGCCAAGCGACACCGCAAACGACAACAAGCGTGGTAAGTGGTCGATCTGCTCCAAGACCTTGTCAGCGCGGATGACGTGTTCGTGAGCGAACTCATAGAAATCGTCGCGTTGCGGTCTCCAGTCCTGCGGTCGAAGGTCTCGCGCCAGCGTGTTTACTGCGCGTAACAACACTGACCATCCGAGTCGGCGCAGCGTTAACCCGTCCGCCCGCCGCAGACTGTCGGCGTCATCAGCCGAGTCGGTTGCGGCCAGCGCCCGCGCAGCATGCGATTTCTCGATATGCTCAGGCTGCGGCATCGTCCTCCGCTCGCTCGACACCTCTCGGATTTGCGAGGCGATATGATCGAGCAAATCGGCACCCGACCGACCGCTTAGGAAGAACGTCTTTTGTTTTGCAGCCTGTAATGTCAGCTGGGTTCTGCCACCCCATTCCGGCAGCGTCAGGCTGACGTTTCCGGAAGAGTCGCGGCGAAACGCGGGGACCCGCTGCGTAATAAAGGTCCAGAGGTCGCTTGGCGAGTTGATGTCATCGCTATCGTGGAGAACTAGGAACAAGTCATCGACGTAGCGAGCATAGTAGATTGGGCTTAACTGTCGCTCGACCTGCCGATCCAAAAACGCGAGCAGCACATTCGAAATCACCCGGACGACCGACAGGCCGATAGGAATGCCGCCGTGTTGCCTGGCATCGATGGGGCATCCAAGTGCGGACAGTCTCTCGCGGCAGCGCGCCGACCATTCGCTCAGCGCCGCGCTAATGAGCTGGCTGAACGCCAATTCAAACGGGGTTAGCTCAACACCCAAATACTCTAGAAATCGCGCATCGACGAGGAAGCTGGGGTCTATGCTGTGATAAAAATTGCCAACGTCGAGAGTCATCGCGATAATCGGCTGCTCCCGCTTGATAGCGTCGCGCATGGCATCAAGGCCGTCGTCGCGCCATTTGCGGTAAGGCTCGAAATAGGGCTCGAATGAACCTAAAGACTCTAGGTGATAGTCGCCGACCCACTTGCGGTCCTTGTCCGCTCGATAGCGCCGGACACGCGAAGCGAGCGCGCGAGATGACAGGCACGCGTCGAACTTATGGCCGACCAAGTTGACCCACAGCGCCGATAAAACATGGGCCTCTACGCTGAAATCGCCGATTAGCCGGAATTCAGGGATCGGTGTTCGCTGGTCGGTAGACCGCCGGAAGGCCCGTTCCGCGTCCGAGAAAAAGGCGTGCGCCATCGACGCGCCGCCGTCTTGCTTCTCGGGCGGCTGCTGTTCGAAATTTAGCCGCTTGGGGAAGATGATTGGCTGCTTGATGCCTTCGGTCAGTATGGCGGCGGCTTCGCCTGCTTGTAGTCGCACCAGCAATGCCGCGAGCTTATCAGGCAGCGACTGTTCGTAAGCGATGAACGGCTCTGCTACTCTGATGGAGGACTCATAAAAGCAGTCGACCTTGGCCTTTCGATACGCGAAGAACAGATCGGTGAGTGACAGGTCGCTCCAATCACTAAAATCTATCCCTGCCACGTCGCCTCCGCTTCACTGACGATCACGTCAACAACGTTGATGTCATCTATTAGGCCTTACCGTATCCGAAAATCTCGCGTTCGGACAAGCTCTGCGAGAGCTCGACGTAATGTGTCCGCATTCGCCCCAGCAATGCCGAGAGCAGACGGGTCGCTAACGGCCCAGCCTCTGTCGCTCTCCGATAGCTGGTCGGCGCAGTGCTGGACGTCGGCTTCTGGCAGGACCTGCCATTCGGCACATCATGTCGGAACGGCAGAAAAGTCCCACATGTCACCGTTTAGCCAGGACCAGCCGGAGCTGACGGGTGCGTTCTGCTAAGATGAATGAACGGCCGAAGTTGGGAAGCGGGAAAGGCGGTCTGAATGACCGGTTGTGGATCATTCTCACCTAGATAAAGTCGTGCCGTTGAGACGTCGTACGCGGGTGCGAGCGGAACCAATTTTTTGGCTGGCTGAGTTGACGCTTGGAATCTTCGGATTCGCCATCGCTAGCGGATGGCAGGCGAAAGCGATCACGAACAACGAGAGGTAGCGAACGTCGAAGCGCAGCTTCGATGCTGCCTCGACATGCCGCCTTCGTCTGGGCAACCCGCCGTCACCCGGCGGGAATGCATGCTCGTGCTCGACGCGCTCGCCGGCGAGTTCGATTCACTATTCGAACACAGATAGGGACAGGAAAATTGGCAAAAGCCAACCGCAGCCGGACCAGGGCTTTCACGTATATGCGCTTGTCGGTCGACAAGGAGGGCGGTGCGCCTCAGAGCATCGATGCCCAGCGCAGTGCCATTCTCGCCTACGCGGCCAAGCATGGACATTATGATCGTTGAGGAGTTTGCCGACGCCGGCTTCAGCGGTCAGACCGACAAGCGCCCCGAATTTCAGCGGCTGGTGCAAAAAGCTACCGCGGCCGATCATCCGGTCGATCTGGTCCTGATGTTCATGTTCAGCCGTATGGCCAGAAACATGCGACTGTTCTTCGACGTGGTGGGCAAGCTGGACGACGCAGGCGTCGAGGTTCGGTCGATCACCGAAGATTTCGGCCAAGGCCGTGGCCAGCGGATCGGGCGGACGATCACGGCGATGATGAACGAGGAGCAGGCGCGCGATGCGGCAATCCTCACCCGGAAGAGCCGCAGGGAGAATGCGCGGCAGGGCTTCTACAATGGGGGACCGGTGCCGTTTGGCTACCAAACCTATGTCGCCCGGCAGGACGGCGAGAAGGAACGGCGAAAGCTGGCGATCGTCGAAGCCGAAGCGGCGATCGTACGCCAAATCTTCGACTGGGCCGACATCGGACGCGGCGGACGCTGGATCGTCAAGCAGTTGAACGACGCGGGGCGCACTCTCCGCGGTGCGAGGTTCGCCAACAGCAACGTCGCCGGCATTCTAGCTCGCGAGGTCTATACCGGCGTCTATCACGATCGTACCGCCGACGACGATGGTGTTACCCCGGATATGGAAGACGCCATCGCGATTACCTGTCCATCGATCATTGCTCGGGATCAGTTCGATCGCGTGGCCGCCATGCGGGCAACGCGCAATCCTAGGCGGATGGCACCGCATGTCGCCGCCGGTACCACGCTACTGACCGGGGTCGTCCGCTGCGGTATGCCCGGCTGTTCGAGCGGCATGACGATCCGCACGGGGAAAGGTGGTCGCTATACCTACTACGTCTGCAACGACCGGGTGAACGGTAGCGGCACCTGCGCCTGTCCGAGCATCCGGCGCGAAAAGCTGGACAGCTTGGTTCTGGATGCGATCGAGGCAAGGTTGCTGGCGCGAGATCGGTTGCGCACATTGCTCGCTGGCGTTCTCGATGTCTCACAAAGTCGACAGGCGGAACGTGAGGCGGACCTTACCCGAAGCCGTTCGGAGCGGACCCGGCTCAACACTGCGATCAGTAATCTGCTGATCCTGATCGAAGAAGGGACGATGAGCGCGAGAGACCCGGCGTTTGTCGACCGCATGGCGACCAACCGGGCGGCACTGGCGGCGGTATCAAGCCGGATCGATGTGCTGGAAGCGCAACTGGCGAAGGGCAAGCGCAGGATTGACGAGCAAACGATCGACCGTTTCGGCGACATGCTTCGCAAGAAAATGCGAAGCGACGACAGCACGCTCCGTTCGTCCTACCTCAAAATGTTCGTCTCGAACGTCAGCGTGTCGGATCACGAGGTCGTTATCTCGGGCCCCGTGTCGAACTTGGAAAATGGCGTTTCTGTCGGACTTCCCGTCAAAGAGGGCGCGGTGCCCATCTTTGACCGGGAGTGGTGCCGCTTACAGGACTCGAACCTGTGACCCCCGCATTACGAATGCGATGCTCTACCAACTGAGCTAAAGCGGCCCGGGACGCAATGCCGTCCGGAGGCGGGCGCTTACCAGCGGGTGGGGCGGGTGGCAAGGGGAATTGCGTTTCGCGGCATTAGCTGCGGATTTTACCGGACGTTTACCCTGTAGCGTCCACAACCCGCGCTCATCGGGCAGAGCGCCCATGGGGACGGATTATGGACATCGTGCGCGGACCGAACGAGCAGCCGGGCGACGACGATCGCGAAGGCGTGGGCGGCGACGTCCTGGTCGTGGGCACCGACGAGCGCCGGATGCATGTCCGCGCCTATAACCACTGGGTGTCGCTGCTGGGCGGGCGGCCCTGTCCGTTGATCGACGCGCTCGATCCGGCGGGAATCGCCGATTTCGGGCCGAACAGCGTGCTGCTCGACTTTACCGATGGCCATGACGACGGCGTCATCCGGTTCCTGGGCCATGCGTTGCGTGACGAAAGCGGTACCGATTCGTCGATCGTCCGGCTGAGCCAGGTGCCGCCGCGCTCGCTGCTGTCGCGGCTGACCGATCATTACATGCAGATCATCGCGAATCGCGCGCCGATCGGGTTCGAGGCCGAGTTCGTCGGCCATCGCGGCTTTCCGATGCTCTATCGCGGTATTCTGATGCCGTTTTCGTCGGACGGCGACACGATCGACTATCTCTATGGCGTCATCAACTGGAAGGAAGTGGTCGACACCGCCACCCAGTCGGCGCTGGCCGCCGAACTGGCCGAATCGCGCCGCGCCGCGCCCCGCCGTCCGATCCCGGCGGCGGCATGGGCCGATGGGCCGAGCGCTGCGCTCGGCGAACCGGCGGCCACCCCTTCGCTGACCGAACGGCTGGTCGAGGCGCGCCGCCTGGCCGACGCCGCTCGCGGCACGGCGGAAACCTCGGCGGCATCGATCGCCGCCTTGGCCGGTGCCTATGATTTCCTGCTGGCGACCGAACGCGATTCGGTGGGTTATGCCGCGATGCTGGTGGGGGCCGGCCTGACCGTCGATCCGCGCGCGCCGGTCGAGGCGCTGGTGCGGCTGGTGTTCGGCGATACGGCGGAAGCGCATGCCCGTACGCTCGCCCGCGCGCACCGCGCCGGGGTGGGCGAGGGCGAACTGGGCGACTGGATCGAACGGACCGCCGGGCGGCCGGCAGCGGCAACCCCGGCGATGGTGGTGCCGATGGCGCCGGGCGACGACGCCTATGTGCTGCTGCTGGGCCGCGCGGTCGATGCCGGATCGGTCGAAATCCTGGGGCGCGTCGATGCCGGTCCGGGGGAGATCGATGCGGCGCGACGGCAGTTGGGCGCCTGATATCGACCGGGCATGCTCGTAATATAATTACCGCACTGCGACATTTTGTTCGCAACTGCCACAAGGGTTGAGCCTGTCGGCGAGGCAGCGCATAGCCCGCGCATGACACCGCAAAGCAAGCTCGCCCGCCCCCTGGAAACGCTGCTGGTCGACAGCGCCCTTCCCGGTGAAATCGAAGGTCTGGACGCCGCGGCCCGTGCCGACGCGGCGCAGTTCGTGGCGGCGACCGCCGCCCACCGTTCGCCCGGCACGGTCAGCGTCGCGCTGGAAACGCTGACCCGGGGCGAGGCGCGGCGGATGCGCCTTGCGGTCATCAACGACGACATGCCGTTCCTGGTCGATTCGATCGCCAGCACGATCGTCGCCCACGACATCGCGATCGACCGCATCCTGCATCCGGTGATCGCCGTCACCCGCGACGCGGCGGGTACGCTGACCGGTCTGGACGGCGAAGGTCGCCGCGAATCGATGATCTATATCGAGATGGAACGGGCCGAGGCGCGCGTCCGGCACGCGCTGGTCGCCGAGATCGAGCGCAATCTGGAGCATGTCCGCGCCGCCGTGGCCGATTGGCGCGCGATGCAGGCGGCGATGCAGGCCGATGCCGCGCGGCTGACCGCGAATGCCGATACTGCCGAGGATGCCGCGCTGCTGGGCTGGTTCGTCGCGGGCAACCTGACGCAGCTGGCGCATGAACGCTGGTCGCGCGACGGGGTGGTGAGCGACCGGCTGGGCCTGTCGCGTGCCCGGCTGGAGGTGCCGCTGCTCGCCGATGCGTCGCGTCAGCGCGCGATCGAATGGTTCGATGCCGGCAATGTCCAGCCGCTGCTGCTGAAGTCCAACTGCATCTCGACCGTCCATCGCCGCGCGCCGATCGACCTCGTGCTGGTGCCGATCCGCGAGGGCGACCAGGTGACCGGCGTGTCGATCCATGGGGGGCTGTGGACCAGCGCCGCGTTGCAGGCCGATCCCGCCGAGGTGCCGGTGCTGCGCCGTAATCTGGCCGAGCTGCGGGCCAAGTTCGGCTTCGACCCGTCGGGCCATGCCGGCAAGGCGCTGAACCACGCCATTTCGACGCTGCCCCACGACCTGACCACCGCGTTCAATCCCGAATCGCTCGAACAGCTGGCGCTGACCGCCATGTCGGTTGCGGATCGTCCGCGTTCGCGGCTGGTGCTGATCAAGTCGGCGCTGGGGCGGCATCTGTTCGCCTTTGTCTGGCTGGGTCGCGACGACGTGACGACACAGCGTCGCCTGTCGATCGGCGACATGCTGGCGCAGGCGGCGAACGCGTCGATCCTCAACTGGTCGATCGCGATGGAGGATGGCGAGGCGGCGCTGATCCGCTACGTCCTCGACCTCAGGCAGGACGGGCGGATGCCCGATACCGCCGATCTCGACCGGCGGATCGAACGCATGGTACGCGGCTGGCGCCCGGCGGTCGAGGGGGCGCTGAGCGAAATGGTGCCCGAAGGAGCGACCCGGATGGCGCTGCGCTTCGCCAATGCCTTTCCGGCCAATTATCGCAATTCGAACCTGCCCGACGAAGCGGCCCGCGATATCGTGCGCGTCGCGGCGCTGACCGACGCCACGTCGCGCTCGGTTCGCATCCTGTCGGCGCCGGGCGAGCGGATGCGGATCAAGGTGTATCGCCGCGGCGGCGCGCTGCCGTTGTCGGATGCGGTGCCGGTGTTCGAAAATTTTGGCTTCCGCGTGATCGAGGAATTGCCGACCCGGCTGGAGGATGAGGAGAAGAGCTTCATCCATGACTTCGAGGTCGAGGTGGCGTCGGGCGCCGCGCCGAAATTCGACGTGGCGGTGGTCGAGCGAGCGATCGAGGCGGTGCTGGAAAACCGTGCCGAAAACGACGCGTTCAACCGGCTGACGGTCGAGGCAGGAATCGCGCCGGCCGCCGTCGTCCTGCTGCGCGCCTGGTTCCGCTATCTGCGCCAGACCGGGGTCAGCTACAGCCTTGCCACCGTGGTCGACGCGCTGCGCCGGGCGCCGGGTGTCGCCACCGCGCTGATCGAACGGTTCAATGCCGCGCACGACCCGTCGCGCAGCGACCGCGAGGCGGGCGTGACCGCTGCCGATACCGCGATCGAGGCGGGGCTGGACGCGGTCTCGGCGATCGACGACGACCGCATCCTGCGCAGCTATCGCGGGGTCGTCGCCGCGACGCTGCGCACCAACGCCTTTGCGCCCGCCGCCAACGAGGCGCTGGTGTTCAAGCTGGACAGCGCGAAGGTGCCGAATCTGCCCAAGCCGCTGCCGTGGCGCGAGGTGTTCGTCTATTCGCCTCGGGTCGAGGGCATCCATCTGCGCGCCGGTCCGGTGGCGCGCGGCGGCCTGCGCTGGTCGGACCGGCGCGACGATTTCCGCACCGAAATCCTGGGGCTGATGAAGGCGCAGCGCGTCAAGAATGCGGTGATCGTGCCGACCGGGGCCAAGGGCGGCTTCTACCCCAAGCAGCTGCCCGCGCCGTCGAACCGCGATGCGTGGATCGCGGAAGGGACGGAGAGCTACCGCATCTTCATCCGGTCGCTGCTGTCGATCACCGACAATATCGTCGAGGGCAAGGTCGTCCATCCCGATAGCGTCGTCATCCATGACGGCGAAGACCCCTATTTCGTGGTCGCCGCCGACAAGGGAACCGCGACGTTCAGCGACGTCGCCAATGCCCTCGCGCTGGAGCGGAAGTTCTGGCTGGGCGATGCGTTCGCAAGCGGTGGCAGCGTCGGGTACGACCACAAGGCGATGGGCATCACCGCCAAGGGCGCGTGGATTTCGGTGCAGCGCCACTTCCTCGAACTGGGCGTCGACGTGCAGACGCAGCCGATCGACGTGATCGGGTGCGGCGACATGTCGGGCGACGTGTTCGGCAACGGCATGCTGCTGTCGAAGGCGATCCGGCTGAAGGCGGCGTTCGACCATCGCCACATCTTCCTCGACCCCGCGCCCGACGCGGCGGCGAGCTGGACCGAGCGCGACCGGCTGTTCCAGCTGCCGCGCTCCAGCTGGGCCGATTACGACCCGACGCTGATTTCGGAGGGCGGCGGCGTATTCCCGCGTACCGCCAAGACGATCCCGCTGAGCGATGCGGTCCGCGCGATGCTCGGCGTCGCTGAGCGCGAAATGGAGCCGACCGCGCTCATTTCCGCGATCCTGCGCGCGCCCGTCGACCTGATCTGGTTCGGCGGCATCGGCACCTATGTGAAGGACCGCAGCGAGAGCCATCTCGACGTCGGCGATCCGGCCAACGACCGTATCCGCGTCGATGCCCAGACGCTGCGCGCCAAGGCAATCGGCGAGGGCGCGAACCTGGGCGTCACCCAGGCCGCGCGCATCGCGTTCAGCGCCCATGGCGGGCGGATCAACACCGACTTCATCGACAATTCGGCCGGCGTCGATTGTTCGGACAACGAGGTGAACATCAAGATCGCGCTGAACCGCGAAGTGATCGAAGGGCGCCTTGCGCAGGACGATCGCAACGCGCTGCTGGCGCGGATGACCGATGACGTCGCGCATCTGGTGCTGGAGGACAACCGGCTCCAGACGCTGGCGCTGTCGGTCATGGAGAATGACGGCCCCGTCGCGGTCCCGAGCTATGTCCGCGTGATCGAGATGCTGGAGGCCGCCGGCAAGCTCGACCGCGTGGTCGAGGGCCTGAGCGCCAACGACGATTATGTCCGCCGTGCGCAGGACGGGCGGGGCCTCACCCGCCCCGAACTGGCGGTACTGCTCGCCAGCGTGAAGCTGGCCCTGCAGGAGGCGATCGAGCACGCTCCCCTAGCGACCGATCCGGATATGGCAGGCGATCTGCTCGCCGCCTTCCCGAAGGAAATGCAGGAAACCCACAAACAGGCGATCCTCGACCACCGTCTGCGCGGGGAAATCGTCGCGACCAAGCTCGCCAACCGCATCGTCAACCGGCTGGGTGTGCTGCACGTCTTCGAACTGGCGGAGGAAGAGGGCGAGGCGCTGGCCGATATCGCGGCGATGTTCGTCGCCGCCGAACGACTGTTCGACATCGACGCGCTCTACGACCGGATCGAGGGTGCCGATATTTCGGAGCGGGCGCGCATCGCGCTGCTCGACGAGGTGGCGGTCGGCGTGCGTTCGCAGATCGCCGACCTGCTGCGCGCCTTCCCGGCGGGCACCACCCCGGCCCATGCCGTCGCGCACCTGCAAAAGGGCGTGGCGAGCCTTGCCGGACAGACCAGCTCGCTGCTCCGCGCCGAGGCGGCACAACAGCGCGACCGGATCGCCGGCGTGTTGCAGGATGCCGGCGCGCCGCAGGAACTGGCCGGACAGGTCGTGCGGCTGTTCGAACTGGACGGGGCGGTCGGCCTTGCCGATCTCGGCCGCCGGTTGAAGCTGGACGAGACGCGGCTGACGCTGGCCTTCACCCATCTCGGCTTCGCGCTGGGGCTGGACTGGGCTCAGGCGGTGGCGGCACGTATCCAGACCGGTGACCCGTGGGAGCGGCTGCTGATCGCCGGCCTGGCGCGCGATTTCCAGCAGCTGCGCTTCGACTTCCTCAATCGCAATGCCGGCAAGGACCCGCAGGCGGCGGTCGAGAAGTGGCTCGAGGCCAATCGCGACCGCGTCGCGCAATTCGCGGCACTGGTGCATCGTGCGCGGCAGGCCCCGGTGGCAGGTGCGGCGATGCTCGCACAGATCGCGGGACAGGCGCGGGTGTTGCTGGCGCGGTAGTCGCTCCCCGCTCACGCGACGTATCCCCGCGCAGGCGGGGACCCAGGGTGAGTGTCGCTGACGTCGGCCATTGGCGCCCTGGACCCCCGCCTGCGCGGGGGTACGGATTGGGCGGCAGGCAAAGCCCCTACGTCACCCCAGCGCAGGCTGGGGTCTCCTGCGGCGAGGTGCGCGCTTCGTTACCGGGAGATCCCAGCCTGCGCTGGGATGACGTTTGTGGTGAGCAGGCAGGGGCGGCGCTACACCAACCCCGCCCCCTCCAGCCGCACCACCGGCAGCATCGCGCCCGCCGGTGCCGGTGGCAGGGTCAGCGTCAGCCCCTCAACCGTCCGCTGCATCGTCACGCTCCCCCCGCCGAGCAACGTCGCCCGCTCGATCCGCCCCGCCGCGCGCGTGCCCAGCGCCGCGATCGTCGCCGGCCCCTCCGGCCAGCCCAGAAAGATCGCGTTCAGCCCGCCGCCGCCCGCTGTAAACCGCACGTCGCGCGCGCCCAGCTTGTCGACCTGCCCTTCGTTGAACATCCCGCCGGCCAGGTCGGTCGGCCCCTGGCCGAACGTCCGCCACGGCCGCGTGCCATAGATCGCCGACCCGTTGACGCGCAGCCAAGCGCCGATCTGGTCGACGATGCGCTCCTCTTCGCTATCGATCGATCCGTCGCCGCGTACCGGCACCGACAGCAGCAGATTGCCGTTCTTCGACACGATATCGGCCAGCCGCTGCAGCACCGCCCGCGCGGGCACATAGGATTTCTCGTCGAAGCGGCGGCGGTTGTAATGCCATTCGCCGATGCAGGTGCAGGTCTGCCACGGCTCTGCGCGCAACCGGTCGGAAAAGCCGCGCTCGATATCCTCGACCAGTGCCTGGCGCTGGAACGCGGTCAGTTGCTTGGCGGTGAGCACCACGTCGGCACGCCCGGACCGCTTGGCGGCGTGGTTGTAGAAATGGGCGATCGCCTCCAACCCGACCGGGCCGAACGGCACCCCGAAATCGTCGAAATAGACGAGATCGGGGTCGTAGCGCTCGACCAGCGCCTTCTGCCGCGCCAGCCAGTTGGCAACGAAGCGTGGATTGGCGGCGGGTGCGAATTCCATCCACCGCCCGCTGGTCGCGCCGGCCCATGCGTCCATCTGCGCCCTGGTGGTAAAGCCGTCGGGCGCGGCCAGCGTTTCGCCGGTGTACAGCTCCTGCGGGTCCAGCCCGTCCCACCATTTGCCGGCACCGTCCGCCTTGGTCAGCCGCGCGGCGTCATAACGCTGCCCGGCACGCGGCCCTTCGGGATCGTAATTATACGCGACCTGATACCAGTGCCACGCATGGCTCGCATGGTTGCTCACCCCGAAGCGCAGCCCTTCCGCCCGCGCCGCGTCGCGCCAGCCGGCGATGATGTCGCGCTTCGGGCCGACGCGGGTGCTGTTCCACGCATGCGGGCTGTCGAACAGGTCGAAATTGTCGTGGTGGACTGCCATGCCGACGAAATATTTCGCCCCCGCCGCCTTGTAGCGTTTGACCAGCGCCGCCGGGTCCCAACGCTCGGCACGCCACCTGCCGATAATGTCCATGAAGCCGGTATCGGCGGGATGGCCATAGCGCTGGACATGCAGGTCGTACGGCCCACGCCCCTGTTCGTACATCTGCCGCGCATACCAGTCGCCGGCCTCGGGCACGCATTGCGGCCCCCAATGCGCCCAGATGCCGAACTTCGCATCGCGGAACCAGTCGGGCACCGCATAGCCATCGGCGAGCGACGACCAGTTGGGTGCCAGCGGCGCAGCCCGTGCCGCGACCGGCCCGGCGGCGGCAAGGGCGGCGGTGCCGCGCAGGAATTGGCGTCGTTCCATGGACATCCCTCCCGAATGGCGGCCGGTCGTTCCGGTCCGCGGTCGCCACGCATGATAGTGCTAAGAACCAATTGTATGACATAGATATCGTGGGTAAAGAGACGTGACAACGCTGTCGGATATCGGGTCGACCGATCCTCGAAACGGCGACGGGACCAGCGGGAGAGGGCGGTATGGCGGCGTGGCGCAGTTGGGCGATGGCGGGGGCGGCGCTGGCGATGCTCGCGACGCCGGTCGCCACCGCGAAGCCGGGCGACGCGCCGGTCTTGGTCCGCAAGGACGGCCGCCACGCGCTGCTGGTCGATGGCAAGCCGTTCCTGATGCTGGGCGTACAGGCCAACAACTCCAGCAACTATCCCGACATGCTGCCGCAGGTGTGGCCGATGGTCGAACGGCTCCACGCCAATACGCTGGAGATTCCGGTCGCGTGGGAACAGATCGAACCGGTCGAGGGCCGGTTCGACTTCAGCTATCTCGACGCGCTGCTGCCGCAGGCGCGTGCACATGGCGTCAAGCTGGTGCTGCTATGGTTCGGCACGTGGAAGAACACCTCGCCGGGCTATGTCCCCGCGTGGGTCAAGACGAACAACGCCCGTTTTCCGCGGATGCGGACGAAGGAAGGCAAGACCCATTACGCGCTGTCGCCGCATGGGCAGGCGACGTTCGAGGCGGACCGTAAGGCATTCGTCGCGCTGATGCGCTACCTGCGGGACCACGACCCCGACCATAATGTCATCATGGTCCAGCCGGAGAACGAGACCGGCGTGTACCAGCAGGCGCGCGACTATTCGCCCGAGGCGAACCGCCTGTTCGCCGGCAACGTGCCGCCCGAACTGGCAAAGGCGACCGGCAAGTCCGGCAGCTGGACCGCGGTCTATGGCGACAATGCCGAACCCGCGTTTAACGCCTGGTACACCGCGCGTTACATCGACCGCATCGCCGCGGCGGGGAAGGCGGTGTGGCCGCTGCCGATGTACGTCAACGCCGCGGTCGGCGGTCCCTTCGCGCCGCAGGGCAAGTCGGGCGGCGCCAGCGGTGGCCCCGATTGGCAGGTGATCGATGTGTGGAAGGCGGCGGCACCGAGCATCGATGCGGTCGCGCCCGACCTCTATACCCGCAGTGCCAAGGACTATCTGAAGTTCCTTGAGCACTACGCGCGGCCCGACAATGCGCTGCTGGTGCCCGAAACCGGCAACGCCGCCGACTTCGCGCGCTTCCTGTGGCCGACCATCGGGCGGGGCGGCATCGGCTGGGCGCCGTTCGGCATGGATGCGACCGGCTATTCCAACTATCCGCTGGGCGCGGTGACGCTGGACGATGCGACGATCGAGGCGTTCGCCAGCAAATACCGGTTCCTGAAACCCATGGCGCGCGGCTGGGCGACGCTGGCGTTCCGGCATCCCGGCTGGGGAACGGCCAAGGGCGCGCCGGATGCCGAACAGACCAGGGTCATGGGCCGGTGGAGCGTATCGGCCAAATATGGCGAATGGCAGTTCGGGTCGATGGATTCGCCGTGGCTGAAGGCCGAACCGCCGGCCGCCGCCGCGCAACCGGTCGGCGGCGCGGCCGTGTTGCAACTGGCGCCCGACCAGTTCCTCGTCACCGGCACCGATGTCCGCGTGTCGTTCGACGTGGCGGACAAGGCGAAGGGCGACACCGCCATGCTTATCAAGGTCGAGGAAGGGACGCTCGCCGACGACGGCAGCTTCCGCGCCCGCCGGGTGATGAACGGCGACCAGACCGATTACGGATTGAACTTCACCGCCCAGCCGATGCTGCTGCGCGTGACCATGGGAACGTACCGCTGATGAAGACGCTTCGCTGGACCCTGTTGTCGCTGGCCCTGTCGGCCTCGCTCCCGGCGCTGGCCGCCGATGTGGCGAAGGTGCCGGGCGGGGTGGTCGTCACCCCCGATGCCGGCCCCGCCAAGCGGGTGCGGGTGCTGGTCTATGGTCCCGACCGGTTCCGCGTGACGGCGGTGCCCGATGCCAGCCTCGACACGCCCGACAGCCTGATGGTGACCGCGAAGCCGGCGGGCGACTTCACCGTGACCCAGACGCGTGGGCTGGTAGTGGTGAAGGCGGCGGGCGGATCGGCCGAGATCGACCTCGACGATGGGCAGGTGCGCTTCCGCGATGCGGCGGGCAAACTGACGCTGGAGGAAGCACCACGTGCCGGGTTCACCCCGGTCACCGCCGGTGGCGAAACATTTGTCGCCGTCCGCCAGCAGTTCAATCGCGGCACCGACGAAGGATTCTACGGTCTGGGCCAGCACCAGAACCGGCAGATGAATTACAATGGCGAGGACGTCGAACTCGCCCAGCATAACATGGACATCGGCATCCCGTTCGTCGTGTCGACGAAGAATTACGGCGTGCTGTGGGACAATAACGGCATCACCCGCTTCGGCAATCCGCAGGCATATCGGCTGGTCGGCGACGGCATGAAGGTCATGTCGGGCGGCAAGCCCGGCTGGCAGGCGCAATATTATCTGGGCGACCGGCTGGCGGTGACGCGGACCGAGGCCACGATCAACTATCAGTTCATCAAGGATCAGGCGAACTGGCCGGCGGCGGCCAAGGCGCAGACGGTCGCCGCGACCACCGGACAGAATACCGCCGGCAATGCGGTGCAGACACAGAAGGTCGTGTGGACCGGCACCGTCATGCCTTCGGTCACCGGCGTCCAGAAATTCCGTCTCTATTCGTCGAGCTATGTGAAGGTCTTCGTCGACGGCAAGGAGGTGCTGAACCGCTGGCGGCAGAACTGGAACCCGTGGTTCCACAATTTCGACCTGCCGATGACCGCGGGCAAGGCGGCCGAGGTCCGGATCGAGTGGGAGCCGAATGCCGGCTATATCGCGCTGTTCCAGAACGATCCGCTGCCCGCACCCGACCGCCATTCGCTGTGGTGGTCGTCGGACGTCGCCCATGCGCTCGATTATTATTATGTCGGCGGCAAGGACATGGACGGCGTCATCGCCGGCTATCGCGCGCTGACCGGCAAGGCGGCGCTGATGCCGCGCTGGGCTTACGGCTTCTGGCAGAGCCGCCAGCGCTACAACACGCAGGACGAACTGCTGAACGTCGTGCGCGAATATCGCAAGCGCCGCCTGCCGATCGACAACATCGTGCAGGACTGGTTCTACTGGCCCGAGGACCAGTGGGGCTGCCACTGCTTCGACGGAGAACGTTTTCCCAACCCGCAGCAGATGGTCGACGAAATCCATGCTTCGGACGCGCGGATCATGATTTCGGTGTGGCCCAAATTCTACCCGAACACGAAGAACGCGCAGGAACTGAACGCCAAGGGCTATTTGTATCAGGGTAACCTGATCGCGAAAGAACGCGACTGGGTCGGCAAGGGTTATTTCAACACCTTCTACGATCCCTATGCCCCCGAAGCGCGCGCGATCTATTTCCGGCAGATGAAGGAGGCTTTGGTCGACAAGGGCTTCGATGCATGGTGGATGGACGCGACCGAGCCGGACATTCATTCGAACCTGTCGATCGAGGAACGCAAGGACCGGATGGGTCCGACCGCGCAGGGGCCGGCCGAGGAGTTCTTCAACAGCTATCCTTTGGTTCATGCCGAGGGCGTCGCGGATGGCCTGCGTCAGGCGAAGCCCGACGTGCGCCCGTTCATCCTGACCCGGTCGGGCTATGGCGGTATCCAGCGCGCCAGTGCCGCGCTCTGGTCGGGCGACGTCGCGTCGCGCTGGGACGATCTGCGCGACCAGATTTCGGCGGGCGTCAACCTGTCGATGTCGGGCGTGCCCAACTGGACGCACGATATCGGCGGCTTCGCGGTCGAGGATCGCTATGCCAAGAAGGACCCGGCGCATCTGGCCGAATGGAAGGAACTGAACCTGCGCTGGTTCCAGTTCGGCGCGTTCAGCCCGCTGTTCCGCAGCCATGGCGAGACGCCGTTCCGCGAAATCTATGAGCTCGGCGCCAGCGATCCGGCGCTCTATCAGGCGCTGGGCACCTATGATCGCCTGCGCTACCGGCTGCTGCCCTACATTCTGTCGCTGGCAGCCGAGAATTGGCACCGCGACGGCACGATGATGCGCGGGCTGGTGATGGACTTCGCCGCCGATCGCAAGACCTGGGGGATCGACGACCAGTATATGTTCGGGTCGGCGTTCCTGGTAGCACCGGTGACGCAGTTCGGCGCGCGCAGCCGGCAGGTGTACCTGCCCGCCGGGGCCGACTGGTATGATTTCTCGACCGGCGCGTATCTGAAGGGCGGACGGACGATCACCGCCGCCGCGCCGCTTTCCACCATGCCGCTCTATGTCCGCGCCGGATCGATCGTGCCGACCGGTGCCGAGGTGCAGTCGACCGCCGAACAGCCCGATGGGCCGTATGTGCTGCACGTCTTCACCGGCAAGGATGGCAGCTACACGTTGTTCGAGGATGATGGCCTCAGCGAAGGCTATCGCAAGGGCCAGTCGGCGCAGATCCCGGTGACGTGGAGCGAGGCGACGAAGACGCTGACCATCGGCGCGCGGCAGGGCAGCTTCCCCGGCATGGTCGCCCAGCGCGCGATGTCGGTGCGGTTCCACACGCCGGGCAAGGCGGTCGCGCCGGACTTTGCCGACAACAAGGCGACGGCGTTCGTCTATGACGGGCGGGCAGTGCGCATGCCTCTCAAGTAACGCGACGGTATCCCCGCGCAGGCGGGGATCCAGGGTTCCACGCGGACAGCCTGGTTGGCTTGGCTCTGGACCCCCGCCTGCGCGGGGGTACGGTAGCGGCGAAACGGCGGAGAAATTACATGACGAGCGCACAACGGATCGCCTTCGGCACCCTCGACGGCCAACCGGCCGAAGCGATCGAATTGACCGCCGCCACCCTCTCCGCGCGCATTCTGCCGCTGGGCGCCACGCTCCAGTCGCTGTGCGTCCCCGACCGCGACGGCACGGTAGCCGACATCGTCCTCGGCTTCGACGACGTCCAATCCTATCGCGACCGTCCATCGTGGTTCGGAGTGACGGTCGGCCGCTATGCCAACCGCATCGCGCACGGGCGCTTCAGCCTCGACGGGCGGACCTACACACTCGAAACCAACAACACGCCGAACCACCTGCACGGCGGATCGGACGGCTTCGACCAGCGATTATGGGACGTGGCCGAGGTCGGGCAGGACGATGGCGCAGCATGGGTCCGCCTGACGCTGACCAGCCCGGACGGCGACGCCGGCTATCCCGGTACGCTCCACGCCAGCGCAACCTACACGCTGACACCTGAGGCGCTGACCATCGCCTATGCCGCGACGACCGACGCACCCACGGTAGTCAATCTCACCAACCACGCCTTTTTCGATCTGGGCGGGCAGGGGGAGGCGATGCGCCACCTGCTGACCATTGAGGCGGTTCAGTTCCTGCCGGTCGACGCGACCTCGATCCCTACCGGCGAGCGGCGGGCGGTGGCGGGCACGCCGTTCGACTTCCGCTCGCCCCACGTCATTGGCGATCGGGTGCGGGACGGCCGCGACGAACAGATCGCGATCGGGCGCGGCTATGACCATAACTTCATCGTGCGGGGGAAAGTGGGCGTGCTGCGTCCGGCGGCGGTGCTGGCCGATCCCACCTCCGGGCGGGTGATGGACGTGGCAGTGACCGCGCCCGGCCTACAACTTTACGCCGGCAATTTCCTGAACGGGGCGCAGGCCGGCAAGGGCGGGCGGCTGTATCGGCAGGGCGATGCCGTCTGCCTCGAACCGCAGGCGTGGCCCGATACGCCCAACCGCAGCGACTTTCCGTCTGCCCGGCTGGACCCCGGTCAGCGCTACGAAAGCGTCATGCGCTTCGCCTTTTCGGTGCGATAACGGTGTCGGCTGCACCGCCGCAACGATGTTGCGCGGCGCACAACGCGCCTTGACGAAATCGGTTGCGTTTGCGAACGACCGCTCATGAAGACCCCCCTTCTCCTCGCCGCGACTGCCGCGGCCTTCGCCCTTTCGGCCTGCGGTCAGCAGCAGCCGGAACAGCTCGACACCCGCGCGCCCGATCCGCTGGCATCGCAGCTCGCCAACCGCGCCCCCGTGGAACTTCCGCCGCCCGTCAAGGCGAGCGTGACCTTCCGCTGCAAGGACAACAGCCTCGTCTATGTCGACTTCTTCGAAGGCGACACCCAGGCGAACTTCCGCGCCAAGCAGGGCGACATGCCCGTCCGCCTGAAGGCCGAGGAAAAGGGCAAGCCCCTGACCGGCGAAGGCGGCTACAGCCTGACCGGCAGCCCCAAGAGCATCACCCTGACCCAGCCGGGCAAGGGCGCGCAGACCTGCAACGCCTGATCCGATTACCGGTGGCGGCTAGCTTCCGGGCCGCCATCGTTCGACAGACTGACGGCCGGCGGAGCGATCCGCCGGCCGTTTCTTTTTTGGTGCTGGACTTCGCCCAAAGCCACCTGTCACCCCGGGCTTGACCCGGGGTCCCGCTTTCTTGCCGTGACGGGAGAAAAAGAAGCGGGACCCCGGGTCAAGCCCGGGGTGACGGTGTGGGGGGGGAGTTTGCTGTCCTTCCCAAGGACGTCACCTCAGCCCAGGGTGAGGTCTCTCGCGGCTCCTGCCGCGCCCGATTACCGGGAGACCCCAGCCTGCGCTGGGGTGACGTATGCGGCCGGCGGGATGTGCGTGAAAGCAGCCCTCAATACTTCACCCGCGTTGCGCGAAGCTTGTAGCGCTTGAGCGCGTCCTGCACGCTGCCGCTGCCCGCCAGATGGCCGGCACCTACCGCGACGAACACCGTGCCCGGGCGCTTCATCCGCTCCTCGATCCACTTGGCCCAGCGGGCGTTGCGATCGGTGAGCAGCACGCGCTTCAACTCGGGCGAGACGGTCATCTCCTCGTTCATCGTCGCCGCCAGCGCGTCCGGGTCGCCGCGGCGCCACTGGTCGACCATCTTGTCGATCGACTGGCCGGCGGTCGGCAGTTCCTTGATCGTCTCGGTCAGGAAGGTGACCTGTGCGGCATCCGACAGCGAATCGAAAAAGCCGAACTGCTGCTCCAGCGTTTCCAGCCCGGTAACCGGCTTGCCCGCCGCCTTGGCCGCCTGCGAGATCGCCTGTTCCGCGCCGCTTGCCGGATCGTAGCCTTGTTTCTGCAGCGTCACCAGCGTCAGCGTCGACGCGGCGAACCACGGGTCGAGCTGTTCCAGCGCACCGGCGGGCAGGCCGGCATCGGCCACCGCCTTGGCATAGGCCGGGCGCTCCGCCTCGGGCAGCTTTTCGCTGAGCTTCGGGCCGGTCACGTTCACCGCCGACTTCATCACCGCCGCCTGCGCTTGTTCCTGCGTCGGCATCGGGATTTCCAGCACGACCTCGTTCGATTTGTCGAACGCGCTACGCACGGCTTCGTCGAACCACGACAGGCCGGGCTTCAGGACGTGGATCGTCCCGAACAGATAGATGGTCGTGTCCTTGTCCTTGACCACCCACAAAGCGGGATCGGCCTCGCCCGCCGGCAGGTCGGCGATCGGGGTTGTCGGCTTGGGGGCGGCCTGTCCCCAGACGGGCGCAGCGGTCAGCAAACTGAATGCGGCGGCGAAACGCAGCAGGATCGAGGACATCATCGTCTCCATGGCGCCGGCAGGGCCGGCAGTTGCACCGTCATAGCAGCGCCGCCGGGGACGCGACACAAGATTTGCCGTTCATCGATAACGCAGGAACGTCCGTGCCGCTCCCATCGTTGAGGCCGTCCATATCCCTGATTTCAGGGCCTTGCCGGGAATTCCGCGATGTCGAACGCCTCTGCCCCCGATCCGTCCGACAACAAGCCGCGGCGGGTGCCGATCGGTCCCCTCGCCGCCGCGCTGGCCAGCAAGGTCGAGGCAGCGTCGCTGCTGTTCATCGCATCGGACGAGGTGCGCGCGGCGGCGCTGGCGGACGTGCTGGCGGCTTTCGCGCCCGATGCAACGGTCGTGCACCTGCCGGCAAGCGACGCCCTGCCCGGGGACGATGCGCCGGCATCGCCCGGCAATGCCGGCGCGCGGGTCGCGGCGCTCCGCCGGCTGCGGATCGCGCATGGCGAGGGCCGCGCGGTAGCGTGCATGACTACGCCGGAGGCAACGGCGTTGCGCATCGCTGCGCCCACCGATTTCGATGCCGCGCCGCCGGTCTTACGCGTCGGCGAGGCGATCGACCTGTCCGACATGGCCGCGCGGGTGGAGGAACTGGGGTATGTCCGCGACGACCGGGTCGACGAACCGGGCGAGGTCGCGGTGCGCGGCAGCGTGATCGACATTTTTCCCGCCGATGCCGAACAGCCGATCCGCGTCACGGTGGAGGAGGATCGCATCGCATCGATCCGCAGCTATGATCCGGTGACCCAGCGCGGGCATGCCGAGCTGGGCGAGGTCACCATCGGTCGTGCGGCCGAACCGCCGGTGGGGAAGGGCGCAACGCTGCTCGACCACCTGCCGGGTGCCGCGGTGGCGATGGATGGCGATGCCGCCGGACGGCGCGAGCGCTTCCTCGACCTTGCACAGGACGCCACCCGCCGTCGTCGTCGCGATGCCGCATCGCTGGTCGATAGCGCGAGCTGGGATGCGCTGCTCGGTGAGCGGGAGCGGATCGCATTGCCCGAAGCGGTGGCTGAACCCCCTCGCTTCGTCACCGCCCGTGCCCCTGCGCGTGCGTTCGGCAAGTTCGCTCGCCAAGTACTGGAGGAACAGCGGCTCGTGTTGGCGGGCAGCCCGCGCGACCTGCGGTTCCTGCGCAAGAAGCTGGCGAAGCTCGCCCGGACCGAACCGGTGACGATTACGTCGTGGGATGAAGCGGTAGCGGCCAAGCCCGGCACCGCGATGCTGCTGACCGCGCCGCTCGATCGCGGGTTCGTGATCGACGGCGTGACCGTAGTGACGGGCGGCGACCTGCTGGGCGGACGCGCGCGCGGCGACGAACTTGCCGGTGCCGGCGCCAATCCGCTGTTTGCCGAGGCGGGCGAACTGCGCATCGGCGACGTGATCGTGCATGAGGATTTCGGCATCGGCTGCATCGCCGGGCTGGAGCAGCTGCCGGGTGAGGCGGCGGGCGACGCCATCGTGCTGACCTATGCCAAGGCCGCGCGGCGGCTGGTGCCGGTGATGGAGGCCGACCGTATCTGGCGCTATGGCGCGGACGGCGATGCGGTGACGCTCGATGCGCTGGACGGGGCGAGCTGGCAGAAGCGGCGCGGGGCGATCGACACCGCCATCGCCGACAGCGCGCGCGAACTGGCGGCCATTGCCGCGACACGGGACCAGCAGCGGGTCGCACCGATCGAGGTCGACATCGCCGCCTATGAACGCTTCGCCGCCGGATTTCCCTTTACCGAAACCCCCGATCAGGCGCGCGCCATCGCCGCCGCCCGCGCCGATCTGGCCGCCGGTCGCCCGATGGACCGGCTGGTCATCGGCGATGTCGGCTATGGCAAGACCGAGGTGGCGCTGCGCGCCGCAGCGATCGTCGCCTTGTCCGGGCGGCAGGTCGCGATTGCCGCGCCGACAACGGTGCTGGTCCGCCAGCATGTCGAAACCTTCCGCCGCCGATTCGAGGGCACGGGGATCGAGGTTGCCGGCCTGTCGCGTCTGTCCGATGCGGCGGAAAAGAAACGGGTGAAGGCCGGCCTGGCCGACGGATCGATCGGTGTGGTCGTCGGTACGCAGGCGGTGGCCGGCAAGGGTGTCACCTATCACGACCTCGCCCTCACCGTCATCGACGAGGAACAGCGATTCGGTGCGAAGGACAAGGCGCGCCTACGCGAGATGGCCGACCATGTGATGACATTGTCGGCGACGCCGATCCCCCGCACGCTGCAAAGCGCGTTGATCGGCCTGCAGCAATTGTCGGTCCTCGCGACCCCGCCGGCCCGCCGCCAGCCGATTCGTACCGCCGTCGCCGCGTTCGACGAGGTGACGGTGCGCACCGCGCTGCTGCGCGAACGCTCGCGTGGCGGGCAGAGCTTCGTCGTGGTGCCCCGGATCGAGGATATTGCCCCGCTGGAGGAACGGCTGCGCAAGCTGGTCCCCGACCTCGACCTGATCGTCGCCCATGGCAAGATGCCGGCGGCGGAGATCGACGCGGCGATGGTCGGCTTTGCCGAGGGCGAGGGCGACGTGCTGCTGGCGACCAACATTATCGAGGCGGGGCTGGACGTGCCGCGCGCCAACACGATGATCGTCCACCATGCCGACCGCTTCGGCCTGTCGCAGCTCCACCAGCTGCGCGGGCGGGTCGGGCGCGGCGGGCGGCGCGGGCAGATATTGCTGCTGACCGATCCGGACCAGTCGATCGCGGACGCCACCCTGAAACGACTCCGCACCTTGCAGGCGTTCGACCGGCTGGGCGCGGGCTTTGCCATCAGCGCGCGCGACCTCGACCTGCGCGGCGCGGGCGACCTGGTGGGTGAGGCGCAGGCCGGGCACATGAAGCTGATCGGCATCGACCTGTACCAATATCTGCTCGGCCGCGCGCTCCGGGCCGAACGCGGCGAGAATGTCGACCGGGTCGTGCCTGAACTCCATGTCGGGATCGCCGGTCGCCTGCCGGAGCATTGGATACCCGAGGCCGAAGTGCGGCTGATGCTCTATGGCCGGCTGGCGCGGATCGAGGAGGAAGGTGCGCTCGATGCGTTCGAAGAAGAGTTGGAGGACCGGTTCGGTGCGCTGCCCGACGAGGCGCGGCTGCTGATCGAACTGGCCCGCGTCCGCCTGCTGGCGCGAGGGGCGGGCGTGGCGAAGGTCGATGCCGGCCCCGCGGCGATCGCACTGACCCCGCAGCATCGCGGGGACGCGCCCGAGGGGCTGACCGAGAAGAACGGTCGCTGGATCATGGCCGCGCGGATCGACGATGCGGAGGAACGGCTGACCAAGGTCGGTGAGGTATTGGAGGCGGTGGCGGCATAACTTCGCTGGCGTTGGCGGCGATCCTGTCCGATGCTGTCCGCATGACGAAAGCGATCTTCATCACCGGCGGCGGATCGGGCATCGGGCGGGCCGTCGCGCAGTTGTTTGCCAGCAGGGGCTGGCGCATCGGCCTTGCGGATGTGAACGCCGCCGGCCTGGCGGAAACGGCGGCGCTGTTGCCGAACGGTGCCGCGACGTTCGTGTTCGACGTGACCGATCGCGCGGCATGGGACGCGCCGCTCGCGGCATTTGCCGATGGCGGCGGGATCGACGTGCTCTTCAACAACGCCGGCATCGCCTCGGGCGGTGTCTTTGCCGAGATGACGCCGGACGCGGTCGAGCGGACCATCGCCGTCAACCTGACCGGTGTGGTGCACGGCGCCCATGCAGCCCATCGCTACCTGAAAGCCAGTGGCGGGTGCCTGCTCAACACCGCGTCGGCCGCCGGCATCTATGGCACCGCCGGTGCGGCCGTCTATTCGGCAACCAAGTTTGGGGTGCGGGGGTTGAGCGAGGCGCTGGATGGCGAATGGTCGGCGGATGGTATCCGCGTGCGGTCGCTGATGCCGGGGTTCATCGACACGCCGCTGCTCGACGCGTCGCTGGCCGGGACCAATTACAATGTCCGGCAGCAGGTCCGCGCCGCCGGACTGGAGTTCACGCCCGTCGAAATCGTCGCGCAGGCGGCATGGGACGCGGTGCACGGCGACGCCGTCCACACGCCCGTCGGGCCGACCGCGAAGCGGATGCGCTTCGCCGCGCGGTGGCTGCCGGGAAAATTGCGGCAGCAGATGCGGCGGCGATAGGCTCCGCACAATCGTCATCCCTGCGAAGGCGGGGATCCATAGCCGCTGACCTTTGCGCCTTTATCGCGACGCTGGCGTGTATGGATTCCCGCCTGCGCGGGAATGACGAATTTTGGCTATTCCACCAGCGCGTCGATCGCCTGCGCCATGTCGATGTCGCGGTCCGACAGCCCGCCCGCGTCGTGCGTCGTGAGCAAAATGTCGACGCGGTTGTAGACGTTCGACCATTCGGGATGATGGTCCGCCTTTTCGGCGAGCAACGCGACCTGCGTCATGAATGCGAACGCCTGGCTGAAATTGTCGAAGGTGAAGCTGCGGACGATCGCGTCGCGCCCGGCGTCATGGTCCCAGTCGGGCAGGCCGTCCAGCGCATCGGCGCGCTCTGCCTGGCTCAGCGGTTCCATCGTCCCTCCCTTGTATCTGCCTCGGCGCAATGCCTATGGTTTGCGCCATGTCCGATCAAGCGCGAACCGCCCCGAGTGCCGAAGCAATGGAAGCGCTCGCCCGTGCCGCGCTGGCGCGCATTCCCGAACCCTTTGCCGGCCACCTGTCCGACATCGTGCTGCTGGTCGAGGAATTCGCCGACGACGATACGCTGGCGGCGATGGAAATGGAGCCGTACGAGCTGACCGGCCTGTACCATGGCAGCCCGGTCGGCGAGAAGTCGGCGTTCGACGGCATGCGCCTGCCCGACCGCATCCATTTGTATCGCCAGCCGCTGCTGGCCGAATGGTGCGAGACCGGGGTCGATCTGGGCGATCTGATCCGGCATGTCGTGGTGCACGAGGTCGGCCATCATTTCGGCCTGTCCGACGACGACATGCACGCGCTGGAAGACTCTGTTTGATCCTGTCCCTTGCGCACGTGACGGGCCGGCGCGGCGGGCGGGCGCTGTTCCGCGACCTGTCGTTCGACCTTTGCGCGGGCGAGGCGGTATTGGTGCAGGGGCCGAACGGCGTCGGCAAATCGACGCTCGTACGGATCGCCGCCGGACTGTTGCCGCCGGCGGAGGGCAGGGTTGCGCGCGACGGTGCGGTCGCGTTGCTGGCCGAGGCCGCGGCGCTGGACGCTTCGGTGTCGCTGGGGACGGCACTGGACTTCTGGGCGGGACTGGACGGCGCGCGGGACCGGCTGCCCGCCGCGCTGTCGGCGATGGACATCGCTTCGCTGGCGGACGTGCCGGTGCGGATGCTGTCGACCGGGCAGAAGCGCCGCGCCGCCATCGCCCGCGTCATCGCCAGCGGCGCGCCGCTGTGGCTGCTCGACGAACCGGCCAACGGGCTGGACGCGGCGTCGCTCGACCGGCTGGAGACGGCGATCGCGCGCCATCGCGACGGCGGCGGGGCGGTGCTGGTCGCCAGCCATGTCGCCGTGGCGCTCCCGCACGCGAAGGTCGTGACGCTGTGATCGCGCTGATCCTGCGCGAACTGCGTATCGCGTGGAGCGGCGGCGGGCTGTTGCTGCCGGTCGCCTTCTTCCTGCTGGTCGCGACGCTGTTCCCCTTCGCGATCGGTCCCGATGCGGCATTGCTGGCACGGATCGGCGGCGGGGTGGCGTGGGCGGCAGCGCTGCTGGCCGCGTTGCTGCCGCTCGACCGGCTGGTCGCGCCCGATATGGAAGCCGGGGTGGTCGATCAGCTGGTCTTACGCGGATGGAGCGAAACGAGCGTCGCCGCCGCCAAGACGATCGGTCACTGGCTGGGCTTTGCGCCGGCGGTGATGCTGGCGGCGGCGCTGTCGGCGGCATTGCTGGGGATGGACGGGCCGACCTTGGTCGCGCTGGAGATCGGGTTGCTGCTCGGCACGCCGGGGCTGGCGGCGCTGGGCGTGGCGACGGCGGCACTGACCGCCGGCCTGCGTGGCGGGGGCGCGGTGGCGGGCCTCGTGATGCTGCCGCTGGCGCTGCCGCTGGTGATCTTCGGGGCGGGCGGGCTGGAGGGTGGTGCCGGCGCGATCAAGCTGCTGGCGGCGACCAGCCTGTTGCTGTGCGTCGGCGCCCCGGTGGTGGCGGGCGCGGCGATGCGGATCGGGCGGACCTGAGGTCCTCCCCGCTATGCGGGGAGGGGGACCAGCCGCAGGCTGGTGGAGGGGCATTGCCCCCTGCGCTGCGTTCGCGGTGACGCCCCTCCACCCCTCGCTACGCGAGCGGTCCCCCTCCCCATCGAAGATGGGGAGGATCTTAGCGGGACCACCGCGCGAAAATCGCTGTCGGCAGGACCAGCCCGCGCGTCTCCTCGCGCACGCCCAGTTCGCCGCATTCGACCGTGCCGCCCAGATCGCCGAGCGACTGGCGCAGCAATTCGCCGATCGCCAGCGCCGACATCCGCACCGCGTACACCGTCAGGAACAGGAACCGCGACTTGCCATCGAGCAACTGGCGGCAATCGGCGATCAGGCCAGGGAGGTGCTCCTCCAGCTTCCACACTTCGCCATTCGGCCCACGGCCCCATTTGGGCGGGTCGAGAATGATGCCGTCATAACGCCGTCCCCGCCGCACCTCGCGGCCCACGAACTTGGCGGCGTCCTCGACCAGCCAGCGGACCGGCTTGTCGGTCATCTCCGACAGCGCCGCATTCGCGCGCGCCTGCTCGACCGACTTCTTCGACGCATCGACATGGACGACGCGCGCGCCCGCGTTGGCAAGCGCGAGGCTGCCGACCCCGGTATAGCCAAACAGGTTCAGGCATTCCGGATCACTCGCCCCGTCCAGCCGCCCGCGCATCCAGTCCCACACCGGCGCCATGTCGGGAAAGAAGCCGAGATGGCGGAACGGCGTGTTGCTGGCCGAAAAGCGCACCTCGCGCCACGTCAGCGGCCAGTCGCGCGGAGGCTGCTTGAAGAATTGCCAGCGCCCGCCGCCATCCTCGTCCGATCCGGGCACGAACTCGCCATGCGCGTCCCACCGGTCGAGTGCCGGCGCCCACATCGCCTGCGGCTCCGGCCGGATGAAGCGGAACGGGCCATAGCGTTCCAGCTTGCGACCATGGCCGCAATCGATCAGCCCGTAATCGCCCCATGGCTCGCCGATAAGTGCGATCGGGTCCATTACGCGCGGGGCGTCGCCCGTTCGGCGATCCAGGCAGTTACCGCTTCGAAGGTAGCGGGCAGGGTGACATAGCGTTCCTCGCGCTCGAACAGGTCGCCGACGCGCGGGGGCAGCGGGGCGCGGGTGCCGATGGCACGTTCGACCGCGTCGGGGAACTTGGCCGGGTGCGCGGTCGCCAGCGTGACCATCGGCGCGTCGATGCCGCTGTCGAGCGCGGCGGCAAGCGCGATGGCGGTGTGCGGGTCGATCGTCTGCGCGGCGTTGTCGCATGCCCAGCGCATCGCCTGCGCCATGCGGTCGGCATCGACGCGCGCGCTCTGGAACAGCGAGGCCGCGCCCTGTTGCTGCGCATTGGTCAGCCGCATCGCCCGGCTCGATTCGAACCCGCGCATCTGGTCGCCCAGCGCCAGCCCGTCGCGCCCGCCCAGATCGTGCAGCAGTCGTTCGAAGTTCGAGCTGACCTGGATATCCATCGACGGGGTGGCGGTCGGCGTTACCGTCGCGCTCGAATAATCGCCGGTCGACAGCGCGCGGTGCAGGATGTCGTTGACGTTGGTCGCGACGATCAGCCTGGCGATCGGCAGCCCCATCTGCGCCGCGACATAGCCTGCGAACACGTCGCCGAAATTGCCGGTCGGGACCGAGAAGGCGATCGCCTTGTCCGGTCCGCCCAGCCGTACGGCGGCGTAGAAATAATAGACCACCTGCGCCATCAACCGCGCCCAGTTGATCGAATTGACGGCGGACAGGCGGAAGCGCCCCGAGAAGCCGGGATCGTTGAACATCGCCTTGACCAGCGCCTGCGCCGTGTCGAAGTCGCCTTCGATCGCGATATTGTGGACGTTGGGCGACAGCACGGTCGTCATCTGCCGCCGCTGCACGTCGGACACGCGGCCCGCCGGGTGCAGCATGAAGATGTCGATATTCTCGCGACCCGCCACCGCGTCGATCGCGGCCGATCCGGTGTCCCCGCTGGTCGCGCCGACGATCGTCAGGCGTTCGCTGGTGCCGGTGAGGAAACGTTCGAACAACAGCCCCAGAAGCTGCAATGCAACGTCCTTGAACGCCAGCGTCGGGCCGTGGAACAGCTCCAGCAGCCACTGGTCATGGTCGAGCTGTACCAGCGGGGTGACGCCCTTGTGGCTGAAGCGGCCATAGGCGGTTTCGCATAGCGCGCGCAGTTCGTCTTCCGACAGCGAGTCGCCGACGAACGGCAGCATCACCCGCACCGCCGTTTCGGCATAGCTGAGGCCCGCCAGCGCCGCGATATCGTCACGGGTCAGCGTCGGCCACTCGGTCGGGACATACAGCCCGCCATCGCGTGCCAATCCGGCCAGCGTCGCGCCGGCGAAGTCGAGTTCGGGCGCATCGCCCCTGGTGCTGACATACCGCATGGGGGTGCGGTTAGCGGCTACGACGACGAAGTGCCAGCAAGTATATGATGACCGCGGCCAAGGCGAAGCCGAACCATTGCAGCGCATAGCCCAGATGATTGTCGGGCAGGCTGGCCGGATCGGGGCGCTGGCTGGGCGACAGGCCCGGTGCGGCGACGTCCGACACGATCATCGGCGCGGGTGGCGCGGCATGGCCGGTCATCCGGTCGAGCAGGGTCGGCCCGCCCGGCGCGTGGCTCAAGGTGCCGGCGACCGCGCCGCCGGCCCAGACCGGGCGCAGCTTCGGGTCGGTCGCGACACCCATGTCGACGCGGAAGCGCTGGCCGGTCGGTGACTGGCAGGCGGCGATATGGCGATAGCCCGAGGTGCCGTTTGCCGTGCGGCCGGCGCCCATCGTCCACCCCTCGACCCGGGCACAAGTGGCGGTAACGCGCGCGAACAGCAGCTCGTCGGCGATCCGCGGCGGCAAGGGCTGGGCCGGGCGGTCGAGATTGGCGGTGGCGCGCGCGATCAGCGCGGCCTTTTCGGTACGGCGCTGCAACTGCCAGACGCCGAGCGCGATCATGGCGGCGACCGCGAGCAGGACGATAAGGGTCGGCAGGACGGGCAGGCGCTTCATGGGCGGGGGGCGATTTTGCCTTCGCGCGCGGCGTTGCGATATTCGAGCGCCAGCAGCATGCCCTTGGCGATCCGGAGCGACCCGACCACGCCGCCGATGGTCAGCGGTATCCACAGCAGGGCATGGACCCACCACGGTGGCCCCACCTTCAGGTCGAGCCAGATGGCGAGGATGGTGACGATGCCGCCCAGGATCAGCGTCAGGAACGCCGCCGGTCCGTCGCCGACATTGAACGCCGAGAAATCAAGGGCACAGGCGCCGCACCGGTCGGCAAAGGCGACGGGGCCACGGAACAAGGTCGTGGCCCCGCAGCGCGGACACAGGCCGCGCATGCCGCAATCGAAGGGCGCGGGACCGCCCGCGCCCACCGGATCAGGCATCAGCCACCATGGATCGGCGCGCCCCAGCCGCCCCAGACATAGATGACGACGAACAGGAACAGCCACACCACGTCGACGAAATGCCAGTACCAGGCGGCCGCTTCGAAGCCGAAATGCTGCTTGGGCGTAAAGTCGCCCTTGTAGGCGCGGATCAGGTTGACGGCGAGGAAGATGGTGCCGACGAGCACGTGGAAGCCGTGGAACCCGGTCGCCATGTAGAAGGCGGCGCCATAGTTCAGCCCCGCGAACGGCATCGGCGCATGGATATACTCATAGGCCTGGATGCACGAGAACAGCGCGCCCAGAAGGACGGTCAGCCACAGCCCCTTCTTGACGCCGTCATTCTCGCCCACGCCGATCGCGCCCCACAGCCCCTTGAGCTTGCCGCCGCGCTGGTTGTGGATCAGCGCATGGTGTGCCCAGGTGACGGTCGTGCCCGACAGCAGCAGGATGAAGGTGTTGAGCAGCGGCAGCTCGAACGCGTTAAGCACTTCGAGGCCCGCCGGCGGCCATTGCGCGGTGACCGCGGTGTTGCCTGCCTCGATCAGCGAGACGCCGTCCTCATGGCTGTACTGGATCGCGGCGGGGAACAGCGAAAAGTCGAACCACGACCAGAACCAGCCGACGAAGAACATCACTTCGGACGCGATGAACAGGATCATGCCGTAGCGCAGGTGCAGCTGCACGACCGGGGTATGGTCGCCGGCCTTCGCCTCGCGGATGACGTCCGCCCACCAGAAGCCCATGCACGACAGCGTGGCGATCAGCCCCGCGCCGAACACCAGCCCGCCCAGCGCCGCCTCGTTCATCCACATGACCCCACCCGCTGCCAGCGCGAACGCGGCCAGCGAACTCGCCAGCGGCCAGATGCTGGGGGGAAGGATGTGAAAATCGTGGTTCTTCGCGCCTGCCATCATCCATCCCTATATGCGTCGCGCCTGTGCCGGTGCGTAATTCTGCGCGATCCTAGCTGGTCGTCGCGGCCGAATCCACCGGGTAAAATGTGTAGGACAGCGTGATCGCGCGAATGTCCTTCGCATCCGGGTCGTCATGGATCTTCGGATCGACGAAGAAGATGACCGGCATCCGCACCTTCTCACCCGGCTGCAGCGTCTGTTCGGTGAAGCAGAAGCACTGGATCTTCGTGAAATATTTTCCCGCCTGACTGGGCGTCACGTTGAAGGTCGCGGTGCCGGTGACCGGGCGGCCCGACACGTTCTTGGCGGTGAAGAACGCCATGTCGCGCGCGCCGATATCGACGGTTTCCGATGCGCGTTCGGGCTTGAACTCCCAGCCAAGTGCGGGGTTCGAGTTGGCGTCGAAGCGCACCACGACCTTGTCGCCGATGCCGCCGGGCGCTGCCTGCCCGCGCTGCGTCGTGCCGTTGAACCCGGTCACCTGACAGAACATGCGGTAGAGCGGCACGCTGGCGAAGCCGACCCCGGTCATGCCGACCACGGCCGCGGCGGCGAACAGGGCGGTGCGCAGGTTGCGGGTCACGCGCCCATCCCGGCGCGAATCTTGACGATGGTGATCGCGAACATCAGCAGCACGAACGCGCCGAGCAGCCACGCCATCACCTTCGCCCGTTCGCGCTGGCGCGCGCGGATGCGGTCGTCGTGCTCGCTCATGCCGCCACCCACCGGTCGGCGACCAGCGCGCCGAACATCGCAAAGAGATACAGGATCGAGAAAGCGAACAGCCGCTTTTCGGGCTTCATCTTGTCTTCGGGGCCGGTCCTGCGCGTCGCGACCTGCACCGCCAGCACGCCGAAGGTCGCGGTCAGCAGGCACGCGGCGATGCCGTAGATCGGACCGGTGAGGCCCAGCGGCCATGGCGCCACCGCGACGGCGGCCATCGGGATGGTGTACAGCCCGATCTGCGTCCGCGTCACCCGCTCGCCCGCCACCACCGGCAGCATCGGCACACCGGCATTGGCGTAATCGGTCTTCACGAACAGCGCCAAGGCCCAGAAATGCGGCGGCGTCCACAGGAAGACGAGGCTGAACAGCAGGAACGGCAGCAGCGCGACATCGCCGGTCGCCGCCGCCCAGCCGATCAGCGGCGGAAACGCCCCCGCCGCGCCGCCGATGACGATGTTCTGCGGCGTGCGGCGCTTGAGCCACACGGTATAGACCAGCACGTAGAACAGGATCGAGACGGTCAGGATGATCGCGGCGGGGACATTCACGGCCAGCCCCATCAGCACGACCGAGAAGATCGCGAGGCCGACACCGAAATGCAGCGCCGATTCGCGCTCCATCCGCCCGGCGGGCAGCGGGCGGCCCTGCGTCCGCTTCATCTTCGCGTCGAGATCGGCCTCATACCATTGGTTCAGCGCACCGGCGGCACCTGCACCGAGCGCGATGCACAGCACGGCGGTGAAGCCCAGCACCGGATGGATCGGCACGGGGGCTGCCAGCATCCCGCACAGGCCGGTGAAGACGACCAGCGTCATCACGCGGGGCTTGGTCAGGGCCAGGAAGTCGCGCCAGTCGGCGGGCAGGGTGATCGTCTGCGCGGTCATCGCCGCTGTATAGAGAGTTGTGCGGGCGGGGGAAAGCGGGTGTGAGGTTCGCGGTGCCCACCCCCGTCGTCATTCCCGCGAAGGCGGGAATCCATAGACGCAACGTCCATGATTCCCAACCAGCGCCAGCGGTTATGGACCCCCGCCTGCGCGGGGGTGACGATGGGGGTAGGGCGAGACCTTACCATCCCACCCCGTCATCCCGGCGAAGGCCGGGATCCATTGTGTCGGAAGCTGTCGAAAGAACCGCGACCGTCCCCCCATCCATGGATTCCGGCCTCCGCCGGAATGACGAACGGGGGGAAGCGCTCAGCCCCTTACCGGAACCTGCCCGACAGCGAGACACCGATGATCCGCGGATCGTTGAACACCGCGGCCATGTAATTCTCGATCACGCCCTTCAGGTTCTTTTCGTTGGTGATGTTGCGCGTGAACACCGACAGTTCCCACGCGTCGGACGGCGGAGCGTAACCGATCTTCAGCCCGCCTTCGAAATTGCCGTTCGCGGTGAATTCGGGCGCCCGGTACAGGGTGAACTGGGTATAGCCCTGCAGATTCCAGTCGGTGGCGATGAACACCCGCGACCCGTCGTTGAGCGGCTGATCCCAGCGCGCGGTCAGGTCGAGCGTATATTCGGGCGCATTGGGCAGCGGTTCGCCGTCGATCTGGGCAAAGGTGTTGGCGCCGACGCGGATCGTCGGGTTGTATACGGTGCAGACCACCTGTCCGTTCAGCGCACAGACCTGCGCGAACACGCGCTTGTCGCGGATCGCCGAATGCAGCCAGCTGCCGCCCAGGCCCAGCGTCAGCTGCGGCACCGGCTTCCAGTCCAGCTCGGCTTCGACGCCGTATGCCTGCGCCTTGTCGGCGTTGAACAGCACGCCGTTGCCGTTCGAATCATTGCCGTTCAGCTGGATGTCCTTGACCCGATAGCCGAAGACGGTGGCGTTCAGTCGCAGCGTGTTGTCGAGCAGGTTGCTCTTGAACCCGGTTTCAAACGACAGGATCGTTTCGGAATCCGCCGTGGTGAAATCGGCGTTGAACACCGCCGAGCGCCCCTGGATCGTCGGCCCGCGGAAGCCGCGCGCGACGCGCGAATACAGGCTCAATTCGTCGCTCGCCTTGTACAGCAGGCTGACGTCCCAGCTGGGTTCGGTCGACGACAGCTTGACGTCGGTGCGACCGCGATAGGTGACGACGTTCGCCGCGGTGTTGGCCGTCTTCACCAGCCGGGTGCGCTTCGTATCTTCGGTGATGCGCGCACCGGCGGTCAGCGTCAGCCGGTCGGTGAAGTCGTAATGCGCCTGTCCGAACGCCGCCCACGACGTGTTGGTATCCCGCAGCCGGACCCAGTTGTTGGGATTGCGCGCTGCCGTCGTCAGGAAGAATCCGCGCTGGTAGAATTCGGTGACGTCGCGATTGTCGAAATAGAAACCGCCGAGCTGGAAGCCGAACGGGCCGCTGCCGGTCGAGGCAAGGCGCAGTTCCTGCGACCATTGGTCGAGGTCGCGGATGTTGCCGCGGCTCTGACCGAAGCCGTTGGGCACGCCGTTCACCGGGAACAGCGCCGCCGCGCCGCCATCGGTATCGCCCCGGCTATAGCCGCTGGTCGTTTCGTACGCGGTGATCGAGGTCAGCTCGACCGGACCGAAATCGAACGCGGCGCGAGCCGATGCGCCATAGGTGTTGTACGCCTGCGGATTGTTGCCGCCTTCGTCCAGCGCCACGCGGTCGCGGGGTTCCGCCGACACGTCGTTCGACCCGCGCTTCAATGCCGCGCGGTGGAAGATGGTCGAGGTGCCCTCATACCAGCGGGCATGGCCCGACAGGTCGAGGGTGATCGCATCTGTCGGCTGCGCGCGCAGCTGCAGGCGCAGGTTGCGGTCGTCGAAGCCGCCCATCGCGTTCTTCTTGGGCGTCTGCGTATTGTCGGCGCTGAAGCCGGTATAGCTGTTGTCGACCCAGTCGTCGCGGTGCTGGACCAGCGCCGACACGCGCACCATCAGCCCGTCGGCGATCGGCCCGCCGACCCCGGCGTCGAAGCTGGCGCTGTTATAGGTGCCGTACGACGCCTGTGCGCGGCTCTGGAAGGTGGCCGTCGGGCGGATCGTATCGAACTTGATGATGCCGGCGGTGGTGTTGCGGCCGAACAGCGACCCCTGCGGCCCGCGCAACACTTCGACCTGCGCCACATCATAGACCGGGTTCGACTTCAGCACGACATGTTCGAGGATCACGTCGTCCTGGATGACGGTGACCGGCTGCGACGCGCCGAGATAGAAGTCGATATTGCCCAGACCCCGGATGTAGAAGCGCGGGAAGATGCGGCCGGTGGTCGTCTCCGCATAGAGGCCGGGGATGCGACCCGACAGCGACAGCAGCGTGTCTTCGCCGCCCGACTGGAACTGGCGCAGGTCGTCGCCGCTCGCGACACCGACCGACAGCGGCGTGTTCTGCAACCGCTCTTCGCGGCGTTCGGCGGTGACGACGATGTCGCCGAGACCGGCATCCTCGCCCGGCGTGGCGGAGGTCGCGTCGGTCGGCGCATCGGCGGTCTGGGCGAATGCCGGCGTCGCGAGCGCGACGAACGCGGCGCTGACGAGCAGCGGCAGGCGGGTCTTCATTGGGTTTTCCTTCCCTGTGGTCGACCGCCCGAACGCCAACGCAAAGCCGCCCGGCGGTTCCCCCGAACCACCGGGCGGTAATCTGCTCGCATCGCGCCGCGGGCCGTCCCTGCCGCGCGCGCTAGGCGTATTTTATTTCGTTTCGATGACAGCCATCGGTCCGCTGCGCTCAGACGAAACCCTGCGACCAGCTCGACCGGTCGTAATTGCCGATATTGGGCAGTACGGTCGACAGGTCGCCGTCCGACACGCCGAACCACCGCGCCAGCGTCGAGGCATATTGATCGACCGCCATCGTCGGGATCAGCCGCCCCTGGCCGACATCGTCGCTGGTATTGTGGCCGATCGCCGGCGGCGCGCCATAGAGCCGCTTGCCCTTCACCGCGCCGCCCATGACGAAGTGCATCGACCCCCAGCCATGGTCGACGCCATTGCCGTTCGACGTCAGCGTCCGGCCGAAATCGGACCCGGTGAAGGTCGTCACCTTGTCCGCGACGCCCAGCGCGGCGGTGGTGTCGTGGAACGCGCGCATCGCATCGGCCAGCCGCCCGAGCAGCACCGGCTGCGACGTCGCCAGATTGTCGTGCAGGTCGAACCCGCCCATCGCGACGAAGAAGATCTGCCGCTTCGCACCGATCTGGCCCGAAATGGCGATCATCCGCGCGACCATCCGCAGCTGGTCGGCCAGCGAATTGCCGGTCGGGAACAGGTTGAGTGTCGATTCGGGCACGCCGGCCAGCGCATTGGCCAGTTGCGCCTGGGTATCCATCGCCCGCTTGTTCACCCGCGCATATTCGCTAGCGAACATGTGCGGATTAGTTTCGGACATCAGCCGCGCCAGCGTCTGCGCCGCGGTCGCCGATCCGTAGAGCGACGTCGCCCCGCGCAGCAGCGATACCGGGCCGCCGGTGCCGACATTATACTGGATCGCCTGCCGCCCGGTCAGGAAGACCGCATTGCCCGACGCGTTGATGCAGGTCAGCGTCGCCGACCCGTTGCCCGACTGGTACAGGTCGCCGATCCGCCCGCCCCAGCCCGATGCCGCGCCTTCCGGGCTGGAGGCCTGGAAAAAGCTCTGCTGGTCGTTGTGCGAAAACAGCTTGGGCGGCACGCGCACCGACTTGTTCAGATATTGCGCGCGCGTCGTCGGCTGGATCAGCGTCCCGACGTTCAGCGCGACCGCCAGCCGCCCCGCATCGAACAGCGGGTTGAGCTTCGCCATGGTCGGCGCCAGCGCATAGGCCCGCCCGCCCAGGTCGTTGTCGGGCAGCAGCGCCGTCGCCTGCAACGCATCGCGCGCCAGCGCGACGGTGCTGCGCGCGGTGCGATATTGCCCGTGCGACGTCGGGTCATAGGGGACCAGCGTGTTGTAATGGTCGTTGCCGCCCTGCAGGAAGATGCAGACCAGCGCCTTGTAATCGGTGGCGGTCGCCGCCGCCGCCTCGCCGATCGCGCCCAGGCTGGTGACGAACGGTGCGGCGACCCCCGCCATGCCGAGCGCGGCGGTGCGTTGCAGAAAGGCGCGGCGCGAGACGTCGTGCAGCATCGTCGGAGCGTTCATTTCAGCACCAGATAATCGGGCGAGGCGAGGGTCAGCAGGATCGCGGCCCCCGTGCGGTTGAGCGTCGCGTTGTTTGCGGTCAGCGGGATACTGTCGACCGCGGTGCGGATCGCGGTGACGGTCGCGCCGCGCAGCTGTCCGGCGGCAAGGATCAGGTTGACCTCGTCGACCAGCTTCTGGCTGTCCGACGCCAGCGCCATCATCGGCGCATAATCGGCCTTCACATCGCCGGTGCCGCCGCCGACCAGCGACTGCATATAGTTGATATAGGCGATGTTGGTCTGTTCGGTCGCGATCTGGAACTCGGGCGCGGTCATCCCGGCCTGCGCCATCGCGGTGCCGGGCGGGGAATAGCCCGGCCGCATGAAGCCGAATACGCTGGACGCGCGGCCGATCGACTGGCCCAGCCGCAGCGTCGTGTTGCTGGTATCGCCGATCGCCCAGGCGTCGCTCGGCGACGTGACGCCGAACGCGCGCGCCCAGTTGGTCAGGCGCTGGACGGGATCGCGCAGCCGCCCGGCGGTCGTGCTGGCCAAGGCTGCGGCATCGTCGCGGGCTTCGGGGTCGAGCAGGATCGCGCGGATCACCGCCTTCATGTCGCCGCGCACGCCGCTGCCGTTATTGGCGAAGGCGGCGGCGACCCGTCCGACATAGCCGCGGCTGGGGTTCGACGTCACCAGCCGCTGGATCAGCTGCTTCGATACGAACGGCGCGATGTTGGGATGGCGGAACAGGATGTCGAGCGCGGCATTGACCGCCGCCATCCCGCCGCCCGACACCGTCGCGCCCAGAAAGGTCGCCGATCCGGTTTCGTTGGCGGTGACCCAGATCCGCATCGGCGTGCGCATCCGTGCCGGGGTGCTGTTGTCGAAATCGACCGTGTTCAGCCCGGTGAACACCCGCGCGAGCTGCGACACATCGTCCAGCGTATAGGTTTCGAGCGGCACGCCGTTCGAGGTGCGGACGCTGCCATCCTGTTCGAGCTGATAGACGCCGAGCGTGAAGAGCTGCATCAGCTCGCGCGCGAAATTCTCGTCGGGCATCGACCCGTTCGACGCATCGGCCTTGCGGCTGCCCGCCGAACTCAGGAACGATCCCATCGCCGGGCTGAGCGCGACCGCACCCAGCAGGTCGCGATAATTGCCGAACGCATGCTCCAGCAGCACGTCATGATACGCCCCCATCGAAAAGGCGCGCCACGGCATGTTCAGCCCGCCGATCCCGACGACGAGGAAATCGAGCAGCGCCAGCGACACACGCTGCCGCAACGGATCGTTGCCGGCGATCGCCTGGCGCCAGACGCTGGCGTCATAGCCGTTCTGGCCGTTGAGGTTGGCGTTGACCGCGGCGTCGTTGAACCCCTTGGCCATCAGCCAGTCCCAATGGCTGGTATCGCGCGGCAGGGCGAACTGCGCGTCGATCCAGCCGGCGATGCCGCTGTTCAGCACCGCATCGATCGAGGCGCGGGTCGCACCCATCGTCGCCTGCGCCAGAAAGCGGCTGGCGCCCTGTGCGGTCAGCGCAGCGACGGTCGGGGTGGGGCTGGGCGTGGGGGTTGGGGCAGGCGTCGGGTTCGTTACCGTCACCAGTCCGCTGCCGCTGCCGCTCGACCCGTCGGACCCGCATGCCGCCAGCAGGGCCGACGCACTTACTATTCCGTGGGTTTCGAGCCGCGTTCGGGGCTTTGGCGCGGGATGGCCCTCGCCGTCCGACCCTGAAAGCGTCTCTCCTTCCAAATCGTCAAAACTCGACGGATCGCCCAACATCGGCATTCCCCTACGCACCCTGCCCGCGGTGGTAGCGCCGTTATGGTTGGGAAATGCTTAATGGAATGATTCGTCTGAAAAAAATGCGCAACAACGCGCGTCAGGTGCGAATTGTTCCAAGGCCTGGCAAATAATCATTACGATATCGTACTGAGCTTGCAGCGGCAGAAAGGCGCTGAACACCATTACCGTCTTTGCCGTTACCAAAAGAAAAACGCCCCGGATTGCTCCGGGGCGTCCTTTCGTTTCGATGCTGCAATGAAGATCAGTCGATCTTGGGCAGGGTTTCGAACTGGTGGAAGGGCGGGGGCGAGCTGAGCGTCCATTCCAGCGTCGTGGCACCTTCGCCCCACGGATTGTCCGCCGCCTTGCGTCCGGCCATCAGCGAGATGACGATGTTGACGAAGAAGAACACCATCCCCAGCGCCATGATGCCGTATCCGGCCGAGGCGATATGGTTGAAGAAGGCATAGGCGTCCGGATAGTCCGGGTAACGCCGCGGCATACCCTGCGTGCCGAGGAAGTGCATCGGGAAGAACATGACGTTCACGCCGATGAAGAACACCCAGAAGTGCAGCTTGCCGAGCAGTTCGTTGTACATCCGGCCCGACATCTTCGGGAACCAGTAGTAGAAGCCGGCGAATAGCGCGAACACCGCACCCAGCGACAGCACGTAGTGGAAGTGCGCGACGACATAATAGGTGTCGTGCAGCACGTCGTCGACGCCGCCATTGGCCAGCACCACGCCGGTCACGCCGCCGACGGTGAACATGAAGATGAACCCGATCGCCCACAGCATCGGCGTGGGGAAACGGAGCGACCCGCCCCACATCGTCGCGATCCACGAGAAGATCTTGATGCCGGTCGGCACCGCGATCAGCATCGTGGCGGCGGTGAAGTACATCTTGGTATTCACGCTGAGGCCGGTGGTGAACATGTGGTGCGCCCACACGACGAAGCCGACCGCGCCGATTGCGACCATGGCATAGGCCATGCCGAGATAGCCGAACACCGGCTTCTTGCTGAACGTCGCGACGATGTGGCTGATGATGCCGAAGCCCGGCAGGATCATGATGTAGACTTCGGGGTGACCGAAGAACCAGAAGAGGTGCTGGTACAGGATCGGGTCGCCACCGCCGGCGGGATCGAAGAAGGTCGTGCCGAACTTGCGATCGGTCAGCAGCATCGTGATCGCGGCGGCCAGCACGGGGAGCGCCAGCAGCAGCAGGAAGGCGGTGACCAGCACCGACCATACGAACAGCGGCATCTTGTGCAGGGTCATGCCCGGCGCGCGCATGTTGAAGATGGTAGTGATGAAGTTGATCGCGCCCAGGATCGACGACGCACCGGCCAGGTGCAGCGACAGGATCGCCATGTCGACGCTCGGCCCCGGTTCGCCATAGGTCGACAGCGGGGCATAGACCGTCCAGCCGGTGCCGGCGCCGCCGCCGAACATCGTGCTGCCCAGCAGCAGGAGGAAGGCGGGAATCAGCAGCCAGAACGAGATGTTGTTCATGCGCGGGAACGCCATGTCCGGCGCACCGATCATGATCGGCACGAACCAGTTGCCGAACCCGCCGATCATCGCCGGCATCACCATGAAGAACACCATGATGAGGCCGTGGGCGGTGATGAGCACGTTCCAGAAATGGAGCGCCTGATCGCCTTCATGGCCCGACAGCCAGGGCAGCCACTGAATGCCCGGTTCGGCCAGCTCGAGGCGCATGATGCCCGAAATCGCACCGCCGATGATCCCCGCGACGATCGCGAAGATCAGGTACAGCGTGCCGATGTCCTTGTGGTTGGTCGACATGAACCAGCGGGCGAAGAAGCCCGGCTTGTGGTCCGCGTCATGATGATGCGCATGATCGTCGTGCGCGAACGCGTTATGGCCGGGAAGGGCGGTATCGGTCATCTTACTGGTCCACATTGCCGACGCCGCCGCCGTTGCCGGTGGCGCGCTGGGTGGAGGGAGAGGCGGCTTCGGTCGCGTTGACCACCGGGGTGCCCGCGTCGCTGGCGGTGTTGCCCGCCGCCGACGTGGCGTCGGCGGTATCGGCGCCCGGCTGCGGGATCACGGCGTTGCTGGGCGCGGCGGCTTCGGCGGCGCCGGGCAGCGTGCCGCCCTTGGCCTGGATCCACTGGTTGAACTGCGCCACCGGCACGGCTTCGACCGCGATCGGCATGTACGCATGGCGCGCGCCGCACAGTTCGCTGCATTGGCCAAAATACAGGCCGGGCTTGTCGATGGTGAAGCTGGTCTCGTTCAGCCGTCCCGGCACTGCGTCGAGCTTTACCCAGAAAGCGGGGATCGCCCAGCTGTGGATCACGTCGGTCGCGGTGGTGATCAGGCGGATCGGCACGCCGACCGGCAGCACGATCCGGTTGTCGACCGCCAGCAGGCGGGGGCCATCGGCATCGGTGCGATACCGCTGTCCGGCGGCGACCTCGTTGCGTTCCTTCAGCATGTTGGCGGTCACCGACACGCCGCCATAATCGGGATATTCGTACGACCAGAACCACTGGTTGCCGATCGCCTTGATCGTCACCGCATTGTCGGGCGCCGGCTTGAACTGGCGCGCGAGCAGACCGATCGACGGCACCGCGATCGCGGCGAGGATCAGCACCGGCGCGGCGGTCCAGATGATTTCGATGGCGGTGTTGTGCGACGTCTTGGACGGAACCGGGTTCGCCTTTTCACGGAACCGGATCACGACATAGGCGAGCAGGAACAGCACCAGCAGCGAGATGGCGACGATCACCGGCATCAGGATGTGGTTGTGAAAGGCTTTCGCCTCCTGCCCGTTCGGCGTGAACTGCGCCTGCAGGTCGACGGCGCGGTCGGACGGCTGACCGACATGCGGCACGGCGATCATGCGTGGCGAACCATCGCTGTTGAGCGTCGGGTCCTGCACCGCGGCCGGCGCGGGCGCATCGGCGGTCGCGGCGGGCGCCGCCTGTCCGGTCGGGTTGGCGGCGGCCGATCCGGGGGGCGGTGCGCCCGCCTGCGGCGCGGTCGCGACCTCGCCGGACCCCGGCGTCACCGCTTTCGGCGCGGCGGCGTGGGCGCCCCCGGCCAGCGCGGCGGCGGCCGCAAGTACCAACATCCTCATCCCAATGCTTCGCATCGTGTCGTGTCACCCCGTTAGTGGGCACGCGGCACGCTTCTTGTTCGGCGTGGTCGCGTGCGGCGGGCGTTTGGAAACCCTAACCCACCGGGCTATACGCGGCATGTCGCCTGGCCTCAAGCGATGGTTGCGAACGGGCGCTACGCGGGTTTAGAGCGGCGCGCGCAATCAACCGGTGGACGACAGCCCATGAACGACGACGCGATCCTCGACGAATTCCGTGCTGCGGAGGCGCTGCTGGAGGGGCATTTCATCCTGTCGTCGGGCCTCAGGTCGTCACGCTACCTGCAATGCGCCCGTGTGCTGATGGACCCGCGCCGCGCCGCGCGGCTGTGCGACGAACTCGCCAGCCGCTTTCCCGCCGGGTTGCGCGAACGAATCGACGTGGTGATCTCGCCGGCGATGGGCGGGGTGATCGTCGGCCATGAAATGGGTCGGTCGCTGGGCGTGCCCGCGATGTTCCTCGAACGGCCGACCGGCACCTTCGAATTGCGTCGTGGCTTCCGCATCGATCCGGGCACTCGCGTGCTGATGATGGAGGATGTGGTAACCACCGGCCTGTCCTCGCGCGAAGCCATCGCCGCGATCCGGGCGGCGGGCGGCGACGTGGTCGCTGCCGCGTCGCTGGTCGACCGGTCGAACGGCACCGCCGATCTGGGCGTGCCGTTCCACCCGCTGATCCGGCTCGACGTGCCGAGCTATCACCCCGACGCACTGCCCGCCGACCTCGCCGCGATCCCGGCGATCAAGCCGGGGAGCCGGGCGGCATGACCGCGCCCCTGCGGCTGGGCGTCAACATCGATCACGTCGCGACGGTGCGCAATGCGCGTGGGTCGGGCTATCCCGATCCGGTGCGCGCGGCGCTGCTGGCGGCGGAATTTGGCGCGGACGGGATCACCGCCCATCTGCGCGAGGATCGCCGCCACATCACCGATGGCGACATCGCCCGGCTGTCGAGCGAACTGACGCTTCCGCTGAACCTCGAAATGGCGGCGACCGAGGAGATGCTGGGCATCGCGCTCAAGCACCGCCCGCACGCCGCCTGCATCGTCCCTGAGAAGCGCGAGGAGCGCACGACCGAAGGCGGGCTGGACGTCGCCGGGCAGCAGGACAAGCTCGCGCCGATGGTCCGCGCGCTGGCCGATGCCGGGGTGCGGGTGTCGCTGTTCATCGAACCCGACGCCGCGCAGATTTCCGCAGCCGTGGCGCTCCGCGTGCCGGTGGTCGAACTGCACACCGGGCGGTACGCGGAACTGTCGGGCGAGGAACAGGTCGTCGAACTGCGTCGCATCGCCGATGCCGCCGCGCTCGCCGCCAAGAACGGGATCGAGGTCCATGCCGGCCATGGCCTGACCTTCGACAATGTAATGCCGGTCGCCGCGATCCCGCAGGTGCGCGAGCTGAACATCGGTCATTTCCTGATCGGCGAGGCGATCTTCGGCGGGCTTGGCCCGGTCGTGCGGCGGATGAAGGAATTGATGGAGACCGCGCGGTGACGCTCGCATGATCCTCGGCCTCGGCTCCGACCTCTGCAACATCGAGCGGATCCAGAATTCGCTCGACCGGTTCGGCGACCGCTTCGTCCAGCGGGTGTTCACAGCCGTGGAACAGGCCAAGGCCGACAAACGCCCCTTCACCCGCGCCGGTACGCTGGCCAAGCGCTTCGCCGCCAAGGAAGCCTTTTCCAAGGCGGTCGGCACCGGATTTTCGCGCGGCGTGTTCATGCGCGACATCGGCGTGGTCAACGCCCCCTCCGGCGCACCGACGCTGCACCTGACCGGGGGTGCGAAAGCACGGCTTGACGCGATGACGCCCGAGGGCCACGTCGCGACAGTGCATCTGACGATGACCGACGACCATCCCTGGGCCCAGGCGTTCGTCATCATCGAGGCGCTGCCCGAGACAGAGTAGGACGTTTGATGGCCGATCATCTGGCGCTGGAGGACAACATACCCGCGCCGTCGCAGCCGACCCCCGCCGCCAACACGTCCGCGCCTGCCCGCAGGCGGCTCGACTGGAAGGGTGAATTGCGCGGGCTGTTCTGGCTGTTGCTGGTGGTGCTGGGCTTCCACAGCTTTATCGCCAAGCCATTCTACATCCCGTCCGAATCGATGCTGCCGGGCCTGCGCGTCGGCGACCGGCTGGTGGTCAGCAAATATGCCTATGGCTGGTCGTTCGTGTCGCCGACCATTCCCAATCCGGTCGCGATGTTCCGCGACATCGTGCTGCGCCAGCCGCAGGAGACGTGGAGCGTCCAGCTGCCGGCATGGCATGGCCGCATCTGGGGTTCGATGCCCGAGCGCGGCGACGTGGTGATCGTGAAGCCGCCGGGCAGCAATACGGACCTGATCAAGCGCGTCATCGGCCTGCCGGGCGACCGGTTGGAGGTGGCGGGCGGTGTCGTCTACATCAACGACGTCGCCATCCCGCGCAAGGCGATGGGCGACGCGATGATCCCGGTCGACGCCAACACCAAATGCGATCCCGACCAATATCCGGGTGCGCTCGTCCGCACCGACAAGGGCGCCTTCTGCCGCCTGCCGGTCTATCGCGAGACGCTGCCGAGCGGCCGGCAATATGACACGATCGATTTCCGCTATTCTCAGGGCGACAATTTCCCGGCGATCGTGATCCCGGCCAACCACCTGTTCCTGATGGGCGACAATCGCGACAACAGCGCCGACAGCCGTTTTTCGGAGGCCGAGCGTGGGCTGGGTGGCCCGGTGCCGTGGGAGAATATCGGCGGCCGGGCGGAGTTCATCACCTTCTCGCTCGACGGCACGACCAGCCTGAACCCGGCGACGTGGTTCAGCTCGTTCCGCAGCGGCCGGGCCGGCACCTCGCTGGTCCCGGCCCGGGGCGACGGGCAGTGAGCGGCTACACGCTCTACGACTATCACCGATCCTCGGCGGCGTACCGCGTCCGCATCGCGCTGAACCTGAAAGCGGTCGAGTGGCAGGGGGTGCCGGTGTCGCTGCTCAAGGGTGAGCAGCGCTCGCCCGAGCATCTGGCGCGCAGCCGCCAAGGACTGATCCCCGCGCTCGACATCGGCGGCGGCACGATGCTGACCCAGTCGCTGGCGATTCTCGACTGGCTGGACGCGACGCATCCGGAGCCGCGGCTATTCCCCGCCGACCCGCTGGAGCGCGCCCGCGCGATGGCGCTGGCGCTGGTGATCGTCGCCGACATTCATCCGATCGACAATCTGCGCGTGTTGCAGCGGCTGGAGGCACAGTTCGGCGCCGATGTTGCCGCCAAAGCCGACTGGTATCGCCACTGGATTGCAGAAGGGCTGGGGGCGCTGGAGGTGGCGGCGCCCGAGCGCGGCTTTTTCGGTGGTGAGACGCCGGGCGTCGTCGACTGCTGCCTCGTGCCGCAACTCTACAATGCGCGGCGGTTCGAGCTCGACCTGTCGCCCTGGCCGAAGCTGGTCGCGATCGATGCGCGGGCGGCTGGGCTGCCCGCGGTGGCGGCGGCGCGCCCCGATGCGGTGGCGCCGGTCGCATGACGCTGGCGACTACGGGCGCGAACGGGTAGGACGTCGCGCGACATGGTAAGTGATGCCGAAGCTGCGGACGCGCGTCCCGACCTTGCCGGGCTGGAGCCGCTCGACCGGTCGCGCCCGCGCTGGCCGCGCATTCTCGGGGCGATCCTTTCCGGATTGATGATCCTCGGGCTGTCATGGGAGCTGTTCGACCATGGCTGGGCCGGGGTCGAACTGGCCGCGCCGGATTCGCCGTGGTTCTATCTGTTCTTCGCGCTCGCCTATTTTGCGCCGCCGCTGTTCGACTTCATCATCTTCCGGCGCCTGTGGCGGCTGCCGTTCGACGGGTTCGGGGCACTGGTGCGCAAGCGGATCGCGAACGACGTGGTCATCGGCTATTCGGGCGACGTGTTCTTCTATGCCTGGGCCCGCGCCCGGTTGAAGATGGTGACGGCGCCGTTCGGCGCGGTGAAGGACGTGACGATCCTGTCGGGTATTGCCGGCAATATCGTGACGGTCGGCATGCTGGGCGTAGCGCTGCCCTTCGCGTTCGAACTGTTTCCGCCGGCGCAACTCCGGATGCTGGCATGGTCGTCGGCGGTGGCGGTCGGGATTTCGGGCGTGCTGCTGCTGTTCTCGCGCCGGGTCTTTTCGCTGCCGGGCGCCATGCTGCGCTGGATCTTCGGCGTGCATTGCGCGCGGCTGGTGCTCGGATCGCTGGCGTTCGGCATTGCCAGCTATTTCGCGATGCCCAATGTCTCGATCACCTGGTGGCTGTTCCTTGCTGCGGGTCGACTGGTCGTGGCGCGCCTGCCGCTGTTGCCGAACAAAGACCTTCTTTTCGCCAACTTCGCGATTATGTTTATCGGGCATGGCGAAGCCCTGTCCGACCTGGTCGCATTCATCGCGACCCTCACCCTGTTCACGCACGTGGTGCTGATGGCGGCATTCGGGCTTCCTGCGCTCGCAAGGAAAGAATGATGAAATTGCCCCTGACGCTGCTCGGTGCGGCGTTGCTCGCGGCCAGTCCCGCCGCCGCCCAGTCGATCGGCAGCGATGCCGCCGCATGCAATGCGAACCAGGGGCCGGCGATCCGCGTCAACGTGGTAGGGCTGAAGGACCGCACCGGCCGGCTGAAGCTGGAACTCTATCCGGCGAACGACGACGATTTCCTGAAGGACGACCGCGACCTGCGCAAGGAGGGCAAGTTCTTTCGCCGGGTCTGGGCCACCATGCCCCAATCCGGCGCGGTGCAGTTGTGCATCCGCGCGCCGTCGCCCGGCCGCTATGCGCTGTTGTTCACCCATGACCGCGACGGGCGCAACAAGTTCAATTTCATGCGCGACGGGGCGGGCTTTCCGGGGCCGGCAAAGCTCGGCCGTGCCCGCCCGAAGCTGGCGCAGGCGATCGTCACCGTGCCCGCCGGCGTCACGACCACGACGGTGCGCGCCCAGTATCTGCGCGGGCTGGGCGGTTTCGCCCCGCTCGACTGAGCCGAACCCCCGATGCGCGTCGTCGACGTCAACGAATTCTACTCGCCGACCGGCGGGGGGGTCCGCACCTATATCGACCACAAGATGACGATCATGGCCGAGCTGGGCCATGAACTGATCGTCATCGCCCCGGCCAAGGAGAATGCGGTCGAGGAGCGGCCCGGCGGCGGGCGCATCCATTGGGTCAAGGCGCCGACGCTGATCCTCGACCCCAATTACGGCATCTTCGTGCGCGGCGGGGCGATCCATGCCCTGCTCGACGAACTGCATCCCGATGTGGTCGAGGCGTCGAGTCCGTGGCGCCCCGCGACCATCGTCGCCGACTGGCCCGGCCATGCGGTGAAGGTGTACTTCGCGCATAACGACAATGTCGGCGCCTATCCGCTGCGCTGGTTCGAACGGATGGCGAGCCGCGAACGGATCGAGGAGGCGTTCATGTGGTGGACGCGCTACATGGCGCGCTACCTCGACAAGATGGACGCGTTCGTCACCAACGGCCCGGCGCTGGAAAAGCGCCACGCCGCGCGTGGGCTGACCGTCCATGCGTCGATGCCGCTCGGCATCCAGCGCGGGTTCTTTTCACCCGAGCATCGCGACGAGCAGTTGCGGGCATCGCTGCTCGACCAGCTCGGCCTGCCGCCCGAAGGGCATCTGCTGCTGGGGCTGGGGCGACACCATGCCGAGAAACGCTGGCCGATGATCTTCGACGCGGTCGAGATGGCGGGCGAGCATCTGCCCGTCGGGATGATCCAGATCGGCAGCGGGGTGCATACCCGGCGCCTGGAACACCGGTTGAAGAACAGCCCGCATATCAAGCTGTTCCGCCCGGTCTATGACCGCGTCCGCCTCGCGCGGATCATGGCCAGCTGCGACGCGCTGATCCACGGATCGGATGCCGAGCCGTTCGGGCTGGTCGGGCTGGAGGGGCTGGCATCGGGCCTGCCGTTGATCGTGCCGGACGAGGGTGGCTGTGCCGAGATCGCCGAGCCGGCATTCGCCGAAACCTATGCCGCGCGCGATCCGCGCTCGGCGGCGGATGCGATCGAGCGGATGTTCGCGCGGGACTATGACGTGGTCAAGGCGGCGGCGAATGAAGCGGCGGCGCGGGTCCGGACCGACCGCGACCATGCGGTCGACCTGATGCGCTATTATGAGGGGTTGGTGGCGGAGAAGGCGCAGCGGTTCCCGGAGTGGTTCGCGAAGTAATCGATACTCGGTTCTGGACGTCACCCCAGCGAAGGCTGGGGTCTTTTGCGGCTCCTGCTGCGCGCCGTCACCAAGAGATCCCAGCCTTCGCTGGGATGACGCCCGTTGCTCGGAATCAGCTGAGCGACTTCCCCACCTGTTCCAGCATATCCTTCGACAGCCCCGGCACCGACAGGATCCGGTCGAGCTGCGCCCGCATCAATTCCCCGCGCGTGCGGTCGAACCGGCGCCAGCGGCCGAGCGGTGGCAGCATCTTGGCGGCGGTCTGCGGATTGATCCGGTCGAGTGCGATCAGCTGGTCGGCGAGGAACCGGTATCCGGCACCGTCGGCGCGGTGGAACGCCTTCTGGTTCATGCTGAACGCGCCGATCAGCGCGCGGGCACGGTTGGGGTTGGTGAGCGTAAAGTCGCGATGCCCGGCCAGCTCCTCGACCTGCTCGAACGTATCGGCACGGGTCGACAGCGCCTGGGTGGTGAACCATTTGTCCAGCACCAGCGGATTGTCGCGGTAGCGGTTGTAGAAGATGTCGAGCGCGGCGATCCGGTCGTCGGAGTCCGAATTGACCAGCGTCATCAACGCGCCCTGACGGTCGGTCATGTTGTCAGCCTGCTCGAACTGGGCAAAGGCGATCGCGTCGGCGTCGCTCGCCCCCGATGCGGCGATATAGCCGAGCGCCACGGTGCGCAGCCGCCGCTTGCCCTTGGCATCGGGAGTATATTCGAACGCATCCGCCTCCGTCGCGGCATAGGCGGCGCGCCATTCGGGCAGCAGCGCCCGGCCGATATCGCTGCGCAGCGCCTCACGCGCGGCAAAGATCGCGTCGGGATCGACCACGCCCATCTGGTCGCCGATGAAGCTGTCCGAGGGTAGCAGGACCGCTTCCGCGACGAACGCCCGGTCGAGGCGGTCGTCGGCCAAGGTGTTGGCGATGGCGTCGATCACCGCCGCGTGATCGCCATGGCCGCTGGCGACCGAGGCGACCAGCGTGTCGAGCATCAGCTGCTGCATCGCTTCGTAGCGGGCGAAGGGATCGTCGTCGTGCGCGCTGAGGAACGCAAGGTCGGCCGACGTCCGATCGGTCTCCACGATCACCGGCGCCGAGAAACCGCGATTGATCGACAGCACCGGGCGTTCGGTGACCGTTTCGAAAGTGATCGTCGCCGCGTCCTGATCGAACAGGAACAGCCGTTCGTCGCTCAAGGGACGGCCGGTTTCCGCACCGAACAGGCGGAGTTTGAGCGGCAGCACCATCGGTTGCTTGGTCTGCTGGCCCGGCGTCGGCGGCACCGCCTGGCGTAGCGACAGCGTGGCGCGACCGCCGCCGGGGAAATGTTCGAGCGTCGCGGACACGCGCGGCGTACCCGCCTGTTCGTACCAGCGGCGGAAGGCGGACAGGTCGACGCCCGAAGCATCCTCCATCGCCACCACGAAATCCTCGCAGGTCGCCGCCGTCCCGTCATGGCGGCTGAAATACAGGTCGGTGCCGGCACGGAATGCCGTCGGCCCCAGGATCGTGGCGATCATCCGCACGACTTCCGCGCCCTTGTTATAGATGGTCGCGGTGTAGAAGTTGCTGATCTCCTGATAGGCGTCGGGCCGGATCGGATGGGCGAGCGGCCCGGCATCTTCGGGGAACTGCGAGGCGCGCAACGACCGCACATCCTCGATCCGCTTGACCGCGGCCGACCCCTGATCGCCTGAGAATTGCTGGTCGCGCAGGACGGTGAAGCCTTCCTTCAACGACAGCTGGAACCAGTCCCGGCAGGTGACGCGGTTGCCCGACCAGTTGTGGAAATATTCGTGGGCGACGACGGCGGCGATCCCATCATAGTCGTAATCGGTCGCTGTATCGGGGTCGGCGAGGATGTAGCGGCTGTTGAAGATGTTCAGCCCCTTATTTTCCATCGCCCCGAAATTGAAATCGTCGACCGCGACGATGTTGAACACGTCGAGGTCATATTCGCGACCATAGACCCGCTCGTCCCACGCCATCGAGGTCTTGAGCGCGCGCATCGCATGGTCGGTCTTCGCCAGATCGGGCGCGCGGACCCAGATGCCGAGCTGCACCTCGCGGCCCGAAGCGGTGACGAACTGCGCGCGATTGGCGACGAGGTCGCCGGCGACCAGCGCGAAGAGATAGCAGGGCTTGGGGAAGGGGTCCGACCATTCCGCCCAGTGGCGGCCGTCGCCCAGATCGCCGGACGCGACCGGATCGCCATTGGCGAGCAGTACCGGGAAGCGCGCCTTGTCCGCGACCATCCGTACCCGGTAGCGGCTGAGGATATCGGGGCGGTCGGGGAAGAAGGTGATGCGGCGGAAGCCCTCCGCCTCGCACTGGGTGCACAGGTTTCCGCCCGAGGCGTAGAGGCCCATCAGCTGGGTATTCGCCTGCGGTTCGATGACGACTTCGGTGGTGATTTCATGGGCGTCGCCGGGCAGGTCGAGCACCAGCGCGCCATCCTCCAGCCGCCAATCATTGTGCGGCGTGCCGTCGACCAACACCGATCGCGGCGTCAATCCGTCGCCGTCGAGTCGCAACGGACCTTCGCCGTTCCGGGTCACCGACAGCGTGGCGGTCACGCGGGTCGCCTGCGGATCGAGATCGAAATCCAGCGCGATTTCCGGCACATGCCATGCCGGCGGGCGATAATCGCTGCGGCGGATGACGGGCGGGGTCATCGGGGTACGCGTCGCATCGACCATCATTATCCTCGACTCTCAATCCATGTCGGCGCCCGCGTTGCGCGGGGCCACGGCACAAGCTACGCCTGTATCTATGGTCGCTTGTCGAAGGATTCCAATGTTCCGTCCAGCCTTGTTGCTCGGTCTTCTCATCAGCACCGCCGCTATCGCGCAGGATGCGCCGCCGGCTCCCGCTCCCGCCGCCCCCACCGCCGCGGAAAGCCAAGCGCGCAATGCCGAGCTGAACGCCGTCCTGCCGCCCGCGCAGGCGGCGATGAAGGCGCATGTCATGTTCCTGGCGAGTGATGCGATGCGCGGTCGCGACGCCGGCTCGCCCGAATATGATATCGCCGCCAATTACGTCGCGTCGCAATTCTATGCGGCGGGGCTGCGCCCGGCGGGCGACGATGGCAGCTATCTGCAGAAGGTGCCGCTGATCAAGGTCGGCCCGGCGGACATGGGCAAGCTGAGCCTGAACGGGCAGGCGCTGACCTTCGGCCAGGATTATCTGCCGGGGGTCAATCCGGCGTCGGCGGAGACGACGCTGGCGGCGCCGGTGGTCTATGTCGGTTACGGCGTGTCGTCGCCGACCCGCGACGACTATGCGGGCCTCGACGTGCGCGGCAAGATCGTGGCGGTGGTGCGCGGTGCGCCCAGCGGCCTCGACAGCGAGGAAGCGGCGCATTTCGGCGGCCTGCCGACCAAGGCGGGGATCGCCAGGGCAAAGGGCGCGGTCGGCATCATCGCGCTCCAGACCCCGGAGGTTTCCGCGCGGATGCCGATGGCCAAGACCGTCGCCACCGCCCAGCCGACCAGCGTCACCTGGGCCGAGGCCGACGGCAAGGGGCACATCATCGGCGGCGGCGTGCCGACTCTGGCGACGCTGAGCGCGGCCGGTGCCGAAAAGCTGTTCGCCGGTTCGGGCACCAGCTGGGCCAAGGCGGCGAGCGCGCTGTCGGGCAAGGGCAAGTTCCGCGGGCTGACGCTGAAGCCGCGTCTCGACGTGGCGATCAAGACGGTCACCACCCCGCTGCCGAGCTACAACGTCGCCGGCATCCTGCCGGGCAGCGATCCGGCCGTCGCGCCGGAAACGGTCATCCTGTCGGCCCATCTCGACCATGTCGGGGTCGGCACGCCGAACAAGAAGGGCGACACGATCTATAACGGGGCGATGGACAATGCGGTCGGCATCGCCTCGCTGATCGAGGAGGCCAAGCGGTTCAAGGCGGCGGGCAAGGCGCCGCGCCGCTCGATCCTGTTCCTGGCGGTCACGGCGGAGGAGAAGGGGCTGGTCGGTTCCGATTACTTCGCCAACAATCCGACGATCGGAAAGGCGCGGATGGTCGCCAACGTCAATCTGGACATGCCGATCATCACCTACAAGTTCAGCGACGTCATCGCGTTCGGCGCGGTGCGATCGAGCCTGGGCGACATCGTGAAGCGTGCGGCGACGACGGCGGGCGCGGCCTTCTCCCCCGATCCGATGCCCGACATGGCGCTGTTCGTGCGGTCGGACCATTATCGGTTCGTGCAGCAGGGCGTGCCGTCGGTGTTCCTGTGGCCGGGCACGTCGGGGCCGGGCAAGGCGGCGGTCGATGCGTTCTTCGCCAATAATTACCACCAGCCATCGGACGAGGTGGTGCAGAGCCCGCCGATCGATTGGGAATCGGGCGAACGCTTCATCAACGTCAATTACCAGATCGCCCGCGACATCGCCGACGCAGCCCAGCGGCCGGCGTGGAACAAGGGCGATTTCTTCGGCACGCTGTATAACGGGTACGGCGCGAAGTAACCCCGGCTAGCCACGTCATCCCGGCGAAGGCCGGGATCCAAGGTTCCGCAAGCGCCGAAGCGTTCGGTTATGCGGCACGGTGGATCCCGGCCTTCGCCGGGATGACGAATTTGGATGACGTGATTGAGGATTTTCATGCGCCTTCTTCCGCTTGCACTGTTGCTGGCATCTACGGGCGCCCTTGCCCAGACCGCGCCCCTGACCCCGGAAGAGGCGGCGATGCGGGCGCATGTCGCGTTCCTCGCGTCGGACGACATGAAGGGCCGCGCGCCCGGTACGCCCGAATATGATCGTGCCGCCGCCTATGTCGCCGAGCAGATGCGCGCCGCCGGCCTGCAACCGGCGGGCGACAACGGCACCTATCTGCAGAGCGTGCCGCTCGCCTCGGCCGTGCCGGCGGGGAAGGGGAGCCTGACCGCCGCCGGGCGGCCGGCACTGACCTTCGGCAGCGATTATCTGACCTCGACCAGCTTCCTCGAACCCGATTTCCGCCGGTCGGGCGAGGTGGTGTTCGTCGGGCGCGGCGTGGTCGATGCGGCGAACGGCATCGACGATTATGCCGGGCTGGACGTGCGCGGCAAGATCGTCGCCTATCTCTATGGCGCGCCGGCCAGCCTGCCGAGCGAGATCCGCGCGCATCTGGCGAGCGGCGATACCAAACGGGCGACGGCGGCGGCCAAGGGCGCGATCGGCGTGATCCAGATCGAGAATACCGAACAGACGCATCGCTATCCCTTCAGCTATCTGATGTCGGTCTATCGCAGCCCACGCATGACGTGGGTCGGCAAGGACGGGCGTCCGCATGTCGCGGGCAGCGGCGCGCCGTCGATCGCGTCGCTCAGCGCGACAGGGGCCGCCAAGCTGTTCACCGGATCGGCGCTCGACTGGGCCGCGGTGGTGAAGGCGGATGCCGCCGGACAGGCGATGCCGCGCGGCGCCACCGGCGTGCGGGTGTCGACGAAGCAGCGCTCCAGGGTGACGCGCTTCACCAGCAGCAACGTCGTCGGCGTGTTGCCGGGCAGCGATCCGGCGCTGAAGGGCGAATATGTCGCGCTGTCGGCGCATCTCGACCATATCGGCATCTCGACCGATCCGACGCTGCCCAAGGGCGCGGACCGGATCAACAACGGGGCGATGGACAATGGCGTCGGCACGGCGGCGATGATCGAAGTGGCGAAGCAATTCGCCGCCGATCCGCGCAAGCCCCGCCGCAGCCTGATCTTCGTCAGCGTGACGGCCGAGGAGAAGGGGCTGATCGGCAGCGAATATTTCGCGCTGCACCCGACCGTGCCCCAGGGGTCGATCGTCGCCGACGTCAATCTCGACATCCCGATCCTGTCCTATCGCTTCGAAGACATGGTCGCGATCGGTGCCGACCATTCGACCGTGGCGCAGGCGGTGGCGCGGGCGGCGGGCAAGCGCGGGATTGCGCTCAGCCCCGATCCCGAGCCGGAAGAGGCGATCTTCGTGCGGTCCGACCATTACAGCTTCGTCAAGGCGGGGATTCCGGCGGTGTCGCTCGACACCGGATGGAAGGGGCCGGGCAAGGCGGCGGTCGCCGATTTTCTGGAGCATCGCTATCACCAGCCGGGCGACGACATGAACCAGACGTTCGACTGGACGGCAGGGCGGATGTTCGTTGCGATCAACCACGACATCGCGCTCGACCTGGCCGATGCGGATGCGCGGCCACGGTGGAACAAGGGCGATTATTTCGGGGTGTTGTATAACGGTTATGGGGCGAAGTGAGCCTGAGCGGCCCGCTGCCGTACCCCCGCGCAGGCGGGGGTCCAGAGCCAGGCAGGACGCCGTTTCGATCGTAATCCTGGACCCCCGCCTGCGGGGGTACGGCGTAGCTGGAGTATCGCTGTGCGCCTGCTGATCTTCGGGTTGGGATATACGTCGCGGGCGATTGCGGCGCGGCTGGAGCCTAGGGGCTGGCGGGTCGTGGGCACGACGCGGGACGGGCGCGACGGCAGCATCGCCTTTGCCGACCGCGACCGGGTGCGGTTCGAGGCGGAACAGGCGACCGCGATCCTGTCCAGCGTGCCGCCGGACAAGGACGGCGATCCGGTGCTGGAACGGTATCGCGACGTGCTGGGCGGGCGGACGCTCGCCTATCTGTCGTCGACCGGGGTGTATGGCGATGCCGGCGGCGGCTGGGTCGATGAGAGTGCGCCGATCGCCGGGCGGCGGGCGAACCGCAATGCGGCGGATGCGGCATGGCTGGCGCTGGGGGCGCGGGTGTTCCGGCTCCCGGGCATCTATGGGCCGGGACGATCGCCCTTGGAGCGGGTGGCGGCGGGGGAGGCGCACCGGGTCGATTGTCCGGGACAGGTGTTCAGCCGGGTGCACGTGGCGGATGTTGCCAAAGGTGTGGCGTATGGCCTCACAAAACCGGCAGGATCGTATAACGTATCCGATAATCTGCCGGCGTCGCAGAACGAAGTGGTGGAATATGCCGCGCGGCTGCTGGGCGTGGCGCCGCCGCCGTTCGTGCCCCTGGAGACGCTGAGTCCGATGGCGCGGGCCTTTTATGGCGAGAACCGGCGGGTGGCGAACGGCAAGGCGAAGCGGCTGCTGGGCTGGGCGCCCGACTATCCCGATTACCGGTTCGGTCTGCGCGCCTTGAGCGCCACCACCAGCCCGGCCAAGGCCAGCGCCGCACCCGCCCCGGCGAGTGGCGACCAGCGATAATCTTCGAACAAAGTTGACAGCAGCATCGCGATGACCGGCACGACGACGCCGTTATAGGCCGCCTTGGCCGGGCCGATCGTGCGAATAAGCCCGTAATACAAGGTGAAGGCGACCGCCGAGGCGATGATGCCGAGGTAGAGCAGCCCGCCAACATAGGACCAGCGCCAGTCGAACACCGGCGGCCCGACGGTCAGGCTGGCATAGGCGGCGTCGATGGCGGCCCCGATCAGCATCGCGACGCCGAGCAGCGGCACCATCGGATAGGCCCGCGCGGTCGGTGTCGCCTGCATGACGTTGGCGACCGATGCCGCGAACACGCCGGCGAGCGCAATGCCCAGCCCCAGCACGACCGCCGGGCCGTTTTCGGGATGCTCGCGCGCTTCGTGGAGGAACAGCAGGGCGACGCCGGCCAGCGCGATCGCCGATCCGACCAGCAGCTGCCGCCCCATGCGCTGCCCGAGGAAAATGCGCGCGAGGATCGAATTGGGCACGACCAGCAGCGCATACATCAGCGCGACCAGCCCCGAGGTGACATATTGTTCGGAGCGGTAGACGAAATTGAAGTTGAGGCAGAATTGCGCAAGGCCAAGGCCGGCGGCGAACAGCCAGCCGCGCCGGTCGAGCCGCACCCGGTCGCCGCGCCACCAGCCCCAGGCGAGCATCGTCACGCCCGCGATGACGAAGCGATAGGTGACCGACCACGACGCCGGCACCACGCCCAATTGGTCGCGGATCACGATCCAGGTCGATCCCCAGATCAGCGTGACGATGGCGAAGGGGATCAGGACCGCCGGGGTCGCCGAACGCGGGGTGTCGCTCATAGCGCGGCGATCGCTTGTGCCAGCGGGGCGACGGTCGCCGCGTCCTGATCCCATGCCACCACCAGTCGCGCTTGTCCCACGCCCCAGTCGTAGAAATCGAACCCCTGCGCGCGCAGGGCGGCGGCTTCGTCGGCGGTAAGGCGCAGGAACACCTCGTTCGCCTCGACCGCATGGACCAGCCGGTCGCCCGCTGCCTGCGCCAGCATCGCCGCCCCGGCATTGGCGACGCGGGCATTGGCGAGCCAGACATCGCCGTCGAGCATCGCCAGCAGCTGCGCGGCGAGGAAGCGGCCCTTCGACGCGAGCAGCCCGGCACGCTTGCGGCGATAGCGGGCGACCTTGGCGAGTTCGGGGCGGAAGAAGACCAGCGCCTCGGCTGACATGCCGCCATTCTTGATGAAGCCGAACGACAGCGCGTCGACGCCCGCCTGCCACGTCACGTCGGCGGGGGTGCAGCCGAGATGGGCGATAGCGTTGGCGAAGCGGGCGCCGTCCATGTGCAGGCCGAGGTTGCGGGCCTTGGCGAGCGCGCCGATCGCGGCGACCTCGTCCGGGGTATAGACCCGGCCGGCCTCGGTCGCCTGGGTGATCGAGACGGCGTGCGGCTGCACCTGATGTACGTCGTCGCGGATGGTCGACAGGAAGGCGTCGATGGTCGGCGCGTCGAGCTTCGCGCCGTCGCCGTCCAGCAGCATCAGCTTGGCGCCATGGGTGTAGAATTCGGGGGCGCCGCCCTCGTCATTCTGGATGTGCGCTTCGGCGTGGCAGACGATGCCGCCATGCGGCGGGCACATCGCGGTCAGCGCGAGGCAGTTGGCCGCCGTGCCGCTCGGCACCCACAGCACCGCCACCTCGCAGCCGAACAGGTCGGCGAAGCGCGCGTCGAGGCGGCGGCTCAGCGCGTCGCCGTCATAGGCGGTGTCCTGTCCGTTCGCGGCGACGATCGCGTCGAGGACGGCGGGACAGGCGGGGGCGGCGTTGTCGGAAAAAAAGCGCATGCCAATGCCTTGGGCGGATCGGGGTTGGGGGTCAACCGGGGGTGCGGAGTCGTTCGCTATCCCGGCGCAGGGCGTGGCTCCGGCGCGCTGCCACATCCCCGCGCAGGCGGGGATCCAGGGTGACATGCGCAACGCTTCGGTCTGGCTGGCGCTGGCCCCCCGCCTGCGCGGGGGTGCGGTCGGTGAGACGTCGAGCTTCCGGTTCGACGGTCGCGGAAGAAGCGGGACCCCGGGTCGAGCCCGGGGTGGCGGGGGGGGGGGGTGCTTTCCCGCCATCGTCACTCCCGCGGAGGCGGGAGGCTATTGGCGCTGGCGTTCGGGATGGACGCGCCGGCGTTGCGTCTATGGATTCCCGCCTGCGCGGGAATGACGATAGGGACGCTATGAAGCGCCACATCCCCGCGCAGGCGGGGATCCAGGGTGACATGCGCATCGCTTCGGTCTGGCTGGCTCTGGACCCCCGCCTGCGCGGGGGTACGGTCGGTGGGAACGTCGAGCTTCAGGTTCGGCGGTCGCGGAAGAAGCGGGACCCCGGGTCGAGCCCGGGGTGACGGGGAGGGGGGCGGTGCTTCCCGCCATCGTCACTCCCGCGGAGGCGGGAGGCTATTGGCGCTGGCGTTCGGGATGGACGCGCCGACGTTGCGTCTCTGGATTCCCGCCTTCGCGGGAATGACGAGGGTGCGTTCGCCCTATTGCTCGTCCTCTTCCGGCGGGCGGCGGTCTTCGGGCGGGGGCGGTTCTTCCTCGCGGCGGCGGCGGTCGTTGGGGCCGATGCGGACCTGGCCGTCGCGGTCGAGCGAGACGTCGAAGCCCGGCCCCTCGATCGTCGGCGGCGCGTCGAACGGGTTGCCGAGCATGTCCTGTACCGCGTCGATCGCATTGTCGATCGGTTCGGGTTCGGGCGCCGCGACCGGCACCGGATCGCGCAGGTTCAGCGCCTGTCGCATGAAGTCGCGCCAGATGCGCGCGGGCAGGCCGCCGCCGGCCAGCCCCGGATTAGTGCTGTTGTCGTCATTGCCGAGCCACACCCCGGCGACGATCCCGCCGGCATAGCCGATGAACAGCGCGTCGCGATTGTCCTGCGTCGTGCCGGTCTTGCCGAACGCATCGACCGGCAGGTTGGCGGCGATGCCGGTTCCCTGTCGGATCGAGGCGGCGAGCAGGGTGCGCATCCCCTCCAGCTCGTCACGCGACAGCGTGCGCCGGGTCGAACGCAGCCGGTCGAGCCAGGTCGGTTCGTCCTGTTGCGCCAGGCCGCGCGGGATCACCGGTGCCTCGCCCGCCGCGATCGCGGCATAGGCGCTGGTCAGTTCGAGCAGCGACGTGGTCGAGGTGCCGAGCGCGATCGACGCTTCGTTGGCGATCGGCGTGGTGATGCCGAGGTCGCGGGCGGCGCGGATGACGTTCTTGACGCCGACTTCCTTGGTCAGGCGGGCGGCGGCGACGTTGCTCGACCGCTGGAACGCGCGTTCCAGCGTGATCGTGCCGAGATAGCGCCCGTCGCTGTTCTTGGGGCTCCATTCGCCGATGGTGACCGGTTCGTCGAGCACCTGGCTCTGCGGATTGAGGCCCGATCGCAGTGCGGCGAGATAGACGAACAGCTTGAAGGTCGATCCGGGTTGGCGCCGCGCCTGTACCGCGCGGTTGAACGGGCTGGCGGCGTAATTCTTGCCGCCGACCATCGCGATCACCCGGCCATCGGGGCGCATCGCGACGATCGCGACCTGGGTCTGGCGAAGGCCGGCGTTGCGCACCGCGCGTTCGGCGGCGCGCTGCATGCGGATTTCCAGCGTCGTCGTCACCTTGCGATCCGCGCCGACGCCGCCTTCGCGGTCGCGCGCCTGCGGCAGCACCCAGTCGGCGAAATAGGTGCCCGAGGGCAGGGTGCTGTTGCCGGTGACGCGCAGCACGGCGGGCTTGACGCGGTTCGCCTCGGCCGGGGTGAGGTAGCCCGCGTCCTCCATCGCGCCGACGACGACCGCCTGCCGCGCACGCGCGCCCTTCAGGTTGCTGGTCGGGGCGAGGCGCGAGGGCGCTTTCACAAGGCCTGCCAGCATCGCCGCCTGTCCGACGGTCAGGTCCTTGGGCGCGCGGCTGAAATAATGGCGCGCGGCGGCGTCGAGGCCGTACGCATTGTCGCCGAAATAGGCGTTCGACAGGTAACGAGACATGATCTCGTCCTTGGTCAGCCACGCCTCCAGCCAGAAGGCGATAAGCACCTCGCGAATCTTGCGCGCGGCGGTGCGGTCCGAATCGAGGAACGCGTTCTTCGCCAGCTGTTGCGTGATCGTGCTGGCGCCCTGCCGCACGCCGCCCGCCGCGGTGTTGGTCCACATCGCCCGCGCGATCCCGCGCGGGTCGATGCCCCAATGGGTGCGGAAGCGGCGGTCCTCGATCGCCATGAACGCTTCGGTGACGTGCGCGGGCAGCCTGGCCGCGTCGACCGGCTTGCCGATGTTCGCACCGCGCTCGGCGATCGGCGTGCCTTCCGCCGACAGCAAGGTGATCGACGGCGGGGCGGGCGGTTCGAGCGATTTGGACATCGGCGCGGTGAACGCGAGCCAGCCGATGGCGAGGATCAGCAGCAGGATGAACACGCCCAGCCCGCGCATGGCCCAGCGCAGCCACCAGCGAAGCGGGCGCCGCTTCCTTGCGGCGGGGGGGGCTTCGGGGGGCGGGGGCGGCGTGCCCGCGCCGGGGAAGCTGCGGTCATAATCCGCCAGCGCGTCGTCGAACGCGGCCAGCCGCCGGCGCCGCTCCAGTGCCTCGCCGGTCAACGGGGTCGACAGGCGGCCGATCCGGCTGGGATCGATCGGGCCGGAGGGCGGGGACGGGGGATCGTAAGCCATGGTACCGGCCGTGTATTACCGGTCTGATACAGCCTCGGCAAGCGGACTTGCGGTGGGGTGAGGGTGATGTTTTCGATCCAGCGTTGCCGGATGAGGGCGGTGCCGGCCCGCTCCCCCACCCGGCCACCCACACGGTATCCTCGATGGGTGGTCGGG